>ERZ809074.430-NODE-430-length-67043-cov-7.262525_pt1 | contig 67043 bp, 50 predicted proteins | sample MGYA00520795_ERZ809074 | MGnify/ENA primary metagenome ERZ809074 (study PRJEB31570, sample SAMEA3212989) | Homo sapiens | biome: human-gut; feature: human gut; material: fecal | place: Sweden | collected 2011 ...
ACTTTTTTCTGTTTTTTGCTTGCGGCGTTTGAAGCGGGCGGGCACCGCCCGCAGCCGCAGGGATTTAGGCTGAGTGAAAGCCAAAAGGCTTTCTAACTCGGCGTTAAGACCGGCGGCGTGCCCTTGGGCTTCAAACGAAGCAAGCGGTTTTTATAGTTTTTGTCAAATTCAATTACAAATTCCAGCAAGAAGTTTCTTTTGAAAAACACGAAAAAACGGGGCGCGCGCAACATTTGATTATAAGAAAAGCAGAAAATTCGGGAGAAATTGCGTAATTTTGCTAACTGATAGGCCCGTGCGCAGGACGCACCCTTTATAACGCCTATCCACACACAATAAAAATATGGCAGGCTTCGACCTTCAAAATATTAAGCAAAAATACAGCGTCATAGGCAACTGCGACGCGCTCAACCGCGCCCTGGAAATCGCCATGAAGATTGCCCCCGTGGACCTCACCGTGCTGATTACGGGTGAGAACGGCGCGGGCAAAGAGGTGTTCCCGCGCATCATCCACGACAACAGCCTGCGCAAGCACAAGCGCTACCTTGCCGTGAACTGCGGCGCCATTCCCGAAGGCACGATCGACTCGGAACTTTTCGGACACGAGAAGGGCGCGTTCACGGGAGCCGTGGAGCAGCGCGAGGGTTACTTTGCCGCCGCCAACGGAGGCACGCTCTTCCTCGACGAAGTGGGCGAACTGCCGCTCGCCACGCAAGCAAGGTTGCTGCGCGTGCTCGAAACGGGCGAGTATATCCGCGTGGGCTCGAGCGAGGTACGCAAGACCGACGTGCGCATCGTGGCGGCTACCAACGTGAACCTGGAACAGGCCATCCACGACGGCAAGTTTCGCGAGGACCTTTATTATCGCCTCAACACGATTGCCATCCACGTGCCGCCCCTCCGCGAGCGCGGCCGCGACAGCGTGATGCTGTTCAAAAAGTTTGCGCTCGACATGAGCGAGAAATACCGCATGCCAGCCGTACGCCTCACGCCGCAGGCCGAGGAATGGCTCTCCGACTATGCCTGGCCCGGCAACGTGCGCCAGCTCAAGAACCTCGCCGAAAGTCTCTCAGTAACGGCCGACACGCGCGAGATAACCCCGGAAATCCTGCAAACGTATCTGCCGAAAAATTCGGCGCACTCGCTGCCCGCTATCGTGGGACGCGACGAGGCGGACGGCGGTTTCAAAAACGAGCGCGAAATCCTCTATCAAATTCTCTTCGACCTGCGCCGCGACGTGAGCGAACTGAAAAAAATAGTGCACGGGCAAAATGCCGTGGCACACCATTCCGTCGACGGCGGAGACCATGCAGCTGAGCACGGCAACGTGACGTTCCTCAACCGCAACGGTCGCAAACCGCAAATAACGCCCGCAAAGGAAGACCTGCCTATCTGGGAGGCGGAGGAAGTGACGGAAGTGCTTAACGAACCCTCACAGGAAAGCCCCGTGGCCGCCACTGCCACCACCGCTGCCCCGCCCTCGCTCGAACAACTTGAGCGCGACCTCATACGGCAGGCATTGCGCTCCTGCCACGGCCGCAGGAAAGCGGCAGCCGAACAGCTCGGCATCTCCGAACGCACGCTTTACAGAAAAATTAAAGAGTATGGGCTGGAAGACGAAGCATAACTACGATTTCATTCTACGGCGTGCGCTGGGCGAGAAAACCGGGATAATATGTCTGTTCCTCATTCCCTGCCTGTGCCTCTCCTTGCTGACGGCCTGCACCATAAGCTACAAGTTTACGGGCACGAGCATCAACTACGACCTCATCAAGACCATACAGATTGATAAGGTGGTGAACCGCGCTCCTTACGGCTGGGCGCCGATGGAAGCCATGTTCAACAACAAGTTGCAGGACATGTTTGCCAACCAAACGCGCCTGAAACTCGTGAAGCGCGGCGGCGACCTGCACATCGCGGGTGAGATAACGGGCTACGACCAGTTCAATAAGTCGATCTCTGCAGACGGCTATTCCGCACAGGTACAACTGCGCATGACGGTCAATATCCGCTACGACAACAACAAGACCAACGAGCACTGGGAACGGCAGTTCCAAGCCACCACGCAATATAATTCCACGCAACAGCTCACGAGCGTGCAAGAAGAACTGGTGACGGAAATGGTGAAAGACCTCGCCGACCAGATTTTCAACGCCACCGTGGCGAATTGGTAGTAATAATGGAATAAGCGGTTAAAAACCGAAGTCACCACTTGCCTCAAAGAAAATGCCAAACATAATTGTGGCGGGCTGTAAGCCCAATTGTTGCACGTAGCCCTGGGCAACGCCCTGGGGAAACGTATGCAGCGAACATTACATTCGGCATTTTTGTGCCGACGGCGCAAAAATGCCACGCGCCGAAAGCGCGTAACCCCAACGGCACACGGGGCGTTGCCCCTCATAAAGGAGGCTGCTCTTACAGAGCGCGACACTTTAATCAATGCGCTACCATTACCCGGGGCGTTGCCCCGGGCTGTGTGCAACAACTGGCCTTTCAGGCCGCCCCAAGCGCAAGATTTCAAATACCCTCACGCCCGCATTATACACAATAATAATATAGATGCAACTTTCATTGACTGAACTCATAGAGCACCCGGAACGCCTCGGCAAAGAGACGCTCTACCCGCTGCGCGAGCTGGTGGCCAAATATCCGTGCTTCCACTCCGCGAGGCTGCTCTTCCTGCAAAACCTCTTCCTGCTGCACGACCCGTCGTTCGGCGAGGAACTGCGTCGGGCCGCCGTTTGTCTGCCCGACCGCAAGGTGCTGTTCAGTCTCATCGAAGCCGACAACTATAAACTCAAGCCCAACGCCGCGAAAAAGCCGCTCAGCACGCCGCAACAGCAACCCGCAGGCGACCGCACGACAGTGCTTATCGACGATTTTCTGCGCACGACCGACGAGCCGCTCATGCCGCAGCACAGGCTCACGCCCGCCGAGGCGGCGGTGGATTACACGGCTTTCCTGCTGCAAATGGACGACATCGTGCCCAATCCGTCGCAACAAACGGAAGCGAAGCCCGAGCAAAGCCGGACGGGCAGCATTATCGACAACTTTATACAGAACACGTCCGACGGCATACAGCTGCAAGAAGAAGTGGAGTACGTGCCCGATACCGACAGCAGCGGAGAAGAAGCAAGCAACGGCGGCGAGGAATCGTTTTTCACCATGACGCTGGCAAAAATCTACATCAAACAAGGCCGATATGAGAAGGCACTTGAAATTATACGTAAGGTAAACTTGAATAATCCAAAAAAAAATAGTTACTTTGCAGACCAAATCCGATTTTTGCAGAAACTAATCGTCAATAGCAAGCATCAAAACAAAACTTTATAACACACATTTTACAAAGAATTACTGATTATGTATTCCGTATTAGTTATCTTGGCTGTCATCACGGCCGTATTGCTCACACTCCTCGTGCTTATCCAAGAATCCAAGGGCGGTGGACTTGCCTCCAACTTTGCTTCTTCCAACCAAATAATGGGCGTTCGCAAGACGACCGACGTCGTTGAAAAGGCCACCTGGACGCTCGCAGCCTGCCTCGTGGTGTTCAGCGTTGCCAGCATCTTCTTCGCTCCCACAGGCAAGGACAACACCAACGTAGTAACCTCAGCGAAACCCGCCGCCACGGCTCCCGCAGCCCCGCAGGCACCTGCCGCACCCGCAGCACCCGCTGCTCCCCAAGCACCCGCAGCAAACAACTAACAGATAAGTTTTCAATAAAACGAGTAAACAAGTTTCTATTTGTTTACTCGTTAATTTTTTTCATAACAACGCGCCGCCCCGCTTGCAAACCAAGCGGGGCGGCGCGTTATATCGTGAGATTATTTCTTAGAAAGTTCTTCCCAAAACTGGTCAAGGTCCTCGCCAAGTCCTTCCATTAAGTCGCCGCTTATCATAATCGTTTCGTCGTCAACTAGGTAAAGGTCGGCGAGCGTTTCCTTGTCTTCGCCAATCAGTACGAAGGAGAAAGGTTTGAGCAAAGGCAGGGCGTGGAGTTCCTCGTCCATGCGACTGAGGATTTTGCGCAGGAGCAGCTGTATGTCGTCGTAAAACGTCTCGTCGGCATTGCCTATCCATTCCTCTACGACGCAGCGCGTGAGTTCCGTGTCGTCGTCATCGAAAATCAAAAGCTCGCCGCTCTCTTGCCGCACCTGTATGTAAAGGTCGGTCAAGGGGTAACTGTCAGCGTCTGACGGAAATTTTGATGCTGCCTTGCGCAGCGCGCGCTCTATGCGACTGATGGTTTGTTCCGAACTGTTCATTGTGGGGATAATCATTATACGCAGACAAATTTACAACTTTTTGTAAATACATATCATGCCGCAAATCGCTTTTTTGTACCTTTGTGCAAACATTTCATATAAGGAAATGCCCGTTTTGGCTTTTCCGCATCATTTTTCCGGTAACGCCCACGTTTATTTTATGAACAAGATTGTCACGCTATCGCTTTCCATGCTTTGCTGTTTCGGCACATCGTGCCGCCTAGAAGCGCAAAGCCTTTTACCCAAACCGCAGAACGCCATATTTAGAAAAGGCTGTTTCAACACAGCCAAGCCTTTCGCCGTCACCAACGATGCAGGCTTCATGGCGCAGAACCTTTATACCGCGCCTTTGATAGAGAAAAATTCAGCAGATGGCAAAGGACGCGCCGTCGTGTTCCGCAAAAGCGATGCGGCAAAAGGACGCGAGGCATACAAGATACGTGTTACAACCGACAGTCTTATAATCGAGGCTGCCGCAGCAGAAGGATTCTTACGCGCCGGCCAGACGCTGGGGCAATTGGCCGCTACGGCATCGAAATCATCTGCCGCTCCCTCCTACCCTTGCTGCACGATAACGGACGCGGCCGCCTTTGAGTGGCGCGGCATAATGCTCGACGTTTCGCGCCACTTCTTCCCCATAGATTTTTTGAAGAAGCAAATCGACGTGATGGCGCGCTACAAACTCAACCGCCTGCACCTGCACCTCACGGACGCAGCCGGCTGGCGCATGGAAATCAAGCGTTATCCGCGCCTCACGAGGCTCGGGGCGTGGCGCACCGATGCTTCTTGGAAAAAGTGGTGGAACGGCGACCGCGGTTACGTGGAAGAAGGCCAGCCTGGCGCAAACGGCGGCTATTACACGCAAGACCAACTGCGCGAACTGGTGGACTATGCCGCCGAGCGCGGCGTGACGATTGTGCCTGAAATTGAAATGCCGGCACACTCCGAAGAAGCCCTCACCGCCTACCCCGAATATTCCTGCACACACGAACCTTACAAGCAGGCTGACTTTTGCCCGGGCAACGCCGGCGTATATGATTTCCTCGAAAACGTGCTTCTGGAAGTGATGGACGTTTTCCCATCCAAGGATATCCACGTAGGCGGCGACGAGGCAGGAAAAGCGTCTTGGGGCAACTGTCCGCTGTGTCAGCGAAAGATGCGTGAAGAGGGTTTGAAAGATGTAAATCAGTTGCAAGCCAGCCTTATCCGCCACTTCGAGCAATTCCTCGAATCGCACGGCCGTCATCTCATCGGCTGGGACGAGATTATCGAAGACAATCTGCAAAAGAACACGAACGTCATGGTGTGGCGCAACGTCGACGAAAGCAAGAAGGCCATCGCCGCAGGCAACCGCGTAATCCTTTCACCGGGCAAATTCTGCTATCTCGACAGTTACCAGGACGCGCCCCCTACGCAGCCCGAAGCCATCGGCGGATATTTGCCTTTGGAACACGTCTATGCGTTCAATCCCCTCGAATATTTCAACGCCGAAGAACTGAAAAGCGTGCGCGGCGTGCAGGGAAATCTTTGGACAGAATATGTGCCGACGGCGGAACACGCTGAGTATATGCTTTACCCGCGCGTGCTGGCCATTGCTGAAATAGGCTGGAACGGCACGAAAAAGAAGGACTTTGCCAACTTCCGCCGCCGCGCCCTCGCCGAGAGCGAACTGCTGCGCGGCAAGGGCGTTCATGCTTTTGACCTCAAAGGGGAAATCGGCGAGCGTCCCGAGCGCGACCACACGGTGAAGCACAACGCGCTCGGCGCAAAGGTAACCTACAATGCGCCCTATGGAAAGCCTTATCCCGCCGGCGGCGAAACTGCCCTCACCGACGGTCTTCAAGGTGGCTGGACCTATGGCGACGGACGCTGGCAAGGCTTTATCGGCAAAGAAGGCTTGGACGTGACCATCGACCTCGGCAAGGCACGCACCGTGTCTTCTGTGGCAGCGACATTCATGCAGGTGTGCGGCGCGGAAATCTACTTCCCCGCGTCGTTCTCCGTTGCGGTCTCGGCCGACGGCAAAGCATTCAAGGAAATATATCTTTCAGAAAATACAGTTGAGAAGACCGACAAGCCGGGCTTCCGCACCGAGCAGTTCAAAGGGCGCGGGGCAAAGGCGCGCTACGTACGCGTCAAGGCGTTGCCCGGTGCGTTTGGCGGTTGGCTCTTCACGGATGAAATCATTGTGAAATGAGGTTTTTGAAAACGGCGAAGTACATATACATATATATAATAATGTGTCTGCCATTTGTCGCTGCGGCGCAAACGGCAGAGGAAGCGGAGACGGCGATTGGCGGTTTCTTTCAGTCGTATGCCGTGGCAGGCTACGCGCCGCACGGCAGCATGAAGACCGACAGCGTGCGCATTGACAGCGCGGCGCGGCGCATAGATATTTTCTGCAACGAACCTTTCTCTTCGCAGCCATTTACGCCCGAGAGATTGGAGGCTGTATACAAAGGCATCGCCTCCTGCCTGCCCGAGCCGTTTGCCAAGCATTCGCTTCAACTTTATTCGCACAAAGGCGTGCCGATGGAGGTATTCGTGCCCAATATGTTGCGGAAGCGCGGGCGCGACGAGGCGCGGCGTTACGGCGATAAAGATTTCAGGGATAATCCTTGGGTAGAAAACATTTCGCGTCCCTATAAGATTTCTGCCGGACTGCAAGGGCGGCATCTTTTCATTTGGCCCAGTCACGGGCGTTACTTCAAAGACGGAGAATGGCGTTGGCAGCGGCCGCGCCTTTACTGCACGCGCGAGGATTTGCTGAGCCGTTCTATTGTTATTCCCTATCTATTTCCGATGCTCGAGAATGCGGGGGCCGTTATCGGCTGCCCCGTGGAGCGCGATTTCCAAAGCGCGGAGGTCATCGTGGACAACGACGGCGGCAACCGCCGGGGCGTTTATGCCGAGACCGACGGCGGCGCGGCGGCGTGGCACAACTTTCCCGACAGCGTTGGCTTTGGTTTCAGCGGCGGCCTGCTCACAGATAGCACGCGCCTGTTTGGCGGTGGCACGGTGCGCTATGCCGAGGCGGCAAACCGCCAGAGCAACGAGGCGACCGCCATGTGGATACCCCGTTTCGGGAAGGCGGGACGCTATGCCGTTTATGTCAGTTATCTGAGTCTTGCCAATAGCATTCCCGATGCGCTTTATACGGTCTGTCACAAAGGGGGCCGCACGCAGTTCCGCGTCAATCAGCGCATGGGCGGCGGCACGTGGGTGTATCTCGGCACGTTTGAGTTTGACGAAGGCCTTAATCAGAACAATTGCGTAATCCTCTCCTCTTATAGCGGGCACAAGGGCACTGTGACTGCCGATGCGGTGCGTTTCGGCGGCGGCATGGGCCAGGCCGACCGCGAGGGACTTGGCACAAGCGGCGTGGCGCGTGCCTTTGAGGCGGCACGCTATTACACTCAGTGGGCAGGACTTGCCGATACGCTTTTCAACACAGAGCAGGGCGCGAGCGACTACCGCGACGACCTGCGCACGCGCTCGCACTACCTCAACACGCTCACGGGCGGCAGCACGTTCCTCCCCGATACCCTCGGACGCGGTGTGCCGTTTGAACTTTCGCTGGCTCTGCACACCGATGCCGGCATCAGGCGCGACGGCAACGTTTACGGCTCTTTGGGTATCTGCACTGCCAAGCACGCGGCGGTGGATAGCGTATATAGATCCAGCGTGTCCCGATATGCTTCCTACGATTTGGCTGATGCCTTACTTTCCGGCATGGTGCGCGATTTAGGACCTTTCGTCAAAGGCACATGGACACGCCGCGAACTTTGGGATCGCAACTATGCCGAGACGCGAATGCCCGGCGTGCCGTCAGCTATCCTCGAAATGCTTTCGCATCAGAACTTCACGGATATGAAATACGCGCACGACCCGCTGTTTAAGTTCCACCTGGCGCGTTCGGTCTATAAAACCCTTTTGCGCTTCACGTCATTCATGCACGACGGTGCGCCCGCCCCGGTCGTGCAACCCTTGCCGCCGCACGGCTTTTCTGCCTTGCTCGACGCAGACGGACAGAGCGTGACGCTTTCTTGGAGCGCAACCGTGGATTCTTTGGAGGAAACGGCGAAGCCTGATACATATATTATATATACGCGGCTCGGGAATGGCGATTTCGACAACGGGCAAAGCGTCCGCGCCACTAATCGCCCGCACGTTCAGTTGCCTATCCGCGAAGGCGTGGTTTATAGTTTCTGCGTTGCTGCCGCCAATGCTGGCGGCGTGAGTTTCCCATCCGAAACGCTGTGCGCGTATAAAGCGCCGAGCGAAAAGTCGCGCGTGCTGATTGTCAACGGCTTCGACCGTCTGAGCGGCCCTGCACGAATAGAGACAACCGATAGCGTTGGCTTTGTCTTGGAAGAAGAAATCGGCGTGCCGTACATCGCTGCCGCTCCCTACTGCGGCCGTCAAACTAACTTCGCGCCGCTATCTGCTGCCTCGGAGGGCGCAGATGCGCCCGGCTATTCCACGGGCGAACTGGAAGGAGAAACGATTGCCGGCAATACGTTTGACTTTGCTTTCGAGCACGGCGCGGCGATGCTCGCCTTGGAAGGCACATCGTTCTGCTCGTGCAGCCGCGCAGCGGTTGAGGACGGCGGCATCAATCTGAAAGACTATCGCGCCATCGACTTTATCGGCGGTCTGCAACGCCTTGCACCCCAGGACTTCCGCCGCTTCAAACTTTTCACGCCCCGCCTCGTCAAAGCCTTTTCCGACTACATGGCGGCCGGCGGGCGCATGTTGGCGAGCGGCGCGTTTCTCGGCACAGACCTCTCTACGCCTACCGAAAGAGATTTTGCCCAAAACGTCCTACATTACGCGCCGCAAGGGCGCACAGCAGCCGATTCGCTCGAAACGGTGCGCGGACTGAATATGGAATTTGATATCTATCGCATTCCCAGCGCCGCCCACTATGCAGCACAACGCCCGGACGTGCTTATGCCGCACGGCGAAGGTGCTTTCTCCGCCTTTTGCTATGCCGACGGCCGCAGTGCCGGCACTGCTTTCCGCACAGACCGCAACGCCGCCGTCGTCATGGGCTTTCCCTTCGAATGCATCAAGGATGCCGAACGCCGCCGCTTGGCCATGCGTGCTATCCTCCGCTTTTTGCTGGAATAGGGCGTTGCCAAAACTCCCCTGCTTTCTCAATAAAATAAAAACAATCTACTCCATACCCTTTACCATTATGTATACCATTCAACTCAACGAAAAAGGCACAAGGACAATCGAGATTTCTGAGGAAAACCTCCAAACCATCGAGAAGTACCTGCTCTTTCGCGACCTCGTGGACTCCACGGGCTACGTCACGGAAGCCGTCTTGGACAAACTGCGCCTGAACATTCGCTCGCTCATCGCCCACCAAACGGAAAACTCGAAAGACTTGCTCGACCTTTGCATCGACGTGATTTACCACGACAGCATGAAAGCCTTTGGCTTGAAAAATCTTATCTTGCTCTATCTCGATTGGAAACAAAATAAGGCGGCCGAACCCACGGAATGAAGAAACTGCAACTTACTGACTGGCTGCCTACCACACGCAAGGAGATGGACTTGCGCGGCTGGGACTGCGCCGATGTCATCATCTTCTCAGGCGATGCTTACGTAGACCACCCTTCGTTTGGCACGGCGGTCATTGGTCGCGTCATCGAAGCCGAGGGGCTGCGCGTGTGCATCGTGCCCCAGCCCGACTGGCACGGCGACTACCGCGACTTTAAGAAACTCGGGCGGCCGCGCCTCTTTTTCTGCATTTCCCCGGGCGTGATGGACTCAATGGTCAATAAGTACACCGCCAACCGCCGCCTGCGCTCCGAAGACGCTTACAGCCCCGACGGCAGGCACGACATGCGCCCGGAATACCCCACAATCGTCTACACCAAAATCTTAAAGCAACTCTTTCCCGAAGTGCCCGTAGTGCTCGGCGGCATCGAGGCTTCGCTGCGCCGCGTGACCCACTACGACTATTGGCAGGAGCGCCTGCGCCCCAGTATTCTTTGCGACAGTGGGGCGGACCTTATTATATATGGCATGGGTGAACTGCCCGTTCAAAGGCTTTGCCGGGAGATTGAAGACCGCGTGCTGCACGGCCGCCCTGATGCCTTTTGCAGCGCGGCAGACTTCCAAACGCTGCTGCGGCGCAAGCCCGTGCCGCAAACCGTGACGCTGTGCGATAAAGAAGATATCCCCGGCGGCTTTTCGGAAAACGACATTCAGTTGGCTTCGCATGAGACCTGCCTGAAAGACCGCCGCGCCTACGCCGCCAACTTCCGCCACATCGAAGAAGAGAGCAACAAACTGCACCCGCAGCGCATCCTCCAGCAAGTAGGCAACAAGTTCTTGGTCGTCGCCCCGCCGTTTCCCCCGATGACTACGGAGCAAATCGACCGCTCTTTCGATTTGCCCTACACCCGCCTGCCACACCCCAAATATAAGGGCAAGCGCATTCCCGCTTACGAGATGATAAAGTTTTCCGTATGCCTGCATCGCGGCTGCTTCGGCGGCTGTGCCTTCTGCACCATTTCGGCACATCAAGGCAAATTCATCATGAGCCGCTCCCGCGAGAGCGTGCTTCGCGAGGTAAAGGAAATTACGGAGATGCCCGATTTCAAGGGCTACCTAAGCGACCTCGGCGGCCCGTCGGCCAATATGTACGGCATGAGCGGGCGCGACCGTGCACTCTGCGAGCGGTGCAAGCGTCCCTCGTGCATTCACCCCAAGATTTGCCCTAACCTCAACACCGACCACCGCCCACTCACCGCGCTCTACCGCGCCGTGGACGCGCTGCCGGGCATCAAAAAGAGTTTCATCGGCAGCGGCGTACGCTACGACCTGCTGCTGCATCGTAGCGGCGACGAGGCAATCGACCGCGCGGCCGAAGAATACACGCGCGAACTGATAACACGCCACGTGAGCGGCCGTCTGAAAGTGGCACCCGAGCATACCTCCGACCGCGTGCTGCGCCTCATGCGCAAGCCTCCGTTCAAACTCTTCGGCGACTTCAAGCGCATCTTCGACCGCATCAACCGCGAGGCGGGCCTGCGCCAGCAAATCATTCCCTACTTCATATCTTCCCACCCCGGCTGCCTCGAGGAGGATATGGCGGAACTGGCGGCGCTGACCAAGGATATGGATTTCCAGTTGGAGCAGGTGCAGGACTTTACGCCCACACCAATGACCGTGAGCACGGAAGCATGGTACAGCGGCTATCACCCTTACACCCTCGAACACGTATTCTCTGCAAAAACGCCCGCCGAAAAGTTGCGCCAGCGCATGTTCTTCTTTTGGTATAAACCCGAAGAGCGCGGCAAAATCACCGCCGCCCTGCGCCGCCTCGGCCGCGAGGACTTGCTCAACAGACTCTACGGGAAGAAGAAAAGAAAGTAGAGGCGTACGCGCGCCCAATACACCGAACAGCAATAAGGCAAAACGCCCCTACTGACGAACAACGCCGCCGGTTATACAGGAACGTATAGCCGGCGGCGTTTTATGATTTGGGAGAAAAGGATTTATTCGGGCTTCATGTTGGTGTAGACGGTCTGCACGTCGTCGAACTCTTCGAGACGCTCAACCATCTTGTCGATGCTCTCGCGTTCTTCGGGCGTTACGTCTTTGAGGTCGTTGGGGATATAGGTGAACTCAGCGCCAACCACTTCGAAGCCGTTTTCTTCAAGGTGCTTCTGTATGAGGTTGAAACTCTTGGGGTCGCCGTAGATGGTGATGCTGCCTTCTTCCTCGTCTTCGTCGTATTCGTCCTCAACGCCGAAGTCAATCAGTTCGAGAATCATCTCGTCCATGTCGAGTCCGTCCTTTTTCTTGAAGGAGAACACGCACTTGTGGTCGAAGAGGTAGGCAAGCGAGCCCATGGTGCCGAGGTTACCGTTGAACTTGTTGAACACGGAACGTACGTCGCCCACGGTGCGCGTGGGGTTGTCGGTGAGCGTGTCTACGAAAATGGCGATGCCGTGCGGGCCGTAGCCTTCGTAAGTCATAGACTTATAGTCGCTCTGGTCTTTACCCATTGCGTTCTTGATGGCGCGCTCGATATTGTCCTTCGGCATGTTTTCGCGCTTTGCGTTGGCAATGATGGCACGGAGCGCGGGGTTGTTTTCGGGTTCGGAACCGCCGGCCTTAACGGCTATGGCTATTTGCTTGCCGATTTTGGTAAATGTGCGGGCCATGTGTCCCCATCTTTTCAGTTTCGATGCCTTGCGGTATTCAAATGCTCTTCCCATTGGAGTTGTGTATTTAATGAGTTGTAATTAGTTTTATATTAGTAAACGAGTAGACGAGTAGACAAGTAAACGAGTAGACGATTAAACGAGTAGACGATTAAACGAGTAGACGATTAAACGAGTAGACGAGTAAACAAGTAAACGCCTATTATCTAAGTTTTGCGCCGAGCTGCTTTTCGAGGCTGGCGATGATCTTTGCCATAACGGCATCGGTCTGCTTGTCGTTCATCGTCTTGGTGTCGTCTTGTAGGAGGAAGTTGACGGCGTAACTCTTCTTGCCGGCTTCGAGGTTTTTGCCTTCGTAAACGTCGAAGAGGGTCACCTTTTTGAGGAACTTCCTGTCGGCGGCAAAGGCAATCTGCTCGATGCGGGCGAACTCTACGCTCTTGTCCACCAAGAGGGCGAGGTCGCGGCTCACGGCGGGGAACTTGCTGATTTCGGTGAAGTTGACGCTGTGCTTCTTGGTTTTCTTCATCAAGAGCGTCCAGTTGATGTCGGCGAAATAGACTTCCGCGCTGATGTCGAATGCGGCCGTGAGGGCTTTCTTCACCAGTCCGAACTCGAGCACAACCGTTCCGTTGTTGTCAACCAAAGCCAGCGACTTGGCAAAGATGTCGTTCGTGCCTGCCTGCTGCTTAAGTTTGCCGACGGGTGCGCCGAGGCGCGTGAGGATATGCCCCACGTAGGCTTTAAGTTCGTAAACGCTCGACGGTTCTTCGGGGTGCGCCCAAGATGCTTCTACGCGCTTGCCCGTCAGCCAAAGGCCGAGATGCAGGTCTTCGGAATAGGCGGCGAGGGTATCGGCAGCCTTTTGCTCCTCGGTGGTAGCAGGATTTTTGTAATAGCAGTTGCCAAACTCGAAGAAGCGAAGGTTTGCGTTCTTGCGGTTAGCATTGTGGGCAATGCTTTCCAAGCCGCCGAAGAGGAGCGTCTGGCGCAGCACGTTGAGGTCGCTGCTCAGCGGATTGAGCAACTTAACTGCGCGGTCTTTCGGGTAGGCCGTGAGGTCGTTGTAGTAAGCCTCTTTCGTGAGCGAGTTGTTGAGAATTTCGCGGAAGCCCTCGCCGACGAGTTGCTCCGACACGAGGTTTTGCAACTTATTGCTGCGGTCCACCTCGCCCTTGATTGTAAGGCTCGACTTGACGGCCGTGGGGATTTCCACATTATTATATCCATAGATGCGCAGGATATCTTCCACCACGTCGCAGGGACGCTGCACGTCCACGCGGTAAGCGGGCACGGAGAGGCTGATGCCGCTCTCGCTCTCGGCAGTGATTTTCATGTCAAGCGACGTGACGATTTCCTTGATGACTTCTGCGGGAATGGTTTTGCCGATGAGGTCGTGCGCATATTTATATTCGAGGTCCACGGCAAAGTTCTTCGCCAGGCCCGGAGCCTCAATGTCTTTGATGTCCATGCTCACCGTGCCGCCTGCCAGTTCTTTAACCATAAGGGCAGCCACTTTGAGGGCGTAGACTTGCAGGTCGGGGTCGATGCCGCGCTCAAAGCGGAAGGAGGCATCGGTGTTCAAGCCGTGGCGGCGTGCGCTTTTGCGGATCCACGTGGGGTTGAAGTAGGCGCTTTCGAGCAGCACGTCTTTCGTGGTTTCGTAGGTGCCAGAGCCCTTGCCGCCGAACACGCCGGCGATACACATGGGGGCGTTGGCGTTGCAAATGGCGAGGTCGCGCTCGGAGAGTTTGTGCTCTACGCCGTCGAGGGTTACGAAGGGCGTTCCCTCGGGCATCGTCTTCACCACCACCTTCTTGCCTTCTATCATATCGGCGTCGAAGCAGTGGAGCGGCTGGCCGTAGGCAAACATCACGTAGTTCGTCACGTCGACCACGTTATTAATCGGACGCACGCCGATGGTGCGGAGTTTCGTTTGCAGCCACTCGGGGCTTTCCTTCACCTCGCAGCCCTTAATCGTTACGCCGCAATAGCGCGGGCAGGCTTCGGCGTTTTCTACAACGATGTCGATGTCGAGGTCGTTGTTGTCGGCGGCAAAAGATGAAACGTCGGTGCGGTGCAACGCCGTCTTGTGGCCGTTGCGCACGAGCCAGGCGTAAAGGTCGCGGGCAACGCCGTAGTGCGAACAGGCATCGGCGCGGTTGGGCGTTATGTCTACTTCAATCACCCAGTCGCTCTCGATGCCGTAATACTCGGCAGCGGGCGTGCCTACCTTGGCTTCCTGCGGCAGAACGATGATGCCGTCGTGGGAAGTGCCGATACCGATTTCGTCTTCCGCGCAAATCATGCCGAGGCTTTCTATGCCGCGCAGTTTGGAACGCTTGATGGTGAAGCATTCCTCGCCGTCGTAGAGTTTGGTGCCGAGCGTGGCAACGATGACCTTCTGTCCCTGTGCCACGTTTGCCGCGCCGCAGACAATCTGCACGGGCTCTTCTGCACCGATATTGACGCTGCACACGTGCATGTGGTCGGAATTGGGGTGCGGCTCGCAGGTAAGTACTTCGGCCACCACGAGGCCTTGCAGCCCGCCCTTAATGGCCTGCACTTCTTCCACGCTGCCCACTTCGAGGCCTATGGAAGTTAGCGCTTCTGCCACTTGCTCTGCGCCGAGGTCGAAATCAACGTATTCTTTCAACCATTTATAAGATATGTTCATGGCTTATTTGTATGTTTAATATGCTCACTTTTTGCTAAGCAAGCGCAAAATTACTATATTTTTATTATATGACAATGTGTTTTAGCGGTTTTGCTCTTTGCCAAACGTGGGACAGAATGCCGTGAAAGCACAACGGTCGCAATGGGGCTTGCGGGCGGTGCACACGTAACGCCCATGGAGTAAAATCCAGTAATGCGAAGCCGCCACTTCCTCGGGCGGCAGATATTTGCGCAGGGCTTGCTCCACGGCATAAGGCGTTTTGGCAGAAGGCGGCACGAGCCCGAGGCGATGGCTCACGCGAAACACGTGGGTATCCACGGCGAGCGTTTGCTGCTTGAACGCCACGGCCAGCACTACGTTGGCGGTCTTGCGCCCTACGCCGGGCAGACCGACGAGCGCGTCGAAATCGCCCGGCACTTCGCCGCCGTATTGCTCGACGAGTTTCTTAGAAAGACCGAGCAGATGCGCCGCCTTGCTGTTGGGATAACTCACGGAACTGATGTGTTCCAAGATATCGGCCTCCGAGGCCTGCGCCATACATTCGGCCGTGGGGTAATCGCGAAACAGGCGCGGCGTAACCATATTGACGCGCTTGTCTGTGCATTGCGCCGAAAGCACTACGGCGACAATCAACTCGAAAGGGTTGCTGTAATGCAACTCAGTCTCGGTAGCGTCCATTGTGGCGCGGAAATGCGCCAGCACGGCCTCAAATTTCTCTTTCTTTCTCACAGATATATAGGAACGTTTGTGCAAGGCGAGCGCAGAGGCCGACAAACTTGTTTGATCGGACTATGCCGAGCCGCCGCCAAAGGTGCATTTTATATGAATAAATTTAGGTCTTACGAGTAAGGGCGTTTAGCAAAAACGCCCCGACTTTATTTCAACTCCTGCAAGCGGCAGAGGTATTTGCCTAAAATGTCGAACTCGAGGTTGACAACGGTGCCCGGCTCTATGGCGTGGAAATTCGTGTGCTCGAAGGTGTAGGGTATGATGCACACACTGAACGTGTCGGCGGTGGGACGGCACACGGTGAGGCTCACGCCGTTCACGGTGACGCTGCCCTTGTCCACGGTGAAGTAGCCGCGGCGTATCATTTCCTTATCCGTTTCGTAGCGGAAGGTGAAGATGAAACTGCCGTCGGCGTCTTCCTTTGAGATGCACACGGCCGTGGTGTCTACATGCCCCTGCACGATATGCCCGTCGAGGCGGCCGTCCATTTTCATGGAGCGTTCCACGTTCACCTCGTCGCCCTCTTTGAGCAGACCAAGGTTGCTGCGCTTTAAGGTCTCGTCCATAGCCGTCACCACGTAGCGGCCCGCTTCGTCGTGCTGCACCACAGTGAGGCAAACGCCGTTGTGCGCCACGCTTTGGTCTACGTGCAGTTCGCCCTTATAGAGCGGACATTCGAGGGTGAAGTCAATATTGTCCCGGTCCTTCTTTATGGCCACGACGCGGGCTGTGGCTTCTACAATGCCTGAAAACATATTTGTTTACTACTTCTTTAAGATAAATGATTGCGAGTTACTGACGATGGTGCCCGAGAGGGAATCGGCGCAGAGCGCGCTAAGCCGTATTTCCTCTCCGTCGATGTAGAGATGACCGTTGAGGGTTTTGTAGCGGTCCTTCGCCACGAACGTTTCAAGTTGCGTGAGGTTGATGAGCACGCCGATGGCTTCGCCGCCGTCGCGGGTGGTGAGGGCGTAGCGGCAGCCCTCGTCGAGGTCGCCCCATATTTGCCCGTCAGTGCCGTCGCTTGCGGTGCGCGTAACGCAGAGCGTGTCGCCCGTGCTGTCGGCAATAAGCGAGAAGGTACTCATTCCGAACTCGTCGCTCGTGCCATAAATGGTGGAATCGCTTGCCACGCTGTCGCCTGTTGCAACAGCCGTGGTGTCGGCCGGCGTTTCGCCAGACTGCTTGCCGCAGCCGTTGCACCCCGTGCACAGCGGCAGAACGAGGCACGCCAACAGGGCGAGCACGATGATTAAAGGTTTTTTCGTCATAATATATTTATGGTATTAGTTCGTTTATTAGTAGACGAGTTTACGAGTAAACGAGTAGACGAGACAAGTTTCTCATATAAAATATAAATTAGCAAGACATTTACATAATGTCGGCTGCGCTCGGCAATTTAAGTAAACTTAATTGCGCTCGCTTGCACGACATTTCTGTCTTGTTTACTAGTCTACTTGTTTACTCGTTTACTAAAATAGTTCCTTAAACTGCCGCACGGCCACGGCCCGTTCCTCTTCTGAAAACTTGCCGCTGCAGCCGTCCAGCCATTTCTCGAACGCCGCGACTGCCGCCGTGCGCATCTGCGCCCGTCCGGCGCGAACGCCGCTTTGGAAATCGCGGTAAGGCAATAGGTTACGATTGAAATTTCCGTCGCTCATGGAATGGTTTAACTATCTTGTGTAACTGTCTGAAAGCAGTAAGCCTTAGTACCTAACTTGTCCTCAGGCGTAGCGTCTTCCAGACGCATCGTATTGGTTACTATTTTCCGAGGACTCCGTCCCCGGTTACTATCGCTTCGCTCTGTAGCGTCTTCCAGACGCTTGCATCGTTTGAAGCGGGCGGGAACCGACCGCAGCCGCTGGGATTAAGGGCGAGCGAAATGGCGTGCAAGCGAGTGCAATCAAGTTTACTTTAATTGCCGAGCGCAGCCGACATTATACAAAGCCTAGGCTTTCAGGCTCGGCGTTAAGCCCGGCGGCGTGCCTTGGGCTTCAAACGATGCAAGCGGTTTTTATGGTTTTTGTCAATATCCACAACCTATCCTACCAATACGCTTACGCCCGCGACACTGCCTTTACGCCGCGCACGGTACGCAGTTTCTTCAACAGGGCTTCGAGGCGCGTGGTGTCGTCGACCATCACCGTGAGAATACCCGAGAAGAGGCCGTCGTTGGAGTCGATGTTGATGCTGCGGAGCATGATGTGCTCTTCTTTTGAAATGATGGACGTGATGTTGTTCACGATGCCGAGGTCGTCGTTGCCCACCACACGCAGCGTTATCGGGTAACTGCCGCCGCCCTTGCCCGCCCAGCGGGCCTTCACGATGCGGTAGCCGAAGCGGCTGCGCAGGGCAGCGGCGTTGGGGCAGTTAGTGCGGTGGATTTTGATGCCGCCGCTCACGGTGACGAAGCCAAACACGTCGTCGCCATACACGGGGTTGCAGCAATGGGCCAGTTGAAACTCGATGCCTTTGAGGTTGCGGTCGATGACCAGCACGTCGTCCGACGACTTGGCGCGGCTCTCCAATTCCGTATCTGCCTGATACTCCTCCGCACTGCGCGTAGCGGCGCGTTCGGCAAGGCCCTGCTCGTGGCGCGAGAGTTCGACGTACGTGTCGAGCACGTCGGAAATATCGAGCGTCTCGTCGTTCAACGCCTTGTAAAAGAGCGCGGACTCCTTATATCCGAGTTTCTTAATCAGACGATTAATCAGGCTTTCGTCCCATTCGAGCTTGCGGTTGCGCAGTTTACGCTCGAGGACTTCGCGCCCCATGGCGCTTTCGCCTGCTTGAAGTTCCTTGAGCGCGGCGCGGATTTTCGACTTGGCATGAGGCGACACGGCGATGTTGAGCCACTCCTGGCGGGGCTGCTGCGTGGCGGAGGTGAGGATTTCCACCGTCTGCCCGCATTCTAACTGCTGGCGAATGGGCACGTTGCGCCCGCCCACTCTGCCGCCCACGCAGCGGTTGCCTATTTTCGAGTGGATAAGGTAGGCGAAGTCGAGCACCGTGGCTCCTGCGGGCAGGCGGTACACGTCGCCCTTGGGCGAAAACACGTAGACGTCCTGCTGAGAGGCCGTGCCCTGCGTGAGGCTGTTGGCGAGGAGCCCTTCATTGCCCGTTTCGAGCGCGCTGCGAATGTCGGCGAGCCATGAGTCCACGGTGCCGCCGCTGCTCTTCACGCCTTTGTAGCGCCAGTGCGCCGCGAGGCCGTGTTCCGCCACCTCGTCCATGCGCTCCGTGCGTATCTGCACCTCAACCCATTTGTCCTCCGGCCCGCGCACCGTGATGTGGAGGCTTTCGTAGCCGTTCGACTTAGGCACGGTGAGCCAGTCGCGCAGGCGTTTCAAGTTGCTCTCATACTGACCCGTGATGAGCGAAAACACTTTCCAGCACTGCTTCTTCTCTTCCTTGGGGGGCGCGTCGAGGATGATGCGAATGGCAAAGAGGTCGTACACGCCGTTGAAGCCGCATTTTTGCTTCTTCATCTTTTGCCAAATGGAGTGAATGCTCTTCGTGCGCCCCTTGATGTGGTATTTGAGGCCTTCCTCGTCGAGCATCTTCCGGATAGGCGCCATGAAGCGTTCGATGTAGGCATCGCGCTCCTGCTTCTTGGCGTTCAGGCTGTCCTTGATGAGGTAGTAGGCATCGTGTTCAAGATATTTGAGCGAAAGGTCTTCGAGTTCGCTTTTCAGTTTATAGAGCCCGAGTTTATGCGCCAGTTGCGCGAAGAGCGCGGAAGCCTCGGTGGCCACGCGCTGCTGCTCGGCTGTGTTATCCGTGTCGCGAATGCTGCGCATCAGCACCACGCTCTCGGCAATGAGGAGCAGCACCACGCGCATATCGCCCGCCTGGGCGATGAAGAGGTTGCGGAAATTGTCGGTCTGCATGGTCTCGGCCTTGCTCTCGATGCTTTTCACGCGGAGTATGGCGCGGAGCGCGGCGGCAGTGTCCAGTCCGAGCACTTTTTCCACTGTCTGGCACATCTCTTCGCCCTTTTCCGGCGCGGTGGCGGCATAGACCACGAAGGCCGTGAGCGCATCGCCGCGCAGCCCTATCTCGGCAGCGGCAAGGCACACAGTGCGCAGTGCCATCACAAGCCTGCTGTTGCCGAACGCGTCGCGCAGAGGCGCGCCCTCGGCATAGGCCTGTTTGAGGATTATGCCCGTTTGTTTGGCACGTTGTGGGGCAGGTCGGTTGTGCGGGTCGTGATAGAGTTCCAGCAAAAGACGGCGTATTTCCCTTCTCTCTTCTTCGGTGTGCAAGTCAGTGAGGTGTGTCATAGGCGCGCAATGTTTGAAAGAAATATTATCTCTGCAAAATTACGCATTTTGGGCGTTTCCTTAGCAGACAATTCCGTTTTTTCCGCCTCTGCCTGCCTGCAAACTTGAAATTATTTCGGAGGAACGGCAAATTATGTCCGAGATATTTTTCACTATCCGCAAGCAAAATCTTCCTTTCTCCTTGATATTTTTCACTATCTGCCAAGACATTTTTTGTTACAAACTTTGTAACGCTTGTTACAAACTTGCTAACACATGTTACAAACTTTGTAATACATGTTACAAACTTTGTAACAAACTTTTTCTTATAGGAAAGGGAAAAATATCAAGGAGAAAGGAAAAAAAGAAAGGCAGCAAATAAAAAATTGCTGCCTGAAAATTGGAATTTGCTACGGAAATAAAAAAGATTCTTTGAGGGTAAGCATGATTATTCGCATCTTTGCAAGGGCGATAATCGCGTTTTGGTGCGGTTCAAGCAATATAATAATTGCGTTTTGGTGCGGTAAATAAATTTTTATAATCGCATTTTGGTGCGTAATCAACAACGAAACGTCTGAAACAATGATAATTATGAGTAGGGCGTATTGCTACTATGAGCGAAACGCCCCTACATTCCGCACAGGCGACCATAAGGACAGTATTTGCAGACTTTCTCGGGCTCTTCGGTGACGGTGAAAGGCTTGGAGGGGTCGAAGATGGAAGACAAAAGGGATTGGAGGGCGTCCTCAAACTCGTCGGCGTAGTCGTTATAGGAATAGACGGGCGCGGCATTCTTGCCCGAACCCATTTGCAGATATGGAGTATTGCCCTTGTTCAGGCTGTTCAGATAATAGATGGCTGGTGCTGCCGGCTCGCCGTGCATGCGCCGGTACGCCATGGCATAGAGCGAAACTTGGAAGGCATAATGCTCGTGCTTGCCGTCGCAGCAGAACATGGCAGGCACATCGGGCAAAGCCTTTGCTGCGCCGCCCGTCTTATAGTCCACAACGCGAAGAAGCGTACGGCACGATCCGTCGGATACGTCCTCAACTTCGTCCACACGATCGATAAATCCTTTTATCAGAACAGGGATTTGCGTACCGTCGGGCAGGTTCACGTCGAGATTTATCTCCCATTTTTCTTCCTCCGCCACAACCTTGACAGACTGATAGGTGGCATCGTAAAGCAGCATCTTGGCCAGGCATTTCACCGCCGCCGACTTCATCACCGCATTCTCCGAACGGCATACCTGTTCGTCGGCCTCCGGCTCTGCCTCGCGGCGCACGGAGATGTAGGCCTGCTCCACGTATTCGCGCAATTTGGCAGTATCTTTCGCCGCCCGCTTCAACATGTCGGGCGTGAGGCGGCGGCCGCCCTGGTCCTTATAGAAAAGTTCTGCGGCATTGTGGAACACGCTGCCAAACACGTTGGGGGCGACTTCCTGAACGGGCGGCTGCGGTTCGGGAATCTTTGCCACGTGCTTGAAGTAGAACATCTGCGGACATTTCATGTAGTTGATGATGGACGAGGGTGAAAGCCGCTTAACGAGTGAGGCGAGGTTTTCGGGCTTGACTATATCCGCCGCGCCCGCTCCGCCGGAAATGCCCGGCTTAAGTTGCATCTTGTATTGGCTGATGGGGATACGGCTCTCCACGAGCAACTGGGAAATGAAGCGCGACATCTCGCCGCGCGTGATGCCATCGGTCACGGCGGAATACATCAGGCGGACGCTGCGGGCGCGCTGTATGAGGCGGTAGAAATAATAGGCAAAGACGGCCGTGCGGCGGCGCACGGTGGTGAGGGAAAAGGCCTCGCGCAGTTCGTTGGGGATGAAAGAATTGTCGCCACCCGTGCGCGGCAGGTTGCCTTCGGAGGCGGAAAGCACGAGTACGCTGTCGAAGTCGAGCAGGCGCGTTTCGAGCACGCCCATAATCTGCAAGCCTTCGAGGGGTTCGCCATGCAGGGGCAAGTCGGTCTGCATCAGCACCGTGCGCAAAAGGCGCAGGAGCGTTTGGGGCGTAACGTTGAGTGACGCCTCTGCCACCAAACGGCTGAAACGCCCCACGACGGTGTATGCCTGAAAGCAGGCTTCTTCGTAAATATCCTTAAAGATTTTCTTGATTGTGCCGTCGGCCGCAAGGCGCGCCGCCTCGGCTTTGAGCCGGTCGGCAAGGGCGGTGAGGAGGGCTGCGTTGCTGTCGGCGGCTGACGGCTCAAAACGGTCGATCAAGGCAAACGCCGGCGTTTGCGAAAGCGGGTAGCCCTTGGTAACATTTACCTTGTCGACCTCTTCGGGCAGGGCGTGCAGCACGCCTTGCATCAGTCCCTCGCCTGCCAGCACAACGGCCATGCGGCGAAGGTCGGTAGTGCCGCCCTGCGCCCTGTTTTTCTCCAACCAAGCCGCCACGCTCTTGGCCTGTGCGGTCTCGGTGGGGGCTTCTACAACTTCTATCTCGGGCAAAAGGCGGCCGCCCGCGCTGCGCTCCATGTTGCGAAACGCCTCAGGCGGCAGGGCGTTGCCGAAAGCGGCAATGTTTTCTTTTACAAAAAGTCCGGCTTCGCAAGCGGGGTGCCGCTCGGTGTAGTATTCGTCGTAGTCCCAATAGAATATGGCCTGCTCCTTAAACGCTTCCATGAGACTGCGCTCCACGCTGCTCAGCACGTTGAAACCCGCGAAGACATAAGTGAAACCCTCGCGGGGACGCAGCGTGCCCTGCTTCAGCCGCTCGGCAACGCTGCGATAGAGTGCGCCCTCGTAGGGGGCGATGCCCTCGGAAGTGCCGGCGTTGAGGGAGGAATATATTTTGTAGAGAATATTCCAAAGCCCCAAGAACTTGCGCCGCACCTCGCTGCGCTCCATATCCCGGAAACAACTGCGAAAATGGCGCATGGCCTCTTCGGGTGCGCCGAAGGTCTTTTCAATATCTGCGTAGTCGCTCATATTGGCAAAGAGGCGGGCGGCGTCGGCCTCGTTCTTATCCACGTCGTCAAAGTCGGCGAGCAGTTGCCTGCCCCAGCCGTAAAACTTGTCGAGGGACAACGCCTCAGAGCCGGGCGTGCAACCTATATATATATTGTATATGCGGCATACGGCCTCTATTTCGTCCATCACCTCACACTGCGCGAGGCTGCGGAAGAGTTCGCTGATGGTGACGTACTGCGGTGCCCAAAGCGGGCGGTCGGCGCGACGCAGGTGCTCGTTGAAGAAGAGGCTGGCGCGCTTGTTGGGGAACACTATGACAAGGCGGCAAAAGTCGATATCGCTCCTACCAAGCAGGTCGTCCGCTACGAGTTGCAAGAAAGATTTGGGGGAGGTCATATAGTTTTTATAAAACTTCAACTAATTTATTCTCATCAAAATACCAAAGATAGGCTTTTACGTGGGGCGTGCCCATTTGACGCAAGTAAGCAGCATACTGCTTCACCTGCTCCTGATGCTTGGGCAGGGGCTTGCCAAACTTATAGTCGAGCACAACGGCGCGGCCATCCTTAAACGACACGCGGTCGGGGCGCACCATCGCCGCGCCCTGCGCACTGCCGGCGGGCAGGAGAATGGAGCGTTCGTTGAGCACGAGCCAACTGCCATCGGTCAAATCAGCCACCAAGGGGCAGGCGGCAATCTTTTGCCTTATTTCCGTTTCGATTTGGTTGAAATCGATGCCGTCGGCCTCGAAACCCTGACCGCGCAGCACACCCACGGCGCGGGAGATATCGGCGGCGGTTTCTATCATCGAGAAGATTTTGTGCATCAGGTTGCCGCGGTTGATGTAGGCGGCGGACTCGGCTACCGCTTCCTCGCCTGCACGCGCGGCGATAAACTCGGCGGTCTCGCCGCTCTGGCAGAAGGTAGCGCGGAGCGGGGTTTGGCAAAGCGTAATGGACATCGGACGGCGCACACCGCTGCCAAACGGATTTTGCTTACCGCCCGCGGGAACGGCCTGCCCTTCGGCGCGGCAGTCGGTTTGCGGCGAGGAAAGCGTTTCCAGCACAAAGCCGTCTGCCGTTTTCTCAAAACAATATTGCTGATTATCGTTGCTGAGATTATCAACGATTACCTTGTGCAGCAAATCGCCGGCCGTGGCAACCAGATCCTTATCCTTGCCCGACCATGTGCCCCAAACGAAAAGGTTGCGCTGGGGACGCGTGAAGGCAACATAAAGCAAATTGAGGTTTTCAATACGGCTGCGCAAATGCTCCTGCTCATAATCGTCAGCGAAAATGGATTGCCTCACCCTATTTGAATGGGGCGCAACGGGAATAGGCGAAATCTTAGAGAAAGGCTCTTTGGAAGGTGTGAGCCAAAGAATAGTGTCTCTATGGTCTTTTTCGAGATCCCAATTACAGAAGGGAATGAAAACTGTGTGCGCTTCGAGCCCTTTGGACTTATGGATGGTGAGCACGCGCACACCGTCGACCACCGCGCCGGGTATGGATTTGGCAGACAAGACTTCGTCCCAATGATCCAAGAAATCAGGAAGGGAAGAAGCATGGTCCTGCAAATAGGCCGCAACCTGGTCGAGGAAATAGGTGAGATAAGCCAACTGCCCTGCCCCTTGCGCCTCTTCGGCATTGCTGGCGGCGGCATCTTGCCAGAGCCCGAATATCCTAATCAGTTCCTCGCAGAGTTCGTAAAGCGGCATGGCGGCGAGTTCTGCGCGTCTGCCCGAAAAGTCTTGCGGCAAAGCATTCAGCAACGCTTCGTTATCGTGGAGCGCCACGTCGGGGCAATAGTTTTTAGCCAAGGAAGCAAGCGCCAGTTTGTTATCGGCATCGGCCAGCACGCGCAGCGCGTCAATCACAATCAGCACTGCGAGAGAAGCCGACAGCAGAAACGCCTCGTCGGAAATGAGCGGTATGTCTTTTTCAGCAAAAGCGTCTACAATATCAGCCGCCTCCCTTTTCCAGCGGACGAGTATGCACATATCGCGATAAGGAAGCCCGTCGGCGTGCAGCCTTTGCATCTGCTCCGCCATTTCATCGAGCACTCCCCCGCCCTCTTCTTCGTCTTCGGCCGGCGCACCGTGCTTTGACGACACCGCAAGGCGCACATAGCCGACATCGCCCTTGTGCTTGGCCTCTTGGCAACCGGCTTCTTCGTAAACATCCGCAGCGTGCGACGCGCCGCTTCCGAGACTGTCGATTACAGCGGCGGCTTTTGGGAAAAACTGATTGTTAAAACGCACGATGCGCTCGTCGGTGCGGAAATTAGTCTGCATTTTGCAGAGAATATCCTCGCCGCCGTTCTTTTTGTCCTTATATGCTTTATTAAGTCCTTCGAGTATCTCCCAGTCGCCGCCCCTGAAACGATAGATGGCCTGCTTCACGTCGCCAACGAGCAGGCACTTGCCGCCCGTGGACATGCTTTCGAGCAGGAGTTTCCTGAAATTCTCCCATTGCATGGAGGAGGTGTCTTGGAACTCGTCGATCATAATATGGTCGAAACGGCTTCCGGCGCGTTCGAGCACGAAAGGCGCGTCGGCTGAAGCGACGCTACTGCGGAAGATGTAGGGCACATAGGCTATCATCTCGCGGCTGTTCTCTTCGTTCACCTGTTGGAGTGCCTTCCGTGTGTGCTGCAAAAGGCTGAGGGGATTGAGCCGGTCGAGACAAATTGCGCAGGTGTTGAGTACGGGCATTAGTTGCGCACGCTTTTCCTCGGTTTCTGCCAGCACCGCCCTCATTTGCTCGGCGGCAGCCATAGCGGAATCGTCTTTTTTATCCGCAGCCTTGAGCCAATTCTCCGCAGCATCGATGCGCTTCATCATACGATTGGAGGGCGTAAACTCTTCAAAGTTTCCCATTTTTCGGAGATAGGCGCTGAAATCGCCCGCATTGGAAATCCTTGTTTCCCAATCGCCCATAATGTTTGAGAATTCCCGGGGCAGTTTTTCGGACAGGTCTGTGAGTTGCTGCTCAATGCGGGCTTTGAGATTGCCTATCTCTTTTCGGTAGTTTTCGAAAGAAATGTTATTCAAACTCTTAACAAGTTCTTCTTCCTTATTCAGAAAACCGCTCGAAGTGAGTTGGCCCGCCAGTTTCAGCAGTTCGTTCTTAAAGTTCCAGTTCTTGTCGTCTTCAATCCGCTCATGCACATACCGCTCCATTTGTATGCGCAATTCTTTATCTGTTTCAGATTGCTTGATGAGGCGGTCCACTGCCTGCCGCACGGCTTCTTTATCATTTATGTCGGCACGCACGCCGGAGGGCATGCCGAGTTCGTGGGTCACGCCCGAAAGCAGCCACCAAAAGAAACTGTCGATGGTTTCGACGCGAAAGAAGTCGTAATCGTGAACAATGGCGGAAAGCGCCTTTGCAGCGCGGCTGCGCACTTCGGCCTCCGACGGGGCAGGCTGTGGCATGAGCGTCCTCACTTTTTGCAGCACGTCGTTGCCGCCGCCGTTGGCGAGGTCGAAAAGAAAGCGCAAGATACGCTCTTTCATCTCTGCCGTAGCCTTGTTGGTAAAGGTCACTGCCAATATTCGGCCGAATGCCTTTGCGCTGGTGTCGGCAAGCATCAGGGCGATGTACTCGGCTGCGAGCGTGTAAGTCTTGCCCGTGCCGGCTGACGCGGGGTATATTTTAGGAGGAAAAGGAAGGGGGGACATATAGAAAGGAATTGGAGAAAACTACAAAGATTATTTGTCCACGTATTATATTTTTTTGCCCACGTTTTTTTATGCCCACGAATCTCACGAATCTACACGAATCATTTTCAATGAATAAAAAAGCGACCTGTACGGTCGCACGAATCACACGAATTTTGCGTAGCCAGAAATATTGAATTAGTGAAAATTCGTGCGACCGAACAGGTCGCCTTAATTAACCGGAAACTAAAATTCGTGTAGATTCGTGAGATTCGTGGGCAAAAAATATAATTCGTGATCATAAATAGTGGGCAAACTTTATTGCAGATGCTCTTTAAGGAAACGCTCCATGGCTCGATAGAAATCGAAACGGTTTTCCTGATTCTGGAAACCGTGGCCCTCGTTTTCTTTCACCATGTATTCCACAGGCACACCGCGCTGGCGCAATGCCGCTACCATCTGGTCGCTCTCGGCCTTATTGACGCGCGGATCGTGGGCACCCTGCGCCACAAAGAGCGGCACACGGATGCGGTCGGCGTGGAGGGCGGGCGAAGTGGCTTCAAGACGCTCGCGGTCGGTTTCGGGATTGCCCACCTGCTCATACATCATTTGCAGCATCGGTTTCCAATACGGCGGGATAGTGGCGAGGAAGGTGAGCAAATTGGAAACGCCAACGTAATCCACGGCGCAGGCATATTTTTCAGGCGTGAACGCCACACCGGCAAGGGCAGCGTAACCGCCATAACTGCCGCCGTAAATGGCAACGCGTTTGGGGTCGGCAATGCCTTGGCTGATGAGCCAGTCCACGCCGTCGGTTATGTCGTCCTGCATGCGCAGACCCCATTGTCCGTAACCGGCTTCGAGGAAACGGCGACCATAGCCCGTGGAACCGCGAAAGTTCATTTGGAACACGGCATAGCCTCTATTGCACAGGAATTGCGTTTCGGAAGAAAAGCCCCAGCTGTCGCGTGCCCAGGGACCGCCGTGGGGATTTACCACCACGGGCAGGGCGCGTGCCGTTTCGGGCGTGAGGCCGCTGGGGAGCGAGAGATAGGCTTCGATGCGCAGGCCGTCGCGCGAGGTGTAGGTCACGGCGTGCATTTCCGCCATGTCTGCTTCGGCAAGTTGCGGGGCAAGGTCGGCGAGTTTGCGCAGCGTGTCGGTTGTGTCGTCATAATAATAATAGGCACCGCGCGTGCGGTCGCTGCCTACATATAATATATAATGCTCCTCCGCTTTGTCCACATCGGCCATTGCCACCCGCTTGCCGGGGAAACGGGCGCGGAGCCGCTCGCGAAAGGCCTGCTCTTCCTCATCGAAGAAATGGCGCACGGGTTCGCGGTGCCCCGTGCAATAGCAACTGAGGAGTTTCTTGCGGCGACGGGAATAGTTGAGGCTCGAAACGTCGTATTGCTCATCTTCATAGAGCAGGCACACCTCCTCTGCCGTGGCAGGATTCATTTCCACGAGGGCCGTTTTGTCGCGCCCGAGGTTGGTGGCGGCGTAAACGTTGCGGTTGTCGGGCGTGAAGAGGAGGAAATTCACCGACTCCTTGAAATTCGTTGTAAGCACGGGACGGAAGGGCTCTTCGTCCGTGTCGCGATAGAGCAACTGCGTATTCACACCGTCCACAATGGCTGTGACGGCACGGATATGCCCGTCATGGTCGGTGAGCCACCCTTGATAGTTTCCCGGATTTTCGGCCAAAAGCGTCAGTTCTCCGGTTTTGAGATTAAGGCGATAGGGGTCGAACGCCTCGGGGTTGCGCCTGTTCATCTCAATCAGCACCTCGTCGGGCACGTCCTCCAAATCGTCGAGAATGCCGGTGCGCACGCCCTCGAATGGCGTGTAGCAGATTTCATCGCTGCCGTCGATGCTGATGCCGTGGAGGCGGTAGTTCTCATCGCCCGCCGTGTCTTTCGCAAAGAGCAGGCGGTCGTTGCCCGCCCACATATAGCCTTGAATGCTCCGCTCTGTCTCGAAGGTGAGTTGGCGCGGCTCGGTTTCGCCGTCTACGGGCACTACAAAAAGGTTCATCCTATCCTTGTAGGGCGACATGTAAGATATGTGCCGCCCGTCGGGCGAAATCTGATAGGCTGCCGTGGGCGCGTTTCTGAAAAACTCTTCTATGGAATATTGTTTCATATTCTATACATTGGTGAGTTCTGTCTGCTTCCGCCTGTATTCTTTCGGCGAAAGACCGATTTGCGACTTAACGAATTTTCCAAAGAAGGAAGCATTGGGGAAGTTATATTCTTCGGCTATTTCTTTAATTGTACGCGTGGAATAGCGCAGGCTTTGCTTGATGTTCTCAATAGCAAAATCGTGAATCCACACAAGCGCGGTCTTGCCGCTTGCCATCTTTACGGCCGACGAAAGATACTTGGGCGTAACGCAAAGTTTTTGGGCGTAAAATACCACGGACCGGTCGTGGCCGCCGTTCTCTTGCAATAGCGTGAGGAAACGGCGGAAAAGCAAATCCGACTGCGTGGCAATGCCGCCCGTGGGTTGCAAACGGCTATTGCGATTGACGATAGAGAACAGTTCGAAGAAGCAACTGCCAAGGAAACGGCGCATAGATTCTTGGTGATATACGCGCTTCGGCTGCTTCAACTTTAATCGCAACAGCGTGAAATAGGCTTCGAATAATTCTAAATCCTCATCTGTGAGTTGCGTAACGGGATGCGAATGCAGATAAAGCATACAATCCACAAGGTCTTTTCCTTTGTGAATGGAACGTTCGAGCGGCGCACTCGTAAATCCGAAAGCACTGATGCTCACATCAGGCGAAGCCATAAGGCTGTCGGTCACGGTGTTAGGCAAAAGCACAATGGCATCTTTTGCTGCCAGCCTGTGCTCTTTCCCGTCAATCACCACTTGCAGTTTTCCTTTTTTGCAGATAATCACAACTATCTGATGAATACGCTGAACGCGGGTATTGGGAATGTCCTTAAAGTTGTCGACAATAAACACCTCTTCATCGGCATAGCCCAGCAACTCATGCTCTTGGTTAAGCAATGTACCCTTATCGTCAATGTGTCCAATAATTCCGTCCATTGGAGTTGATTTTATTTTTGCTGCAAAATTAGCTAATTATCTTATAATATAAATATCTAATGACCTTAATAAATGTTCAGTAATTCTTTTAAATGTTTTATTTTACCCTCAACCGCAAACGTCTTTTTGTTCATTTTGGGATTATCTGCATAAATATAGGCGGCGAAGTCCTTCGCTCCGTACTTGTCTATACCACCAAAGTTTTTAATCAGGCTCTTCCGACATTTTTAGTGTTCCGACAATCATATAGGGCATATAGGCTTAGCCTAAAGATGCGGCAACCTATTAACCATGTTTTGTAGGTTAAAAACATTGTCTTAACTTTACACCAGAACGTAGGTTTTATTTGCCCACTAATTTACATGAAGAAAAAAGATAATGCCGCTCAAATAGTAAGCATACAATATTACCACTCGCCATGCGGGGATCTCATCTTGGCATCGATGGGCAATGCGTTATGCCTGTGCGACTGGAATGGATTGCCTTGTGCCGAGCGAAACAAACTTAGAATCGGGCGATATGTAAATGCAGATTTCAGGATAGCGCCTTCCCCTGTTATCGAACAAGCAAAGAGACAACTTGACGAATATTTTGCAGGCAATCGCAAAGAGTTCCACATTCCGCTGCACCCTGTCGGCACAGTTTTTCAACTCCGGGTATGGAGGGCATTGCTCGATATCCCATACGGAGAAACGAGAAACTACTTGGAAGTTGCTAAGAGTATTGGCAATGAAAAAGGCGTGCGGGCCGTGGCACAGGCTATCGGCGCCAATGGCATCGGCATACTTATCCCCTGCCATCGCGTCATTGGCAGCAACCGCTCCCTGACCGGCTTCAGGGGAGGATTGGATAAAAAGGAGTTTTTGTTAGAACTTGAGAGGGATTGTCTTTACTAAGGCTGCTCTGCCTGCTTGCGCCGGTATCTGCATAAATATAGGCGGCGAAGCATTACGCTCCGCCGCCTAATATATATAATATTGTGTAGGCTTGCTTATTCCTTGATGTTGGGTTCTTCCAATCCGTAACCGTTTTTCTTGTCGATGAGCTTGAGGTAAACGGCAAGGAGCAGGGCGGCTATGCCGAAGCAGGCAAAAATCACGAGCGGCAGGGTGTAGTCGTAAGGAATGAATTCTGCGTTGGCAGCTTTTGCGGCGAGCACTGCCGGGTTATCGGCGTTGGCTGCATTGAGCACGCTGCCAATCAGCACGGGCACGAAGCAAAGACCGATGTTCTGCACCCAGAAGATGAGGCAGTAAGCGCTGCCGAGCACTTTTTCGTCGATGATTTTGGGCACGCTGGGCCAAAGGGCGGCGGGCACGAGGGCGAACGAGATGCCGAGCAGCACGATGGTGGAGTAGGCAATGAGGTGGCTGTGCGTTGCAGGAAGCACGAAGGCAAACACGAGGTGGCAGGCAATGAGCAGAAGCGCACCGCACATAAGCATCGTAGCGCCCTTGCCCTTGTGGTCGAGGAACGAGCCGAGGAACGGCGTGATTACTGCCGCGCCGATGGGGAACCAGCGGAAGATGTTGGAGGCCTCAATGTCGGAAATGCCTTCAAGGTTGCATTGCAGCATGTTGGCGCCGTAGCGCTGGAAGGGGAAAATGGCGGAATAATAGAGCACGCAGAGCAAAGCCACCACCCAGAAGATGCGGCTGGTGAGGATATTCTTCAAATCGGAAGCCTTGAACTCTTCTTCATTCTCGCCCGCCTCGCTTGCGCCGACTTGCTGGTCGAGCTTGCGGTCCATGATGCAGAACACGCTGTACGTAATCAATCCGATGAAGAGCAGGGCGGTGCAGAAGCCTACAGAAGCTGAAACCGAACCAAACTTCTCGGCGATAATGGGTGAGATGGAGAAGATGGCGAAAACGCCGATGCGGGCAATGGCCATTTCAAGACCCATGGCGAGGGCCATTTCCTTACCTTTGAACCACTTTGCTATGGCTTTCGACACGGTGGTGCCTGCCATTTCGCAGCCGCAACCGAAAATCATGAAGCCGAAGGCTGCAAGCTTTGCGCTGGCGGGCATAGCGACCCACCACGACCCGAGCCATGCTTCCAAGCCCGTGCCTTTGAACGCCTCGCTAATGGCATAATACTTGATGCACGCGCCGATGAACATCATCGAAGCGGACAGCTCGCCGGTGAAACGGATGCCGCACTTGTCAAGAATGATGCCGGCTACGATAAGAAAGCCGAACACGTTAACAATGTACTCGCTCGCCGCATACGTGCCGAACACATCGGGCGTCCAGCCGTATTGGTTCTCTACGAGCGACTGCAAGGGCGACATCATGTCGACGAACATGTAGCCGAAAAACATCATCGAGGCTACGAGGACAAGCGCCGTCCAACGCGCTGCGGCACTGTCGTTGAGTTTTCTTTGGATTAATTCTGTCATTGTTTGTTTTTGATATTTATAGATAATATTATTTCAGCCATTTGTCCAGCCAACGGAAGAAGGTGCGCTGCCAAAGCACGCCGTTCTGCGGCTTGAGCACCCAGTGGTTCTCGTCGGGGAAGAGCAGCAACTGAGCCGGCACGCCGCGCAGGCGGGCTGCCGTAAACGCGCTTTCGGCCTGCGTGTACTCGATGCGGAAATCCTTTTGCCCGTGAATGCAAAGAATGGGCGTGTCCCATTTATCCACGGAGCGATGCGGGGAATCCTCGAACCAGCTACGCTGGCGGCCTTCGCGGTCGCATATCCAGGGCGCGTTGCGCAAGTCCCAATTGGGGAACCAAAGCTCTTCTGTTTCTACGTACTGCTGTTCCGTGTTGAAAATGCCGTCATGCGCGATGAAGCATTTGAAACGCTTGTCGTGGTGTCCGGCGAGCCAGTAAACGCTGTAACCGCCAAAGCTTGCGCCCACTGCGCCGAGGCGTTCCCGGTCTACGTAGGGCTCGGTGGCGATGTCGTCGATGGCGGAGAGATAGTCCTTCATGCACAGGCCGTTGTAGTCGCCGCTGATTTCTTCGAGCCATTCCATGCCGAAGCCGGGCAGGCCGCGGCGGTTCGGGGCTATCACAATGTAGCCGTTGGCTGCCATGATTTGGAAATTCCAACGGTAGCTCCAGAACTGGCTGACGGGCGACTGCGGTCCGCCCTCGCAGAAGAGAAGCACGGGGTATTTCTTAGCAGGGTCGAACTTGGGGGGATAGACCACCCAGCAGAGTTCTTCCTGTCCGTCCACGGTTTTCACGCGGCGTTCCTTCACTTCTCCAAAGGCGAGCTGCTTGTAAAAAGCCTCGTTCTCCTTGGTCAAAGCCTCTGCCACGATGTTTTTGCCGAGCGATACGGCATAGATTTCGTCCGCACTGCTCATGCTGTGGCGTTTGGCTATAAGCTGCTTGCCATTGGGTGCGATGCCGACAAGGCTGTAATCGCACACCTCGTCGGTGAGCTGCTTCACGTTGCCTTTGAGGTCGGTCACGTAGATATTGGTGCGCCCATACCATACGCCGGTGAAGTAAATCTTTTGCGATTTTGCGTCCCAGCAAAATTCGTTCACGCCGCTTTGGAACGCCTCTGTTACGAATTGCTTCTTGCCCGTGGCAAGTTCCATGATGCAGAGCCGCGTGCGGTCGCTCTCATATCCGTCGCGCTCCATGCTGAGCCACGAGAGATAACGGCCGTCGGGCGAGAACTGTGGATTTTGGTCGTAGCCCACGAGCGCGTCTTTCTGATTGTTTACCTCTTGCTGCTCGAGGCTGCGCAGCGGGTCGCAGTCGGGGGCTTTCCAGCCCTCGGGCTTGCACACGTTGCGCGTGGTGCCGTCTTCGGTACTATATATAAATATGTCGCTGTCGGTGCTGATGGCGTAGTCGCGCCCGGTCTTTTTGCGGCAGGTATAGGCTATGGTTTTCGAATCGGGGCTCCACGCCAACTGCTCTATGCCACCGAAGGGCATCATCGGGCACTCAAACGGCTCGCCGGCGAGCAAATCCGTCTCCTGCCCTACTCTTTCGCCGTCAAACGCAGCCACGAAGGGATGCGGTGCGGTGGTGACGTACGTGTCCCAGTGCTTATACATCAGGTCGTTGATGACCATGCCCGTTGCCTTGGGCAGGTCCTCGTCGTTTTGCTGAATAGCGGTGTGCTGCGGCACTTCGTGGATAAGGATCACCTGCTTGCCGTCGGGCGAAAAGAGGAAGTCGATTACGTCTGTCTCGGAAAACGAGAGTTGCCTGCGACCGCTGCCGTCGAGATTCATTTCCCACACTTGGCTCTTGCCGTCGGCGGCGGCGAGATAGGCGATGCGCGTGCCGTTCTTGATGAAAACGGGACTGCTCTCGCTGCCTGCGCCCACGGTAAGCTGTTTGTCGGCGCGGGTCTCCATGTCGATCAGGTGAATGGTCGTATGGCTGCGGTTTTGCTTCACGCTATAATAGGTCACGGTGTAGGCCAGCGCTTTGCCGTCGGGCGACTGCGCCACGCTGCCTATGCGCCCCATTGCCCAAAGGTTCTCGGGTGTCATCAGCTCCGTGCCGGGAGCGGGCTGCTGCTTGCCGATAATCGGCTCGTCCGCCGTTTGCGCGGCTGCGTTCATGCCGAGGCTGGCGATAGTGAGTGCCATAAAAAGTTTAAGGAAGTGCATGGTTGATGTTATTTGGTACTCGTTATCTCCCGTTCCTTTTCCGCTGCTGCTCGAGCATTTCCTGCTGCTGCTTTTGCAGGGCTTCGAGGCGTGCGGCGAGGCCGGTGGGTTTCTTGTTGGGATTGTTCTTATTGGCCTTATAGTTCTCTTCGAGTTTGGCGAGGAGTTTGGCGTCGTCGGTCGTCTTGCGCAGATACCACATGGTGAGCGCGGAGAAGAGGAGCGAGATGAAATAGTAGTAGTTAAGGCCTGCCGAATACTTGTTGAACATGAAGAAGAAGAACAAGGGCATGAGCATCATCATCCACTGCATGAGCTTCATCTGCTGCGCCTGTTCGCCCGACATGGTCTCTTTCTGCTGGCGCATCATCAGATAACTGTACAACAGGTTGCAGGCGCAGAAGAGGAGGCAGAAGAGACTGAGGTGGTTGCCCAGGCCCCAAATCTCGAAGTTCCACGAAATCAAGTCGTCGTAGGTGCTGAGGTCGTCTGCCCACAGGAAACTCTGCTGACGCAACTCGATGGCGTTGGGCACGAAGTTGAACATCGCGATCCAAATAGGCATCTGTATGAGCATCGGCAGGCAGCCGCCCATGGGGCTTACGCCATACTGCGAGTAGAGCGTCATGATTTCTTGCTGGCGCTTCATGGCGTCTTCCTGCTTGGGGTATTTCTTGCTGATTTCATCGACTTTCGGTTTCAGCACGCGCATCTTGGCGCTGCTCATATAACTCTTGCGCGTGGGGGCGTACACGATGACGCGCAGGAGGAGCGTGATGAGCAGGAGCACGATGCCCATAGGCAGGTTCATGCGGGTGAAGAAGTCGAAGACGTAGAGCGTGAAGTAGCGGTTGATCCATTTGAAGAGCGGCCAGCCAAGATACACGAGGTCTTGCAACTCATACTCTTCTGCCGTGATGCGGAAGTCGTCCATCGACTGCAAGAGGCGGTAGTTGTTCGGACCGAAATAATATTGGAACTCTGTGGCCTTCGCGCCCGTGGGGTCAATGGTCGTCTCCATCTGTGCGTTGTAGGCTTTCAGGTAGCCCGACTTCTCGTCGAGCTGCTCGCTCTTGACCGCCACGTTCTTCATCGGCGCGGCTGCGATGAGGACGGAACTGAAATACTGGTTTTTGAAGGCAATCCAGTTGACGCCCGCCGTCACGCTTTCCTCCTCGGTTTGCTGCTCGGAGAGCTTTTCCACGTCGTTGTCGGTAGTTTTATAGGTGAGCGTGGAGTACATGTTTTCAAAATAGAACCCCTTTTCGTGGCGCGCCACGCGGTCGTGCCAGGCCATGTAGAGCGGCGCGCCGCCCGTCTTGCACAGGTTGCCCATGCCCGCCGTTTGCAGCGAGCAGTTGAGCAGGTAGTTGTCGGCGAGGAGCCTGTAAACGAGGCTGATGCGCTGCTCGCCCGTCTTCGAGGCAAGCGTGAGGGTGACGGTGGAGTCAGTCACGTTCTCGGGCGTAAAGCAATAATCTGCAAGGCGCATATTGCGCTCTTTAGTTTCGAGCACGAGGTCGAGGCTGGCATCTTTCTCTGAGTAGAGGAGCAGCGGGTTGTCCTTGCCCTCGGCAAAGTCGCTGTAGCTTTTGTATTCGTTGAGTTTCACCTCTGCCACGGCTGCGCCCTTTGTGGAAATCTTGACGCTCACCTTATTGTTGCGGAGCGTGATATATTCAGGCTTTTGGTCTGCCGTGTAGAAGCGGTCGGTGCTGTCGGGCAGCATGGCCGCCGCTGCCGTGGCGGGCGTGGGCGTTGCCGTTTGCTTGGGTTCTGCTGTTTGTTCTTGCGCGGGTTGCTGCACGGGCTGCTGCTGCGTGTTGTAGTAACTGAAACCGATGAGCACGGCAGCCATCAGCACAAGCCCGATAATAGTGTTTTTATCCATTATATATTATACTTAAAAACAACGTGCCTGGAAGGCACTACATAAGCGCATCTTTTAGTACCCGGCGACGAAGTCCTCGGTAACTATCGCTGCGTTCTGTACTGCCTCCCAGGCAGTATTTACACGTTGATTTTTTATGGCCCACTAATTTCACGAATATACACGAATAACAAAGCGTTGAGATAATGGCGACCTTGTAGGTCGCACGAATTTTCACTAATTCAATATTTTCGGCTGCGCTCGGCATTATTTCTTGAGAGTTTCTGCTGCGCTCGGCAAAGTTCGAATAAATTCGGCTCTGCGCTCGCTTGCGCGAAAATTCGTGAGATTAGTGCGACCGACCAGGTCGCTATTCTACTCGTTGAAAGAGATTAGTGTAAATTCGTGAAATTCGTGGGCAAATAAAAGTTGATTATTTATTTCTCATTATCCTTATGCGCCTCAATCGCCGCCTTGACGAAGTCGAGGAAGAGGGGGTGCGGGTGGAGCACGGTGCTGGAATATTCGGGGTGGAACTGCGTGCCGATATACCAGCGCAGGCTGGGGATTTCCACGATTTCCACGAGTTCCGTGTCGGGGTTAGTGCCGACGCACTGCATGCCGGCCTGTTCGTACTGGGCACGGTAGTCGTTGTTGAACTCGTAGCGATGGCGGTGGCGTTCGCGAATGACGTCCTTGCCGTAGATTTCGCGCACGCGGCTGCCTTCTTTCAGGGCACATTCGTAACCGCCGAGACGCATCGTGCCGCCCATGTTCGTGATGTTCTTCTGGTCCTCCATGATGTCGATCACGTTGTGAGTGGTCTTGGAATCCATCTCTACGCTGTTGGCATCGGCTAAGCCGAGCACGTTGCGCCCAAACTCGATGACCATCATCTGCATGCCGAGGCAGATGCCGAAGGTAGGCACGTTGTGCTCACGGCAATAGCGGGCGGCGATAAGCTTGCCCTCGATGCCGCGCTGTCCGAAGCCCGGGCACACCACGATGCCGTCCATTGCCTTAATCTCGTCGGCCACGTTCTCGGCGGTGAGGTGCTCGCTGTTGATGAAGTGGCACTTCACCTTACGGTCGTTGTAAGTGCCTGCCTGCGAGAGCGACTCGAGGATACTCTTGTAAGCGTCCTGCAAGTCGTACTTGCCCACGAGGCCGATGTTGATGACCTTCGTGGCCTTGTGGCGGCGATCCAGGAAGTTGCGCCACGGGCCCAGCCCCGGCGTTTCGCCGACGGGCATGTCGAGCTTGCGCAAAATCGTTGCGTCCAGCTCCTGCTCCTGCATGCGGAGGGGCACCTCGTAAATCGTGGGCTGGTCGATGCTCTGGACCACTGCGTCGGGCGACACGTTGCAAAAGTTGGCCACCTTCTTGCGCAGGCCGGCAGAGAGTTCGTGCTCGGTGCGGAGCACGAGGATGTCGGGCTGAATACCGAGGCTTTGCAACTCCTTGACGGAGTGCTGCGTGGGCTTCGTTTTCAGTTCGCCGGCGGCGGAGAGATAGGGCACGTAAGTGAGGTGCACGCACACGGCATTTCTGCCCAGTTCCCATTTAAGCTGGCGAATGGCCTCGAGGAAGGGCAGGCTTTCGATGTCGCCCACCGTGCCGCCGATTTCCGTAATCACAAAGTCGTAGTGGTTTTTCTTGCCGAGGAAGAGCATGTCGCGCTTAATCTCGTCAGTGATGTGGGGGATTACCTGAATGGTCTTGCCGAGGTAATCGCCGCGGCGTTCCTTCTCGATGACGCTCTGGTAGATGCGCCCCGTGGTGACGTTGTTGTTGCGCGTAGTCTGAATGCCCGTAAAGCGTTCGTAGTGACCGAGGTCGAGGTCGGTTTCCTGCCCGTCGTCGGTAACGTAGCACTCGCCGTGCTCGTAAGGGTTAAGCGTCCCCGGGTCAATATTGATATAGGGGTCAAACTTTTGAATGGTAATGTCGAAACCTCTGGCTTGCAGCAGTTTGCCGATAGACGATGAGATAATTCCTTTACCGAGCGAGGAAGCAACGCCCCCCGTAACGAAGATGTACTTAGTTTCAGCCACGATACTTTAAATAATTAAGATGATAAAACTTTACGGGTTGCAAATTTACTACTTTCTTAGCAGAAACGCCAAGTTTTGGCTTAGTTTTGTACCGGGGCAGGCAGAGCGGGGACAGCGGGAGCGTTTATCCCGTCACGAACTGGGTGTAATTATCTGGCGACACGACAGTAAAGGGCGTGTCGGGGTAAGCCTCTGAAAAGTTTGCCGGCAGAGTAGCCTTCGTCTTTGCGTTCCATTTAAACTCAAATGCCTGAAGCCTTCCGTCCTGTTCCTCAATAAGATCTATTTCCCGCTGACTGTGCGTACGCCAAAAGTAAAGACGGGCATAATTGCGGGCGTAGGCATTACGTTTTTTGCGTTCGCTGACGAGCAAGTTCTCCCAAAGCGCACCCACATCGTTCCGCAGATTCAGAGGCGCGAAGTTGGCGAGCACGGCATTGCGGATGCCGTTGTCTACAAAATAAATCTTTTTCCCCTTCTTGATTTCATTGCGCAGGTTGCGGCTGAAAGAGTCAATCCGGAATATCACGTAGCATTTTTCGAGCAGCCCGATGTAACTTTCCACCGTGGCTTTGTCTATGCCCAGCAAACCCGAAAGTTCGTTATACGACACCTCGCTCCCTATCTGCAACGCCAACGCCACGAGCAACTTATGCAACACTTCGGGACGCTTCACGCCTTTATACGCAAGCAGGTCTTTATATAAATAATCGTTTGCCAGCGTCATCAAAGTGCGCTTGGCGTCGGAAAGGTCGGTCACGACCTCGGGGTAAAAACCGAAAATAAGCCTTTGCTCCAACAGGCGGTGCTCCTCGCGGCGGCCGTTGTGCGCTATAAGTTCGGGCAATGAAAGCGGAAAGAGTTCGTAGTCAATGTGTCTGCCAGTGGCAGGTTCTTTAATGCCTTCCAATAGTTCCAACGACGAAGATCCCGTCACGACAGTCGGCACTGGGAGTTTCAGGTCGCCAATCATTTTTATCGTCATGCCGATGTCGGGCACGCGTTGCGCCTCGTCAATCAGCACGAAGTCGTAACCCGCGAGCAATGCGGCCAACTCTGTCGATGTTTGATGCTCCAAATCCGCACGGTCGTCGTAGTTGTCGCAGTTCAGATGCAGCACGCGCTGCCGCCCCCTTGCGAGTTCGTGCGCAAGGGTCGTTTTACCCACTTGACGCGCTCCCATGAGCAGAATGATTTTCTCTTTCTTGAAATCATCAGTAATGCTTTTGCTTACAGTTCTTTCTATCATAGTCGTAAGTCTCTCTATTTGAATAGATTTTTTCACCCTGCAAAGATAAGAAGTAATTGCCAATTCCCCAAATTATATATGAATTTAGCGATTACAATCCCCAAATTCACTATAAATTTAGCGATTACAATCCCCAAATTCACTATAAAATTGGGGAATTGGCGTGCAAGCGAGGGCAATTAAGTACACTTAAATTGCTCAGCGCAGCCAACAATATCTAACGTGGGGATTAAAATCAAACGGTCGATGCCCAAAAGTTGCAAAACATGTTAATGCCGCTTCATTTCCTGCGCAGAGCGTTGAAAGCGCGTTTGCAATCGTTAAGGCTGTGCGGTTCAAAGATTTATAGATAATTAAGGAAAGGGAAATTTGCTCCGAGAAAAATTCTGCGAAAATCAAGGAAATTTTCACTTTAAAGCACTTCGTGAAAATTATAAAGGAGCAAATTTTTACGGGCTTGCTTATAATTTTCACGCTCATATAAGATAATTTTTCCGTTCTTATAGGATAGTTTGCCCCTAAAACGCGAAAAGAGGAAAAGCCTGCGCTCTTCCTCTTTCTGCTGAGGCAAAGATAAGACAAACATCCCGTTTCGCCAAAACGCGCCTGGTTGTGCCACGGGCTGGCAAAGCGCGGGCGGCAAGGGGAGGCGAAGAGATTACAAGGAAAGAAGGAAATGCTGAATGGCAAGCTAAGGGCGGGGGTTTTTAAAGCGTAAATATTATTATTTTTGTAACTTTGTGCGCTGCAAATGCCCTATTTGCCTATTTTTCGGACAATAACGCGCCCTTTTTTGCGTTAATCATAAAGGCTGTTATTCGCCTACATCCGATAGCGGCAACGCAGAATACACACTATTATATATTTCGAAAATGAATACATCAAACATCATACGAATGACACAACAAGTGCTGAACTACAAGCCAGCATGGGGCAAAGCATGCCTCTCCCTGCTTCTTTTCTTCTTCACGTTCGCCAGCGAGGTGCTGGCGCAATCGTCGATGACAGACAGCCAGATTATGGAATTTGTCATCAAGGAAAATGATAAGGGCACGCCCCGCGAAGAGATATTCAAGAAACTCATCGAGCGCGGCGTGAGCGTCGACGACATCCGGCGCCTGCGCAACCAGTATGAAAGGCAGCAGAAAAATCAGAACAATATGGTGGGCGCACGCGACATAAACGGATCGAGGACCATAGACCGCATGCGAAAGAACAACGGGCAGACAAAGCGCGACGACAAGGCTGACAAGAATAAGAATTTCCAGCAGCGGCAAACGGCAGGCAATAAAAAGCGCGTGAATAAAGACGATATGAACGAATTTCAGCGCAAACGCTACGAGGAGGAAGAAATGGACGACTTCGCAGATGCCTTCGACTTTGTGCTGCCCGACTCGCTCGACATGATGTTCCCCGATGAGCAGGGGTATGGAAAGGATAAAAAGAAGACGAAAAAGAAGGAGGTGTTCGGCCGCAATATCTTCAACAACAAATACCTCACGTTTGAAAGCGACATGAACGTGGCCATCCCGCAGAATTATCGCCTCGGTCCCGGTGATGCCGTGTACATCGACATTTGGGGCGCATCGGAGCAGAGCGTCACCGCCACCGTTTCGCCCGAAGGCACCATCACGATCGATGGGTGCGGCCCGGTGAACGTGAACGGACTGACCGTGGCGCAGGCCAACCAGAGGGTGAAGGGCGTGATGGGGCGCCACTACGCGGGCTCGAACATTCAGCTCACAGTGGGGCAGACGAAGACGATTAGCGTGAACGTGATGGGCGAAGTGAAAAACCCCGGCACCTACACGCTCTCGGCATTCGCCACCGTGTTCCACGCGCTCTACATGGCAGGCGGCACGAACGATATCGGCACGCTGCGCAACATCAAGGTGTATCGCGGCGGCAGGCTGATTTCAACGGTAGACATATATGATTATATCCTCAACGGCAACCTGAAAGGCAACGTGACGCTCGCCTCCGACGACGTGATCGCGGTGGACGCTTACGACTGCCTCGTAGACATCACGGGCAAGGTGAAACGCCCGATGGTGTACGAAATGAAGTCGAACGAGAGTCTTGCCACCCTGCTCAAATATGCGGGCGGCTTTGCGGGCGATGCCTATGAGGACGTGGTACACGTGGTACGCAAGAAGGGCGGACGCTTTTCGGTATACTCGCTCGACGAATACAGCCGCGCCGACTTCCACATGTGCGACGGCGACTCTGTGGCGGTGGACTCCACGCTCAACCGCTACACGAATATGGTGGAGGCAAAGGGAGCCGTGATGCGCCCGGGCAAATATCAATTTGGCAGCAACATCACCACCGTGAGCCAGCTGCTCGCCACGGCCGGCGGCCTGGCAGAAAACGCTTATGCGGAGCACGCCATACTGCGCCGCCGCAAGGCCGACCGCTCTCTGGAAGTGCTTAGCATCAATCCCCGTGCCATCATGGACCACACGCAGCCCGACGTGGCGCTGCAAAACGAGGACGAACTATTCGTGCCCGACCGCACCGCCGCTCAAGAGGAGCGCACGCTCACGATTGAGGGCGAGGTGATCTATCCCGGCACGTACGACTTTGCCGAAAACATGTCGGTGGAAGACCTCATACTGCAAGCGGGCGGCTTGAAAGACGCCGCCTCACTCGTGAAAGTGGACGTGGCGCGCCGCCAGCGCGACAAATCGGCCGTGACCTCGAGCAACAACGTGGCGGAGATGTTCAGTTTCAAAATCAAGGACGGCTTCACCATCGACGGGGAGAAAGAGTTTGTCTTAGAGCCGTTCGACGAAGTGTACGTGCGCCGCTCGCCCGACTATATTGAGCAGCAGCATGTGATGGTGCAAGGCGAGGTGGCTTTCCCCGGAACCTACACGATTACGAAGAAAGGCATGCGCCTCTCGGAAATCATACAGATGTGCGGCGGCGTGCTCCCCGAAGGCTACGCTAAAGGCGCGCGCCTCGAGCGCAAACTCACCGAGGCTGAGAAGATACGCCAAAGGCAGTTGCTGCGCATGTCGACACAAGGCGACTCGCTCGACATCGACAAGCTCGAGATGAGCGACATCCGCTTCGTGGGCATCTATCTCGACAAGGCAATAGCCAACCCGGGGAGCGAATGGGACCTCGTGGTGCAAGAAGGCGACCGCCTCATCGTGCCGCTCTTCAACAACACGGTGAGCGTGCAGGGCGAGGTGATGTATCCCAACACGGTGGGCTTCAAGAAGGGCGAGAAGTTGAAATACTACATCAACCAGTCGGGCGGCTTCAGCCTGAAAGCGAAGAAAGACCGCGTGTTTGCCATTCACATGAACGGCACGGTGACGCGCGTGAAGAGTGCCAAAGACATAGAACCCGGCTGCGAAATCCTCGTGCCGCGCAAACGCGAAAAGCAGAAACTCTCCATTACCCAGATTCTCTCGCTCGGCATGACCATCGCCACGCTCGGCAGCGTAATCGTGTCGGTACTGAAATAGGCGGCGCATGACTTCGGCGGTAGACAACAGGCGGCTGGCGAAGAACACGATGGTGCTCTACTTTCGCATGCTCTTCCAGATGGCCGTGTTCTTCTACATCTCGCGCGTGATAATCCGCGTGCTGGGGGTGGTGGACTACGGCGTGTACGACGTGGTGGCAGGGCTCGTAGTCGTAATGATGTTTCTCAACAACGCCATGACCACCAGCTCGCAGCGGTTCATCACCGTGGCTCTGGGAAAGAGCGACAAGGAATATCTTAATAAAATTTATTCCGCCTGCATCATGATACACGGCGGGCTGGCACTGCTGGTGCTGCTGCTTGGCGAAACAGCCGGGCTGTGGTACATGCACCATTATATGAACATTCCGCCCGAAAGGTTCGAGAGTGCGCTGTGGGTGTTCCACAGTTCACTGTTTTCGGCAATGATTCTCGTGTTCAACGTGCCTTTCAACGCCGCAATCATCGCCTACGAACGCATGACGGCGTTTGCCTTCATCAACATTTTCGACACGCTCTGCAAACTCGGCATCGTGCTCGCCCTGCCCTATTGCGACTGGGGCGACAAGCTGCAAGCCTACGCCGTGATGCTGCTGGTGGTAAATATCGTGGTACGCTCCTTATATATATATTATTGCCGGCGCAATTTCAGAAACATGAAATTCGTTTGGCATACCGGCAAGGAGGTCTTTCGGCAAATCTTCAGTTTTGTGGGGTGGAATAGCCTTACGAATACGGCACTTGTATGCAACACGCAGGGCATCAATCTGCTGCTGAACTTTATAGGCGGTCCTGTGGTGAACGCCGGGCGCGGCGTTGCGGTGTCGGTGCAGTCGGCCATTACGGCTTTTGTGTCGAGCTTTCAAACTGCCGTGTATCCACAAATCACTAAATCCTATGCGCAAGGGGACATCAAAAACATGGTGGACCTTGTATCCAGATCGTCACGCCTATCCTTCTGCCTGCTTCTAATCCTGGCAGTACCTATCTTAATTGAGACGCCGTCGCTGCTAAGCATCTGGCTGACCAACGTTCCGCCATACGCCGTAGCCTTTACCCGCCTTCTGGTATGCGTTTCCCTGGTTGACGCTTTCGCAAATCCGCTCATGGTGGGCGCGGCGGCAACGGGTCGCGTGAAACTATATTACAGCATTGAGGGCGGCATGCTGCTCTCGGCTCTTCCGCTGGCATGCCTCATCGCCCGCCTGGGCTTCGGACCGGAAGCGGTATTCGTGGTTCACCTCTGCGTGGTATTTGCCACCCAATGCGTGCGCGTGTTTCTTTGCCACAATCTGTATGCACTTCCGCGCAGCGAATACTTTGTCAAATCAATGGCGCGTGGAATAACTGTGCTATTGGCAGCGCTCACCCTCCCCTGTCTCACCCATCACTATATACTGCCGGATAAGCTATGGCTGCATTTTGCAAACAGCCTGTTAGCCGCTCTTTGGACTGCCGGCTGCATTGTCGGCTTAGGCTTGGAAAACAAGGAGCGAAACTTTATCCTCTGTAAAATAAAGAGCATGGCAGGTATCAACTGATGATATTTCTTAGACACACAATAATTATATATACACATGGACGAAAAGAAATCTTCCATATCCTCGCTCTTTAAAGACGAGATACGCCTCGACATCATCGCCAAAATCGTGTGGCGGTACAAGAAAAAGTTTATCCTGCCCGTCGTTGCTACGTGCCTCGGCACCTACCTGTTCTTGGTGTGCCTGCCGCGCTACTACTCCGCCACGGTGAAGCTCGCGCCGGAATCGACCTCGCCCAACATCGGCGGCGGCCTGAGCAGCATCGCCTCGAGCTTCGGTGTGAAACTCGGCGACATGGCGACCAGCGATGCCATCGTACCCGAGTTCTACCCCGACCTCATGGAAAGCACTGACTTCATCGTGCCGCTCTTCTACGTAGAGGTGGAAACAAAGGACGGCGATTTCAAAGGGCCATTTGTGGAATATATCACAAAGGTGCAGCCCGTGGCGTGGTGGGAAAAGCTTTACAATTGGGCAAAAAACCTCATCAAGAAGCCCGAACCGCTCAACACGGGCAAGGGCTATAAAATCAATCCCTTCCAGCTCAACAAGACTGAGACGGAGGTTGTGAAAGGCATCTCTGGCTGCATCAATTGCCGCGTGGACAAGAAGACCGACGTGATAAGCATCACCACCACCGCCCGCGACCCGCTTGTGGCGGCGCAGTTGGCCGACTCGGTGAAGGTGAAGCTGCAACAGTTTATCATCGACTATCGCACCGAAAAGGCACGCGGCGACGTGCGCCATTATACCGCCCTGAGCGAACAGCTGAAAGCAAAATACGACTCGGCGAAAACGGCTTACGCGGAATACGTGGACACGCACCGCGACCTTATACTCCAATCCTACAAATCGGAAGAGGAGACCTACGAAAACGAGCTGCAAGCCGCTTACAGCGCCTACAACGTGGTGCGCCAGCAGCTGCAATACTCCGAGTCGAAACTGCAAGAACGCACGCCCTCGTTCACCGTTATCCAAAACGCCACAGTGCCCGTGAAGCCAGCAGGGCCGAAACGCATGTTCAACTCACTGGCGATGGCGTTCCTCGCATTTATCATTGTGACCGTTCGGCTGGTAAAGAAACACTATAAAGAGTTTTGAAATAAGTAGAAAAGTAGACGAGTAAACAAGTAGACGAGTAGACTAGCATGCTCTATATCCTCCTTATTTTGCTGATGCTGCTGATGTTTATGGCCTTCTTTGAAGACTATATTGCGGAGCGCGACCGCCTGTGGCTGTTCATTGGCGCGGCGGCCGTGATGGCACTGGTGGCGGGCTTCCGCCCCGACGACGTGGACAAGGACTACGACAACTATATCCGCTACTACTATTCTTTCGACATCACAACGGAGTATACCTTTATCCTGATAGCAAACCTCATCCGCTTCACGATAGACAATTATATATATGTCTTTGCCATCTATGCCGCCCTGTGCATGGCACTCATTGCCTATTCCATAAAAAACTTATCGGATCTGTGGCTCTCGTCGCTGCTCATCTACTTATCGCAATATTTCATCCTGCACTGCATGACGCAGATACGCGTATCGGTGGCGGCAGGTTTCTTTTTATTATCCTTGCCTTTTCTCTTTCAAAGAAAGATCGGCAAATTCCTGATTACGCTGGTCGGCGCGGTATCGTTCCACTACTCTTCAATCGTTTATCTGCTGTTTTTTGCCGTTACAGGCAAGGAGCTGAAAGGCAAGTGGCTCGTCTTCTGGTGCAGCCTTATCCCCGTCTGCGCCGTCCTATTTGTCATGAAAATCGGACTCACGGCAGTCCTCCCCATTCCCTATATCGAAGAAAAACTGAGGATCTACGAAACAGTCGTGACAAAAGGCGAAGTGTCGGAGGTGTCGCCGTTTAACACTGTGCAATACCTGCGCATCGCCCTCGTGTATTTCTTCATCTGGAAAAGCAAGGTCATCGCCGAGCACAACAAATATATCTACCTGCTCATTAAGATTGAAATCATCGGCCTCTGCGCCATGTTCCTGCTGCCCGCCGTGCCCGTACTAGCATTCCGCGTGAGCGAGATGATTTGTATCGTTGAAGTCATCCTTTACCCCTTGATGATTTACACAATACGCCCCGACTGGATAGGCAAGGCGGGCGTAACGGCAACGGCGTTTCTGCTCTTTGTCATATCGCTTTTCTTCAACAAAATCCTCTACCTCTGAACCATGCAGCAAGGCACTGAAAGAATAGCCATACTCCTTGCGACCTACAACGGCGAGAAGTACCTACGCGAGCAGTTGCAGTCGCTCTACGATCAGACTTACACTGATTGGACCTTATACATCGGCGACGACGGCTCGACCGACGGCACTGCGGACATCGTAAGGGATTTTTCCGAACGATACGGCAATATCGTTTTCCACCGAAACAGCGAGGGCAAAGGCGCGATGAGCAACTTCATGGGCCTGCTCGCCGAAGCGGAGGCCGACTACTACATGTTTTGCGATCAAGACGACGTGTGGCTGCCGCATAAAGTGGAAACCACGCTGCGCAAGATGCGGAAAATCGAAGCGGGAAACCAGCAACGCCCCGCCGTGGTCTGCTCAGACTTGAAGGTCGTAGACAAAAATCTGCAAACAATCGCGCCGTCCTTTTGGGAAATGTCGGAGATGCTGCCCGACCTGCTCGCTACAAACTTCAACTACCTCGGCGTGCATTTCCTTGCCACCGGCTGCACCATGATGATTAACGCCGCCGCCAAGCGCATCGCCTTCCCCTACCCTCCCTGCGCCTTCATGCACGATGCGTGGCTCGTGATGAAAACGATGAAGGCGGGCGGCACGTTCGGCATCATCGGCGAACCGCTCATGCTCTACCGCCAACATGGAGGCAACGTGCTCGGCGCAGGCGACGTGGACCATTCAAGCCTGAGCTACAAACTGCGCCATTTCAAAGTCCTGCAAGAGCAGAACAAAAAGATGTACGCCCTCGCCAACTATTTCGGCTACGGCTCTTGGCTGAAATTCATTTTTTATAAGGTGATGTATAAATGGCAGTTGCGCAAAGCTGGGCGCACGGGCATGCAATAACCTATTCCCCTCGGACAACTCAGACATGAAACACGCCATACTCCTCTTTACGCTATGGGCGGCATCTGCTGCGCTGCGCGCCGGTATCCCCATCCTCGGCTTTTGGGGCGTTGACCCCGAAAACGCCACGAAGGCGCGCTACGCCGAAATGCGGCGAGCCGGTTTCGACATAAGCATGGACGGCTACAAGTCTTTGGAGCAAATTGTCCGCGCTCTCGACTGTGCACAGGCGGCGGGCATGAAACTGCTCGTGGCGGGCGACCAACTCGTGCTGTACCCGCGCGAAACCGCCGAGGCCATACGCAACCACCCCGCACTCTTCGGCTACGTGCTCGGCGACGAGCCGCGCATGGAGGACTTTGAGGCATACAAGAAAAGATTTGACGACATCCGCACCGCCGACCCCGCCCACCTGTGCTACCAAAACCTTTTCCCCTACTACGGCGACGAACTGCTCGAAACCATCGGCGCGGCTTCGTATGAAGAATATTTGAGAAAGTTCAGCGAGATACCGCTGCCACAAATCTCTTTCGACTTCTACCCAATTTGGGACTACGACATACGTCCCACGTGGTACTACACGCTCGAAGCCGTGCGCCGCGAAAGCCTCCGCACGGGCGTGCCCTTTTGGGCGTTCGTGCTTTCCACGCCCCACGTGGGCTATCCGCAGCCCACGCTCGAGATGCTGCGCCTGCAAATCTACTCCAACCTTGCCTACGGCGCGCAGGCCATTCAATATTTCACTTTCCGCACGCCACCGCCCGACGATACTTACGATTACCACAACGGCCCTATTACCCTGGAAGGCCAGAAGACGGAAACATATAATATTGTCCGCGACATGAACCGCGAGCTGCACGAGGTCATTCCCTTTTTCGACGGCTGCACGGTGGAGCGCGTGGGACATTTGCTCGAAGTGCCGCTCGGCACGGAGCAGTTCAAGGGCATGCCGCGCGGACTGCGCCGTCTGAAGGTCGTTGGCACGCGCGGTGCCGTGGTTTCCGTGCTCCGCCAGGGAGACAAGCGCTACTTAGCCGTTGTGAATAAGGATTTTGAAACCGATTTGCGCGTAGACATCGCCTTTTCTTCGCCACGCCGCCCGCTTTGGCCGAAAGCATTTGCCAAAGCCCCCGCCGCGTCCTCGCAGTCGCTCACGCTCTCGGGCGGCAACCTGCTTATTTTTGAATTGGATTAATCCCCAACTCGTCGTCCCAGTAAAAATCTCCGCCGCGCCACTGCGTGAAAGCCTCCTCGCCCTTCAGTGAATGATAGGCGCAGGGGCGGCCTGCCGCGTCCAGTTCCACCACCTGCATTGGCAGCACCCTGCCGTCGGGCAGATGCAGGCGGCGCACTGCGATGGCCTCCCTCCTATTTTGCATCTGGGTACTCCTTTCGCAAGTCGAAGAGATAAGTGAATTTCACCACGATAGCGTTGTTGTTGCTACGACCGAACACGTCCTTCTTGGCATTGTTGAAGAAGTCGCCCAGGCCGTAATAATACCTCCCCTCAATCATAAAGTGCCCCACACGCGTGTTCACCTCCAAGCCCGCGCCAGCGGTAATGCCATAGTCAAAGCGCCGCTGCACGCCAAGGTCGTATTGGGCGCAGAGCCCGTTCGGGCGGTCGGGCAGCCCCGTAGTTTCGTCGATGGTCCACGACGCGCCGCGCTTCGTAGCCTCGCCGAAACAATAGCCCACCTGCGGACCCGCCACGATATACCCCATCGCGCCGCGCTTTTCCCTGCCCCAGCCCATACGCGCCAGGAAAGGCAACTGCACGTAGTTCATATTTCGCTTGTACGAGTCGGGCAAAGGCTCGCCGGCAGCATTCAGCACCTGCTCCTTCCAGCCAAGGCCAGCGTAGTTGAGTTCAATCTGCAAGGCGCAGAGCGATTTAAAATACTTTTCGCTCGTCATGCGAAACGTCACGCCAAACGTCGTGCCCTGATGCATTGACTGCTTGATGGTGGGGTCAAACCCCACGCTGTTGAGCACCACGCCGCCATTCACGCCCACCGCAATGGCACGCCGGGCCGCCCCCACCTGTGCCGCTAATTTGCAAGGCATGGCGGCGAGGGCTGTCAGGATGATTAAGAATAAAATGCGTTTCATCGCGTTTTGGCGATTTTATCAATTGTTTTGTCAGGTTTGTAATGTATGAGCCAGGCACTTTGGTTCACGTAGCCACCATGCTCCGATTGCTTTGCGAAGCAGAGGTCGCTTTGCAGCAGCGGCAACGCCTGCCGCTGCGTGCCGTAGGCCCTACCGTAAGAGGTCAGGCCGCTCACGAAGGCCAACGCAGTGTCATAGCCCAAAGGAGCCATGCGCGGCGACACCGCCAGGAAATCCGCTCCAAACCATTTCTTATAGTCAGCCTCAAACGCCATCGCTGCGCGGGTATAAGGATAGTAGAAAGCCGTCGTTGCCACGTAGCTATCTGCCGCATACAGGCCCTCGCGCAAGGCAGAGTTGCCCGCCGCGCGGTCGAGCCAGGAGTCATAGCCGAGCAGCGCGAGCTGAGTGCCCGCCGGCAAGGTTTGGCGCAGGGCGACGGTGAGGCTTTGCAGCCGCTGCTGCGTGTCGGCATCGGAGGCATCGGCGGCCAAGAGGTTGAACGTCCCTTTCTTCAATGCGCCCTTCACGGCCGTGAGGTCCGCATCGGCAGGCAGCGCCGTGGTTTTATAGCCGTCCAGAGCCAGGCGGTTTTTCAGAGCCGCCATTGCTCCACCCTTATCGGCGCAGGCGTCGCCCGGGCGGTGCGTTAGGAAAATCACGTGCGTCGCGTCCTTATGAAAACTCGCCGCCACGAGTTCAGCCAGCATCCCCTCTTCGCTCTGCGCAGGCGCATTGAGCATGAAGAGGCGCGGGCACGTGGCCACCTGCTGCACCTTTGAAGAAAACGGTATCACTATTTTCGCGTCAGCGGGACTAAGTGCCACAACCTCGCTCCAATGGCTGGGATAGGCAGGGCCTACGATAAGGTCTGCGCCATGCGCCCCGATGCGCTGCATCACGCCGCGCAGGCTCTCCGCCGAGGGTGGTTCTTCATACACGTGCACCCTCACGCTGCGCCCCTGCTTCTTCAGCTGCTGCACGGCCAGCAGCATGCCGCGCACGTACTCCGCGCTGCGCGCCGCCACCACGCCGCCCTCCTGCAGCGGCAGCACCACCGAGATATTCACCGCGGCAAGCCCCTTCGGGGCAGGTGCGGCCGTTGCCGGCTGATTGGCGGGAATGGCAATGGTACGTCCCTTTTTAAGTTTATAGCCCACCTCCTTCATCTCCGGGTTGGCGGCGATGAGTTCATCCACCGTAATGCCGTAGGCGTGTGAGATGCTCCAGAGCGTCTCACCCTTTTTCACCTTGTGCTCGGCGGGAGCGGTGCGCACGTTTTGGGCGGGCGCGGCGGAAGGCGCGGCGGGCGGCGTATCGCCCACAGCCGTACGGTTCACAGCCATCGGCAGCGCGATGCGCAGCGTCTGTCCCGCTTTGAGGGGCTCAGTTTTGAGCGCGGGGTTTTGGCTGATAATGTCTTCGATGCTCACGCCGTATTCACGGGATATTTTATACAGCGTTTCGCCGCGCTCCACCTTGCGCTCTACCGTTTTCTGCGTCTGCGCCGCCGCCGACGTCGCAAAGACCACACATATAATAAATATAACGCGCGCGCGGAGCGCTTTTTTCCAGAATTTTATTGTCATAATCACGTATATAAGTCTTTTGGGTTATGCGGGATGCGCCAATCTTATGCAAAGATTGTGCAAGGTGAGCGCAATTTTCGTGCAAGCGAGTGCAATAGAGCTTGCTCTAATTGCCGAGCGTAGCCGAAAATGTCAGGAAATCAAGTTTACTTGAAATGGCGTGCAAATGAGCGCAGAGCCGAACTTGTTCGGGCTATGCCGAGTGCAGCCGACATTATGAAATTGCCGAGCCGCCGCCAATCTTATGCAAAGATAGTCATAGGCACGCCAAGAAAGCGAATTTTTCTGCATTTTCTTACATGAAACCCCTCTTTTTTCAATTGCCGTCTGCACAGCCGAGCCATTTTCTTGGCATGCACCGTCGATTTTTCCGCTTACATTTTTTATTTCCTTACTTACATTTTATTTCTTCCTGCCCGATATTTTTTACTATCTGCGCAGAAAAAGTTTATTACAAAGTTCGTAATACATGTTACAAACTTTCTAACACATGTTACAAACTTTGTAATATATGTTACAAACTTTGTAACAAAAAATTTCTTATAGGACAGAAAAAAAATATCAGGCAAAAAGGAAAAAATAGCTTGGGGAAAAGAAAAAGTCGCAGCGACAAAGACAATACTTTGACAAAGCTGAAAGAAATAGCACGCATTGTGTTAAATCGAAAAACAAATCGGGGATTGCGGCCAAGAAGAATTAAAGGATCTTAGCATAAGATTTGCGGCGGAACATTAGGCAGTTGAATAAGTTTTTCATAGTTTTGCAAAGATTTAGCACGAAAAGAGCATCGACATGCCTCGTTGCATTCAGGCCGAAGCATCGGAACTTTTACGCACTTGCGCCGTAACTGCTTGTTTCCCAAAAGAAAGTGGAAGCAGGCAGGATTAAAGGTTTTGTATTTTGCTGCTCCCGCTGCCGGCAAACGCTATGATGGAAAAAAGACTGGAAAAGACGGAAATGCGCTGGTATGCGCTGCGCGACCTTTCGCGCCCCAACGCGAAAAATCCTGCTTACTTGACTCTGGCTGCCTGCCCGGAGATGGAGGGGCACGTTTTCACGCCGATGGTGCAGCGCGTGTTCAACGAATTCGGCAAGCGCGTGGTGCGCCTTGTGCCGTATGTGCACGACCTGCTCTTCGCGCACCAGTCGCGCAACGTGCTCGACCCCATCGTAGAAAAGATTGACCTTCTGCAATATCGCTTTGTGCGCGGCGGTAGGCAATATGAGGCGATGACCGTGCGGGATGAGGCGATGGAGCAGTTCATAAGGGCGACAAAGGAGGCGAAGAGCATTGAATATTACGCAACGGAGGAGGTGTCGCCGCTGCTCTACGGTAAGAAAATCCGCATTGTGGGCGGCAGGCTCGACGGGCTGCAAGGCAGGCTGATGAGCAGGCGCGGCAGCAAAACGAAACGGATTATCCTCGATCTGGAAGAATGCAGTCTCTCCGCAGCCGTGGAAGTGGAGGCTGAATACATACAAATTATTAAGGAACAGTAAACGAGTAAACGAGTAGACGAGTTGCTCATCATAAATTACTAAGGAAATGATTAGAAAACCTATAATGCTCTTCTTTGCCTTGCTGGCGATGGCTGCGTGCCGCACGCCGCAAGACATTGCCTATCTACAAGACGTGAAAGAATATGAGGAAATACCCACGCCGCACGACGGGTATATTCGCTTCAAGAAGGGCGACAAGATGCAAATCAACGTGCATAGCCGCGACGAGAAGATGAGAGAGCTCTTCAACATCAAATCGACGAACAGCGCCGGCGGAACGCAAAACGGTCAGTCGTACACGGTGGGCGCAGACGGGACAATAGACTTTCCCGTGCTGGGGAAAATAACCGTGGAGGGACTGACACGCGAGGAGGTAGGGGCGAGCATCAAAGGCATGCTGGTTAACACGGACCTGTGTCGCGATGCCATTGTGAACGTGACGTTCACGGACATGACGTTCTCCGTGCTCGGCAATGCCGGCACTGGTGTGAAGCAAATCACAAAGGACAGGATTACCATCATGGAGGCGCTCGCAATGGGCGACCTCAACATAGACGGTCTGCGCAAGAACATCCTGGTGATGCGTCAGGAGGGCGACAAGCAGGTGGCCTACCGCGTGGACGTGACACAAGCGAAGAGCGTGTACTCCTCGCCCGTCTATTATATACAGCAAAACGACGTGATATACGTGGAGCCCAACGATAAATTCAAACGCAACAGCACCGTGATGGGCAGCACGGCCTTCACGCCCACGTTCTGGATTTCGATGGGCACGCTCGCCATGTCGCTCGTGCTAATGTTTGTGAAATAAAAAATTGTTTCTATCAATTCTTTTCCCAAGAAATCGTTTATGACATCCATAAAGAACAAGCCTAATGCAGAGGGAACTGCCGTGCGGCGCATTATCCCGGAAAACGCAATGAGCATCCGCGACATGCTGATGGTGTGCCTCGGCAACTGGCCATGGTTTGTACTGTCGCTGATCATCTCGATGGGGGCGGTGACCCTTTACCTGCTCTCCACACCGAAAGGATACGTGCGGACCACCTCCATCATGGTGAAGAGCAGCGGCGAGAAATCGAACGAGATAAAACTCATCGAGGAATTGGGCGTGAGCAATATTTCCTCGAATATTTCCGACGAAATCGTTGCTGTGCACTCCCCCGCCGTGATTGCGGAACTGGTGAAACGCCTGCGTCTCGAAGTGAGCTACTACTCGCCCGGCGTGCTACGCAACGAGCCCTGCTATGCAGAAACTCTGCCCGTGGAGGCGGAGTTTCACGACTTGGGCGAAAACGCGTTTGTCGGCTTCACCATCGCCCTTAACGGCGACGGCACAGCCGAACTGACTGATTTCGAGCAAAACGGAGAAAAGAAACCGGGAAACTTGCAAGCTAAGGTGGGCAAGACTTACAAAACGCCCATCGGCAGAATTTCGCTGAAGCCCACCTTGTATTACGACAAGGCAAAATCGGAGAAAATCATAGTGAAGCGCAGCGGCTATGCCGCTGCCGCACAGCATTTCGGCAGCCTCATCTCGGCGGCATTGCAGCCTGGCACGCGCAATATTATCGACATCACCTGTGTGGACAATTCCATTCCCCGCGCTGACAACATTTTGCGCACCATCGTGAGTATCTACAACGAGAACTGGGTGAAAAACCGCAACCAGGTGAACATCTCCACCAACGAGTTTATCCGCGAGCGCATAGCCGTGCTCGAATCGGAACTGGGTACTGTGGAAAGCAACCTCGCATCGTACAAAAGCGCCCACAGAATGGTGGACGTAGAACAAATGGCCACCTCAGCCTACGACAAAGAAAACACAGCCCTCGCCGAGCAGCAGGACATTGAGAATAAGACGTACATGATACGCTATGTGCGCAATTACGTGAAAGACCCCGCGCACGCCAAGCAACTCATACCTGCCGGTACGGGCATAGACAACTCTGAAATCGAAGCCCAAATAGCGGAATTTAACACAAAAGTGCTGGAAAGGACCAACCTTGTGTCGAACTCGAGCGAGCAGAACCCTCTGGTGGCGGACATCGACGTGGCGCTGAAAAACCTAAGGAGCTCAATCATCAAATCGCTCGACAACGCCGAAACAACCCTCAACTCGCGGCTTAGGATCATACAATCGTCTCGTGACGAGGCGCAAAATCAAATAAGCGAGGCACCGCAGCATCAGAACCACCTGCTTTCCATCGAAAGGCAGCAAAAAGTTAAGGAAACGCTATATCTCTTCTTGCTGCAAAAGCGGGAGGAAAACGAGTTGAGCCAGGCGTTCACCGCTTACAACACGCAGCTTATCGCCGCGCCTTGGGGCAGCGCCGCACCGGCATTTCCAAATGAAAAACGACTCATTCTCATTGCTTTCGCCATAGGAGTGGCTTTGCCCGCCGCTTATTTCATCATCAAGGAAATGAGCGACACGAAGGTGCGCGGGCGCAAAGACTTCGAGAATCTCACGATCCCTTACGTGGGCGAACTGCCGCTGTGGAGGGCACCGAAGGGAGAAAAGCTGGAAAAGGAATACAACTTTGTGGTGAAGCTGCATAGCCGCGACATCACCAACGAGGCATACCGCGTGGTGCGCACGAACCTCGAATATATGACAGGGGTGGAAAAGAATTGCAAGGTGATCATGCTCACCTCTTTCAACCCTGGTTCGGGCAAGACGTTCATCACCGCCAACCTTGGGGCATCGTTTGCCATCAGGGGCAGCCGCGTCGTCTGCATCGACCTCGACTTGCGCCGTGGCTCGCTTTCGGAGTTTGTAGACAAGCCCTCGCCGGGCCTTACTGACTATCTCAGCGGTAAGGAAGACGCCTTTGAGCATCTCATCGTGCGGCATTCGCTCAACGCAAACGCCGATGCCGACAATAAGGACGGCGATGTGCCCCACCTTGACTTCCTGCCAATCGGCAAAATACCGCCCAACCCCACGGAACTGCTCTATTCGCCCCGCCTGATGTCGATGATGGAAGCCTTGCAGCAGCAATACGACTACATTTTCCTGGACTGCCCGCCCGTAGACATCGTGGCCGATGCCACCATCATTAGCCATATCGTAGACATCACGCTCTTCGTAATCCGCTCGGGGCTTATGGACCGCAGCATGCTGCCTGAACTGCAAAAGGACTACGACGACAAGAAATACAACAATATGGCCCTGCTGCTCAACGGCACGAGTGCCGAACACCGCTATGGCTACCATCGCTACGGCTATGGCAGGTATGGATATGGGCGCTACGGGTATGGGCGATATGGGTATGGCAAATACGGCTACGGACGCTACGGCTATGGCTACGGACATAGCAAGAAGAAAAAATAAGACCTATATATAAAATTTAGTAGACGAGTAAACAAGTAAACAAGTAGACAAGTAAACAAGACAAGTTACTCATATAATATAGTAAGACATTCATGTCTCGTATACTCGTTTCACTTCGTGATTTTCGGCTACGCTCGGCAATATGAGCAAGCTCTATTGCGCTCTCTTGCACGAAAATTTCCTCGTTTACTTGTGTTTACTAACAAAATGTTCTTAGCGATGCACCTACGTGGCAAATGGCAGAAGTTGCTCGACATGGCCGTTGATGCCATTGCTCCGCTGCTCCCCCTCCAGCGCAAGGTTGTATTTGACAACTTCGGCGGGCGCGGCATGGGCGACGACCCAAAGTATATCGCGCTTTATCTTAAAAAGCATTACCCAAAAGCCCGGCTTATCTGGCTGGTAACCAACCCGCAGGAAGATTTTCCCGAAGGCATAGAACCCGTACGGATTTATTCGCGCAAGGCACGCTATCATCTATATACAGCAAAAGTGTGGGTGGACAACTTCAAGTCGCTGCCTAAACCCGAGAAGCGCACGGGACAATTCTATATTCAGACATGGCACGGCGGAATTCTCGGACTTAAACAGGCGGAGGCTCAAGTGGAAGAACAGCTTGCTCCAGCTTATGTGGCGGCTGCGAAAAGAGATGCGCAGATGACCGACCTGATGTATTCGGACAACGACTTTGTACGCAACATTTTTCAGACTTCTTTCTGGTACAACGGCCCTGTATTGAAAAAGAATCTGCCGCGCCTCGCCCCCATATTACATCCTACCGAGGAACTGCGCGCAGAAATACAGAAAAAACTGCACATACCGCCTGAGAAGAAAATGCTGCTCTATGCGCCCACTTTCAGGCAGAACAACGAGGCTTCGCTTTATTTCTGGAATTACGAAAAGGTGTTGGAGGCCATGGCCCGACGCTTCGACCAATCCTACGTGCTGCTGCTCCGCTTGCATCCCAACGTTGCGAAACTGGCAGAAGGGTTCAGATACTCAGACCATGTAATCCCTGCTTCTGGCTATCCCGACATGCAGGAACTCATCACGGCGGCCGACGCGTTGATAACAGACTATTCTTCAACGGCATTCGACTGCGCCATCACCCGCAAGCCGGTGTTTCTGTACGGGCCAGACCTGACAGATTATCTGGCAAGGGAACGTAGCCTTGCGGTGGACCTCAAAGAACTTCCTTTCAAGATTAACGCTACAATCGAAGAACTTTGCGCAGACATAGCCAACTTCTCGCCGATTGCTTATAACCAACAACTCGACTCGTTTTTCAGAAAAATCGGTTTGGAAGAAAATGGCGAAGGCGACAGGCAAATCGCCGAAATCATAGCAAAGCAACTCGATTTATAACAAAATGCACATTTAAATATAGCATGAAACATACGGCAGACAACGACTGGGACCTAATTATCGAACCGCGCAAGCGGCTGCTCAGCATCGACTTCGCCGAGATATGGCGCTACCGCGACCTATTTAGGCAATACGTCAAGCGTGACTTGGTCACCGTGTACAAGCAAACGATTTTCGGACCATTATGGTTTTTCTTCAATCCTATCTTCACAACCATAATGTATATGTTTGTCTTCTCCACCTTGGCAGGCATCAGCACCGGTGACATACCGCCCGCAGTGTTCTATATGAGCGGCAACCTGTTTTGGACTTATTTCACCACCTGTTTCACTACCGGGCAAACCACGCTGACGGCCAACCAGAGCGTATTCAGCAAGGTATATTTCCCGCGCCTCGTAGCTCCGCTATCTGGCATCACGTCAGGATTTTTCAAGACCGTGATACAGGTCATCCCGTTGGCAGCCATATATATATATTATGTAGCGCAGGGCGTGCCGATGCGCTTCACGTGGGAAGCACTCCTGCTGCCCTTCTTAATCATCCTCATTGCGCTGATGGGACTCGGCTTCGGGCTGATCGTCTCTGCACTGACCGTGAAATACCGCGACCTGAACAATCTCGTGACCTTCGGCCTGCAACTATGGATGTATGTCACCCCGGTGATCTTCCCCGTGGATATCACGAGCGACCGAACCCTCTCGCTTCTGCTGAAGCTGAACCCGCTGCAGGGTATCTTCACCGATTTCAGGTACATGATTACGGGCATGGGACACATGGATTGGCTGGGACTGCTCTATTCCACGCTCTTTACCCTCACCATTCTCTTCCTCGGCATCATCGTTTTCAACAAGCAGGAACGCACCTTCATGGACACAATATAATAAAAAGCACGCTTTCTAATCATGAACAATATAGCCATATCCTTCGAGCACGTCAGCAAAATGTACCAACTGGGCGTAGTGGGCACAGGAACGCTTTCGCGCGACATCCACCGCTGGTGGGTGCGTGATGTGCTCAAAAAAGGCGACCCCTACCTGATGATAGGACAGACCAACGACCGCAGCACGAAGGGCGATAGCGACATCGTATATGCGCTCCGCGACATTGATTTCGACGTGCCGCAAGGAGAGGTGGTGGGTATCATCGGGCGCAACGGCGCAGGCAAGTCTACCCTGCTGAAACTGCTGAGCCGCATCACTGCACCGACGACCGGAAAGATAAAGACAAGGGGACGCATCGCCTCGCTGCTCGAAGTGGGCACGGGCTTCCACTCAGAACTCACGGGGCGCGAAAACATCTACCTCAATGGCAGCATCATGGGTATGACCAAGAAAGAAATCGACCGCAAACTCGATGCCATCGTCGACTTCGCCGGTGTGGAGCGCTATATCGACACGCCCGTAAAACGCTATTCGTCGGGCATGCAAGTAAGGTTAGGGTTCGCCGTCGCCGCATTCCTGGAACCCGAGATACTGGTTGTGGACGAAGTGCTCGCCGTGGGCGACGCGGAGTTCCAAAAGAAGGCCATCGGAAAAATGAAAGAGGTGAGCCAAGGCGGCGGCCGCACCGTGCTCTTCGTGAGCCACAACATGGCAAGCGTGCGCAACCTTTGCAACACGGGCATCGTGCTGAAAAACGGCATGGTGGATTTCAAAGGCAATATCAACGACGCCATCGACCACTACCTGGCCACCGACACCGTTGTCAGCACCGACCTGATAAAAGACGGCATCAAAATGAAGCAATCTTATATCACCGTCAAAGATATCCGTATCAACGGCACCGACAAAACAGAGAGCGACATCGTGAACAACCAAGAATATATGGAGGTGTACGTCAGCGGCCACACGGAAATGCCCTTCAAAGGCAACCTCCGGCTGCGCTTCCGCAACATGGCGGGCGTGCCGATGGCTTCGTTCTCGCCCGGACATTACAACGGGGCAGTGCGCGACTTTCCTAAGGGAGATTTCGAGATATCTTACAAAATAGCGCTACCCAAGTACATGGCCCAAGGCGATTACCTCATCGACTGCATCCTCTACCAGCCCCGCACGCAGTCGTTCTTCGAGGCTCCTGGCTGCATGAAACTGCACGTGCACGGTAGCATGGACGATACCTGCATCTTCATCGAAACCCGCGACGAAGGTTTTGCGGGACTCGAAGTCTTGCAATAAACAGTACTTCAGAATCAAATGCAAAAAGTAAAAATTGCATTCGTAGACTTCTGGGACAACTTCGACAAGGAGGGGTTCGTCTGCACGCGCGTCCTCGCAAGGCATTTCGATGTTGAAATTATGGCCGATGCCAATGAGGCCGACTATGTGTTCTACTCCGTGAATGGTGACTCCCATTGGTTCTTGCCACCCGAAAAGATAAAAATCTTCTACACGGGCGAAGCCGTAACGCCCGATTTCAACGCGTGCGATTATGCCATAGGCTTCGATTGGCTGACCTTCGGCGACCGCTATCTGCGCCTGCCCAACTACTACGCCACCCCCTATTACCGCCATCAAACAGAACGATTCGAGAACCGCCTCGCCACTCCCCTCTCAGACCAACAGTTCCGCGATTTAGCGCGCAACAGAGCATTTTGCAGTTTCGTGGTCAGCAACGGCAAAGGCCATCCCCTTCGCTATGAACTATTCGAAGCATTATCAACATACCGCAAAGTAGACAGTGGCGGCAGATGGCACAACAATGTCGGAGGACCGGTTGCTGATAAAATCACCTTTGAGTCAAATCACAAATTCTCCCTCGCTTGCGAGAATAGCCGCATCCCAGGCTACACAACGGAAAAAATCATCGAGGCATTCGCCGCAAACACAGTTCCCGTCTATTGGGGCGACCCCGAAATAAAGCGCATTTTCAACCCCAAAGCCTTCATCGACGTTTCCGATTACCCCACGACCGATGCCCTGATAAAGAAAATCAAGGCATTAGACCACGATGAAGAGGCATACATTTCCATGCTGCAAGAACAGCCGCTGCAAGATATTGCGCAGCACAGCCTCACCACTCAAACAAAAGAAGTGGAGCGCTTCATGCTCCGCATCGTTGGCCAGCCCATCCCCCAAGCGATGCGTCGCAACCGCGATTTCTGGGGAAAGAGATATAATCAGAGAGAGCGGGAATTAATCATAAAAAGCCAAAAAGACTGGCGCACTCTGCTGAAAGAAAGGATAAAACAGAGGATGCCTTTCCTTTCAAAATGAAGCCAGCTCCAAGGAGTAAACCCATATAGTACGCCTATGATCCACTTCCTCACATTTGCGTCGTCAAACCTTGCCCCCACGCTAAAACGTATCGGCAAAGAAGCAGAAGAGTCTGGCTTTTTCGACAAAATATACCTCTACGACGAGCATAAACTTGACAAAACGTTTCGGAAAGCCCACAAACAATATTTCCGCGAAAACCCACGAGGTTATGGTTATTGGATTTGGAAGCCGTATCTCATTCTGAAAACGCTGAAAGAGAAGATGGCCGATGGAGATATTCTCGTGTTCCTCGATGCGGGTTGCGAAATCCATAGAACAGGTGAGAAGCGATGGAAAGAATACATTGAGTATTTAGACAAGTTTGATTGCATATTGATTGAGCATGAGAATTACAGCGTAAAAAACTTGACAAAAATCGATGCGCTTCTTCATTTTAGGATGAATGATGACGAACTTGCTCTAAACAGGGGACAATTTCACAGTGGGGCTATCATTGTTAGAAGAACAGCATATATGCTTCATTTTATTGAGGAATGGTACAACTGCTGTGAAAAATTCAAGACCACATTGCTATGTGACGTTCCTTCTACGCACACAGAACACCCTGAGTTTGTGGGTCACCGGCATGACCAAGCATTACTCACCCTCCTTTGTATGCAAGTAGAACCTGAACTCAAAGAGGCCAATGAAAGCAATCATTTCAAAATCTTGGAACAAAAAGAATTCTACTCCAGGTTGCCAGATTGGTCAGACTTACATGATTTTCCTTTTTGGGCGAGAAGGAATAAGGAATTTGCACACCCGAGCCTTTGTAGCAGAGCCATACGAAAAATAAAGAGCCAATGGCTGAATTTCCTGCTTTGGGGAAAGGCTAGGCCTTGATTCAAAATAACAGTCTGCACATCACGCATGGATAATAAGTTTGCACTAAAACTCAGGGCCTTATTCCAAAGGTTGCATTTGTGTAAAACGAATGAAGGCATCTCTCCCCGAAACATTTTAGAGAAAGAGCAGGCCAACAACCTTATTTATGAAACACTCATGTCGGGCCAGCCTTGCATGATTGCCAGGTATGGGGCTAACGAATTAGGGATTGCGGTGAACTACTTGGGCGTAAGGGAAAAGAAGCATTCATATCTGTCTTACGCACGCGGCACGACACCTGCCTGGTGGTGGAACGAGAATTTGCGCTATGCCATTTCCAACAATGCAGGCTTCTTCCCCGCCACCGACGAGTGGCTTGAAAAATTTGCGCAATTAATGATTAGCGACTCCAAGTATGCGGATATCTTAGGCACTTCGCAACCTGATGAGACCTATATGGAATGCTTTTTGAAAGACGACGTGCGGTATATGAGGCTCTCAGACTTCGAACCCTTTTGGAGCCCTAACCCTTGGTCGCGGGCATTGGAGGGGAAGCGCGTATTGGTGGTTTATCCATTGGCGGATTCTATAAAAGAGCAATACAAAAAGCGGGAACTTCTATTTGCCAACAAGGATGTCCTGCCCAAGTTTGCAAACCTGCAAGCAATCAAGTCCATACAGTCGTTAGGCAGCGCTCATCAAGGCTTTGCCACATGGTTTGAAGCCTTGCGCTACATGGAAAATGAAATTAGCAAAGCGCAATTCGACGTCAGCCTTATCGGTTGCGGTGCCTATGGCTTCCCATTGGCAGCATTCGTGAAACGCATGGGCAAGCAAGCCATACAGATGGGAGGTTCGTTGCAACTGCTTTTTGGCATCACGGGAAGCCGCTGGGATCAGCCTATCAAGGAGAATGGCCGGATATTAGACTTTACCTCCTTGGTCAACGAGCATTGGATAAGGCCTTCGGCCTCGGACAAGCCCGCCAATTACAGGCAAGTGGAAAACGCCTGTTACTGGTGAGCGAGGTAAAAACAACCACGAATGCCGCATGATTTCAATTATTGTTCCTATATACAACGTTGAGGAGTTCATTGCAGAATGCCTGCAATCCGTCGTTGCCCAAACCTATCGCGACTACGAATTGATTCTCGTAGACGATTGCGGCACCGACGGGTCGATGTCGGTTGCCGCCCGATTTGCCAGCCATTCCGCTTTGGAAAGCAAGATGCGAATACTGCGCCACGACCGCAACCGGGGATTATCGGCAGCTAGGAACACGGGGACGGCAGCCGCAAAGGGAAAGTATATATTTTTTTTAGATAGCGACGACATCCTCGCACCCGATTGCCTGCAATTGCTAGTTGAAAAGGCTGAAAGCACCAATGCGGAGATAGTGGTTGGCAATATCCAAATATTATATTCTAAAAAACTAGAAGGATTCCGGCTGAAACCAAGCGTCATCGAGGCTAACGCTTCCCTAAGTCCGTTTCATCTATACCTGACGGACCATTTCTATATGATGGCCTGGAACAAACTGATAAGGCGGGATTTTCTGGAAAAGCATGATATTAAATTTGTGGAGGGCCTGATACACGAGGACTGCGCCTGGAGTTTTACAGTGGCCTGCGTTGTGAAGTCTATATCCTTTGTATGCCAGGAAACCTACTCTTATAGAGTGCGTAGCAACAGTATCCAAACGGGCAGGGATTTCAGCAAGCATTTTGCTGCCTACTGCTCGTTGCTGCGCTATTACGTTCAAGAAGCCATTCACCGCCATAAAGATAAAGACCCCGTCTTCCAAACTTGGTTGGAAATACAAAAAGCCCTGTATTTCGGGTTCACGGAGTCGCAAGGAAGCAAAGAGCAATTGAAGGAAATGTACCGGATAATCCGAGAGACGATGCCGCACTATGAATTGACGAGGAGATACATACACTATTCGCTCCCATTCCCATTGGCCTACATGGCTTATAAAAAATGGCGCGGCTTAGCCTTATGCTGATTGCCGGCAATTTAGAATCTTACCATCATGAATCATTTCTTTCCAAAGTTAAAGAAGGCCGATTTCAGAGCAGAATTCTTTAATTTGGCAACCTCTTTTAAAAAGTCCGTCATACACCATCTCTACACTCAACTCGGCAGAGCCAAATTCAGGATGGCGGGCGTCAGATTAGGCAAAAACGTGTCGATCAACGGCAAGGTCTATCTTTCGCGCTTCAAGCACTCCACCATCAAGATCGGCAATAATTGCACTTTCAACGCCCACGACCTTTTCAACACCCGCGGCACCGGCCATTGCATCATCAGGACGCATACCGACTACGCCCTGATTGAAATAGGAAACAACACTGGATTTTCGGGCGTGAGCATTAATGCATGCCAAAGCATCAAAATCGGAAAGAACGTGATGGTGGGGACGGGCACCGCCATTGCTGACAATGACGACCATCCCGAGCGGCTGGGCACAGAACCCAAACCAGTCGTGATTGGCGACAATGTGTTCATTGGCATGAGATGCATCATCATGAAAGGAGTGACTATCGGCAACAATGCCATCATCGGCGCAGGTAGCATAGTAACCAAGGACATCCCTGCCAATTCGGTGGCTGCGGGAGTGCCTTGCAAGATTATCAGGCAGGTGTAAAAGCCCCATTTTCCCCATGCCAAAATATAGCATTATCATACCGCTCTACAATAAAGGCTGCAGAGTCCGTCGTACCATCGATTCAGTCTTGAATCAAGGGTATGGGGAAATGGAAATTATTGTCGTGGACGATGGCTCGACCGACAACAGCGCCGAGTATGTGAAGGCATACGGCGATTCGCGGATTAGATATATTTTCAAAGAGAACGGCGGTGTTTCCTCGGCGCGCAACGCAGGCATCCGCGCAGCAAGTGGGGAATGGCTACTCCTATTGGATGCCGACGACGAACTGCTGCCAGGTTCCATTGCCGTCTACGAAGAGATGGCACGGAAGTATCCACACGCAACGGTGTTGGTGCAACAAACTTCTTGGGAAAACCAAAGCAACTTTGATTCCTGGCTATTTCAAAGGATAAGAGTCAAAACTCCTTCCTACGCCACCTGCACCCCCAATCTTGCTCTTTGGCTCAATCTTTATATGATAGGTCCGAGAAACTATTGCTTTAAGCAGGATCTTTTAGAGCATGCCGGCATGTTTGACACTCGTATGAGTTTTTGGGAAGACTTTGATTTTGCTCGCCGTCTCATCCGTCATCAAACAATCGCCATCTCCGCCCATATTGGCGCACGCTACAACCAAGAGTCCACGGGGCTTAGCGGCACTCCCCACCCTATTGAATGCGAAATGGCATATTATATCCCTGAGATAATAAAAATGGGACAAACCACTTTTGGCGAACGTGTTATGCTATATGAAATCATCTGCCATCATAAAACATGGTGGGAATTGTCTGGGGACAAAACGAAAGTACTGTATTACATTAACATGCAAGGCAAATATTTTGCATGGTATTATCAGTATATTCATTGGATAAGGCAAAAGATGACCAGATACAAACTCATTTGAAAACTTTATAATAAGGATCTAAAACATGAAAGTAACAGTGGTTACTGCTGTCCTCAATGATGCAGGACATATAGAACAAACTATTCTGTCTGTTATATCTCAAACAGATATTGAAATTGAGTACATTATTGTTGATGGGGGTAGCAAAGATGGCACACTCGAATTGATTGGGAAATATAAAGACAAAATATCACTGTTAATAAGCGAGCCCGACAGAGGCGTTTATGATGCTATGAATAAAGGAATTAAGTATTCAACGGGGGATTTTGTTTACTTTATAAATTCTGGTGATGTTTTATTAAACCCTTCAATACTATCGAAAATCAAATTGGAAGAACTTAAAGAGAAGAATGCAATCATATATGGCAATGTCATTGTCGCATACGGGAACATTGAAGCGTTAGAAAAGCCCCGACCTTTTTTTAATAGCAAAATGAAATTCAAGGGAATAGGAATCTGCCACCAGAGCATGTTTTTCCCGGGCGAACTGATACGAAACGAGAAATACGATTTATCATATAATATTGCAGCAGATTACGACCTTGCTTACAGATTATGGCGTAAGGGAACAGTATTTCTTTATAAAGACATTACCATCGCTAAATACGATTGGGGAAAAGGTATTTCGTCAAATCCTTACAAATTATTAGATGTTTATCGCGAGAATGCACGAGTTTGCCATCAACAACTTAACCCTTTATACTGGGCGAAGATGGTATTAGAATACATACGTCTTCAAAAGAAATTGGCGAATCTAAAAAATTCATAATAGCATGGCAGAAAATTGTACAAACGTGCCCTTGCTTTCAATAATCATCCCTGTATACAAGGTTGAACCATACTTACAGGATTGCTTGGAGTGTTTAGTCCAATCGACTTCTGTTTTATGGGAAGCAATTATAATAGATGATGGCTCGCCTGACAATTGCCCCTATATATGCGATGTATATGCAGAAAGGGATGCCCGTATTCATGTTTACCATCACTCCAATCAAGGCGTCTCTGTTGCAAGAAACAAAGGCATAGAAAACGCCAGTGGACATTGGCTTTGGTTTGTTGATTCTGATGATTTGGTTAATCTCGATTGTGTGGATTTTATTGTGGATTCGTTAAGGAAAAGTGATACAGATTTAATTGCATTCCCTATATTGTCTTTTGTTGACGGTGACAGGCCTTATATTGAGAAAACCAAGCATTGTTATTTTGACGGATCTTTGGAGAAAGATTTATTTTTAAACAAATACGTCTGCTTTCACCACCAATGTATATGGTACAAACGGACATTGGTTAATCAATACGATATTCGTTTCACGAAAGGCATAAAAGTCGGCGAGGATTTAGAATTTCTATATAGATATCTGACTATTTGTCATCAACCAACATACTGTTTAGCCAATCTTTACTACTACCGCGAACGATGCGAGTCTGTCACCCGGGTTGAATCTTATCGAACCAATGTTATCAAAGATCTACCTATAGTGCTCAATAATTTGGCAGATTGGATTCAAACACAAGGCATTATTCCATCCAAATGGTTAAATATGCGAATTAGGCTCCTATTTCAAAACTATTTATATTCTGCATCTCTGATAGATGGCATTTGTAATAAAGATATACAAAGACAGGCTCGTATAATTATAAACCGTTATAAATCTTTGGATTTTTCCTTTGTTAACAAATTAAGGTATGTTATAGCAAAAAAAAGCGTAGGTATATATTTCATCCTTAATAAATTATATTTGTTCCTTAAGACAAGGTGGAGAAAGAAAAAGTAACGAATTTACCAGTTTTTTTGCCCACGAATTTCACGAATTTACACTAATCCCTTTCAATGAGTAAAATGGCGACCTGATCGGTCGCACTAATCTCACGAATTTTCGCGCAAACGAGCGCAGAGCCGAACTTGT
>ERZ809074.434-NODE-434-length-66908-cov-44.094745_pt1 | contig 66908 bp, 45 predicted proteins | sample MGYA00520795_ERZ809074 | MGnify/ENA primary metagenome ERZ809074 (study PRJEB31570, sample SAMEA3212989) | Homo sapiens | biome: human-gut; feature: human gut; material: fecal | place: Sweden | collected 2011 ...
TCGACCTATCAAAAGACCATTTTTAATTTGGGTGGCGCATTGACGAAGTCAGGACCATAATCTGAAAGCAGACAAGATACGCAAGCGCATATCGTATTACTTTGGCTTGCAACCAATCGTCGTAGAATCTTGGATAACGTCTTTGACACCGTTGCGAAATGCCTGTTGCCATCATTCAAGGGCATAGAACGAAGTAAGCTCCATCATGCCTGTCTCTTCAAGAAGAATTGCTCATTCTACTAATCGCCCAACATCATACACTTTTGGGTAATATTGGCGTAACCGAAAGTTAAATACGTTAAATTTTACCTATTTCGCATCTATATAGAATCCACTCAGTCACTTTTCTACCGTTTAGAACGTATAATACTGATAATCAACTAATAATAGATACGCTCAATGTAATTCCCTAACAAGCATCAACATTCCTGACTCTGTGACAACCATCGGGAATCATGCTTTTTACAATTGTAAATCTCTCACAAGCATCAATATTTCAAATGGCGTGATGAGTATTGGAGGTAATGCTTTTGAGGGATGCGTTTCCCTCAAAAGTATCAAAATTCCAAACTCTGTAACAAGTATTGGGGACTATGCATTTGGGGAATGTGATTCCCTTTCCACTCAAGTCAAATCCGACATCATTCAACGCTTTGGGGAAAATGTCTTTTAAACATAATAGTAATTGAATCGTAAGCGTGATCTGTCACGCACCTTCGCAACTGGTGAACGGCAACACTCCGTTTTTCAGACCGCTTTTTACCCAAATTGGTCATCAGGAAACGACCAAAACACTCGTTGAATTGCAGACTTTTTCCATCGCTTGAAACTTATGGAACGTAGAGGCAGTGGAATGAAGAAGATTATTGGCGAGTATAAGCATTTTGAAAACTTGGAAAATTATCATGCACCTGAGTTTTGTTCCAATGCGACAGAATTTCATGTTACTCTATGGAACCTCAATTATGGGGCGGATGTCGTAAAAGAGGCAAATGATGACGTAAAAGATGTCGTAAAAGAGGCTCTTCCTTACCTTCTGCGAACAACAAGATGCTGATAATACAGATTGTGTTGAATCTGTTCATGATGAAAAATCGCCAACTCCTTAACATGACCTGAGTAACGTGTTAAAGAATCCCGATTTTCTTAACATGACATGAATAACGTGTTAAGAAATTCCGATTTCTTTAACATGAAGTGCTGACGATAGACACGTAGAACATAAGAACAGAAGGCAAATGAGATATAAAGGCAAAAGTGTGGAAATAATAGGCAGCAAGACCTTGTTCGGCAAGGAAACGCTGTGGGTGCATGTGCTGGAAGACAACACCTTCATGCAGGTGCAACGCACGGACTTGGTGGAAGATGATGTAAACACTGACAGTTCGGGCATGGCATATGTGCGCTACGTCTCTATCGCGGCCAGAATAAAAGAGGAGATGGCGCAGAAACGACTGCTTGCCCCTTACGAAAGCAGTCTGATACCATTGTCTCACCAGATACTTGTGCTGGAAAAAGTGATACAGGGCGTACAGACTCAAGTCAAATCCGACATCATTCAACGTTTTGGGGAAAATGTCTTTTTAACATAATAGTAATTGAGTCGTAAGCGTGGTCTGTCACGCACCTTCGCAACTGGTGAACGAAAATTCTCCGTTTTATTTCCTTGATGGCAAAAGCAAAGCATACGCAACTAGGGAAAGCACCTTGCTTGAAGTATACATAAAAGACAAAGCCACTTTGCGAAATAGCAAGCTATCATGCAAGAGAAAAACTGGGCACATAGTGGAATCATGACAATGACTTTTTCAAAAAAGCGAGGATAAACGTGAACTTTTTCTAATATTTGTTTGCCATAAAAAAAAATAGTCGTACCTTTGTAATTGGACAACCATATCTCGTCCGGAATGTAATTGCAAGACGAGTTCTTGCCTACTACACGACGAGACAGCTCACGCCGTTCAGAGTGTGGAAAGTCGCAAGAGGCCTCTACACAAAGTGGGCTTGGGTGGGAGGTAGTCCAGACATATTGAAGGCGTTTACTCAACGCTAAGTTTGAGACACATCGAATCTAGCAAATTCAGAAATCTAAGTCTTGAACGTAGCCAACGGTAGATGTCCCGGGTGTGATTACATCTATCCCGTGGAGACCTTGTAAGCACAGATTGCACCCTTACGGACGCAGTGTGTTTGTTTACTTAGGTCTCTTTGCGGTGGCGATATATCATATCGGCGTGGGCTCTGACGTTGTCTGTTCAACTTAGATAGGCAATGCTAGAGCCTCGATGTGTGGGACGGACAACAGGACGATCTCACGCTTTTTTTGTGTCATTGTATCAAGTCAAGTCTTTGACAAGGATACCATCACGATATGGAATTATACTGCGCCACATCCGATGTACAAAGCACAGGAGGCGACAAGCAGGCTCCTCCCAGCGTTGATCTTACCACCAACGCTCCCCCCGAAGTTCAAAAGCCCGCAACGGCAACGAACTTACAAACAGGGGTGTCCACCAATAGTGCTCTGTTGGGAATAGAGAACGACCAAAGTAAAAACCTTAGAGAAAGTATCCATTGGTATGCACTTCGTGCTACATATGGGAGAGAAAAAAGGGCTTATGAGTATCTTATAGGCAAAAAAGTAGAGGCTTTTTATCCTACTTTAAAAAACACAAAGGTCGTTAATGGCAAACGTGTATCCATTGAAGAATCACGCATACCCAATCTTCTATTTGCCCGCGGCACAGAGGAGGAAATCCAGTCTTTTGTTTATGACAACGTAAATCTCCCGTTTCTACGATTTTATTATCGCCACACACACATTGGCAAAAAGAGGACCAAAGAGCCTTTGATCGTACCTGATTGCCAAATGAACACTCTGATAGTTGTCTGCGCAGCAGAAACTGACGATATTATTGCATCCACAGAAGAGATTACAAAGTTTAAAGAGGGGCAAATGGTAAGAATAACTGATGGCAAGTTTAAAGGTGTTGTTGGAACTGTTGCTCGCTATAAAAGCCAGCAACGGGTAGGCATTGTCATCGAAGGCCTCCTGACAGTGTGTACAGCATATGTACCGAGCGCGTTTATTGAGAAAATAATTTAATTGCTATAGAATATGAATGGTAAAATATCAAATTTCATAACAGGAGTTATTGGTTGCCTCTGTGTTTGTGGGTTTTATTCATGTAAAGAAACAACCCCAACTCCTGTGGACACAAAGTATATTAAAGACTTTCACACAACCAATTTCCTTCATTCTGCAAAAATGCTTGAAGAAGATAAATTGGCGTTGTACGTTGATTATTCAACATGTATCGCAGAAGGCATGAAAACCTCTGCACTTTACGTCAAACTTGTCCCATCTTTCGTAGAGGCTACAAAAGCTTTTTACTCCATAAAGGGAGACTCGATAAAGCAAGAAGTTCCAGCAAACACATACAATCGACTTCTGAATATACATGAAGTAAATTATGCAGACTTGAAGACTGCAGCAGAACAAATTGCAAAGGGCAATACAGAAGCTGCACTTCTGACTGATGGCGAATACTATAATCCCACAATGGCTGGTGCCAATCCTAATAATCCATATTTGGCAGACGCTTTTAAAACATGGATGAAAAAAGGGCACGATATCTTTATTATCTCAGAGCCTTATATAGAGACCAATAACGGTCTTCAATATAACAAAAAACGGTTCTATTTTCTTTTCACAGATACAAGGTTGAAGAATAACATATATGATCGTATCGCTCAAACGGCATCTTTAGAACAATTCTCAAATATTCAGACTTTTCATCTTTCAGCAGACCATCCTAACATTATGGCTGAAGGAAACTCTTCACAGACAAATGATTTGCTTGCTGCTAAAATTGAGCCTTATGGTATTTTTGAGATACAAGATTGGACTTTGGATTGGAAACAAATAGAAAATTATATCATGGGCGCAGTTGATGAACAAACTGGTAATCCACTTCCTAATGGTGATTTCGTTATTAAGGGCTTAAAGGTAGATAGAAACTCGTTCGGTGGTTATAAGATTACAGACGTTGATGTGAAAGTTTATGACATGAATATGGCATATATGGACTATTATATGCGAAAAGAGTCTGGAGAAAAAGTAGGCGCTCTTGGTGAAGAACTTCCAGAGTGCCCAAACTTTCTTGTGGTTGATCATAAGGAATTTGCACGACACGGAATGATAGATCTCTATTTTGATGTCATGAATTACAATAATGCCTTCCTTATTGGAAAGCCAAACAATTATTTCAAAATAGATTTCTTCATCACTAAAACAGAAAACGTATTTTCAAAGTATTCTTCCATGTTTACTTTTGATCTTCTTGGGCACCCAGGTATTACCAACAGTTCTGTGGTTACAAGTGTAGAACAATGTCTCGTTGATAAAGATTTGGAGAATCAAATGAAGCACTCCCCTTTCTACACAATTTATGTTAAAAGCAATAAATATTAAAAAATATAGGACATATGAGAATAACAACTCTTCCCGCTCTTCAGTCTTTACAGGACGAGACTATGGTTTATGCTGCGATTGTGGGTGCAGTAGCATTAGGTTTTTCATTTTTAGTTGCATCATTGATTGCCTATAAAGGTGGCAATGATCGTTCTTACATAACCCGTAGAATTTGGTATGTACTTATAGGTCTTGCTGCAGCTGTAGTTTTCTATATATACAACGATCTCTTTGTTAAGCCCAGTATTACAAATGTAGGTTGGCAAAGTATGTTCTCTGATACAAATATCATAAGTATCTTTATTAACTTGGGCGTATATCTTGTTGGTGGTATAATTCTCATGTTTACCTTCAGACACAAGAAATTCGGTTCTATTCTTGGTAAAGAAAAGAATGCATAAAACAACCTAATAATTACGCGAATATGGCAAAACAGTATTTCGTAATGGGTATCGGTGGTACCGGCATGCGTTGCATTGAGTCCTTGATTCATCTTTGCGCAATGGGCATGTTTGACGATACTGAGATACACCTTTTAGCTCTTGACACCGATAAGAACAATGGTAATTTTTCTCGATTAAAAGAGGTCAAAGAAGCCTATGTTAATGCTAAAAATCTGGATAAGGCTAATCGCACGTCATTGACAGATACGTTCTTTTCTGCTGATATAAAATATTATGAGTTCAGCCCTAACTACGAAAAGAAGAGTACCTTCAATGATGTCTTTAACTATGGTAATACCAAGTATAATAATCCAGAGGAGGCAGACTTGGCAGATTTGGTTCTTACAGATAATGTAGAGAACTTCAATTTGCGTCATGGTTATCGAGCACAAACTCATCTCGGTTCCATGATGATGTATCATTCAATTATTGAGGCAGCTCGTTCACGTATGGATAATGAACTGAAGCAGTTCCTTCAAGTTCTTATTCAAGCATGCAATGGTGGTAGCGATCCCAAAGTCTTTATTTTAGGCTCTGTATTTGGAGGAACTGGAGCTTCTTCTATCCCTATTATACCTCAGGCTATTTCTGAGGCTGCAAGTATTATGAGTAATGGTGCAGCCAACATTTTAGGTCGAGCATACTTTGCATCAACACTCTTGACTGCATATTTCAGTTTCAAGGCTCCTTCTGCAGAAGAAATGAAAGACCAAAAGGTTATAGCTACCAGTGACAAATTTGCATTAAATTCCCAGGTTGCAATGATGTTCTATGATGATGACACAACTGTCAAGAATACGTACCAGCGTTTCTATATGATGGGAACAGACGGACAGGGTTGGGATCCTATGGTACGTGAAAAGGACAAGATAACCAAGACCATTACGGGTGGTGGTGAACAAAAGAATGATTCGCACTACATAGAACTCCTTGCGGCAAGTGCAGCTCTTGACTTCTTTAATTGTGACATAGCCCATTTGAAGGAGAATAAGAGCGCCGGTGAAACGGATTATGTATATCGTGCAGTTGATGAATCTGGCAAGTTTGAATTCAAAGACTTCGTTGGCAACAAGGATAACTATGACAAAGACTTTGCGAAGAAATTCGGCATGCTTATAGCATTCTCTTTCCTCTGCAACGATCCAGATATAGACTTTGTCGAGAGTGTTCGTTGCAATAAGCAGAAGGAAATTACAGGATTCGACGGAATGGATGTAAACCAAGTTGAGTACTTGAAGAAATATTTCAGGCTCTTCAATGTTCGTAAGGTAAATGACGAATTTGCAGAAGGATGGATTCGTCAGATTCATCGTTCTGCTGGTGGTGGCGATAATTTCCTTTTTAACCCTAAGTTGTTTGCATTCCATACTATGAAGGGATTGCACAAATACGATTGGAACAAGAACTTGTATAGGAATGAAGGCATTGGTAAGGATTGGACTTTTTCTGTTGGCTTCTTTGGCTCCAAATTCAATTCTTTTAAGGAAGAATTTATAAAAACGCTACATAACGGAACCCCAACAACGATTACAAATACTGGAGAGCGTTTCTATAAACTCGTTTATGATACGCTTTGCAAAATCTATAACATAAACTAATTTGATACGCAATGTCTAAAGCTTTATTGATAAAGAGCTATACAACTCTTACGACCGGCACACAGGGTAATTGGAATGACCTGAACATGGCGTCTTCCTATATCCAGGGAATCCAAACAGGAAAAATTCTCGAAGATGTAAGTGCAGACAAAATTGCTGCACTAATTTCAGGCGTACCTACACCATGGGCACGAGCAAAGCTTTTTAAGTTTGCGCTTGGAACTTTGGCAAATCCTGATCCTGCAATTTCAAATTCTGGTCTTACCCAGTATTATGAGATGCTTCACGGAGAGTGGAGAGGTCTCTTGGCTTTGATGGCTTTGTACTCAGATCGCATTCGCATTTCAAAACCTGTAATCATGAATGCAAAGGGAGGTGATTATGAAATTGCTTCAGCATTCGGCCGTATGCTTTTCAACGACAAGGATATTTGGAGCAATCAGGATGTTCTTGCTAAAGATCCAGATGCACAGCCATACATTCATCTGTTGTATTATAAGGACCAACTTATTGGTGGAACATCACCACTGACAGGTGTTTTTACAGGCGTGAATTATTCAAACCTGAATGGCATGAATGATATTAGCTGGTATAGGAATGGCAAGTTGGAGGATCCTATGCCATATCTCTCACCAGACCAGTTACAAAAGCTCTATCTGTTTGTCAAGAATATGAATGGCAACCTTGATGCTTTCGAGAACAAGGTTAACCAGTTCCGTCAGGATGAGCAGCGAGTAAATATTGATGGCTTCAAGAGTATGAGCCGTGATTGGGAATCTGAAATTCTCCAGAAGGCTCATGGAAATCTGCGTAATATGGGCCCCATCCCAACTTACGGTGCTTTGTCTTGTCCATTCAATGTGTTGTTCTGTAGCGATGTTCCTGTATACATGAAGCCAGACTTTACATTTACATATGTCAATGGGACAGACTATCAGAAGATTGGCGACATTCAGAATCTTCTCAGTTCTGACAGTTATGTACTTGGTTGGGCAGAGGATGCGGAACAACGCCAGAAGCGTTCTGAAGCACCTGTTTATTATTTACAGGTAAAGGATCTACATTCTGGTTCTACGTGCTATTTCACTATACCTCTTTCAGAGATGGGTATAGACATTTTCAAGAATCGCTTTGCTGAATTGCTAGATTACAATGCAAGAGGTAATAGCCACATAACCGCTTCAATTAGTGATAATGGTGATATACTTTCTGTTTCTATGGTTGTAGAGATTGACGGTGAGAGCGTAACACTTAACACCCGTGAGTACCAGATTGAATGGATGGAAGATATGGGACGCGTTATCATGTGGCCAAACTTTGTGTCTGACCGGTGGAATAAGTATTATATGTATACGGAGTTCACTGCTGATGCTAAGAACAAGTTCCAACCTATTTTCAAGTTTGAAGGAAATATCATCCGTGATGGTAACGAAAAATTCTTTACTCCACAGTATGAGGCAGCACCCAACGAAGAACTTGGGGTACACATTAAACCTTTGATTACTTATCCTGCAGGTAAGGTTGAAGATCTTCCAAAGTACAACATTATTGCAGCTGATAAGCCATTTGAAGGTCTTTTAGCCACTGTGCAAAAGGGTGGTCACGATGAGCGTGCTGGTTACCTGATGCTTCGTCATAGCATTATAAAGGATCTGTCTTCCATCGACATGAAGAGTACTGCTGTAGTTGGAATCGATTTTGGTAGTAACAACACTTGTGTTTATTATAATGCAAATGACCGGGGCGCTATGCCAGTTCAGTTTGAGAATAATCGTGCTGTCCTTGTCGGCAATGAGAATGATAACAAGAAGGCCAATGCGGGAAATGATGAACTTTTATTCTTCACTAACTACCCTGCAGAGAATGGACAATTGAAATCATGGTTGCATGAGCATGATTCACGATACAACTGCTACAACCAATCTGAGGAAGTTGCTGGAGGTGTTCCTGTAAACCGTCCAAATGTGGTGGTTCGTGAGATGGATGAATTTGAAATAAAGACTCAGGCTGGTACTCTTCATTATAACATGAAGTGGTTGGATAACCAGAAGGGGCTTGAGAAGAAGCGTGCATATTTGAAGTCTATTTGGCTCCAGACATGCGCATTCCTTTACAAGAATAAGATTCGTCCCGAAGAAATCAGTTGGAGCCATCCTGGTTCTATGATGGAATCAGACGTAAATGACTATGACAAGATTTTCAACGATTTGCAGAAGATCTATCCAATCACAACAGGTAGAAAGCCAGAAATCAATGAGAGCTATCCTACAGAGGCAGAAGCTGTATGTAGCTTTGCCCTCTCGCAAGATTTCGGTTTAGCAGGCAATAACATGTTCCTTGGTATTGACGTAGGTGGTAGCACGAGCGATATCCTGCTTCTTGGAAAGGATCCTAACAATGGAAACAAGGCAACATTGTTCCGTGAAAGTTCTGTCCGTCTTGCAGCAGGTGTATTCTTCGATGCTGTCATTAAGTCCGAAACATTCCGTCAAGCATTGGTAAACTTCCACGAAAGTAACCAGCGTGCGGTTTATGTATCCAATATCCGCGATGTCTTGACAGAAGCAAACAAGGCTCCTTACTACTTGAATAATATCTTCGATCAGTTGAAGACTCTTGATGATTACGAGGATTTCTATGACACAATCAATCGTGATGCAAAATTCGTATTCACAATTCCTGCTTATGTAACTGGTCTGCTCTTGTACTATTCTGGTATGTTGATTGGTAAGACAATTAAAGATAATAACTTAGATAACATCGACCGAATTGACATTCTTTCATTTGGTAAGGGTGGACGTATTTTCCACTGGCTCCGCAATTCAGCAGGAAACCGTGCAACTCGAGAGTATTATTCAACCTGCCTCAATGCCGGTGTTCATTGCGTAACAAATGTTGAGTTAACTGTTAAATATCGTGATGAAATTGAAGTTGACAATAAAGCTGAAGTTGCTAAGGGTCTGTGTGATCCTAAAGATGTTGTCAAGAAACAGAAGGCTGAAGACCGTGACATATGTGGCGAAATAGGAGTTAAGTATCTTATTCCTGGAGGTAGCATGAAGAGTTTGTCAGTTGAGGACGAACTTACCGGTGACTATTTCTCTGACGATATGGGCAACTTCGATTTCTCAGGAATCACCAACTTTGAGGCATTCATGGATATATTTATCGAGTTTGTTAGCCAGAAGACAAAGCTTTATGCTAAGGCTGATAGCGAGTTGCGTGATGATTTGTCTGATCTTCCAAGCAAGATAGCAAGCTTCATTTGCAACAATGATAGAGAATACAAGAAAGCCAAAGATAAAGCGAAGTCTGGCGAAGGTTTCCATTATCATCAGCCAATCATTATCGCAGAAGGAATCTGCTTCCTTAGCACTTTGATTAGAAAAGCTTTTAACCAGTAATAAGTTGGAAGAAATCCAAATAATATGAAGTCATTAGCTCTATACATAGACAAGTGGTATATTGTCGGTGCTGTTAACACCGACGGTATCACTCGTCTTGTAAATCTACCTAACCGCGAGGATCGCATTTGGCTCTATTTCTATGAAGATGTTGCCAATGACGAAATTTCCTATGGCAAGGGCTTCCAAAGCAAATTTCGAAACAACGAACCTCACTATTATGGAGATGTATTCTCTTTGATTACTCAGTCTTCGGCCCAATATACCATGTTTAAACGTTCCCAACCAATGAAGGGAATATTTAAGTCTTCAAAGATTTTTGATGATTTACGCAAGGATATGGACGAAGATGGGGATATAACCACCTACATATCATTCTCGAAAGACATTTCTTTGGCTTCACGTCTTCTCTTTATTGAGGAGTTGAAAGAAGAAAGATTTGTTGTACAGGAGAGTGTTGCGCGCATTTGTCATCTGGCTTTGGAATATGCTGCAAAAAAAAGCAACTATACAGAAGATGGATATTACCTTGTTCTAAATGCTTGTAATGAGAATCTTCACTATGCACTCTATCAGAAAACAGATGATCTATTCAATAGAGAGAAGGAAGATGTTCTTGAAGGTCTGGGAACCGATGTTAGAAGCCGTGCTTTGATAGAACATGTAGTTGATTATATTAATGAAAGAGAGTACTTGCTGAAAACAAAGGAAGAACGAGAATCTGAATATCTGAGAATGAACCAATTTGTAGATGATTGGCTCGTTAAGTTAGCGTCTGCAAGAAGTTATATTCCAGTTGAGCTCACAAACGTAACTTTATCTCGTGACCCTTTTAAGAATTATAAAGTTCCAGTCAAGAAATCAAAGATTGATGAGAGAACAGATAAGATTGTCAAGGACATCATAAACGTAATTGTTCGCTTTGTTAAAGATGCAGGTGTAAATCATGAACAGATTAAAGGAATATTGTTCTTGGGTAATACATTTACCAACATTCAGTTTAAGAAGGAATTACGTAGCTACTATAATCTTGATGATTGCAAGATGGTAAGTTACAAGGATTCAGACTTGTCATCATTGGTAAGTGCTTACACTTTCATAGATTGTAGTCAGTTCTCTGCAGCACAAAATGTGATGAGAGGTAATGCGGAAGCGGAACTTCGTCGTATCAAAATTGCGGAAGAGGAAGCTGCAGCCATGAAACGCGCTAAGGAAGAAGCTGACGCAAAGGCTGCAATCGAAAAAGAAGCAACAGAAGCAGAGCGTAAATTTAAGGATGCCATGGACATGGGATTTGATGCAGAACGCGAGCATGACTATGACAAAATGGAGGAGTTCTTTAACATTGCTCTTACCTTGCGTCCGGATGATGAAGAGGCAAAGCAAAAACACGAAGAGGCACTCCGTAAGAAAGCAGAATTGTCAGTTCAACAGAATCATTATAAAGATAAGATTCAACAGGCGAAGGCCGCATACGATGAGAACGACTACGAAACTGCAAAATTCAAAGCAGAGGAAGCTCTTAGTTTTATGTCGGACTCAAAAGAGGCATTACGTATTAAAGAGGACTCTATTCGTCGAATTAAGAGCCAGAAAGAACTTGAAAGATACCTTAATCGTGCTGATTTGTTTATTGCACAAAAAGCATACTCTGAGGCTATTCAAGAACTTCAGAAGGCTAAACTTCTTGATGTTGATTATAAGGATATTATTGAGCGCGAGACTCGAATCAAAATAGAACAGCAAGCTACTAATAGCAGAGTAGAGGAACTCTCCAAGCACCTCAATTCTGCATTGAATGAAGGTCAATATGATGATGCTATAACCGCCTGCAATGAACTCATAGAGGTCGATTTTACAAACTCACGAAAGTGGAGTGCTCGTATTTCAGATATTAACATCAAGAAGGAGCGTGCGGTGGAGGACCGGAAGCGTTGGGAGAAACTTGTTAGAGATATTGATTCTGCACAATGGGAAGAGGACTGGAGTCGCATTATCACTCTTTGCAAAGAAGCACTTGATATAAATGACAATCCTGATATTCGCACAAAGTTAGAGAAAGCTGAGGCTAAGTTTAAGACAGAAAATGAACTTAAAATGCTTGATCAAACTATTGCGGAAATAAAAGATTTGATTCTTGGCTCACACTTTGCTGATGCGGAAAAGAAGTTGGCAAGTCTGAGACGTATGAACCTCGACCCATCACGGAAGGCAAAAGTACGAGATCTAAATAGATTAATCTTCACAAAAGTGGATGAAGCGGAACAACCAAAGGGACCTAAGAAAAAACCACGACCCAAACCTGTTAACGATTCTTTTGGTTGGGACTTTGGCACACCAAGATCCAAGCCAAAACAAGCAAAGCCTGCTACAAAACCTCAAAAGCCAAAATCAAATGATAACTTCTTTGATTCAGCAGTAAAGGTAAATAAGCCAGTAGAGAAAAAAAGTATTTCGAAACCATCTGGTAAAATTACGAACGACGATTTTAATTTTTAATACAACAAAACAATGGAAGGCGTACAGTTAAAGCGCAAGGTGACCCTCCGCAGAAAGGAGAAGCCAGCAGAATTCACGTTCGCAGGTCTTTTGAAAGTAAAGCTCCTGTGGCAGTCGTCAACAGATCTCGATCTTTGCATATTCTTTAAGAAGAAAGATGGAGAGGTAGGAGGTGTGTTCTCTTCTGCATTTCGTCAGAAAAAATCTGATCTAGGTTCTCTAACAGAGTTTCCATATATGCTTCACAAAGGTGACGAAGCTGAGCCAGAAGCAGGTGGCGAGTCTGTAGAACAGATAAATATTGCAAACCTCAACGAGATTGATACTGCATATATTTGTGTTCTTAATTATGGTAAGGCTATAGAAGGCGAAGAGGTGAATTTCGCACATGATTCTGGCCGTATAGAGATTATGAGTGATAATGGTGACTACTTTGAAGTAGTTATTGATGCAGAACAACAAGGACATGTTTATCATGTATGCTCAATCAAGAATCACGAAGACGAAAACTCAGTAATGAATGAAGGAGTTGTTATGGATCTAGGTACTGCATTCGATAAGATTCCAGGATTCTCACTTATTTGCGAATAAATCATTATTAAAGTATAACTTATAAATTTTACTATCATGGCAGTAACATTAAAAAAGAAAATTACCCTCAGACGTAAGGGTGAGGCTGCTGACTTCACATTCAGTGGCAAGTTGAAGGTTAAACTCTTCTGGAGTTCTCCGACCGATCTCGATCTTTGCTTGTTCTTTAAGAAGAAGAATGGCGAAGTTGGTGGTATCTTCTCTAACGAGTACCGTGGACGCAAAAGCGATCTTGGCAATCTTAACGAATTTCCATTCATGCTTCACATGGGCGACAACAAGGAGCCTTCAGAAGGTGAGGAAGAGACAGAACAGATTAATGTTGCCAACCTCAACGAGATCGATGAAGCCTATGTATGCATCGTGAACTACGACGCTGCAGTAGAAGAAGAGGATGTAACTTATGCAGAAGAAGGTGGCCGTGTTGAGCTTCAGAGCGATTCTGGTGACTATCTCGAGGTTATTGCAGACTCCGCTGATCATGGTCCTATCTACTGTGTTTGTACAATCAAGAATAACGATGGTGTAAATTCTCTCAAGAAGAGTGGCGGTGATGAGGATCATCCTGAAGTTATGGATCTCAGTACTGCATTCGAGAAGATTCCTGGTTTCGAACTGATCTGTAATTCGTAATTATGGTGTCAATTAAGCATAAGGTGACATTGAAGACTAAGGTAGCTCAGGAGGAAACTCCTGAAGCTATCGAAAGCCCTAAAGTTACTTTGAAGAGAAAACAGCCCGAAGCATCTGTAGTTGCTGAGCCAAAGCCAGCTCCAACTCTGCCAAAAACTGAGCCAAAGCAAAAACCTGTATCTCCAACTCCTCCACTGGGAAAAAAGTCAAATACAGGAAAGGTGATTGGTGGGCTCGTTGCTGCTGCTATTATCGCTGGCATCTTCTTCTTTATCAATAATAAAGAGGGTGAAGGTGGCAATGATAGCAATCCAACTGAGGCTATTGCTCAGAACACAAAAGATCAAAACGAGGGTAATGACACACCTACAGCAGAAAATTCTAATGAAGATGCTTCTACTGAAAGCAAAGGTGGTTCAGAAGCGCCTGTTGCTAAGAATACAGACAAATCTCCAGCAAACACAACTTCTTCAGCTAACCATGCTAAGGCAACTGATAACCTGGTTGCAGAACAACCAACAAAGCAGAATCCCGCAACTATCGCAGAACCTGCACAGTCTAAACCAGCAGCTACTCAGACGACAAAGCCATCTTCTTCCTCTACATCAGCACCTGTAAGTGGTGATGTAGAGGAAAATGCTCGACGTGTTATTCGTGGCGATTTTGGCAATGGTCTGGAGCGTAGGGATAAGTTGGGCTCTTCATACTCAGAAATCCAGGGTAAGGTTAATGAAATGTATCGTCAGAACCTTGTACATTAACCAAGATCTCAAGGAATAGAAAATGTCTTAGAAGGGGGCATTACTCATCATAAAAGTAATGCCCCTTTAATAAAAAAACATATTAGGCAATGAATATTCGTATCACAATAATGGCATTAGGGCTTATTGCTTTTACCTCTTGCCATTATAGGGAAAATAAAGAGAATTTTGTAGTAGAACCTACGCAAGCCCAACAAAAACTACTTGATGCAGGTTGGACAAATGAAACACCAAATGAAGATATAAGTGAGGATTATGGCATCAAACCTATTTATGGTATTCAAGACAACTATTTTGATATCCATATGGGGCATGGGTGTAATGCGGCCATTAAAATAATGGATTTACAGACTAACAAGTGTATTCGCTATGTCTATGTGGCAGAGAACACCACGACCACTGTTCAAGAGATCCCGCAGGGCGTCTATTACCTTAAGCTTGCTTATGGGTATGATTGGATGGAAAAGAAAACACACAACGGCAAGCAAGGAAAATTTACACGTAATGTATCCTATGAAAGAAGTCAGGACACTTTTGACTTCGGAACAAAAAATTCCCAAGATGCAATAAATTACCGTCTGGATATCAATGTCGTTGACAGTAGGTTGGAGAATAATTTCCATGCGATTCCTATTGATGAAAAAGAGTTTATGAAATAACTTGAAAGAAACACTACAATGATTCTGTACATATTTCTTTCACTCATACTATGGTTTGCCATTCCTTTGTTCGTAGAAGGACATATAAGGAAGAAAACCGACAGAAAAGCTTGGTCATTGATGTCTCGTATAGCAGCAATAACTTTGGTTATATTGGCTATATATAGATCTTTAATCTTATGAAGGACTCAAAAAAGATAGCCGAAGTCTGGTTTTAGAAAATTTGACAAAAACAGTTTGAGGCGGTGTAGTGGCGAAAACACTATACAAATTCATAAGGGAAGGGCTGGCTATGCAGCATTGAATTGCAAGCAAAAAATCTCTTAACATTATAACAGATTATTATAGCTGAGAAAAAATGAAACAATAGTTATTATGGAACAAAAACATCACTACACAGGCTTGACCGATGCTCAGGTGCTAGAAAGCCGCAAAAAGAATGGTGCCAACGTGTTGACACCGCCAGAGAAAGAACCTTTATGGAAGCAGTTCTTGGAGAAGTTTGGCGATCCGCTCATCATCATCCTGATGATTGCCGGTGCGTTGTCGATAGGTATATCATGCTATGAGTTCTTCGGACTCGGACAAGATGCTGCCGTTTTCTTTGAGCCTGTGGGTATATTCGTCGCCATTCTCCTCGCAACGGGATTAGCCTTTTATTTTGAGCTGCAAGCAGACAAAGAATTCACGATTCTCAATCAAGTGAACGATGACGAACCCGTTGAGGTGATACGCAATGGCAACACTACGCAGGTCCCTCGCAAGGATATTGTCGTTGGCGACATCGTAGTTATCAATACTGGCGAGGAAGTCCCTGCTGACTGCGAGTTGCTTGAGGCAACATCATTGCACATGGACGAGTCATCCTTGACTGGTGAGCCAATGTGTTTTAAGAGCATTGACGAGAAAGATTTCGACAAAGCTGCCACCTATCCTACCAACCACGTTATGAAAGGCACCAAGGTTATGGAAGGTCATGGCGTCTGCCGTGTTCTTGCAGTTGGCGACAAGACTGAACAAGGTAAGGTTTTTGAGGCTGTTCAAATCGATGACAGTGTGAAGACTCCGCTCAATGAGCAACTCGATGGCTTGAGTGACTTGATAACCAAAGTCAGCTATGGTTTTGCCGCACTTATTGTCATCGGACGTATCATTATGTACTTCGTGACAAATGGAACCGACTGTTTCGGCTCAATGGAGCAGGTCGCTCCGTTCATAGCATACGTTCTTCAAACATTGATGATTGCCGTGACGCTTGTGGTTGTGGCCGTGCCGGAGGGACTGCCAATGGCTGTTACCTTGAGTTTGGCTTACAGTATGCGTAGTATGCTCAAGACCAACAACCTTGTAAGAAAGATGCATGCTTGTGAGACAATGGGAGCAACTACCGTTATTTGTACCGACAAGACGGGAACGCTGACGCAAAATCTTATGAGCGTAGATGAAATGAAGGTGTATGGAGATACACCTAAGGATGTTCTGAACGAGGGGCTTGCCGTCAACTCTACAGCATCCATTGATTTCTCTGACAAAAACAAACCGCAGATTCTTGGCAATCCAACAGAGGGTGCTTTGCTTCTATGGCTCAACAAGAAAGGCGTCGACTATCGTTCTGTACGTGAGAGCGTAAAGACAGTTGCGGAGGTGCCATTCTCTACAGAACGCAAGTATATGGCAACCATAGTAGAGTCTGTAGTCTTGAGGGGCAAGAAGGTACTTTATGTGAAAGGTGCTCCTGAGATTGTGTTCGGGCTTTGCAAAAGAACGTCTGTAAGTAAGGAGGACGTAGATAAGCAACTGACAGAATATCAGAGTCGTGCCATGCGTACACTTGGCTTCGCCTACCAGGTGTTGAACGATGGTGATAAAGCGATTGAAGACAACAAGATCGTTGCGGACAAACTCTGCTTCATCGGAGTTGCAGCTATTGCTGACCCAGTAAGACTGGATGTACCTTCTGCTGTTAAGGAATGCGTGGATGCTGGTATCAGAGTGAAGATTGTAACTGGTGACACTCCTGGAACAGCAAAGGAGATTGCACGTCAGATAGGTCTTTGGAATGATGCGAAGGATACGGAGCGTAACATCATTACCGGTCCAGAGTTCGCAGCATTGTCGGATGAGGAACTGCAGGAGCGCATTCTTGACTTGAAGATTATCTCGCGCGCCCGTCCTATGGACAAGAAGCGACTGGTGGAGACCTTGCAGAAGAAGAACCAGGTGGTTGCTGTAACAGGTGACGGTACAAACGACGCTCCAGCTCTCCGTGCTGCCCACGTCGGTCTATCAATGGGTGATGGAACGAGTGTGGCAAAGGAAGCATCTGACATAACCATTATCGACAACTCTTTCAGCAGTATCGGTAAGGCTGTTATGTGGGGACGCTCATTATATCAAAACATCCAGCGGTTCCTCTTGTTCCAGCTAACTGTGAACGTTACGGCTTGTTTCCTCGTTCTCTGTGGTGCGTTCATGGGAACGGAGTCTCCTTTGACCGTTACACAGATGTTGTGGATAAACCTCATCATGGATACCTTTGCAGCTATGGCTCTCGCTTCACTGCCGCCATCAGAGAGTGTCATGAAAGACAAACCTCGTGACCGTAATGCGTTTATCCTCAACAAGCCGATGCTTCGAGAAATTATAGGTGTAGGTGGTTTCTTCTTCCTGATGTTGCTTGGAATGCTTTATATCTTCCAGCATGCAGAGGTGAATCAGCTTACCGATCTGCTTCATCTGCAGTTGGGAGCCAAGGGACATGTGTCTACATATGAGTTAACATTGCTCTTTACGACTTTCGTAATGACTCACTTCTTCTATCTCTTCAATGCCCGTGCATTTGAGACTGGTCGCAGCGCTTTGCATTTCAAGGGATGCAATGGCTTACTTACGATTGTGGCAATTATCCTCGTAGGCCAGATTGCAATGGTTGAATTACCTGGCTTGCAGCAGTTCTTCAATGTAGAGGGACTAAAACTGACTGACTGGATAATTATCATAATTGGTTCTTCCTTCGTGCTTTGGGTGCGCGAGATTTGGCATCTTTTTACAAAGAAATAGTTTATGGTGGGACTACACAACGTTTGTTGTGTAGTCCCACTTTTCAACGAACGGATGACATCCAAGGAGAGCCTTTTCTGAAAAACAACAAAGTTTGTAGTACACAGCAGCACAAACGAGATTCGTAAAATGCTGGATAACAAGAAAAACCTTTAGTGAGCGTCAAACTTGGGTAAAAAACGGAGCATTGCCGTTCACATCTCTGAACTTCTTACGTTATCATATATGGAGAGCTTCAGCAATACTCCTGCTTGAACCAAAGGTGATAGATGGGGTCAACAAAGGCAAAGTTCTCCTTTTCTTTCTCTATGATGTCCTTGTTTTGAAGGGTCTTCTTGTTCTTGACTATCGTGTTAGGGTTGCCCAGGTTATAGATTTGCTTCACGGTTTTCGACGAGAAATGCTGCTCACCATGGGCTATCGCCTTGAGCATCTCTATCTGTGTGGAACTCAGCGATTCCGTAAGATTCTGAAACATAGGGGTATTGATGTTCAATACTTGCTTCAAGCCCAAAGAGAAAACCTCTTCTGTCACCTCTGACGCAGTAAAGCTCCAGATGAAATAACATAGCTGTTGGAGATACCACGAATGGCAAGCCACGGTATCACAGATTTTATCAGCCAGCTCTTTGGAGATGGATTTACCTGTCTTCTCAAAAGACGACTGGATAAAAGGAATCCAATGTTCCTTGGCTATCTTCTGCATGAAAATCACTTGACCAAAACGATAGAACGGACTATTGGAATTGTTGAAGATATTGAGCATCAGGTTGCGCTTGCTACCATAAAGGCAGTAAGAGGTCAACTGCTGCTGTTGCCAAACGGAGCGCATCTTGCCCTCCATGTTCTTATACTCAGGGAGATTTGCCAATTGCTGAAACTCATCAATGCACACGATGATCTTGACACCCTTCTCCCTTGCCAGAATCTCCGGCAACTGGAGAATCGTCATCTTGTCACGCTCTTGTGGCACAAACTTCATGTCGAAAGCGACAAAATCCGTTATCTGGTCGTTCACTACAATCTGCGGAACGACACCTGTCAAGAACTTCTTGGCATCCTCTATCCAACGTTCCATCTTTGACGAGGCGCAAGCGATGACTTGGCTGGCAAAGGTGCGATAGAACTCTGCCTCAGAGCCAATGCTAAATGCGTCGATATAACAGATTTTCACATTCTTATCCTCTGCACTCAGCTCTCCCATCGCTTTCTTGACAAGCGATGACTTGCCCCATCTACGTGGCGAAATAAGCATCACGTTGATATGGGAAGCCAGCATTTGCTTGAGCATAGCGCGGTCCTCCACACGGTCGATATAATTCTCCTCGGTAGCTAAAGTGCCAAACTGAAATGGTGATTGATATGCGGTCATCTTCCGAAACATTTTCTGAAATACTTCGGCAAATATACTAAATATTACCCAAAGGTAAGTTACCCCAGGGTAACAATTAGTGATTGTTAGCATTCCATATCAGTCCTACTATAAACCACAAGAAACAGCTAAGATGACGGGGGCAGAATCTAACTACGAAGCAAATAGTAAGAAAACTTTCGGGACTATACTGTTATAAAACTTTTATAACAAACTTATTTTGGGGCACGTATCGCGGCTACAGACAGAGCCTGAGAATAGTAAACTGATTACTGAAAGAAAATACGGGGAATGCGTGGAGAAAAAAAGGATTGAGGGCTTGGCGCCCAATTTGGGCTATGTTAAATGGATACGGAGAAAAAGTTAATGGGCCGTTAATTCATGCTAATCAACTTGCATTCGGCTGAACGGAAGGTTATCTTTGTATAGTTGCTCCACTATGGCAATTTGCGCCCCAGCCATCTTTGCACGAGAGGCAGGACGCAGCAAAACAAAAGAATGTAAAATATAATACACCAAAATAACAATGAAAAAGTTAAGTTTCTTATCAATTTCCTCTGTTGGGTATCGGGAAATATTGTTCTCGTATCGACCACGTATCGATCCCGTATCAATCCCGTATCAATCCCGTATCAATCCCGTATCATCCTCCTATCGTTCTCCTATCGTTCTCGCTTCCGGAAGCGGAAACAATACGGAAACAATACGAAGCCGATATACCTTGGAAGGGAGGACGATACGAGGATGAGGCTTAGCGGATACTTGGAGGTAGGGCTCCTAAGGTCAAAAACACTGTGTTGACGGTGTGCGAAGAATGCCTTTTGAAGGGTTTTCTAACAATACGACAGGAATTTACCCCCCCCCATTTAAAATCGCTCACAAATATTTTGCGACAAGAAACAATCTGTGTACCTTTGCAGCGATTTAATTTTTTAATTTAGCGTCTATGAAAAAGGTTTTTGTTTGCAGCCTGGCCTTTTTGTTAGGGTCAAGTGGCGCAATGGCGCAGAGTGTAAGCGACCGAGTCGAGCTCAACGAGAAAGAAAGCGTTGGCATGACCCTGTCCCGCTTCTCACCTGTAAAGCCAAAAAGTGAGGATGCAAACGCCTTGTTGCGTTATCCGATGTTGCGTTTGGTGCGACAAGACGAACCAACGAAGCCAAGCATTCCCTATGCGGAGCGTACATTCACGGAGCGCAAGGCCCAGCACGCCGCCCCCAACCAAGTGGGCGACATCATGCGTGCCGCAGCAGGGCGTGAGCTTTGGGGAAATGTCACTTACAGCAATGCGTGGGAATCCTACGACTACAGGGGATTCTACACTTTCGACTCCAGTGTAAACCCATTGCAGATGCAGATGCTGGGTACGAACGGCAGCTTCTACATGGAGGGAAATGGTGGAGCAGTCTTCCAGGATGGGATCCTCTACGTGGTGCGCTATGCCACCTATGGAAGTTACTTCTTCATCTACATCAACACCTACGACCCCGAGACCTTCGTCCAGATGGGTAGCACTTCGACCGAGGACGTGACCTTTGTTGCTCTCGAGACCGCCACCAATCCTGCAACGGGCAAAACGTACGGCGTGTTCTACAACAGCGACGCGACGGGCTTTGTTCTTGGAACAGTCGATTACACCACCATGACACGCAAGGATTTCGGCGCTCTGGAGCACCCCTACGTCGCATTGGGCGTGACCAAGGACGACGTGATCTATGGTGTGGCAACCGATGGCAACCTTTATCGCATCGACCAGAGCACCTGCGAGGAAACCCTGATCGGCAGCACTGGCGTGGAGCTTCTGCTGAGCGACGGCGGCCACTACGGCCAAAGTGGCGAGATCGACACGAAGACGGGCATTTTCTACTGGGCTTGTAAGGACGCCCAAAAGAACGCAGCCCTCTACACGGTTGATCTGCAGACGGGTGCAGCTACGAAGCTGGCCGACTTCCCGGGACAGGAGACGGTCTATGGCCTCTATGTGCCTCCCGCTCCTGCAGAAGACGGCGCCCCTGCAGCGGTCGAAAACCTGAATGCATCCTTCACGGACAACTCGCTTGTAGGTAAGGTGGCGTTCACAGCCCCAACAGCCACCTATGCTGGAGGCACGCTCAGCGGTCAGCTTTCCTACTATGTCATGGTAGGCAATGATACGCTGGCTACAGGCAAGACCTATCCCGGCGCATTTGTACGCGAGACGGTGACAGTGCCAGAGGGCGTGACCACCTTCCGCGTCACGACAGCCAACGAGGTTGGATCAAGTCCCGAGAACAAGGTCAAAGTCTATGTGGGCAACGATGAGCCTACACAGGTCAAGGACGTCAACCTCGCCATCGACCCTGAGACAGGTGTGGCCAAACTGACGTGGAGCCCTGTCACGACGGGCATCAACGGCGGCTATATCGGCAACATCACCTACAATGTGGTACGCTATCCAGACTCCACGACGGTGGCAACGGGACTTGCGGCTACCGAGTTTACCGAGACCTTCCCTGCCGAGGAGCCGCTACAGACCTATAGCTACGGAGTAGCCGCTGTCAACGACACGCAGACGGGCGTGGCTGGCATCTCCAACAAGAGTGTGTTTGGTGCCGCCATCGTGCCTCCCTACAGCGAGCCGCTCGACAACGAAGGTGCCCTCGAACTCTACACCATCATCGACAACAACGAGGATGGATCGACATGGGAGTTTAACGAGAAAGAGGGTGCCGCGTCATATAAGTATAGCCGCGTCAACGATGGCGACGACTGGCTTATCACACCAGCCATCCAACTGAAGGGCGGCAAGCTCTACTCCGTTTCGTTCGAGACCTGTGGCTACGGCTATACCTACCACGAGCGCATCGAGGTGAAGTATGGCAACCAGCCTACAGTAGCAGGCATGACCCATCAGCTCTTGGACTCTACGGATATCATGTCGCCCAACTACACGAAGTTTACACGCGAGATAGCAGCCGATACCGACCAGAAGGTCTATGTGGGCTTCCACGCCATTAGTCCTGCCGACGAGTTCCGCCTCTATCTGAAGAACGTAGAGGTGTACGAAGGCCTCTCCCTCACCCTGGCCGACTCTGTGCAGCAGTTGAGCCTTGTCCCTGCCGAGAAGGGCGAGTTGCGAGTAGATGGCAGCTTCAAGACACCGAGTCTGACCCTGGGTGGCGACACCTTGGGCAACAAACTGACCAAGGTAGAGGTGTTGCGCAACGGCAAACTGCTTCAGACCTACGAGGCGCCTGACACAGCCAGCGTACTGACATTCACCGACGACCAGCCCGTCAACGGCTTCAACAACTACGTGGTGAAGGTCTATACTGCCGAGGGCGAGGGACGTCCCGCCCACGCCCAGGTCTATGTAGGCGTTGACACGCCGAAGTATCCGAAGCGTCCGAAACTGACAGACCAGAGCAACAGCATCCACATGGTATGGAAAGCCGTGGGCAATACTGGTGCCAACGGCGGCTACGTGAACACTGACAAGGTCTGGTATCGGATTTACGACGTGGACCAAAGCAACAACGACATGGTTGCCGAACTGAGAGACAGCGTCCAGGGCACGAGTTACGACATCGACTACGACACCAACGCTGGCGAGCAGAAGGCGATCCAGTTTGGCCTTTCCGCTTCCAATTCTGCTGGCAATAGCCTCATCGTGGGTTCTGACCCGCTGATCGTTGGCCAGGCTTACACACTGCCGTTCCGCGAGAGCCTTGCCCAATGTGCCGTCTCCAACTTCTGGTGGGGCGACCGAACGGGCAACTCTGCCTTCACCCTCTCCAATGAGAACGCTTCCGACGGTGATGGCGGATGCTTCGCCCTCAACACTGCAGCACCGCAGGAAACTGCTTGGATCAACAGTGGAAAGATCGCTTTGGGCGGCGTAGCCAACCCGAAACTTTACTTCAGCCACTATGCCGACACGCGCTCAGACATGAAACTGACCGTAGAGGTTCAGAAACCGGACGGCACGGTGGACAGTCTCTATACATTTGACTACAAGACGCTCACTCAGGACGACGACAATGAGTGGCGCAGAGAGTCGGTATCGCTCAAGGAGTATGCCTCCCTGCCGTACGTCATCGTGCGCTTCAGAGGCGAAATCGGTGTCAAGGCCTACTCGCTGTACCTGGACGACATCGTAGTGGAGAACATTTTCGTCAATGACCTCAAGGCCGAGATCATCACTCCGGGTCAACTTCGCAAGAACAAGACGAGCAAGGTGAGCATCAAGGTGACCAACAAGGGTGATAAACCTGCGACCCGCTACACGGCTGCTTTGTATGCAAATGGTGAGGAAGTAGATGCGGAAACTGTGGAGGATGTGCTGAATCCGCTGCAAAGCCGTACGTTCACCTTCGACTACACGCCCAGCCTCTTTGATGAGGGCGAGACGGTCGAGCTGAAGGCTGTGGCAGAATTTGACGACGATGACTACACGGATGACAACGAGGTCAGCGCCGTCGTCAAGGTCCTTACGCCCGACCAGGCCAAACCCGAGAATGTGTCGGCCGAGGCTGTCGGTGCTGGCACGGGACAGGTGAATGTTGCATGGGCGCAGCCCAATGACGAGTCGGCCTCCGTCACTGACGATATGGAGAGCTATACTTCATGGAGCGTCGATGACTTCGGTTTCTGGAATAGCGTATATGGCGAGCCTAAGGGCGGCGCAGGCCAAATCTACTCTTCCGTTCCCTATCCCCACCAGGGCGAGAAGTTTGGCTTTATGGTCTTCGACCCAAGAGACTGGTCGTGGGAGTTGACAGACAAGAACCCATCGCTGAAGCCGCATTCGGGCAAGAAGTATCTGGCTTCGTTCTACAATTATACGGAGGAAGCCGGAAGCGTGGAATTCTATGACAGCAACGACTGGCTTGTCAGTCCTACCCTCTCGGGAGAGGCACAGACCATTTCGTTCTGGGTGAACAACGTCAAGGCAGGCGATTCTGACAACGTGGAGAAGTTTGAGCTTCTTTACTCCGTGGCAGGCAACGACACGACCGAGTTTGTCAAGCTGGGTGACACCTACACCGTCTCTGGTGGTGAGTGGCAGCAGATCACCGCCAGTCTCCCCGCAGGCGCTACGCATTTCGCCATCCGCCATTGCACCGACTCCAAACACTCCTTCGTGTTCATGGTCGACGACGTATGCTATGTAGGTGGTAGCGGAGTTCTGAAAGGCTACAACGTCTATCGTGACCAAACACTGGTAGCTACTTTGGAGCCGACCCAGACGACCTTTACGGATAGCAAGGTGCCCGATGGCACACACACCTATGCCGTCACGGCACTCTACGCCGAGGGCGAGTCTGCTCCCGCATTCTCGCAGCGTGTCACTACGGCCATCAGCTCTCTCGCCGTGGAGGACGGAAAACCGTTCGACGCTTATACGGTCGATGGCAAGTTGGTGGGCCGCAACCTCACTTCGCTGAAGCAGTTGAAGAAAGGCACCTACGTCATCAATGACAAGACGGTGGTCGTGAAGTAACACGTTTTCGTCTTTGTAGATTCTTAAAAAGAGGCCAGGAGCAAAAACTCCTGACCTCTTTTCTTTCATATTTTTATTTGATTTTATTTGATGATGCCATTGTCCGTATCGCGGAGGTTGATGCGCTTTTCGGCGGACTTGTGCTTGCTGCCACGGCTGAGACGCCACGAGATGTTGATCGAGACTTGGTTGCCATTGCCGTTGGAATAGCCGATGGTGTGCTTGTAGAGGTCGCGGTTGAGGAGCTCATTCTCATACGCTTTGTAGTGGCTATCGAAGAGATTGGCCCAAGACAATGAGAATTGCCAGTCGCGCCATGTGTAGGATGCCGTCAGCACGGAGTAGGAACCGTTGTAGCCCTTCGATTCGCCCTCGAAGAATCGGTTGCCATTGTCGATATAGCCCTGTAGGGTGAAGGAGCCGAGATAGGCCGTGATGCTGCCCACATAAAACCACGAGGTGTAGAGATGCGTATAGTCTTGACCGTAATTGAAGCATCTGAACAGTCCGCCATTGGCGGCTACCTGGAGTTTCTCGGGCACGAACCAATAGCCTGCGTAAGCCATCATGTGCAACGCGTCAATCTCCTTTTGGTTGATCTGGGTATAGACGAATTGATTGTCGTCGGTTCGATGGTAGTGGGCCATGTTGGGTTTGATGCATTGCTTGAAATAAGCGTCTATGAAAGTCTGCAAACGATTCGTGTTGTACGACAACTGTAGTCGGTGCTCCCTGTCGCGCGAAGGTTTCAGGTCGGGATTGCCCACCGTCCACTCCATGCTATTGGTGCGAACCATGGCGTCGCTTGTCATCGCTATGCGAGACACTCTGTCCTGTTGCTGATAGGTGTAGCTCAACTGCAAGCCATGGGTGATGTTGTACGCCAGCGACACCTTGGGACGGAAAGTCCAGAAGTGGTACCGATGGTCATTCTGGGTGTAATGGATATAGCTTGCACCCGACCCCAGCGCGTAGCGCAGTTGGCCAAGCATGCCCTTGATTTCGGCAAAGGCATACAGGCGGTTGTTGTTCGTCCGCGTCAAAGAGGAGGCGTCGCCCAGGTAGTCGTTCTTGGTGTATTTGGCACTATAGTTCAGACCCGTCGAGACCGTGAAAGGCCTCAGCCGGTTCTCATAGATGACCTCCGTGAGCAGGGAAGCCGTTTTGCCATCCACATCATACTGGTAGGGAGCCCCCTCGTCATAGAAACTGCTGGTCTGCGTGGAGATATAGGTGCCTACAGCATTGGCGGTAAGCGACTGGCGCGGGGAGATCTGGCGGAAGAAATAAAGGTCCAATACTGGCGAATGACTCTTGTCGTCATCCCGACTCGTAGCCCTATAGTGGCGTATGCCATCCATGATATCCTTGATGCGATAGTTGTCCGGGGCATTGCTGAGCGATCCAGCCAAAGAAGCCTGAAAGACGGTGGCGGTAGAGTCGGTCCAGTTGTAGGTGAGTTTGGCGTCCTGCCCCATCGTCTTGCGCAGCGTCTCCACATCGTTTCGCTCGATGGTATAGAGACTGCCATCGGCCAAGGTATATCTCGCCAACTGCATGCTCTTGCCGTCCCGGGACCGATACCCACTCATACCATACGAAAGCGACCATTCGCTCTTGCCACGGTTCCACTTGCCGTACACCATGCCATCACCCTGCAAGGTGGTTAGCGACGCGGTGAGGTCTGTGCCGACCGTATAGCCACTCTCACTTCTGCGCGTAACGATATCGACAACATAGGCTATACCCTCGCCATAACGGACTCCCGGATTGTTGACGAAGTCGATCTTCACGACGTCCTTCGGATCGAGCGCCAGCATCTCCTGCTTGCCCACCACGACACCATTGACTCTCAGTTGAACCTCGCCCCTGTTGTCAATAGCCGTGACGGCATGGTTGACATGGTCGATGCGAAGGTTGGCAAGCGAGAGCTTCTCGAGGATGCTGAAGCCATTGTTGGAACTCTGCTTCTGTGCGTTGGTAGGATAGATGAGCAAGCCGTCAGCCTTGTTGACCACCGTGGCCGCTTGGACTGTCACCTCGTCGAGCGTGAGGGTTTTGTTCACATCCTGCGCATGACTACAGAGGGCAGAGGACAGGAACAGGGAAAGGGAAATCAATCGTTTCATTTTGTACCAGTTTTGAATGATGGCACAAAATTACGGCCCTATCCCGAGAAGGCCAATTTATTTGTCTGACATTTCCCTGACAATCGACTGTCAGAAACCTAACTACCTATGTTTCAGACTATAGCTCTTTCCCCTATCCGACTCTATCTTGAGCGAGCTATGGGCCTCTATGATCGGTTTGATGCGCCGGATGAGCGTGTAGAGCGTGTCGCTGGCATCCGGCTTCTTGGGCCATAGTCGATTACAAATCTCCTGCTTCGACAGGGTATGCGTATCTGAGGTCATAAACATTTCGAGTAGGGCGTGCTGCATGGGCGTGAGATGAATCTGATCGCCCGAAAGCGTCATGAAATGGTCGTCATGATACACAAGTCCCCCATAGGACAAACCAGGGACGACCAGCGACGGTTTGTTTCTCCTCGTGTACCACCAGCTACCCAAGAGCCACAACACGCCCACCATGAAGAGCGACGCCGCCCCCCTTTGGTCGGACATCATGAATATCGAAGCAAAACTGCAGTTGGCCTCCGCCACCAGCCGCGTCTCCAAGCGTCCGTTCCTGCGCACGGTACGCAGGGCGATGCCTGCCGTGTCCTTCAACTCGGCAATGGTGAGGTAACTACGGTAGCAGCGGATGGTGTCGGTAGTGATCACCTGGTTGGGCAGTTTCACAAGGACCTGCTCCAAAGCCTGGTTGACATCCTGCGCAATCCTGTTCTCTGTATTGCGATAGCTATTCATGCCCGAGCACAAGGCACAGAGCATAAGAAAGCTAAACACGATATATGGAAGTCCCTTCATGATTTACAATATAAAAAGCGCGAGCTATGTTGTCGATACTATAGCAAGGAGGTGACCTCGACGGTCGGCCTTCCTGCTCTCACGTCCTCGTCGGCAAAGGAGATGGTGATGACCCGCTCCTCATGAGGCATGAGGTGGAAATAGTTGTCGCCATAGACCACGGGGAGGACCTGGTCGCCATCACTATCCTTGAGGTTCAGGCGCAACATCAGGGCCGGCGTGTCCGCCAGGTTGGCGACCTTGACCGTGCCCCTCCATTCGTCTCCCTCGCGATGCAAAGACGGCGTGACGGCAACGCGCGCTGGAGGAAGCGAGCGCAAAGCCTGGAAGCAGCCCTCCTCCTGCGAGAGCACATAGTCGTTGCGCGAGACGATCTCGTCGCCCTGACGCAGCGAGAGGCGCAGGAAGAAGACCTCGGGCGGTGTCGTCAAACTGTCGGTACACTGGGGGAGGACGACAGGGAAGGCGTCTGCCCGACTGGCGGAAGCCACCGCCAACGACTGACTATCGGATCGGACGACACGACCCGTCTGGTCGTACAAGGTGTAGGAGACCTCCAGCACGGGGGCGTCCTTGCCACAATGGTTGACGACCTCAACACGCTGGGCGACGGGATTGTAGAGGACATGGAGCGGCTCACACGCCTTCTTCACACCGAAATAGCCCGCCGTAGGGTCGAAATAGTAGTCGTAGGTCTGCCACACCATCGAGGGCCACGTCGGGTGGCTCATCCACATAAGAAGGCCCATGCCCTGCTGCGAGGTAGCGGCCTCGAACATGGCGCGATGACCATCATAATTGAACCATTGGGCCCAAGCCGAATACTGCTCCATCGAGGTGGGACGACCCAGACTGCGCTCCATCTTCTCATTGAAGGCGGCACCACGCTGAGCGCCCAGCATCGTGAAGTCGTGCTGACCCCACGCCTCGCCCTGTGGCCACAGTTGACCGGGCGGCAGCATCCGTCGCAGGCTCTCGGGATTGGGCACACAGGGCACACCCTGCTCCGAGTGGAGCTTGGAGGAAGTATGGGAGAAATAATAGCTGACGGGCATGAGCGTATAGGGACCATGACCCGAGACGCCGTCGTCGGCAGAACTGGAGATATAACCCAGTTGCGGGTGGAGCGCAGCCACACTCTGGCGCAGCCCTTGGTCGAGGACCTCGGGCGGGTAGCCCTCGTTGCGACCACAGTAGAGAGCCAAAGAAGGATGGCGGCGGATGCGAGAGATGAAGTCGCGGGCGTTGTCCATGAACATCTCGTTGTCGGCAGGGTCGGGGCCGTCCCACGGATTGGCGAGCCAAAAGTCCTGCCAGACCATCAGTCCATAGCGGTCGCAGGCCTCGAAGAAGGCCTCAGCTCCCGTCTGTCCCACCCAGTTGCGTATCATCGTCATATTCATGTCGCGATGGTAGCGGACGGCAGCGTCGAACTCACGCGCCCGATAGTTGAGATTGGTCTCCGAGAAGCCCCAGTTGCCTCCCATCACCATGATACGCTGGTGGTTGACAAAGATCTTCAGGGCCGTGTCCATATCCTCGTAGGCCACCTCGCGGATGCCCGCCTTGTAGCGCACCTCGTCGCCTGCGGCAGAGAATCCCGCATCATAGAGATACGGTTCACCATAGCCATTGGGCCACCAGAGGCGCATCGGCTGACGGCGGAGCTGGGGGAAGTTGTCGGGACTGAAAGCCACGTCGCGGCTCTCCTGCGGGGCAAGCCTCACGGGCTGCTCAAAGCGGATCGATCCGATCCATCCGCTCACCGTCGTTGTGACGGGACGGGAGGTATTGTTGGTGACACGCACGACGGGCGTCATCGAGGCCAGCGTATCGGAAGGTTCAAGGCGCGTCGTCACATACGGGTCGCTGACATGGACATCGCCCTCGAGCGAGAGCCAGACGTCGTTCCAGATACCCACCTCGCGGCCCGGCGTGGAGGTGATCCAGTCCCAGCCGATCGTGGCGTGGAAAGTCGGGTTGTCGAGTCCCAAGACACCTCCGTTGATATCGGTCGATTCGCTATTTTTCACCTTCACCGCCCCGATATGGGCGTTCTTGTGCACGCATACCTCCAGGGTGTTGTCGCCCCGCGTGAGATAGGGGGTGAGGTCGAAACGCCCCCGGCGGAAGGCACCCTCTATGCGCCCCACAGGTTGGCCATTGACGAGGAGGTCGGCTTTCCAATTGATGCCATCCAGATGGAGGAACACCCGCTCTCCCTTCTTCAGTTTAGAGGACAGCCGGAAGGAGGTGCGATACCAAAAGTCGCTGTTGAAATAGCTCTCCGAGATCTGCCGCATCGCATCGCCCACCGTATTGTCGGGTACAGCCCCATTATGGATAAAACTCGTCAGGACCGTGCCCGGGACCGTAGCGGGCAGCCAGCGGTCGTAGCCGTCGCGTCGCAACTCCCATCCCTTGGTCAGCGGACAGCGCTTGCCTTGCAGGAGCGAGACGGTCGGCACACCCTCGGGAGTCGCTATCGGAGCGGGCGTGGCAGGCCGTCCCCACACCTCCAGTTCGGAAAGGGCATAGACTCCAAATGAACCAGGACGTTCGAGCAGCAGACGGACGTAGCGATCCGTCTCCCGACAAGTCACCACCTCCTGACGGCGATCCTCATCGGAGGACAAAGAGGCCACATCACGCCAGGTCTGTGCATCATCGGAAGCCTGCACACGTCCCTGAATGGCGGGATAGCGCCAAGAGAGGCGCAGCGTGTCGAAGGCGACAGGGCGACCCAAATCGACGGCAATCCATTGCGGGACAGAGGGAGTATCGGCACCTGACCCACGGCCCTCCGCCATCCACATACTGGCAAAGCGGTTGCTGGGCAACATGCCGCGCTCGTCGTCGGTAAAGACACACTCATAGAGACGCCAGTAGGCGCAGCCCTTCATTTTCAACCGGATGCGCAGGTGGTCGTAGCGTCCCTCAGCGACAGGTATCGACAGATCCATCAGGCGCAACGGCAGACGCTCGATAGCCTCCTGCTTGTTGGGGTCGGAGGCTGCCGTCTGGCGCGTGGCCTTGCCGGGGAGATCCTCACCGCGCAAGGCACCGATCTCCTGCCATGCCGCTCCGTCGGGGGAGGCCTCGACGACGATCTCATAGCCACTATCGGCCTGCTGCTCGCGGTAGGCCGCCCAGGCGTTGAGACGGAGGGACCGTGTCGCCACCGCCATGCCTGTCCAGTCGTACTGTATAAAAGCGTCGTCGCCCATGACATAGACACTCGTCACGGTATTGCCGTCGAAAGTCTTCTCACGATCGCGGAGCGACAACTCGCCATCGCTGGTCGTCACACGGACGCGGGGCGGTTCCTCCTGGGTAAGAATGCCGTCGGTGGCAAGCTGGGCCGTCAGATTGTAGTCGATGGAGGACGAGGCCCAGGCCTGCCGCATCCATGCCTGGTTGGCATAGTCGGCAGGGAGCGTCCGCTGCGGGATGAAGGCTTCGCGCTGGCGACCCGGATACTGGCCGATACCACGCGTCTTGTCGTCGTCGGCCTTCGCCCAAAGGCTGAAAAGAATCAAGGGCAACAAGGCCCATAGTTTATGATGCATCATAGGAAGAGCAAAATGTGTCTGGATGGTAGGGGCATCCCTTCGGGATGGTCTCGGGATGCCTTCGGGATGGGAAGCAGGCGCATAGCCCGTGTCGGGGATCAGAAATCCTTCAGCCAGGACTTGAGATCCATCATCATCTCTTCGTGGAAACGGAAGCCGATCTTGCTACCCCAGCCATGACCTCCGCTGGAATAGACATGGAGCGAGGCGGGGACGTCGTTCTTGTACATCTCGACATAGTAGTTGACGCCATTGATGGGCGACACCGTGTCGTCGTCGTCGCAAAGGACGATGAAGGCGCGGGGCGTGACACGCGAGACATGGAGGTCGGCGCTATACTTTTTCTGTTCCTTTTTCGAGGCGTGCTTGCCCAGGAGCGCGGTCATGCTGCCCTCGTGGGCCACTCCCTCCGTCATGGAGATGACGGGGTAGAAAAGAATCTGGAAGTCGGGCTTGGCGTCGCCGGTAGAGGAAGTCGCCACCATGGCAGCAAGGTGACCTCCGGCAGAGAATCCCATCACACCCACGTCGTTGCGGTTGAGCTTCCACGACGTAGCGTTGAGGCGTACGAGGCGCAACGCCTGCTCCGCATCCTCCACGGGCACCTCGGGACGGCCGTTGGGCAGGCGATACTTCAGAACGATGGCAGCGATGCCCTGGTTTTGGAAATACTCCGCCCAGTCGTAGCCCTCCTTCTCCATGGAAAGGCTGGAATAGCCGCCACCCGGGAAGATCACCACCGCGCGGCCCGTGGCCTCCTTGTCGGAGGGCAGGAAGACGCGCACCTTGGCCGTGTCCTGCTTGTCGCCATTGCTGTGAGGAGGTTTGCCATTGTAAAGATTGGCATCAAAGACCATCTGGGCCTGTGCGCCGAGCGCGAGGATCGTCATCCCGGCAGCGAGAAAAAGCTTCTTGAATATCATTTCAGTTGTATTGTTTTTATGCGAAGACTGCGCCTTACGGACACCACAAGGCACGCTGTGATTGTCCGTCAACCACTTATCTTCGTGCAAAGTTATGAAAAATTGGGCGAAAGCATCCAAATGTTTAGAGATTTTAGTAAATTTGCAAACCGTAAACCATCCCCCTACGGTGGCTAAAGGTATTTTAATGGTTGGCCGCCACCCATTTAACAACTCCCCGAGGGTGGCACGGCGGGGGATGGGAAAGAAGAGAGAGAATATGTACATGTTAGACAAATTTCGCTACTGCCCCGTCTGTGGCAGCAAGCATTTCGAAGAGAGCACGGCAAAAAGCAAACGCTGCCGCAATTGTGGGTTTGAGTATTTCCTCAACGCCAGTAGTGCCACGGCAGCCTTCATCCTCAACGCACGCGGCGAACTGCTCGTGGAGCGGCGCAAGGAAGAGCCCGGACGGGGCACGCTCGACCTGCCTGGCGGCTTCTGCGACACAGGCGAGACGCTGGAGGAAGGCATGGTGCGCGAGGTACTGGAGGAGACCGGACTGACGCTGACGGAGGAGCCGCAGTATCTCTTCTCCATCCCCAATGTCTATCGCTATGGCGGATCGGAGATTCCGACGCTGGACGCCTTCTTCCTCTTCCGCGTGGCCGACGGCCTGGAGACCAAGGCGGGCGATGATGCGGCAGAACTGATGTGGATCGCCCTGGCCGACATCCATACCGAAGAGTTTGGCCTGAGATCCATCCGGCGCGCACTCCATCGATTCCTGGAGGCACACGCGGCGGGCAACCTTTGAAGCGTCGCTGCGCCATGATCCATCGACAAGGACTATCCAGCCGCCTCTTCGACCTCGTGGCCGAACCGTTGCGGCGCAACACGAGTTTCTTCGTGTTTATGTATGTGCTCGGCGTGGTCGTCAGCGTAGTAGAACTACCCGACAAACCCGACGCCAAGCTCTACGACAACCTGTGGCCAGAGCTGCTGCTCGATCTCTATGTGGTCTGCGCCATGCTGGCCCTGCTGCCCCAGCGCTTGCGGAGATGGGTGCGGGGCGTGGTCTGCGCAACGGCCTATGTGGTCGCCATCGCCGACGTGTTCTGCTTCTGGAAATTTGGATCGGCCCTCACCCCCACGATGCTCCTGCTTGTCGGGGAGACCAACGGCAACGAGGCAAGCGAGTTTCTCTCAACTTACATCAACGCCTCGGTGATACTATCCCCCGTGGGCTGGCTGCTGCTGATTGCCGTCCTACAGGCCGCCACAGCCCTGCTCCTGCCCCGCCTACGAAAGCGGAAGGTGGGCGGACTGATCCTGCCTGCCGGGATGACGAGACAGGCACGCCCCTGGCTGGAGGCCCTCCTACTGGGACTGATCGTCGGGAGTATCATCACGTCGTGGCACAACAAGCGCGAGATGGTGGTCATGTTCTCGCAGCCGAACATCGGAGGTATAGAGCATGAGCTGACGCGCAATGACTGCGCACAGTTCTACCAGCCCATCTACCGGCTGGCCTTCAGCATCTTCTCCAACGAACTGGCCTCGCAGCAGGTGGAAAAACTGATCGAGGCAAAGGACCGGGTGCGCATCGAGGGGTGTTCCTACCGCGTGCCCAATATCGTGCTGATCATCGGCGAGAGCTTTGGCAAGCACCACTCGCAGCAGTATGGCTACTTCATGCCCACCACGCCACGGCAGGTGGAATGGGAGAAGACGGGACAACTGGTGGCCTTCAGCGATGTCGTGGCTCCGTGGAACCTGACGAGCTTCGTCTTCAAGAATCTCTTCTCGATGCACGTCGTCGGGGAGAAGGGGGAGTGGTGCGACTATCCGCTCTTCCCCGAACTGTTTCGCAAGGCGGGCTACCACACGAGTTTCATCACGAACCAGTTTCTCCCCAAGGCCAAGGAGGCGGTCTATGACTTCAGCGGAGGCTTCTTCCTGAACCACCCGGAACTCTCGGAGGCGATGTTTGACACGCGCAACACGAAGACTTTCGCCTATGACGAGGGACTGCTCTCGGAGTATGACGAGCACCTGAAGAAGGCCAACACGGCCCACAATCTCATCCTCTTCCACCTCATGGGGCAGCACGTCAACTACCGCCAGCGCTACCCGAAAGGACGGGGACAGTTTCGTGCCGACGACTACAAGGATCGACGACCCGAACTCAACCACTACCAGCGGCGCGTCTTGTCGGAGTATGACAACGCCACGCTCTACAACGACAGCATCGTCGATCAGATCGTGCGACGCTTTGCCAACGAGGACGCGATCGTGATCTACGCCCCCGACCATGGCGAGGAGTGTTTCGAGGGATCACGGGGCTTCATCTGCCGCAACCATAGCGCAGCCATCGACTACGACTTGGCGCACTACGAGTTTGAGGTGCCGTTCTGGATCTGGTGCTCGAAGTCGATGATTGCCAAGCATCCTGACCTCTACCAGGAGATTCGCGCGGCAAAAGACCGACGGCTGATGACCGACGCGCTACCCCACACGCTGCTCTACCTGGCCGGCATCAAGGCACCCGACTACCACGAGGCGTACAACGTGTTGTCGCCGAAGTATCAGGAGCGGCGCCCACGCATCTTGAAGAACCAGGCCGACTATGATCGGCTGAGAAGTAAAAAGTGAGAAATAAAGCGAGAAGAAAGAAACAATGAACAAGTCACCCATCAGAGCCGACCGAGGACTGCTGAGCCGAAGCGAATGTCATGCGCTACGAGGCCTGGCGATCCTCGGCATCTTCCTCCACAACTACTGCCATTGGCTCGGCCCGGCGGTGAAGGAGAACGAATACCAGTTCTTCCGCAGTAATGTGGAGGGACTACGCCATGCGCTGGGATGCCCCGACACATGGCTCCCCGTGCACCTGATCTCCTTCTTCGGCCACTATGGCGTGCCGGTATTCCTCTTTCTGAGCGCCTATGGACTGACGATGAAATATGAGCGGACGCGGCGGCGGTATGACGATCCGCAGCCCAGGGACGCAAGTCCCGCGGCCTTTGTACGCTTCCATTTCCTCAAACTCTTCCGCATGATGATCGTCGGCTTCGTGGCCTTCACGATGCTCGATGCCATCACGCCCGGATCCCACACCTACCACTTGATGGACATCGTGGCGCAGATGGGGATGTTCAACAATCTCCTGCCCACTCCCGACCGCATCATCTGGCCAGGACCCTACTGGTTTTTCGGACTGATGCTGCAGCTCTACATCGTCTATCGGCTGCTGCTCTTCCGTCGCCATTGGGCTGTCACGGTAGGACTGATGGTCGTCTGCACGGTCATCCAGATGGCATGTGATCCGGAGAGCGAAGCGCTCAACCGCTTGCGATACAACTTCGTCGGGGGGATGCTGCCCTTCGGCGCGGGACTGCTCTACGCACGCTACGCCACGGGGCTTCTCTCATGGCGCGACGGCGTGGGCCATGCGCGCTTCGACACGCTCAACCTGATGGTCTCCGTAGTGCTCATCTTCCTACTGAGCTTCACGTACTGGACGTGGTACCTCGTGCCTCTCTGTGTCTGCTCGGCCTCCATCGCCTGCGTACGCCTCGTCGGCGAGACACCATGGCTCGCCGGGGTCGGCAGGATACTGGTGTGGACGGGCTCGCTGAGCGCGGCACTCTTCGTCTGCCACCCCATCACGCGCAAGATCTTCATACCCATCTCACATCATGGCGACGTCTATGCCGGACTGCTGCTCTATGTCATCGCCTCGCTCTGCCTGGCATGGCTCGTGGGCCTGCTGATGGAGAAGATACCCAGTCCCACCCTGAAAAAGCCACAAGAAGCATGAGAATCAAGGACATCGAACTGGCCAATATCTCCCGATTCCGAGGGGAGCTGATGGGCATGGCAATGTTGTTTGTCGTGCTCTTCCACGTGGGACTGCCCCGCGAGGATGCCTTCTTTGGACTGCGCCGTATCGGCAATATCGGCGTGGATATGTTTCTGTTTCTCAGCGGCGTGGGACTCTGGTTCTCATGGACGAAGGGGCAGCAGGCGGGACGCTTTCTCCTGCGACGACTCGTGCGCATCTATCCAGCATGGCTCGTGGCGGCATGCGCATTCTACATCCCCGACTTCATTCACCATGGGGGCCACAGCACGAGCCTCATAGACCTCATCGGAGACATCGCCATCAACTGGGACTTCTGGCTCCACGACGAACTGACCTTCTGGTATATCCCCGCCACGATGATGCTCTACCTCTTCACGCCAGCCTATCTGAGCCTCATCATCCGGCACCCCATTTACCGATGGCTGCCCATCGTGATGATCATGTGGTGTATCCTCGTGCAGTATGTCACCCCTATCCATCAGGCGGTGGGCCACCTGGAGATCTTCTGGAGTCGCGTGCCCATCTACTTCATCGGCCTCAACGCTGGCAAGGCGGTGCAGGAGAAGCAGACGCTGGACGGCACCTCCATCTGGATGATACTGATCATGTTTGGCATGGCCTTTGCGTCGAGCGTGTTTCTGGAGCAGGTGCGCCATGGCGAGTTTCCCATCTTCCTGGAGCGGATGCTCTACATCCCGCTCACGGTGACGTCGATCCTGCTGCTCAACCGGGTGTTCCGACGCACGCCCAAGGCGTTCAACGGAGCCTGCCGCTTTGTGGGGGCACTCTCCCTGGAGGCATATCTCATCCACGACCACTTCGTGATGACCTACATCGAGCGACTGCACCTCGGCTACTGGCCGACATTTCTTATCACCATCGCCATCACCTTGCCTGTGGCCTGGGCGCTCCACACGATCCTGGCCCGCATGACGAAACCCATAGAAAAGCGAATCCAATGACTCACGAGACCATCAACAAGCCCACCCGGCAACACGGCGGACACCCCGTCGTGAGACTGATCCGCCCGAAACAATGGATCAAGAACCTTATCGTGCTGCTCCCCGTCTTCTTCGGAGGCGCACTCCTGCAGCCAGAGCCCATGACGAGCGGACTGATCACGGCATTGTCCTTCAGTTTCGCCGCATCGTCCATCTACTGCCTCAACGACCTCATCGACGTGGAGGACGATCGCCGCCACCCCGTGAAGTGTGCGCGGCCTATCGCATCGGGACAGGTGAGCGTGCGCAAGGCGTGGGGACTCATGGGACTGATGTTCGCACTGGCGATGGCTGTACTCCTCCTACTGCCGGAAAACCGCTGGGAAACGGGAGGCGTGATCGTCTTCTACTGGTTGCTCAACATCGCCTACTGCATGCGGCTGAAGCAGTATGCCATTATCGACGTGTGCATCGTCGCCTTCGGATTCGTACTGCGCCTGCTGGCGGGAGGACTGGCCTCGGGCATCTTCCTGAGCAAGTGGATCGTGCTCATGACCTTCTTGCTCATGCTCTTCCTCTCCTTTGCCAAGAGACGCGACGACGTGGTGAGGATGAACGAGACGGGAGAGGCACCACGAAAGAACACCATCCGCTACAACCTCACGTTTATCAACCAGGCCATCACCATCACGGCCTCCGTGACCTTGGTCTGCTACATCATGTACACCGTCAGCCCGGAGGTGGTCAGCCACTATCAGTCGGACTATCTCTACCTGACGAGCATCTTCGTCATCCTCGGACTGCTACGCTACATCCAACTGACGGTGGTGGACAAGCGGAGTGGCGACCCGACGAAGGTGATACTCCGCGACCGCTTCACGCAACTGATCGTGGCGGCATGGGGCGTGGCCTTCCTCGTCATGATCTATGTCATATAGCCGTGGACAGAAGGACTGTCTGCGGTCAGTTTTATCCATTATAAAGTAAAGTTTACTTATTCACTATCTAACAAGGCCTGTATATTGCTAAGATAAGGTCTATGTATTATATAAGGTAAGGACGAGATGAAAATCTACGCTTTCGACTTCGACGGAACGCTGACACGACGCGACACGTTCATCGAGTTTATCCGCTATGTCTTCGGCACACGCCGTATGCTGACGGGCATCCTGCGCTTCGCTCCCATCCTCGTATTGATGAAGTTGGGACGCTACCCCAACTGGAAGGCGAAGCAACGGGTCTTCTCCTGGTTCTTCAAGGGGATGGGGATCAAGGAATTTGACGACCTTTGCACGCGCTTTGCTCACGACTGCCAGTCGGTCCGACGCGACGACGGCTTTGCCATCATCCGCCGCGCCCTCAACGAGGGCCACCAGGTGATTGTCATCAGCGCGAGCATAGAAAACTGGGTGCGACCTTTCTTCGCCGAGTTTGGCGACCGAGTGGTCGTCTCCTGCACGAAGATCGACGTGCGCGAGGAACGAGTGACGGGACAGTTTCTCACCATGAACTGCTATGGGGCGGAAAAGCCCAAGCGGCTACTCCAGACTTTTCCGCTGCGGAAGACCTACCGCCTCGTGGCCTTCGGAGACAGTAGAGGTGACAAGGAACTGATAGAGGCTTCCGACACAGGCTATTTTCGCAGTCCCAGCGGACAACTCCATTGTCAGCGAGGGGAGAAGGACCCCATCGTGGAGGAGGTGGAGCGCGACTTCCCCCGAAGCCTACCCACCTCAACCAAGATTATCGGCAACAAGACGCTGGACGAGATCATCCGCTTCGGAATCGTCGGCGTGGCTGCCACACTACTTCAGTATGGCTGCTACCTGCTGTTTCTACTTTGGCTGATGCCCGCCCTGGCCAACACGCTGGCCTACCTCGTGAGCTTCGCCTTCAACTACATCGCCTCCACCCGCTTCACCTTCCGTGTGAAGGCGACAACGAAGCGGGGCATGGGCTTCGCGCTCTCCCACCTGGTGAACTACACGATGCAGACGCTGCTGCTGCAGATCTTCCTCTTTGTCGGCATGCCGAAACAATGGGCGCTCATCCCTGTCTTCTGCGTCTGTGTGCCAGTCAACTTCCTACTGGTCCGGTTCTTCCTGCGAAAGTAGGATGCAGAGGCTCAGATAATGCAGAGACTTATCGAGCAAACATAGGACTATAAAACAGCAGGCTTGCCTCACGCTCAAAACGATTCACAACCGATGGAACATCCATTAATAGACAAGAAACGACGATTCTCATTCATCCTCATCACCTCGCTCTTTGCGCTATGGGGATTTGCCAACGATATCACCAACCCGATGGTGGCGGCTTTTCAGACGCTTCTGGAACTGTCGGCTGCCAAGGCTTCGCTTATCCAGTTTGCCTTCTACGGCGGCTATGCGACCATGGCGATTCCAGCCGCCTTGTTTATCCGGAAATACAGTTACAAGCGGGGCATCCAACTGGGCCTACTCCTCTACGCCTGTGGGGCCTTCCTCTTCATCCCTGCAGCAGCCTACCAGGAGTTTTCATTTTTCTGCTTGTCGCTCTATATCCTCACCTTTGGGCTCGCCTTTCTGGAGACGACGGCCAACCCCTTCATCCTCTCGCTCGGTAGCAAGGCGACCTCGACACGCCGTCTCAACCTCGCACAGGCCTTCAATCCCATCGGATCGCTCTGTGGCATGGCTATCGCGTCGCTCATCGTACTGCCCCAGTTGATCTCGGATCAACGGGATGCAGCGGGTGCCATCCTCTACCCCACCCTCTCAGCAACAGAGAAGGCTGCCATCCGTCTTCATGACATCGCCATCATCCGCGACCCCTATGTAGCCTTGGGGCTGGTGGTGGTAGCGATCCTCGTGGTGGTGACGGTCGTCAAGATGCCAGACGTGGCGGAGCAGAAAACGAAACTCGACGTGAAGGCGACACTTAGACGGCTATGGAAGAACCGTTTGTACCGTCAAGGGGTGGTGACACAAGTGTTTTATGTAGCGGCTCAAATTATGGTGTGGACCTTCATCATCCAGTATGCAGACCATCTGGGTATCGACAAGGCCACGGCGCAGATGTATAACATCGTCGCCATGTCGCTCTCGCTGACAGGCCGGTTTGTGGGTACTTGGCTGATGAAATACGTCAGTTCACGCAAGTTGCTCACCCTCTTCGCTATCGGCGCATCAATCTGTACCCTCGGCACCATCCTGCTGGTCAACATAGCGGGTCTCTACTGTCTGGTGGCCATCTCGGCATTTATGTCCATCATGTTCCCATCCATCTACGGCATTGCCTTGGAAGACGTGGAAGAGCGCGACACCACTCTCGGCGCAGCCTTTCTGGTAGAGGCCATTGTCGGTGGCAGCATTCTCCCACCTCTGCAAGGATGGATCATCGACCAAGGAGTCGTGTTCGGTCTCCCTGCCGTCAACTTCTCCTTCGTTCTCCCACTCTTCTGCTTCGTCCTCATCTTCTTCTACGGACGACGCGCCATGCGCAGCCAATGTAGGAGCGCGGAATAGGGAGGCGTTGAGGACAACAATGTAGGAAGACCTCTCAGCAACCCAAAAGCAGCAAGATAATATGAAGGACGGCGCATAGATCGCGTGATAAAGACTGACAACAAGACGGCGGGCAACAGAAAGGGATTAACACCTTTCTGTTGCCCGCCGCTGTATCGGGACAGTCTCTCGGGAAGACTGCTTACCGTGGCTGAAACCTGAGGCTTATGCCAGCGTCAGCTCTACGACGTAGTCGTCGCCAGACGGCTGCTCGGGGAGCGTGAGAACATAGCCATTGGCAACGGCCTTAAACTCGACCTTCTTACCGTTGATGAAGACCTTGGCTGCCTTCACCTTGCGGTCGCCCGTCGGGACGAAGAGGGCCTTGTCCTGCAGAGAGAGGATGTGGATGAAGAGGCGGTTGCCCTTCTGCGTGCTCACACCCCAGTCGTGCGGAGCTACGAGGCCACCACGCGTACCATAGATGGTGTCGCCATACTTGCCGAGGAACTGTCCGATATACTGCAGGCGCTCGACAGCCTCAACGGGAAGCTGACCATCAGGACGCGGACCGACATTGAGCAGGAGGTTGCAGTTCTTGCCTGCTGCACGCACCAGCTCACGGACGAGGGTCTCCTTCGACTTATAGTTCTTGTCCGTGATGCTATAGCCCCAAGTGTAGTTCATCGTCAGGCAGGTCTCCAGCGGGAGCTGGCTGACATCCTGTCCACTCAGACCGTAGGTATTCTCACCGGGGAGGTCCTGCTCAAAGATCTGGATATCCTCACCAGGATAGGGCTTGCCATGGTGGTTGTTGGCAACGATACACTGGGGCTGGAGCTGATGGATCATGGCATACTGCTCATCGAGCTCCCAGTTGAACGGGGTCTTGTCCTCATCATGGTCCCACCATCCGTCGAACCAGATACAATCGACACGACCGTAGTTGGTGAGTAACTCACGGATCTGGTTGTTCATGAAGGTATAATAGCTACGCCAGTTCTGCTTATCCGTAGGACGGCCAAGCTTCTTGCCCGTGCGGCCGAGCGGATAGTCGAGGCGACGCCAGTCGAGGTGGCTGTAGTAGAGGTGGAGGCTCAAGCCGCCATTGTGGCAAGCGTCGGCCAGCTCCTTCAGGATGTCGCGCTTGAAGGGAGTGCCATCAACGATATTGTAAGTGTCCTGGGCGGTATGCCACATGGAGAAACCGTCGTGGTGACGGGTGGTGAAGGTGATATACTTGGCACCCGCCTCACGGAACGTGCGCACCCACTCGTCGGCATTGAAGCGAGACGGATAGAAACCGTCGGCCAAATGCGGATACTCCTGGTAGTTGATACTCTTGTTGTTCATCACCCACTCGCCGTCGCCGAGCATGGAGTAGATACCCCAGTGGATGAAAATACCAAACTTGAAGTCCTGGAATTCCTTTTGGCTCTGCTTGACCTGCTCCGAAGGCTGATACTGCGCCATCGTCGTCATGCTCACGAGCAACGCCAAAATCGAAAAGATAGTCTTCTTCATCGTGTTGATTGCTTTGAAAGTTTTTATTTACGAATTGTCTTTAGTATTGTTATTTCAGGTGGTAAAGTTACGATAATAATCCCGAATGGACAAAATTCACACGGTATTTCTTCCCGCTTCGGCCAAAAAGCCGTATTTTTGCAGTAGCTGAAACCATCATTTACAAAATATGAGATACACAACGTACTATTGCCGGCGGGTTATAACTCTTCTGGCAATATTTCTTCCGCTGACCTCTCATGCACAGATATCACTTGTCGAGCGAGGCAAGCCAGCGGCACAAATCGTACTGACGGACACGACCCATGCTGCTCGCCGGGCTGCCGAGGTGATGAACTATTTCGTCGAGAAACTGACAGGGACGACGCTGGCCGTAGGACTTCGGGCAGAGAAAAAGCCCCGACAGATCGTCTTCATCGGCGGCAAGACGGACCAGGCGGGTGAGGACGGATTCCAAATCAGTTGCCACAACGGCGCCATGCACATCCTGTCGGGAGGCGACAAGGGGGCTATCCTCGGAGTGGCGCACCTGCTGGAACGCTATTGTGGGATCAACTACCTGGGAAAGGACGCCTGGACAGTGAACCATGTACAGGGCTACAAGGTACAGAAGGTGGGCGATCTACAGTTGCCCGCCATCGAATGGGCGGAAACTCCGGCCTTCCGCTACAGACAGTCGGTAAGCTATAGTGAGCGCGACCCGCTGTTTGTCGATTGGTATGGAATGGAACGTCCCAACCAGATGTTCATGGACAACCTGTGGGTACACACTTTCGACAAGATTCTCCCAAGCCGCGTCTATGGGAAGGCGCATCCGGAATGGTATGCCCTCATCAATGGCAGACGCCAGCCAGGGGCTCACAGCCAGTGGTGTCTGACCAATGAGCAACTGTTTGTGCAGGTCTGCCACAACCTCGACAGTATCTTCGCCCGCAACCCGGGCATGAAAATGATCTCCATCAGTCAGAACGACGGCAACTTTACCAATTGTCATTGCGAGAAATGCACGGAGGTGGAGACGGAGGAAGGTTCTGCCAGCGGTCCGATCATCCGATTTCTCAACCGCCTGGCCTCGCGCTACCCAGACAAGGAGTTCTCTACCCTCGCCTACCTCTATAGTATGCAACCGCCAAGACTGGTCAAACCGCTTCCCAACGTCAACATCATGCTCTGCAGCATTGACGCCAAGCGCGAGGTGCCTCTGACGGACAACGAAAGCGGACGCGACTTCGTAAGGGCTCTGGAGGGCTGGAGCCGCATCTCCAACAACATCTTCGTCTGGGACTATGGCATCAACTTCGACAATATGGTAGCACCATTCCCCAACTTCCATGTCTTGGCACCCAACATCCAACTCTTCCACCGCAACCACGCCAACATGCTGTTTGAGCAGGTGAACGGCTACGAGGGAGCAGACTTCGCCGAACTGCGTGCTTACATGATTGCCAAACTGATGTGGAATCCCTATCAGGACGCCGACTCGCTCATGCGCGTCTTCCTCACGGACTATTATGGCGAGGAGGCAGGCACCGAACTCTACTCCTATCGGAAGATCATGGAGGGTGCGCTACTGAGCAGTCATGTGCCACTATGGATCTACGACTCGCCCATCACCCACAAGGACGGAATGCTCTCCGACGACCTGATGCACACCTACGCCCGACTCTTCGACAAAGCAGAGGCGGCAGTCCTCGGCGATAGCGTCTTGCTCCAGCGGGTGCAGATCAGTCGGCTGCCACTGCAATATGCCGAACTGGAGATAGCGCGCACCAAGGGTATTGAGGACGAGAAGGCTGTGGAGGCAAAGGTGAAATGCTTTCGCGAACGATCCGTACGTTTCGGCGTGGAGTCGCTCAACGAGCGGGGCAACGCACCTGCCGACTATTGCGACTTGTATCTGAAGCGCTTCCTCCCCTCGCGCGTCGTCACCAAGGCAAAGGGCGCTACGGTGGCTTTCAACACCACTCCCCACGACCGCTACCAAGGAATGGCTTCCACCGCCCTTACCGATGGCCTCTTCGGCGGATCGAGCTTTGTGGAGGGATGGGTAGGATGGGAAGGGACCAATCCTGACTTCACCCTCGATCTTGGCAGGGAGACCAGCGTCTCTGCTATAAGCACCGACTTCCTCCACCAGTTGGGCGCCTGGGTACTCCTACCTAAGGAGGTACGCTATGAAGTAAGCACAGATGGCAAGACGTTCCAACCCTTTGGCGAGCCCTTGGTGATGAAGGAAGACCGCGACATCGCCGTCAAGTTTGTCGAAGGCAAGGTCAGCGTGGCACAACCTGTCTCTGCACGTTTCATCCGCGTGCGCATCAAGGCCACGGGAATGTGCCCCGACTGGCACTACGGCGTCGGCTATCCTGCCTGGTGCTTCATCGACGAAGTGCGGGTGGAATAAATGCCAATGAATACCTAAATAAAAATCAAACGGGCTTGCAAGCCTTCGGACACCAGGGTGTCACGCGGCTTGCAAGCCCGTTTGGCTAAAAGACCTGGAGAGGATTACTGTGCGTTGAATGCTGTCAGAATCTTCTCGGCAGTAGCCTTCATCTCCTCCTCGCTCAACTGGACGTGGCGATGGAAATCGACATCGCCCTCGGAGTTGATGGGCAGAAGATGGATGTGGGCATGGGGCACTTCGAGGCCGAGCACCACCTGGGCCACCTTCTTGCAGGGGAAGGCTGTGCGGATGGCTTTGGCGACACGCTTGGCGAAGACCTCAAACTCGGCCAGCTCGTCGTCCTCCATGTCGAAGATGTAATCCACTTCCCGACGAGGGATGACCAACGTATGGGCCTGGACGACGGGGTTGATGTCGAGGAAAGCATAGAACTTCTCGCTTTCCGCACACTTGTAGCTGGGAATCTCACCAGCAGCAATCTTGCTGAAAATATCCATAATCGTAATTATTCGAGGGTGATCTTGTCTATGCGCAACTTGATCGTACCACGCGGAATGGCAATTTCCACCACATCGCCGACCTTCTTGTTGAGCAAGCCTTGCGCGATCGGAGTCTTGATGGAGATCTTGCCCACCTTGATGTTGGCCTCGTTCTCGCTGACGATGGTGTAGCGCATCTTCGTGTTGTTGGCCATGTTGGTCATCTCCACGGTCGAAAGGATCTGCACCGCCTCTGTGCTGAGACGCGAGGTGTCGATAACCTTCGCCTCGGCGATAGCCAACTTCAGTTGGTTGATCTTTGTCTCCAGGTGGGCCTGTGCCTCCTTGGCAGCATCATACTCCGCATTCTCACTCAAATCGCCCTTGTCGCGCGCCTCGGCGATGGCTGCCGAAGCCTTCGGGCGCTCTACCGTCTCCAACTGTTGGAGCTGGGCTACCATTTCATCGTAGCCCTTCTGTGACATATAAGCCATAATTTATTCTGCTTTTTAGATTTTTTCGTTTGTTTCAAACTACACAAAAAACGAGAATCCCGACATGTTCATCATGCCGGAATTCCTGTTTCCTCTGTACTCTATTTTTACTATGCGCTGCAAAGTTATCCTTTTTTTTCCGAACGGGGAAATTTTCTGCTCAAAAGTTTGCTCATGTAGATAGAATTTAATAATTTTGTCCCCAATGTTTAATAGAAAACCATGAATATGAGAACTAACAAAAGAGCCATTTTAACTCTGACGTTAAGCCTTTTGGCACTACTATGTTTTGCCCAAGGGAATCCCGTCAAATTTAAGGCGAGTAAGAAACAAGTGTCGGACACCGAGGTACAGGTGATGTTCACCATGTCCATCAGTAAAGGCTGGCACGTCTATTCCACCGGACTTCCTGCGGATGGTCCGGTCTCTGCGACCTTACACACAGATAAGGCCGAGGGTGTGAAACCCATTGGTGGGTTGCAGCACATTGGACGCGAGATTAGCGAGATGGACCCCATCTTTGGCATAAAGCTTCGCTATTTCGAGAACAACGTCACTTTCGTACAGAAATACAAGATTACAGGCAAGACCTACAACGTCAAGGGCTACCTGGAGTTTGGCGCATGCAACGACGAGATGTGTATGCCGCCGACGTCCGTGGAGTTCAACTATAGTGGTGAAGGCCCCAAGGACGCACCTGCCCCCACTGAGGACAAAGCTGCCGAAGAGGAGGCCAAGACGGATGTTGCCGCTGCTGGCGACTCTGCCAAGGCTACTGCTGGCGACTCTACCGCCACTGCCATCAAGGCTGACACGGGCACCGCTGGCGTGGGTTCAGACCTCTGGACACCGGTCATCAAGGAGCTGAAGGCTTTTGAGGACGGTCAGAGCACCAAGAACAAGTCGGTTTGGTACATCTTCCTGATGGGTATCGTCGGTGGTTTCGTAGCCCTGCTCACACCGTGCGTATGGCCGATTATCCCGATGACGGTGAGCTTCTTCCTGAAGCGTTCCAAGGACAGCAAGAGCAAGGGTATCCGCGACGCTGCCACCTATGGTATCTCTATCATCGTCATCTACATGGCCCTCGCGCTCATTGTGACGGCACTCCTTGGCCCACAGCGCCTCAACGAGTTGGCTACCAACGCGCCGTTCAATATTTTCTTCTTCCTCCTGCTGGTTGTCTTCGCTTTCAGCTTCTTCGGATGGTTTGAGTTGCAGCTGCCCTCATCATGGGGTAACGCCGTCGATACGAAGGCTTCCACCACTACAGGACTTCTCTCCATCGCCCTGATGGCCTTCACCCTCTGCCTCGTCAGCTTCTCCTGCACGGCCCCGATTATCGGTCTGCTGCTTGTGGAGGCCGCTACGAGTGGCGACTGGGTGGCTCCGACAGTGGGTATGTTCGGCTTCGCCCTCGCTTTGGCCCTGCCGTTCTCACTCTTCGCCATGTTCCCGACCTGGCTGCAGAAGGCTCCGAAGTCGGGTTCTTGGATGAACATGATCAAGGTAGTGCTGGGCTTCGTCGAGTTGGCCTTCTCTCTGAAGTTCCTCTCCGTAGCCGACCTCGCCTACGGTTGGGGCATCCTCGACCGCGAGACGTTCCTCGCCCTGTGGATCATGATCTTCGCCTTCATGGGCTTCTACCTCATCGGCTGGCTCAAGTTCCCGCACGATGACCAGGAGCAGAAGGCTATGCCGGTGCCCTGCATCATGATGGGTCTCTGCTCTTTGGCCTTCGCCGTCTATATGGTGCCTGGCCTCTGGGGTGCTCCCTGTAAGGCTGTCAGTGCATTCTCGCCGCCTATGAACACGCAGGACTTCAACCTCAACAAGGCCGAGGAGGTACATCCCGCCTACACGTCTTACGAGGAGGGTATGGCTGCCGCTAAGGCTGCTGGCAAGCCCGTCATGCTCGACTTCACCGGTTTCGGCTGCGTCAACTGCCGCAAGATGGAGTCTGCTGTCTGGACGGACAATGAGGTCTCTGAGCGTCTGACCAAGGACTACGTCCTCATCTCCCTCTTCGTCGATGACAAGACGCCGCTCGACAAGCCGATGGAGGTGAAGAACCCGGATGGTACGACCCGCACGCTGCGCACCGTTGGTGACAAGTGGTCTTACTTGGAGCAGACGAAGTTTGGCTACCTCGCACAGCCGTTCCACGTGACGGTCGATAACGAGGGTAAGCCGCTCTCTGGTAGCTTCGTCTATAAGGAGGACATCCCGGGCTACATCAAGTTCCTCGACAAGGGTCTTGAGAACTACAAGAAGTAACATAATCTGATCGCCCTTGGGTGATCCCATCAATAGGAAAGGCCGTCGCCACATGCTGACATCAGCAACGGGCGGCGGCCTTTCTTTTTTCCTATAGAGCAGAGATAGCAACGCCCCCACAGTCTTTGATTGACTGTGGGGGCGTATCATGTCCGATGATTTGGAGTTAGGTCGTTATTAGGCCATAGGACTGAATTCATCCTTGGTTACGCCACAGATGGGGCAAGTCCAATCGGCAGGAATACTTTCGAACGGCGTGCCAGGAGCTATACCACTATCAGGATCGCCTTGTGCGGGGTCATAGACGTAGCCGCAAACGTCACATACATACTTTTTCATAATGTCTTTGTTTTCGTTATCAATCGTTTATTGTTCTCTTTACGGTTGCAAAGATAAGCATCCTTTTTGAGACCACAAAAGAAAAGATGTTAAACTTTGTATTTATTACAATGTTTAAATGCGTGAGCGTGCGTTATTTCTCTATCAAGCAGACGGCATAGGCCGAGATACCCTCCTTGCGGCCTGTAAAGCCGAGACGCTCGGTGGTCGTCGCCTTGATGGAGACACAGTCGGCATCGCAGCCTATGACGGCGGCAAGGCAGTCGCGCATGGCATCGATATGAGGACTGAGCTTCGGTCTCTCGGCACACACTGTCGCGTCGATATTGCCCAAATGGTAGCCCTTCTCTGCGAGGAGAGCAACCGTGTCACGGAGGATGATCTTAGAGTCCATATTTTTTGTAGCCTCCGACGTATCGGGGAAGTGATAGCCGATATCGCGCATATTGGCAGCACCAAGCATCGCGTCACAGATGGCGTGTATCAGCACGTCTGCATCGCTATGGCCGTCGAGACCACGGTCGTGGGCTATCTTGATGCCTCCCAGCCAGAGGTCGCGCCCCTCCACCAATCGGTGGACATCATATCCAAATCCTACCCGTATCATTATCTACGTCTGAACAAGTCCTTGACACCATCGAGGTCGAACGAGAGCGAGAAGCGGAGCGTCTGGTCGAGCGGATTGCTCTTGGCCGTAGCGATGACATAGCCTGCATCAAGCGAGAAGACGTTCATACGGAAGCCCGCACCAACGGTGAAATACTTACGATTACCCTTGTTCTCGCTCTCATGGTGGTAGCCAGCACGAAGGGAGAACTTATCATTATAGACATACTCCGCACCAACACTCCATTGTACCTCCTGCAACTCCTCCTTGAAGCCACCCGGCGCATCGCCGAAACTCTTGAAGATGCCGCTGATGGAAGATAGGTCGTAGTAGTCGGTCTGCAAGCGCTGCTCATACTGCTCGTCGGTCTCGTTGTCCTCACGCTGCGGATAGGTGGGCACGAGCAACTTGTTGGCATCGGCAGCTATGGTGAAGCGGTTGTACTCGTCGATAGGGATCATGAGAGACGCACCCAGTCGCATGTTTGTCGGGATAAACTCCGAACGGTTGTCGCCACCAAAGGTGATCTTCGAACCGATGTTGGAGATGTTGAGTCCCAATCCGAGCTGACACTCGCGGCTTCCGAGATTGACATAGTTCTGATAGTAGCAAGCGATATCAGCAGCGAAAGCCGATCCTGGCGACGTGTCCTCAGTGTAGTCGTAGGTCAGGTCGGAATAGATGAAGCGCACGGCCGCACCCAGGGAGAACGTCTCGGAGAGCATCAGCGAGTAGCCTACATCAACGGACATCTCATAGGGATTGATGGTCATGTCGCCCGTGTTGTCCAAACTCGAACTGGTCTGCACCTCACCAAGGGAGAAGTAGCGCAGGGAGGCCGATACGGCACTGTAGTCGCCAATGCGGTAGTAGCCCGAGAGGTAGGCCAAGTCCATATCGTTGACCAACTGGCGCAGCCATGGCGTGTAGTTGAGCGAGACGCCAGCCCGCGAGATAGTGAACGGATACTTGGCCGGATTCCAATACTGTGAGGCCACATCAGGGTCGGTAGCTGCTCCGACATCACCCATACCACCAGCCCGAGCGTCCGGGGCAATGGACTGTGAGGTCACGGCGGAGTTGACCGGATTGAACATTTCCTTCTTGTCCTGGGCATAGGTCGTGAGCGACAGCGCCGACAAGAGGACGATACCGACATACTTATTTTGACTGTTCATACGCGTATATTTCATTCTGTGTGTATGATTAAAACGCAAATCGTGCTTACTTATTGTTGATGATAATCAGTTTCTTGGCTTTGGAGACCCGCTCGCCGCCATCCGAACCGATAGAGGCACGGTAGAGATAGACTCCCGTCTGCAGTTTTGCTCCACCATCGGTGCAGAGATCCCAGCGCACGGTATAGGCGCTGCCCGTCGAGGTGCCGCTCTCCGTGTGGCGCCACAACTCGCGTCCACTCATGTCGAAGACGGAAATCTCAACATCAACCTCAGCGCCCGTGAAGTTGTGGTTGACGATGAAGGTAGTCTCCGTCGTGGCGGGATTGTTGGTGCAACTGATGCTCTCGATGGAAGGTTTCAGTCCTTTGACTACCTGGAAATTAAGCACGGCGGTGGAAGCATTGTTCAACATATCCCACGCACGGAAGCGCAACTGATGCGCGCCCTCGGAGAGTTCGGGCAGCGAATACCAGGTAGAACCGCTGGTATAAGTACCGAAGTCGAAGGTGAAGTTCTCATTGAGGTTGAAAGTCAGGTTCGGGTCTCCATCGATGCAAAGCTGCAAGTCGTGCCCCATACCGCTGCCCGTGGCGTTGATGCCATCCTTGTCCGTGACGTTGGCCACGAAATAGGGCGTGGTATTGACGCTTCCCCCATCGACAAACGAGGGTGTATTGAGGTAGCAGTAGATCGACGGTCCAATACTGTCGTTGCGCACCGTCTCCGAACCATAGATGAAGAAGCGGTCCTCGGCACCATGGGCCAGTTGCGTATGGTCGTCGCTGACAGCATAGACATTGATGAGTCCGCTACCACTGGCGTAGTTGATATCGAAAGGCACGGCAAAGGTAAACTGGAACTCACCATTGCGCACACTGTCGGAACCATTGAAGAGCACCTTCTGCCGGTCGTAATACTGGAACGCGGAGTTGGAAGTCTCCTCCTGCTTCTTGCACGTCACCATCTCGCGGGTGTCGCGGACCGTGGCCGTCATCTGACCGTTGAAGCCTACGAGGGTTTCCTCCTGACGCATGACACGCCCCTTGACCCGAGCCACGCTACCCGCTTTAAGGATGATATCCTGCTTGCCTCCCACGGGCAGTCCGTTGATACTATCAATGACCACGTCGAAGGTAGGCAGGTTGAGAGCCAAAGCCGGATCGCCAAGGAGCGAATACTGGAGTTTGTTGAGCGTGCGGTCCTGGCCCGTACTGATAACATCGTTCTTGGCCAGGCGCTGGGCCTCACCCATTGTGGTGGGCTTACCATTGGTGAAGCTCAACACATGGCGCAGAAAGGCATTGTTGATAAACTTATTGTAATAGGCATAGACCGTGCGCGTCGTGCCCCAGAAGGCCACGGATCCACCCTGCGCGTTGAGCAGGGCGGTCTCGCCGATCGTCTCCTTGCGCGTGTCGAAAGGCATGACATCACAAGAGGCCGTGATCCAAAGCGGCAGGTTCTGATTGGTGAACGTGCGGAAGTCGCTGATGGTAAGTACTGACTCATGGGAGATCTGATACTCCACACCGTGGCCCGCATAGTCCATGATGAGGGCGCCCGCCTGCTGTTGCTGCTTGAGGAGGCGCGAGACCTCGGGATAGCGATTGCCCGTGGAGGTGCTGACGCGCGTATAGGCGTCCCACATCACCTTCTTGATCTGATAGCCCGGATAGAGCTGGCCGATATATTCCGCCGTGGCATCTACATCGCGCATGTGGAGATTGTTGTTGCCATCGTCGCCCATAAACATGATGGTGTTGGCCCAGTCGCCCGCATGGGCGTTGTTGGCATAGGCAATGATCTTATCGACTACGGCCTTGGCTTCCGCCGTTGTGGTGACAGGAATGCGCCCCACGGCCACATCCTCCTTGTCGTTGCGAATCGAAGCGCCACCCTCGCCCTCATCGAGCAGCGTCATCCATCCGTCGTTGACATAGCAGTCGGTCTCAGAGAAGGAGTTTTCGCTCTCGTGGGCCAGCAGATAGTCGTCGGCGTTGAGCGAGCGACACTCAGGTGTAAGCATACGGCAGTCCCAGACGGCGTCGCCAAAGAGCAGCAGGTGCTTGGGCATCTGGGCCTCGTCGTCTCCTGCCCGGTCGTAGAGCATCTTGAGGTAGCGACGGTAGGCATTGGCGTCGGGTGTGCCACTGGAAAACTCATTGTAGAGCTCATCGGCCGGCACGATATTCACGCGCATCGAGTCGCGGTTGCGATGCATCTGTGCCAAGCGCTCAGCCTGCGGTCGCAACTTCTGGCTCGTCGGGATGATGATGACGAGGTCGGCCTGCGGGTCGGCGTGGTGGTCCTGGTTGGTAATGGCATAGACATACTCGGGCACGGGGAAGGGATCCGTAGCCAGGCGCGGCTGCGGTTTCGGGCGCTCGTAGGCATAGCTGATGTAGTCCATGCGCACAGGGCCTCCCGAGAGCGTCGTCACCGTGATCGTGTCGGAGGTAGTGTGTTCGATTTTATAAGTATTCTCTGCCTCCACGGCGGCATTATACGACGAGAGGCGCAGACTGGCGTTGCCGAGATCCTTTCCGTTGAGGCGATACTGCACCGAAGCGGCTGCACCAGCCGTCACAGCGATGGTGAGGTTGGCCATGCGATTCTCTCCCGCGGGGTGGGAGAAGACATAGGTGCGCGACTTCCCCTGCTCGATCGGATCGTTCTCGAAGAGGTTGCGGCCACCCTGATACCAAGAGAAGTTATCCACCTCACGAAGCGCATGATAGTCGTCGGCCAAAGGATAGCAGTCGGCGATAAACTGGGCGGAGTCCACCATGAGCGGCGTCTTCCCGTCGGTCTCGGTGAGGAAATAGTAGCCATAGTCTGAGTATGGGTTGCGGGTGCGCCGCGTGGCCTCCTTGTTCTCCCAGCTCACGGGACCTTTGGCATAGAACAAGCGGCGGTCGCCGACCATCGTAGAAGCCACCTCGGGCAAATCGTCGGTGGCGGCAAGATCGGTCTTGTGCAACTCCTCGTTCTGGAGGTTGCCACCATAGCCGAAGATGCGCACGCGGCTCAGGTCGCTGAAGCCCGCCTGCCGTGCCAACTGAGAGGTCAGTTGATAGATGCCCGACTCGGGAACGCGAATCTTCACCCAGCGTCCCTCACGCAGGACGGAGTGCTTCGCATAGATGGCCGCATCCTCCGAGGACGTTAAGTCCCTCTGCGTTCCCGCATGCGACGGTGCCTTCAGCGACGGTTTGGGCTGGGAGGTGACGGCGATCATGAAGGAGACGAGAAACTGCAGGCGCCCCTCACGGCGCACGACGGGACAGAGCGAGAAGTCGAGGCGTCCCTTCTTGCGGTCCACGACGATGTGCTGCTCTATCTCGGGCAGTCGTCCGGGATCTGCCGAGGGGGCCAAGGCGAGGTAGCGAAGCGAGTCGCGCCGCCCCATGTCGAGAAACTCGGGATAGCGTATTTCGAGCGTGTAGATGCTGTCCGCATAGTGCTTTCCCAAGGGGATGGCATAGCTGAAACGAGGCAACATCGTGTCGATGGCAATGTCGTCAACTGTCAGATTGAAGAATCGCTGTTGTTGCGCCTGGCCCTGCAAGCCGCAGAGGAGGGCGAAGAGCAGCAATATGGAGTGGCGGAATACTTTCATACCATGCTAATATAATATAAGAAAATAACGGCGGAAAGCGGGTTTTATTGTGGAGCAGGCGAAATAGAATATTTGTCCCCTTACTCCCTTCGTGTTTACCTGTCGGTGGCAGAACGGCGAGCGACCGTTTGCCTGGTCTCCCAAGGCGCGCGATCGTCTCCCGTACTGTTTCCGACAGGACTCTGAAATCGATCGGGTTAATGGTTTCAGTATATGGACCCTTGCGGGTTCTTTCACAGTCCTTGTTTGGCAATCAGCTGCCTATATATTATCCAGTAAGTATACGTTTTCTTCAACCCTGCAAGGCCTCACGGCCTCATCCTTGAGCAAGTTTTGTACAGATCACCACGACAAAGATGATCAGCGCTACAAAGCCGAAGAAAAGAAAGAAATAGAACTTCTTTTCCCTGAGAAACTCCCTCAGCCTGAAACGGGTTCTGAGATGTGCGTCAAGATACTCCCGGTAGTCATTCACCATCGCGCAGATGATGACAAAGGCTCCCACAAGGATGATCAAGCCGACACAGAAGTAGAGTTGCTCATCGCTTTCAAACAGTGTTGTAAGTTTATCCATTCGGTCCATGCTGCAAAATTAGGGTTTTCCGAAGAAAAGGGGTGGATTTTCCATGCACAAATGTGTTGCATTCCTACCAAATAGGTGTTGCATTGAAAAGGAAGCGGGTGTCGCTTTCGTAGGAAGGAGACACCAGCAAAAAGCCTTAAACAAGGTCAGGAAAAGTCCCAAAATGACGGTTTCATCGCCCCAAGAGGTCCTGTTGCGACTGGCGTTCGCGCCAAGCCGTAGGCGTACAGCCTACTTTCGCCTTAAAGATACGGTAGAGCTGCGTGCGCGAGGAAAACCCACACTCGGCAGAGATCACGTCGTTGCTGTAATGGGGGTGCTCCAGCATCATACTCTGTGCAGCGCGAAAACGAATATCGCTCAGCCACACCCGAAACGTGGTGTGCAGGCGCTGGGAGAAATAGACGGCCAGATCGGCCTTGGAGATGCTGAGGGAGCGGGACAGGGTCATGAAGTTGATCGAATAGTCTTTGTAGCCACGCTGGACGCACCAGCTGTCGATGCGCTCCTGGATCAGGGCAATGCGCTCCTCGGAGAGCGCTGAGCGTCCGGAAGGCGAAACGGTGGAAGCCTCGGCGCAGGCCGATGCTCCTGAAGGTGGGAGGGAAGCACCAGCCTCCAGTTCCTCCGCCAGTTCTTCCCCCTCCGAGTCCAGCAGTTCTTCGGACGGCATATAGCCCGTACCCAAAGAGATGAACGTAAGAACGAAGAAAAGAATGGCCATCAGCACCAAGGGGCCAAAGATATAGAGCGTGGTGGTGGAAAGGATGGCCACGGGCGTGACGAGGGCAGCCAGGCAGAGGTTGACCACGCTCGCGTACGAATAGCGCACATAGGGCAGGAGGTCGGTGGCGGTGAGGGTCTCCAGCATCCTTCTGCGCTTATGGGTCTCCTTTCGGATCATGAGGACGCAATAGATCATGTGGACGCTATAGAGAGCCAGCATCGGATAGAGCCAGCCGCCGATATGCCAACTGCCCCTCAGATAGTGGCCAAGGGCGAAGCAGCCAACGATGGCAGCATAGAATCCCGCGCAGGCCAAGGCCATGTTGCGCCGTTTGGCCTGGACTGCTTCGAGATTGTAGATAGCCATGGCTATCAGTCCGAAACAGGGAGTATAGACGAGCATGTTGACCATGGCTCCCAAGTGGTCGTCGGTGGCCCTGATGTGAAATCTCATCTGGACATAGTATTGGGCGGAAAGAAGCACCAAGGCAAGGAAGATCATCAAGCGGGAGCGCTCGTAGCGTTTGTTCTTCCAGCGGGCGTTCAGGCGGGCCAAGGCGACAAAGAGCGCATTGACCAGCATGAAGACGAGGGCGGCAAACTGAAATAGGTAGAGGGAAGACATGAGGGTTGTGAGGGGATGGTGAGGGTTTAATTGAAAACAAAACGAACCGTTTGCATGTGCTTGCTACTTGCGTCCAAAGTCGGCGGGAATCTCACCCCATTGCGCCGTGTCCCATTTCAGCACCGGCGTGGCGCAGGGATGGGTCAGCAACCAGTTCTCGGCGCGGGCGATGACCTCATAGAGTTTGGCCGTCCTGGCGTCGCGCACCAGCGTGGTCTTGCACTTGCGCTTCTTGACCCACAACGCCGCATTGTAGGAGTCGGAGTAGATGACCTTCCCCTTGATGCCTCGTTGCTCCATGAGCGCCAAGGCGTGGACAATGGCGAGAAACTCTCCGATATTGTTTGTCCCGTGGATAGGGCCATAGTGGAACACCTGCTGGCCCGTCTGCAGGTCGATGCACCGATACTCCATCGGACCCGGATTGCCCGAACAGGCCGCATCGACCGCCCAGGCATTGGCATTGACCTCTGGGGGCAGAGGCAGGACGGTATCGTTGCGCCAGGAGGGGGGATTCTGAGGGAAGTCTTTGTTCATATCAGCGGGGAGAAAGCTAAAGGGCCAAGGCCTTGTTTCAGCCAAGAGCGGAAAACGAGGACGGGAGGCAGCAGAAGGGCCTCGCCTCCAGCTGCCTCCCGCCCCTATCCTTGTCCCTTGCGGGAATATTCTACATTCTCTCGGGCACCTCGATACCCAGCAGATCCATGCCGTTCTTGATGACCTTGGCCACATTGCGTGCCAGCACATAGCGGAAGGCCAGGGCCTCGGCGCTCTCGGCGCTGAGGATGGAGTAGTCGTGGTAGAACGAGTTGAAGAGCTTGGTCAGCTCGTAGCAGTAGTTGCAGATGGTAGCCGGATTGTAGTTGCGGCCCGCATCAGCCACTGCCACCTCATACTCGCCGAGCTTCTGGATCAGCTCCACCTCCTTGTCGTTGGGCTTATAGCCGCCGAGGGAGTCTGCCACGCCCGTCGCCTTGCGCATGATGCTGCGGATGCGCGCATAGGTATATTGGATGAAGGGGCCCGTGTTGCCATTGAAGTCGATGGACTCCGCGGGATTGAAGAGCATGTTCTTTCTTGCATCCACCTTGAGGATGAAGTACTTCAGCGCGCCGAGACCGACGATCCGCGCCACGTTCTGGCGCTCCTCCTCCGTCATCTCCGCACCCTTGCCCTGCTCGTCGCCGACCTTGCGGGCGTCGCCGATCATCTGGGCTATCAGCTCGTCGGCATCGACGACCGTTCCCTCGCGGCTCTTCATCTTGCCATTGGGCAGATTGACCATGCCGTAGGAGAAGTGGACCAGGTCCTTGCCCCACTTGAAGCCGAGGCGGTCGAGCAGGAGCGAAAGCACCTGGAAGTGGTAGTTCTGCTCGTTGCCCACGACGTAGATCATCTTGTCGATAGGATAGTCGCTGAAGCGCATCGTGGCCGTACCGATATCCTGCGTCATATAGACCGAGGTGCCGTCGCCGCGGATCAGCAGTTTCTGGTCGAGGCCCTCCTGGGTGAGGTCTGCCCAGACCGATCCGTCCTCCTTCTTGAAGAAGAGTCCGCGCTCCAGTCCGTCCATCACCTTGCGCTTGCCCACGAGGTAGGTCTCCGACTCATAATAGATCTTGTCGAAGGCCACGCCCAGGGCTTTGTAGGTCTCGTCGAAGCCCGCATAGACCCAGCTGTTCATCTTCTGCCACAGGTCGCGGACCTCCTTGTCGCCCTGCTCCCACTTCACGAGCATCTCGTGGGCCTCCTTGATGAGCGGAGCCTCCTGCTTGGCCTTCTCCTTGGCCTCGTCGGCACCCATGCCGCCAGCCTCATACTCGGCCTGGAGCTGAGCCACCTCCTCGCGATAGTGCTTGTCGAAGAGCACGTAGAAGTCGCCGATCAGGTGGTCACCCTTCTTGTGGGCCGCCTCGGGCGTGATGCCGTCGCCCCACTTCTGCCAGGCCAGCATCGACTTGCAGATATGGATGCCACGGTCGTTGACGATATTGGTCTTGACCACGCGGTTGCCATTGGCCTCGAGGATGCGCGCCAGCGACCATCCGAGGAGGTTGTTGCGCACGTGTCCCAGGTGGAGGGGCTTGTTGGTGTTGGGCGATGAGTACTCCACCATCGCCAGCGGCGACTCCTCCGTGACGGGCTTCTCGCCGAAGTGGGCCTCCTGGTCGATGTCCTGAAGCATCGACAGCCATGTGGCCGCACGGAAAGTGAAATTGAGGAAGCCCTTGACGATGGAGAAGTTTTCCACGAAATCATTGTGGGCGACGATATACTCGCCGATCTCGCGTGCCGTGTCCTCGGGCTTCTTGCGGCTGATCTTCAACAACGGGAAGATGACCAGCGTCATGTTACCCTCAAACTCCGGCCTCGTCTTCTGCACCTGAATGAGATTCAAGGGCACGTCCTGACCATAAAGGCTCTTCACGGCCTCAACCGCCGATTGAGCGACAATTTTATCCAGTTTCATAATCTTCTAATAAATAGGCTTCCAAAGAAGCGAAATGACGGTGCAAAGGTAGCGATTTTTTCTCGCATAAGCCGCTCCTCGGCGATTTATTTACACTTGGCTTGGCCAAATGGCAAGATTTGAGTAACTTTGCTCCCCAAATAAGCAACAGGACAAGATGTCACAATCAAAGAAGCAAATACTCCTCATCAACGACGTGTGCGGCTACGGCAAGGTGGCCACCGCTGCCATGCTCCCCATTCTCTCCTACATGGGAATGCCCGTCCACAACCTCCCGACCGCCATCGTGAGCAACACGCTCGACTACGGCAAGTTCAACCTCCTGGACACGACCGACTATATCAAGGGGGTGTTTCCGGTGTGGAAGGAGCTGGGCTTCCACTTCGACGCCATCGCGACGGGATTTATCGCGTCGGAGCAGCAGGCCGATCTCATCGCCCGCTACTGCCGTGAGCAGGAGGCCACGGGGACGGCCGTCTTCGTCGATCCCATCATGGGCGACGAGGGCAAACTCTACAACGGCGTGACGCCGGCGACCATCAACAGCATGAGGGAAATGCTCTCCGTGGCCCACCTCTGCTACCCCAACTACACGGAGGCGTGCTACCTCACGGACAAGCCCTACCGCCCCGAGGGCGTCTCGGCAGAGGAGGCCCGCCAGCTGGTGGAGGAGCTGCGCCAGATCGGTCCGAAGTCGGTGCTCATCACCTCCATCCCCATCGACGGCCAGCCTTCCGTCATCGGCTACAACCACCAGACCGACACTTGGTTCACCCATGTCTATACGGAGATTCCCGTTCACTTCCCGGGCACGGGCGACATTTTCTCGGCCATCCTTATCGGCCACCTCCTCAACGGCACGCCCCTGGAGGCCAGCACGCGCCGCGCCATGGACGGCGTCTATACGCTCATAGACCACAACAAGGACAACGAGGACAAAAACCGCGGCATCCCCGTGGAGCAGTTTCTCTCCCTGCTCTGACGCTGTGCGCCAAGGCCCGTGAGGACCACCAACAGACGTGTTGGGACAGAACGACTCTTCTGTCCCAACACCATTTCCAGGACAAGCCAAAACACCTCGCCGAAGGTTGCTTACGACTGCGCCCGGTGGCTACTTAAGACCAGGCCTGATCGTAGCTTAGGACCACCAAAAGGCAAAACACACTTGCCAATCGAGCGCGCTTGCCGAGCCCACCCTATTAACGTTATAACGTTTAACGTTTTTGTTTTGGCGCAAGAAAAAGTCATATTAACAGCTTGAAACCTCCGTGGGCTTCCGTGTTGCCGCAGCCTGGGTCGAGGTTTGAGAGGACAAAAAATGGTTCATCCGGAAAATCGAGTGATAGGTTTTGTTCATAGTTGTTTCCCTTGCAGCAACCCTTGGTCAGCATGGCCTCGAAGAGTCGATGTCCCCGCGAAGCGTTGTTACTTGTCGTAAAAGTTGTTCAAGTTGTCTTTTATGTGTCCACGTCGAATCACTCCATTTTCCGGAAGAACCTTTTTTTGCTGAGGGGCAAAGAAGCGATCAAGCGCTATGAGATAATTTCGCCGACGAGCTCCGCCCTTTGCTGCTCCAGCATCTCACACCACAAAGTCGACCCTTGCAGTTTGCTGGCAGGGATGTACTCGCGAAACTTCTCGTAGAAATCGATGCCTTTCCCATCGGGAACGCTAAAGTCTTCGCTCGTGATAAGCTCTACCCAATCCAGCAAGTCGGCAAATTTCTCCATCTGTTCATAGGAAAGATGAAGTTCGGGATTACCCGACAATTCATGCCAGTCCCACTTGTCCTTGAACGCCTCTACCAACTCTGGCGTCAAAACCTCTTCGGTGCCACACGCCGAGACAATCTTCCAGTTGATGCGCTTGGAGAACTTGCCAACCATAGGGATCGTCCATCGAATGTAGGGGTTTAGCGAAATATCTTTCCAACTCACACGATCCTGATACTTCTCAAGCAGGGGCTCGCTCCACGCAAAACCCAGAGATAGGTCTTTCCACGCTTCCTCGACGAGGATGTTGCGCATGAATTCGTCATTTGTTTTCTGTTCCATCTTCATTGTTTATTCTATCATATTGTTTGACTGTTCGACTGTTCGACTGTTTGTCTGTGCAAAGTTCGGCACAAGATGTGCCAAATAACGACATAGCTATGCAAAAAATGGCAGACCGAGGCACAAAAACACCGAAATAGTTTAAGTTACAATTTGCTCACCTTATTAGTGAGGCGAGCAAAACTATCCAACTTGGACTTTTCTGTTTTCGTTCGTTTCTCAACATCGGCATGTCGCATTCGAAAACAAAAACGTTAAACGTTTTCTATAACGGGTGCCCCCCTGCCCTCCCCAGCCCTCTGCCAAATGGATGGATAGCCCTAATTTGATGACACCTCGTGCGTTCATGACATCTTGCTTGCTCTATCCATATAGAGCGTGCTTCAAATTACCTAATTTGCTTGTTTTTGCTCTCCATATTCGCAAAAAAGAGATGTTGAGATAAAAAATCAAGCATAACTCTGATCTTTCTCGTCGAAAAGTTTTGACCATTCAAGACGAATGAAAACAACATAATCGGCAGGGTTTACGCCCAAAAAGTAGAGTTATAAGTTCGCCTCAAGCCCATCATGCTGGAAGAAGGTTTGTTTGCAGTTCACGGTGGCACCACCATCAACATCTTCCTGAAAGACCTGCCCAAATACTCGGTTGATATTGATCTCACCTACATCCCATTGGCCGACAGGAAGCAGAGTCTCGAAGACATAAACCTTCATCTTGCATCCATCTGCGAACTTGCGAAGCAGAATCCCGATAAACCTTCAGAGAAGGCTGCAAAGCTAAGATCGCTCTTCAAGCTTGGTTAACGCACCAAGCACATCAGGTTGTAAGTCGTAAAAGAGCAGTTTAAAGCTCCCGTGGCTTTCCGTTGTACCATGGACTGCGTCCAGGTTTGAGAGGACAAAAATAAGAAGATATGTTAGGACAGAGGGAGTTACCTACTGTTCTAACATCATTTTGATAAGCGACTCTATGCGCATCGCCATTAGAGTCAAGAACTAGGAAAGTGAACGGGTATCACCAGAATACGCACTTCGGTAATGCGTATCGGAGATTTTAAGGCATCAAATGGTACTATTTCTGTTTGTTCGTCACAAGAAAGATGTGATTGTTGTCATGTTAATCCTCTTTGTGAAAGGATTGATTAATGGCACTAAAGCGTGCCATAACATCCACGGCCTTTTCTTCTCCATATTTAACAGCTTCGTTAAATAAAGAATCCGCTTTGGGTATATCAATTCTGTCTTCTGTAATACCGCAACGCCCAAATCTGTAGCAGGCACTAAGCTTTCTCAAGATGTCGCCTCGCAACTTATTATCCAAACTTACTCTGTTTAATGCTTTGTAGAAATAAGAAATTGCTTCTTCGGAATTTTGCTCATAAAAGACAATGCCAATTATGTAAGGTACCTCTATAAACCAGTCTTCGATTTCTTTTAAGTACTCTATCGCTTTTGTCTTGTTTACAGAGGTCCCATATCCATAATAGTGACACAATCCAAGGCCATATTTAGCAGTTCGGTCGTTCATTTGAGCGGTTTTCATAAATAGCTTAAAAGCCTTGTTGTAATTTTTGGACACTCCAATGCCATTTAAGTAGCTATTAGCGAGATAATTTGCAGCGTAAACATCACCTTGATCTGCAGCCATTGTAAGGTAGTGAAATGCTTTAATTGTATCACAATCAACATTAATACCTTTCAAGTATTTTCGAGCAACTTCTTTTTGCGCCTCTATATTGCCAAAATTCGCAGCATATATCGCTGCTTTTTCGTCATAGATATAGTCACGGCTTGAATAAAATTCGTCAGCTGCCCAAAGCGACAAATCTTTGACATTATATCCTTTTCGATTTAGTGAAGCAATATGATTTACTAGGGGAGATCTTTTAAACAGGTCATAATTGCTCCTGTAATATGGTATTATTTTACAAAACAGGTAATCCATTAATGGCTTTTTCTCGATCGACCATTTTTTTAGATCATCCCCATAAAGTGTCCACCAACGTCCGTGAATGTACATCCGTTTGCACAAAACACGTTGTTTGTCCGTCAAAGCATGAACGGCTTTGTCAAAATCGTTACATGCGATATACGCCTCTGCTAAATATACCCAATACACTAAACTATGATAAATGTAGACATGATTATCTATGCGGTTTTCAAACTTGTTTTTATCAAACATTTTTACATATGCTAGATAATCACCTTTTTCATACATTTCAATTAGCTGACGATAGTAGTCAGGCCTTTCTTGAGCAACCATATTCAATGGTATCAATAGAAATATAAACAGAATTAATCTTTTGCGTGTCATATCTTTGAATCTTGTAAATATTACTTTAATACTTTAATAGAATGGACATGGCCCTTTCCATAATAGTATCCTTTATGTTTTGATTTAGAGAAGCCCCATAACTCTGTGCTATCGCATCATACTTGTTAGCGAGCGATACGTCTTGCTGGGCACCACATTTCCCTAACCTATAGCATACACTTACTTTTTTTATGGCATCACGGCGAAGATAATTACTAGTGTTTATAGGGCAATCAAAATAATTTTTTAAAAAAACCAATGCCCTTACGTCACCAAGCTCGTAGTATATGGTCCCGATCATATATGCTATATCAGTGTAAAAAAAAGTTTTCCTTTGTTTTTCAGTAGCACTGAGAAGATTATCCAATGCATAAGAATCGTCTTTTTTTACCCCCAAACCAAAACTATAACATAAACCAACTAGATAAGAGGCTGAAATACTTGTGAAATTAGTTTTGGCAGTTTCCGCAGTCTCAAGTGCTTGTTTAAACATATCGAATGCCAATTCTGGATTCTTTTGATGATAGAGTCCTTGCAGGTAAAAGATGGCAAGGATAACACTTGCAATAGTATTTCCATTTTTTGCAGACTCCTTATACCAAGCTATTGCTTTCAATGTATCCTTTTTTACTTCTTGACCATAACCTTGTAAACATAAATGGCCCATTTTGATTTGCGCAGGAGCATACCCCTTTTGCGCCGATTTATGATATAAACTAATCCAAATGGCACTCTTATCGCCAACTTCATGTGCATGTTGCCTGATGTAATCAGCATATTCATACAAGCGTTTGGGCTCAGTGTCATCATTTGGCACAATATTATGGCTAGCCATATAGCTTATTGCATCTGATTCACCATTATTTAAAGCCTTTATTGCATATTGTTTTTGCCTGCTTACATCACCCAGCCAGCCTGCTGCATCTGCTAACTGGGTGTATGAGGAGAACACCTCATCTGGAGTAATCGAAAGCGCTAATGATGCGTATCTTTCACGCTCGCCCTTCTTTTTCTGATTTTTTTTCCATTCTTTATTTGGATGAAAAGGGAATGGACTGTTTTGGGATTTTGTGATAGCAAAAAGAAATAAGGCTGCATCAATGTTTCCTAATTCTGCACTTCTTACCAAGTACTTTTTACCTAAATTATCTTTGGCCTCATAAAAACTAAGGCGCCCTAAATAATAGAGTCCTTTTGCGTTGTTTTTGTCCTTTTTATAAGCTTTTAACAGCCAGTATTCTGCAGAGTCTATTTTAACTATGCGATTGTAACAATCGGCTGCGGCAATAGCGTCAAGATACCAGCTACCCACTTTCCACATAGCGGCAACGTCACCACTCCTAGCTTTAGCTTCTAAGCTGTCTAAAGCATTTAGGTTGTTTGAACAAGCTAGGGCGTTCAGGGCTTGTAAGAGTAGCAGCAAGCCAAACAAAAAAATCTTTTTTTTCATATTTATATAGCGTAATTATTCGCGACGATGCTTAAGTATGATTATATTTTAGTATTTTGGTTTTCCTCCATGTTCGCCATTATCGTAATAGCCATACCCATCTAGAATCTCTATGACATTTATGGCTTCTTTCTTTCCATGACCATAATTTAGGGCCCGACGGGCATATAGTTGTCGGCATAAGAATAATTACCCTCTATTAGGTAGATGTTTGCTGCTAGTGAAAATGCTTTCGTATATCCTTTAGTCGCTAGTTCTTTGATAATTGCTCTGTTGTTTGTTGAAACAGCTTCTTGGTATCTCGATTCGTCATTCTTGGGAATGTGTGACTTTTTTGCCGTCCTATTTGTGGGATCTTTTTTAGGCTCTTTCTTTGGACGCTGCAGGTTAGCAGGAGTTAAATCAGACACGTCATCTCGCTGCCCTATGTTTTCTATGACAGAGTCGGTTCTAGTAGTGTTAGTTCGGCTATGAGTTGTGCTAACTAGGAGGTGGGGCTTAGTCGACGGAAGGAAACAATTAGACACAAACAGGAACAGGACTAGCAATGCAACACACAAAAAAAGTAATATATGCTTACGCTTTTTTTGTTTTTGGGAGAGCGATTTTAGAGCAGTATTAGTTTTTCGGAGCCCGTCATTCCTTTTGGGACCGTAAAATGTCCTTTCTAGAATGGAAGATAGAGGCAAACTTTCACATGCCTCTTTGGTTGTATCTGAAGGCACAACAGACACATTCTCATATTTGCTTCTTTGCTCCTTGTCTCTCTTGACGGCAACATCAACGTCTATAATAGTATCCTCTTCGTTGTTTTCTAAAGCTTTGATGAAATCATTTACAGATTGGTATCTAGTTTTTTTTGTTGGTGCCATAGCCTTAGTTATGCAGACAGAAAGCGCATTACTTACTTTGTGCGTTTGCAACTCATACAGAGGAAAACCATAATTGAGTATATCAGATGACTCTGGTGGACGCATTCCCGTAAGCATTTTGAACATGGTAGCACCAAGAGCGTAAACATCCATAGTCACAGGAAATTCTTTTCCCTCGCAGTAGTTAGCCTGTTCTATGGGTGCATAGCCTGGTGTACCTGCACCGACCTTTGTGCTTGACTCGGGCTCTCCTTTAGAATTATACTGTTTAGATAGCCCAAAGTCAATGAGCACAATGTTACCTGACTTTTTCACCATGATGTTAGATGGTTTCAAGTCAAGATGAAGCATCTTGTTGTTGTGCATGAAAGAAAGAGCAGAACTAATCTGTTTAATGATCGTAATTGCTTCGTCTTCTTTTAACCCGTGGTTCTTTTTTATATAATCATCAAGGCTTCCCCCGTCAATATATTCCATTGCATAATAAATGGTGTTGTTTGCCTCAAAGGACTCAATGACTTTGATAATGTTAGGATGCTTGAGTTTGCTGAGATTTATAGCTTCACGCATAAACTTCCTCTTATATTCATCATAAATACCACTATTACTGCCACTTGTCACAGAATTATCGGAACGTCCATTGATGTCGCGCATAAAGAATTCTTTGATAGCAACTTCTATGTTAGTATCAATAGTTCCTAAAGTTCCTTTCATTTTAACAGACGCAAGATAAGTTATACCAAAAGACCCCTGTCCTAAAACTCTTTCGATTTTATAACTATACGAAATTCCGTTTAATAGAAATCCTGCTTGAAGAGTGTTGCTGTGCATTGATGATACGTTCTTTGGTTGAAGATTTGATTTTTAAATGGAGTGAGCGAGGGTAACAGCCTTTTGATAAAACTTAGTGTATTTGTATCGCAAGTTCAATGTTGCAACAATTTAAAGAGCAATTGTTGCGGTTACAAGAACATGCTATTTTGTATATTTTATCAATTCGAGCGTTTAGCAGAGACCATTCCGGCAAAGTCTCTTTTCGGAGTCAAGCCGATCTTTTTGGACGTAACGGCTACGGAGTTAGATTTACTATCCACTCATTGTTTCCCTTTTTCAAGATTTGACAAGTTGGGGTGTAAATAGCCTTTGTTGGTGGAAAACAGTTGAAGATAAAAACTGATTTGAAAGAGGTTAAAGGCGCAAGAGTAATCTTCGTTGCGCCACTTTTTATAGCGATCTCCTATATTTAAATTTTTAATCATTGTGCCTAATCTTTATATGATGGATTCAATAAAGGCATTTGGTACATATGCCGTACATACTGTCAGAAGGCCTTCGATGACAATGCCTACACGTTGCTGGCTTTTATAGCGAGCAACGGTTCCAACAATACCTTTAAACTTGCCATCAGTTATTCTAACCATTTGCCCCTCTTTAAACTTTGAAATCTCTTCTGTTGACGCAATAATATCATCAGTTTCTGCTGCGCAGACAACCATCAGAGTGTCCATCTGGCAATCAGGGACGATTAAAGGCGCTTTGACCCTCTTGTTGCCTATGTGTGTGTGACGATAATAAAAGCGTAGAAACGGGAGGTTTACGTTGTCGTAAACAAAAGCTTTGATCTCTTTCTCTGTGCCGCGGGCAAAAAGAAGGTTGGGTATGCGGGATTCTTCAATGGATACACGTTTGCCATTAACGAGCTTTATGCTTTTAAAAGTAGGATAAAAAGCTTCTACTTTTTTGCCTATAAGATACTTATAAGCCCTCTTTTCTCTCCCGTATGTAGCACGAAGTGCATACCAATGGATACTTTCTCTAAGGTTTTTGCTTTGGTCGTTCCCTATTCCCAACAGAGCACTATTGGTGGACACCCCTGTTTGTAAGTTCGTTGCCGTTGCGGGCTTTTGAACTTCGGGGGGAGCGTTGGTGGTAAGATCAACGCTGGGAGGAGCCTGCTTGTCGCCTCCTGTGCTTTGTACATCGGATGTGGCGCAGTATAATTCCATATCGTGATGGTATCCTTGTCAAAGACTTGACTTGATACATTGACACTAAAAAGCGTGGAATCGTACTGTTGTCCATTCCACGAGTCGAGGCTCCTGCATTGCCTATTGTTGTCGAACAGACAACGTTAGAGCCCACGCCGATATGAAAATGGCTCACCCGATAAATCAGGGGGAGAATTCTTTAATTCTATAGAAAATTTGTACC
>ERZ809074.450-NODE-450-length-65948-cov-18.926168_pt1 | contig 65948 bp, 72 predicted proteins | sample MGYA00520795_ERZ809074 | MGnify/ENA primary metagenome ERZ809074 (study PRJEB31570, sample SAMEA3212989) | Homo sapiens | biome: human-gut; feature: human gut; material: fecal | place: Sweden | collected 2011 ...
GTAAGAGGAAAAGGTGGTCTTTTCCACCGAGCTGCGGATAATCTCCAGCCACAGCAGCGCCTCCGTGCCGGGATATCATGCATAAGCACTGCCGCAGCCAGCAGCAGGCGTACGGTAATTTCTTTCATAGGGGTTCTGTCTCCTTTCCTTCGACGCAAAAACGCAGAGCAAACCTGGAATGGGATCAAGTTCGGCTCTGCGTCTGGCATGATTGCTCTGTATTCTTTTTTTCCACTGTGGGCTGCCACCAGGAAGGTCTGTTTACACTTGGGGCAGAACAGCGGGAAGTTTTCCGGTACGGTATCCTCCCGGATCTAGGTGCGGGTTTTGCCCCAGCAGGCCGGGCACAGCACCCAGTGGATCTTTTCACTCTCCATGGGACAGCCTCACTCCCCGTGATGCGCCACACTGGCGATCTCCTGCAGCTGGAAGCGGTATTCCTGGCGGACCTCCGGGTATTTTTCCCGGTCTACCCGGCTAAGGAACATCTCCAGCGGGCGGACCCACAGGCCGCCATCCCCGTACAGCTTGCGGTAGATGACACAGGGCACGCCGCTTTCCGAATCGTGCGCCAGGCCCTCCACCAGGTAATAATCGCCCTTAAAGTGGCGGTAAACTCTGCCGATCTGCAATTCCTGCATGGTGTTGTCCTCCTTAATTTGTCAAGCATATTTTTGCGGATATTTGGAATACCGGGCGGGGCTGTGTTGACTTTTTCGATGTAAAGCGCTAAAATAGCAAGGAGCAGCAAGCCGGCCGCAAGGCACGGCTTGTTTTATGGAAACGGAGAAGATGAAATGAAACATCAAAAAAGCACACGGAGCTTTGCCAGCCGGTGGGGCTTCATTCTGGCCTCGGTCGGCTCGGCGGTGGGGATGGCCAATGTATGGGGTTTCCCCAACAAACTGGGCAGCAATGGCGGCGGGGCATTCCTGCTGATCTACCTGCTGTTTGTCTTTATCTTCAGCTATGTCGGTCTTCCGGCGGAATTCGCCATGGGGCGGCGGGCGGCCACCGGCACCCTGGGGGCCTACCGCAATGCCTGGGCCACCCGTGGAGAAACAGCCGGGAAGGTGGGCGGTGTGCTGGGCTGGCTGCCGCTGGCCGGCTCCCTGTGCATCGCTATCGGGTATGCCGTTATTGTTACCTATGTACTGAAAGCGCTGGTGGATTCCCTGACCGGCACCCTGATGACCGCCGATACCGCCGCCTGGTTCGCTTCCTTTTCGGCGCAGCCCTATTCGGTGGTGCCTTATCACATCATTGTGGTGGTGGGCACCCTGCTTACGCTGTTTCTGGGGGCCCACAGCATAGAAAAGACCAATAAGATCATGATGCCGCTGTTTTTCCTCATCTTCCTGGTGCTGGCGGTGCGGGTATTTTTCCTGCCCGGCGCCGCGGAGGGATATCGGTTTATGTTTACTCCGCGGTGGGAGGCCCTGACAGACCCCATGATCTGGATCTGGGCCATGGGGCAGGCGTTTTTCTCGCTTTCGGTCACCGGCAGCGGCATGATCGTCTACGGGGCTTATCTCTCTCCGCAGGAGGATGTGGTGGGAGTGGCGCAGCATACCGCCCTGTTTGATACCATCGCTGCGGTGGTGGCCGCGCTGGTTATTATCCCGGCCTGCTTTTCCTACGGGCTGGATGTAGGCGCGGGACCCAGCCTGCTGTTTGTCACGCTGCCCACCATTTTGCAGGATATTCCCCTAGGTCAGCTGTTTGCCGTTATCCTGTATATCGCCATGATCTTTGCCGGGGTCAGCTCGCTGCAAAACATGTTCGAGGCCGTGGCGGAATCGCTCCAGAACCGGTTCCCCCGGCTGAGCCGCACCGCTACCCTCATCATCCTGGCCGTACTGTGCCTTGGCTTCGGCATCGGTATGGAGACCATCTCCCAATGGGGGCCGTGGATGGATCTTGTTTCCATCTATATCATCCCCATCGGCGCTACGCTGGGCGCTGTTTCCTGGTTCTATGTAATGAAAAAGGACGAGCTGCTTTCGGCCATCAATACCGGCAGCGGGAAGACCCGCGGCCGCCTGTGGTATGGCATCGGCCGGTACCTTTATGTTCCGCTGGCTGTTATCCTGTGCTGCGTTGCCCTGTTTATGAAGGTCGCGTTCTGATCCCATAAAATACTGCCTCCCGCCGGAGAGCCCGGCCGGGGGCATTCCTTTGCGAAAAAAGGGAGGTACCCACACCGGTATCTCCCTTTATGTATTACGGCTTACAGCACTACCCGCAGTACAAAGCGGTCATCCACCACCGAGAACTGGCAATTGCCATGCAGCTTTTCCGCCACATAACGGATGCTTTGGCTGCCAAAGCCGTGGCCTTCCTCCTTGGCTACCGGCAGGCCGTCCCGCAGCTCCGGGGCTTCGGCAAAGGTATTCTTGATGGAAATGAGCAGCTTGTTTTCCTTCATGCGCAGGTCCAGCTCGATATAGCGTTTTTCCGGCGGCAGCTTTTTGACCGCGCGGATAGCATTTTCCAGCGCGTTGGAGAGAATGGCGGTCAGATCCACCTCGGAATAGGGCAGTTCCTCCGGTATCTGCACCGAGTATTTGAACTCGATGCCGCAGGCTTTGATCTTTTCCTCGTAGGAGGAGAGGATCAGATTGACTACCTCATTTTTGCTGTAACACTGGGTGGCGGTATTATCGGTGGCGGTGATGACCTCGCGGATGAATTCCTGCGCCTTTTCGGTCTCACCATTTTCGATGTAGCCGGAAATATTGGTGAGGAAGTGGCGCATATCATGCCGCAGGATGGAAATTTCATATTGGGAGCGTTTGATTGCCTCGATCTCTTTTTCGGACTGAGTACGCTTCATTTCCATCAGCTGGTTGCGCAGCTCCGCTTCCCGTTTTTCCTCATACTGCTTAAAGTACATGAACAGGAACAGGATGTAGGCGATGCACAGCACAAAGCCCAAAAATTCCGTTACGACCTCCCGGCCGGAATACAGCAGCGTGGTATATACGCCGGTGATATAATCAAACACATAGTAAACTAGTGGCATTAGGCCCAAGATGAGGAGGGACCGAGTGGGCTTTTGCAACAGCTGCGCGGTAGCATCGGAGACAAACCGTATAAGGATAATGAAGGTGATGACTGTGACGGTGATGCGTACCGCGTAGTAGATCCACATCTGGGGCATGGCAGCATAGGCCACCAGGCCCACCCACTTGCTGATCTGACAGCAAAGATAGGCAGTAAGCACCGAAAGGACGGAAAGCGCCGGTTTGTACTTATAGTAGCGGGAAAGGAACAGCACCAGCGGCAGGTGGATAATAAGAGGATAGATTTTTTCGGTACCCTCGGTGCCCAGGCCCAGGTAAGCAGCGATATAGATGATTCCCACCGCGCTGGAAAAAATGAGCAGAGTAAAGACATTGTGGCGGTTCATGCGAACGCCCAGGAAGGCTGCAGATATGTAAACGCCAAACAGAAGCGTAGTAGCATTATGCAGCACAGCCAATATGCTTTCCAGCATGGAGGTCCCTTCTTTCTTTATTCCTCTTGGAACATATGCGCGAAATAAGCCTCCTGAAAGGCTTTGCCGTAGCCCCTCGCGATGGGAATGCTGCGGCCGGATTTGGTAAAGATCTCGTTATTATTAAAGTGATCGACATTGGGCAGGTACACCAGGTAGCTGCGGTGGCACTTGAAGAACCCGCTGCTGACGGCCAGGCGCTCCTCAAAAGAACGCAGCGGTTCGGAGGTTTCCACCACCTTATCTCCGCGCAGATAGAATACCACCCGTTTATTCTGGGCTTCAGCGTATTCGATGTCGTGGAAATAGAGCTTCTGGAAGCCGAAGGAGGTCTTCAGCACCATGTTTTTCGGCTCCGCCTCAAAGAGATGGCTGCAATCCTCCAGGGCCCGCCGCAGCCGCTCGTAGGTGATGGGCTTGAGCAGGTAATCCTGTGCCCTTACCTCGTAGGATTCCAGGGCAAATTCCGGAGAGGAGGTCAAAAAGATGATCTTTACCGCGGTATCCTGCGCGCGCAGCTCCCGCGCGGTATCCATCCCGTTCAGCAGCGGCATCACAATATCCAGCAGGATGATATCCATGCGGAAGGCCGCGTTTTTGGCGATGAGCTCGTCCCCGTTATCAAAGGGATACAGCTCGGTGGGGATCCCGCTGTGATCCGACCAGATGCGGATCATCTGCATCAAGCGCTGCCGGAATTCCTTATCGTCATCACATACGCCAATGCGCAGCATGCCCCTCACCTCCTCTTGTCGTTAGTCTTATTCTATTTTATCCATGTCGATTTTGCAACTATATCGCGCTGCATTTCACACCGATTTTTTCGCATTTCGCACTTGGGCCATTTTCACTTGCTTTCCCATGCTACAATGAAGGCAATTAAATAGTGTACTCTTGTCGCAATTATTCATTTTACCCAATCAACATGGAGGAACTACCCTTGAAAAAAAGAATACTGAGTTCTTTGCTGGCGCTCTTTTTGGTGCTGGCCTTTGGTGCGTGTGGAGAAGATATCTCCACGCCCGAACCCAACGCCGAGGCCGGCACCTGGGCCATCTACTGGTACCTGTGCGGCAGCGACCTGGAATCGAATGGCGGCTTTGCCACCAGCGACCTGATGGAAATGATGGAGGTGGCCCTGCCTGAGAATGTCCGGGTCGTCATCCAAACCGGCGGCGCCAAGACCTGGCAGAACAATGTTGTTGATGCCGATATCCTGCAGCGCTATGTGTATGATAGCGAGGGGCTTACCCTGGTGGATGAGCTGCCCCCCGCCAGCATGGGCGATGCCGCCACGCTGACGGATTTTCTGCGCTACTGCAAGCAAAATTACCCGGCTGAAAAGACTGCTGTTCTCTTTTGGAATCACGGGGGCGGCTCGGTAAGCGGCGCGGCCTTTGATGAACGCTACAGCTATGACTCCCTGACCCTGGATGAGATGCATACTGCCTTTGGCCGGGTGTGGGAAGCCGATGAAAACAATCCGCCCCTGGAGCTGGTAGGCTTTGATACCTGCCTGATGGCCACGGTGGATGTGGCGGGCACCTTTGCCGGTACCGCGCACTATCTGGTGGCCTCCGAGGAAGTGGAGCCCGCCAACGGATGGGACTATACCGGCTGGCTGGGCGCCCTGGCCGCCGATCCCGCCATGGACGGCGCCGCACTGGGTGAGGTCATCTGTGATGCCTACTACGCCGGCTGCCAGGCGGTGGGCACCCACAGCAACGCCACCCTTTCCCTGACCGACCTGACCCGCACCGGCCCGCTGCTGGAGGCCTATGAGGCCTTTGGCGCTGAAGCGCTGGCCGCTGCCTGCGAGGATCCCGGGTTCTTCTCCCGGTTTGCCCGCGTTGCCGCACAAAGCGAAAACTACGGCGGCAACACCCGTGAGCAGGGCTACACCAACATGGTGGATCTGGGCCACATGGCCCGGCAGAGCACCGGCCTGCTGCAAACCGCCGGAGATGTGCTGAATGCCCTGGAGGACTGTGTGCTGTATCGGGTCAGCGGGCCCTACCGCGCCGAATCCACCGGCCTTTCCTGCTACTATTCCTACAATGGCGACCTGAACGATCTGTATGGCTACACCAATGTCGGCGCCGGCCAGGCGTTCAAATATTTCTACTCCTACGAGCTGACCGGCCAGTTGGACGACGCCGGGATGGAGTATATCTCCGGCATGAACTACGAGGAACTGCCGCAGATACAGAGCCTGGCCGCTATGGGTTGGGACGGTATGCCGCTGCAGGTGGATGAGGACGGTGTTTCCCATCTCACCCTGGGGCCGGAAGCCGACAGTATTCTGGCGGGCATCGGCTTTTCGCTGTACTATTTTGATGAAGAAAACGATATCATGCTGCTTCTTGGTACCGATAACGATATGAACGCTGACTGGGAAAACGGTGTCTTCTCCGATAACTTCCGCGGCGTATGGGGCGGCATTGATGGGCATATGGTCTACATGGAGCTATGCTTTGAGGGTGAGGATTATAACCTTTACTCCGTGCCGGTGCTGCTGAACGGCGAGCCCTACAACCTGCAGGTCGCCTACGACTTTACCACTGAGGAATGGAGTATCCTGGGGGCCCGCCAAGGCATTGGCGAGGCCGGTATGTCCGATAAGGAGCTGCGCCTGCTGCAGCCCGGCGATGCCCTCACCACCATCTGGTATCTCTCCTCCTATTCCGGGGAGGATGGCCTGGAGGCCTATGCCGTGGAGGAGCTGACCGTGACCGCAGACACCGCCTTTGCCGAAATGGAGCTGCCGAACGGCCGCTACGGCATGGTATTTGAGATGCGCGACGCCATGGATAATTACGCCTATTCCGATAGCGTATTCTTCCTGTGCGAGGACGGAAAGATCTCTACCCTGATCTACGAATGACCCACTATCCCGTTATAGACCGCATCCCGCGGTTTATATAAAAAAGAAAAAGTATTTGGAGGAACGAACTATGAACACCAAGAAACTGCTTGCCATTCTGTTGGCTGCCATCATGATGCTGGCCCTGGCCGCCTGCGGCGATGAGCCCGCGCCCACCCCCACCCCCGATCCCGACCCCGTAGATAACCCCAATGAGGGCGGCGAGGATGCTCAGAGCGTCCTGACCATGTATACCTTTATGGATACCGTCCCTGATCTGGTCGGCACTGCTTGGAGCTTTATCGGTGGCTGTGTCAACGGCGTTGTGATGACCGAAGATCAGGTCAATCAAGTTCTGAGCCAGATGGATGACTACTATCAGTTCTATTTCAATGATGAGACCACCGTTACACTGTATCAGGGCAACGACACTGCACCCGAAGGTACCTACTCTGCTGTAAATGACACCACTGTAAAGATCGAGGTAGAGGGTGTCACCTATGCCGCTGTCTTTGCTGAGGGCGAATATGGCCCCCTTCTGGTTGCCATGCTGGATTCCACCGGCACCAACGCCTTGGTGTTCGAGATGGTTGTTGAGGGCTGATCCAAGCCATTAGGAACTGTGCTGTAAGCTAGAACTGCGGGCGGGCATATGGGTTCAACCCACGCCCGCCCCTTTCCTATCCCTGCGCCGGTTGCGAAAAACTTCTGCGGTTTGCAAAAAAGACGCCTTTCGGCGTCTTTTTTGCGTGCTTTATTCCTTTGGGGATTTTGTATCAGCGGCCCTCCCACTCGGCCTGCCGGCGGGAAAACTCGCAGCCGCAGTAGGGCTGGCGGTATAGGCCATATTCCCGCGAAAGCGCGATGGACCGCTGATAGCCGCCCTTTTTCTTAAAATCAGAGGGCAGGTATTCTACCCCGTACCGCTTGCCCAACTCCTGCCCAATGGCATTGAGCAGCGGAGCGTTTTTATGGGGGCTTACCGTAAGCGTGGTGGCAAAAAGGGGGAATCCTTTCTCTTGGGCATAGGCCGCCGCGCGTTCCAGCCGCAGCCGGAAGCACCGTTCACACCGGCTGCCGCCCTCAGGGGCGTCCTCCAGGCCGGCCGCAGCCCGCAAAAAGGCCTCGGAGGAGATGGAATCCTCCACCACCATCACATCCAGGCAAAAGGGCGCCTCGGCGCAGAAGCGCCGCAGCTCCGCCAGCCGCTTTTGGTATTCCGCTGGGTCGGTGATATTGGGATTGCAGAAAAACAGCGTAATGGAGAAATATTGGGTCAGGTACTCCAGTACATAAGAGGAGCAAGGCGCGCAGCAGGCATGCAGCAGCAGCGGCGGACGGGACACCACGCACAGCCGCTCTATTGCTTTTTCAGTCTCCCGCTGGAAGTTCGGTTTTTCCATTTTACCGCGCCTCTTTTCCGCTTTACTATCCCTATTATGCCACACCCGGCCCCAAAAGAAAAGCCCCCGCTAATGGCGGGGCTTTTGCTCAGTTGCCGTGCGTGCGCACCAGCAGCCGGTCCAGGTTATTGTGCTTGCGATAGGCTTCGCAGTACAGGCGGGTGCACTTCTGGTACAGGGCAAATTTCTTCCGGGCAGATTCCTCATCGCCGTATACCTTCCAGGTGCCCACGCACTTGGCACAGCGGGCGCCATGCCGGATAAATCCGCTGACATCCTCCGCCGGATAACCCAGGAACAATCCGATCTCATGCGGAAAATCCTTTCCCCTGTTCAGGCGGCGCACCAGCTCCACCACACAGCGCTCGGGGTCTTCGGTGGGGTAGCGCTTTTCCCTCAGAATGGCGCGTGCCCCCTGCTCCCGCAGGTCCCGCCGCAGCTTTTCCGGGCGATACATGTAGATGAGCTCCCGGTCACCCAGGCTTTTTACCGGTACCAGCCGGATACCGCAGGGCACCAGCCGTTGGTTCAGTCGGCGGATACTCTGCCGCAGCGTGCGGGTATCCTCCGCTGGGCAGCTGAATAGGTTTCCTGTTTTTAGCCCTGCCATGGTGGGGCTGCACTGCTCCACCACCAGTTCTTCCGACATCCCGACGCCCCCTTTCCGCTTGTGCTGTTAGTATATCATTTTGGCTCCGCTTTATTTACGCTGGAACAGCCCGCCCAGGCCGTGCTTTTCCTCACAGGGCGCGGTGGTCACGCTTTTCAACTCATAGCCAGTCTCGGCGATCACCGCCCGCAGGCGTTCCTCCCCCAGCGGTTCCTCGCACTGGATGACCGTTTCGCCCTTGGTGTGGCTGGAGCTCACCTTCTTTACAGCAAAGTGGCTGCGGATGGCATCATTGATATGCGCCTCACACATGCCGCAGGCCATACCATCCACCTTCAGCGTCATCTGTACCATCTCACTCATCCTTTCTTCTCCGCCGCGTTTTTCAGCAGTGTTTTTATTTTGTATTTGATGTAACTGAGTCCCGCGGCAACCGCCAGCAGCAGCGCCGCAGTCCAGCGCAGTTCCTGTATGTTCATGGGGTCCTCCTTAGGAGGCCGCCTCTTCTACCGTCTGGTGGTCACACAGCCCCGCCAGGCTTTCTTCCGGCACCTGCGCCAGCAGCTGGCAGATCATCGTCTGCGGCTCCGGTAGCTCCGGAAAGCCCTGCCGCAGCAGTGCCGCTGCACTATGGTAGTACCGCTGGTACCGCTCGGCTGTTCTGCTGCCGTATTCGGTCAGCGAGACCGCCCCGCGGGTGCCTTTCTTCACTAACCCCAACGCCGTCATGGTATCCACCATATTATGGACGCTGGGCGGAGAAAGCTCTAGTGCCGCCGCCAGATCGACGCAGCGGGTGTGTCCGTTTGCGGCAGTCAGCCGCAGCAGCACCAGCAGGTAGCGGATATGGGCGGCCGTCAGTGCGTTTTGGTTAGCCATTGCTTACCTCCTGTTAAGGCAAAGGGGAAACGCAGATGCTTCCATCCGCGTCTCCCCGCCTGTTGCTTTGTTACTTCTGGTGGCAGGAGCCCGACATGGCGCAGTGGGCACAGTTGCAGCCACAGCTGGATTTTCCTTTTTTCTTGTCCTTTACCAGTTTAACGATAATCAATACAACTATGAGGAGCAATCCGGCCGAGATCAGAATCGTACCGATATTTTCCGTGATCCATGCTAGCATAAGTCCGACTCCTTTCTGTTATGTCTATGGTCTAAAGTGATTTTGCGAATTACATCTCTACCTTGGTGGTCAGCTTGGTGGCCTCCTTATAGGGGCGTACCAGCATGTAGATGATAGCAGCGAGTACGATGACCGCAGCGATCACACCAATGATATTGGCATTGCCGGTGAACAGGCCGCCGAACTGGTTGATCATCAGGGCTACCGCATAGGCAAAGCCGCACTGATAGGCGATGGCGAACCAGGTCCACTTGGGGCTGTTCATCTCACGCTTGATAGCACCGATGGCCGCGAAGCAGGGAGCGCACAGCAGGTTGAATACCAGGAAGCTGTAACCGGTGATGCCGTTGAACGCAGCCGCGATAGCATCATATACAGTACCGGCGCCGCCGCTGTACAGTACGCCCAGCGTACCAACGATGTTTTCCTTCGCAACCAGACCGGTGATAGAAGCAACGGTCGCCTGCCAGTTGCCCCAGCCGAGGGGTGCAAAGATCCAGGCGATGGCATTGCCGATCTTGGCCAGGATAGAAGCGCTGATCTGATCCTCCTCCAACATGCCGAACTGCCCGTCCAGCCAGCCGAAGCGGGAGGTGAACCACACAAAGATGGTGGAAAGCAGAATGATGGTACCGGCCTTCTTGATGAAGGACCAGCCGCGCTCCCACATGGAACGCAGGACATTGCCCAGAGTGGGCCAGTGATACGCGGGCAGCTCCATAACGAAGGGAGCGGGATCGCCGGCAAACATCTTGGTCTTCTTCAGCATGATACCGGAAATGATGATGGCAGCCATGCCGATGAAGTAAGCGGAGGTGGAAACCCAGGCGCTGCCGCCAAACAGAGCGCCGGCGATCATGCCGATGAAGGGAACCTTGGCGCCGCAGGGGATAAAGGTGGTGGTCATGATGGTCATCCGGCGGTCCCGTTCATTCTCGATGGTACGGGAAGCCATGATGCCAGGGATACCGCAGCCGGTACCGATGAGCATGGGGATGAAGGACTTACCGGAAAGGCCGAACTTGCGGAAGATACGGTCCAGTACGAAGGCGATACGGGCCATATAGCCGCAGGCCTCCAGGAAAGCCAGCATCAGGAACAGCACCAGCATCTGGGGAACAAAGCCCAAAACAGCGCCGACACCAGCCACAATACCGTCCAAAATCAAGCCGGAGAGCCAGTCGGCGGTATCGGCCTTCTCCAGGGCGTTCCCCACCAGCACGGGGACACCGGGCACCCATATGCCGTAATCAGCGGGGTCTGGCTCATCAAAGCCGTTCTTCTCCAAATAACTTACTGCGTCTACATAAGTCATGGGAACAGTGGTATCTTCATCTGCTCCTTCAGGGATTGCGTCATAGTATGCAGTCCACTCGTCAACCGCAAGGGTTTCTTCATCTTCTACCTCTATGGTAGCGGTGTTTCCGGCGGGCTTAAATTTCTTCATCTCCGCCAAGGCCGCATCGGCGTCAAAATCCTCCGCTTCCATGTCCAGACCCAAGAAGGCATCTACCGCCTGAGTAGCTGCGGTATAATCGTCTGCCTGTTCATGATATGCCTTGCTGCCAATACCCAGCAGGTGCCAGCCATCGCCAAACAGGCCGTCGTTGGCCCAGTCGGTCGCGGGGGCGCCCACGCCCACCATGGCCACCCAGTAAACGATGAACATGACGACCGCGAAGATGGGCAGGCCCAACCAGCGGTTGGTCACGATGCGGTCGATGCGGTCGGAGGTGGAAAGACCGCCGTGATTCTTTTTCTTGTAGCAGGCCTTAATGACCTCGCCGATGTAGATATATCTCTCGTTGGTGATGATGGATTCGGCATCATCATCCATTTCGGTCTCTACGGCCTTGATGTCATTTTCGATGTGCTCCAATACTCCCTTATCGATATTCAGGGAGGAAAGCACCTTATCATCGCGCTCAAAGATCTTGATGGCGTACCAGCGCTGCTGCTCTTCGGGCATATTGTGCACGGCGGCTTCCTCAATGTGGGCCAGGGCGTGCTCTACGCTGCCGGAGAAGGTGTGCTGCGGAACGGTCTTGCTGTTCTTGGCGGCATCAATGGCAGCCTCGGCGGCAGCCATCACGCCGGTCCCCTTCAGCGCGGAGATCTCCACCACCTTGCAGCCCAGCTGGCGGGAAAGCTCCTCAACATTGATCTTATCGCCGTTTTTCTTTACCAAATCCATCATGTTGATGGCGACGACGACCGGGATGCCCAGCTCGGTCAGCTGGGTGGTCAGGTACAGGTTACGCTCCAGGTTGGTACCATCAATGATGTTCAGGATGGCATCGGGGCGCTCGCCCAGCAGATAATTACGGGCTACTACTTCTTCCAGGGTGTAGGGGGAAAGGGAATAAATGCCGGGCAGGTCGGTGATGGTAACACCCTCGTGCTTTTTCAGCTTACCTTCCTTTTTCTCTACGGTAACACCCGGCCAGTTGCCTACAAACTGGTTGGAACCGGTAAGAGCATTGAACAGGGTAGTTTTACCGCTGTTGGGGTTACCGGCAAGGGCAATTCTTACATCCATGCGTTATGGCCTCTCTTTCTGATGATTTTGATTAGCATACGCTAACCATATGTCGTTAAAAATGCGGGATGCAGCCTCCCGCGGGGTCCGACTTATTCTACCTCTATCTGTTCGGCATCGGCCTTGCGCAGAGAAAGCTCGTACCCGCGCACCGTTACCTCGATGGGATCGCCCAGCGGCGCTACCTTGCGGATATAAACCTCAACACCTTTGGTCAGGCCCATATCCATGATGCGTCGCTTGATGGCGCCTTCGCCATGGATCTTTACCACACGGACGGTCTCGCCGATCTTGGCCTCTTTCAGATTTTTCATCGTCTGGTTCCTCCTTCTTGTCACATTTCGCTTGTGCTTATGTAGTGTAAAAAGGCATCGCTGCCGTTATACCATAATTTTTACCGCCATCTCTTTGCTGATGGCCACGCGGGCTTCCTTTACATTCACTATCACATTGCCGCCCAGGGTGTTTACCACGGTCACTTCACCACCCACCACAAAGCCCAGATTCTCCAAATGGCGTTTTACCTCCGGGCTGCCGCCAATGCGCTTGATGATATTTTCTTCCCCTACCTGCGCCAGGCTTAAAGGCATCATTTGTTTGTCCTCCGTTCCTCAGCCGGTGTCTTTCTTTTGGCTGATGTCACTTTGCAGTTAGCGCTTGCTAACCATGCATTATAATACAAAAACCGCCCTCTCTTGTCAATGGATTTTTCTCAAAAAAAATTCTCCTCCCGCATTTTCGGCAGTCCTGCCATCAGGTTAGCCTTGACTAACAAAAAACTTGTGCAGTTTGCCAAGGCTAACTCGTCATTTCCCCCGCCGCATTACTGTTTTGCTCCTTTTTTATGGAGAATTTCCCCCACAGCCTTGCACTTTGCCCCAAAAATGTGTAAACTATACTCGTAAAGTCTTATTTGCGGCCCATCCATCTCTTATTATGTAAGGAGTATTCTATGCTGGAATTGCAACACATCAGCTACGAAACCGAAGAAAACCGTGAAATACTGCACGATATCAGCCTGACGATCCAGGACCGCTTTGTGGCCATCACCGGCCCCAATGGCGGCGGTAAATCCACCCTGGCCAAAATCATTGCCGGTATCTATACCCCCACCTCCGGCCGCATCCTGCTGGATGGCGAGGACATCACCGCCCTTTCCATCACCGAACGCGCCCGCCGGGGCATCAGCTATGCCTTTCAGCAGCCGGTGCGCTTTAAGGGCCTACGGGTCGGCGACCTGATGAACCTGGCCGCCGGAAAGGACGCCAATATCGCCGAAGTCTGCGCCTACCTCAGCGAGGTTGGTCTTTGCGCCCGGGATTATATCGACCGTGAGTTGGATGCCAGCCTCTCCGGCGGTGAATTAAAGCGCATCGAGATCGCTATGGTACTGGCCCGCGGCACCGCCCTTTCGGTCTTTGATGAGCCGGAAGCCGGCATCGACCTTTGGAGCTTTCAGAATCTCATCCGTGTCTTTGAAAAGATGTACGAGCAGACCCGCGGCAGCATCCTCATTATCAGTCACCAGGAGCGTATCCTTAATATCGCCGATACCATCGTTCTGCTGAAGGATGGCCGCCTGGCGGAATGCGGTCCCCGGGAGGAAGTCCTCCCCCGCCTGCTGCGCAATATCGATACCGCCCCGCCGGTGTGCAGTATGCTTTCCGATCCCATCAAGGAGGTGCGCTGACCATGATTGACGAAATCCAGAAACGATTGCTGAAAGAGGTCGCCGACCTCGATAGCTTGCCCATCGGGGCCTACAATATCCGTGCCAACGGCGCCCCCGCCGGGCGCAATACCACCGCCCACATCAATATCGTCACCAAGACCGATAAACCCGGCATTGATATTATCATCGCCCCCGGCACCAGGAATGAAAGCGTCCACATTCCCGTGGTCGTCAGCCAAACCGGCCTTAAGGATTTGGTCTATAATGACTTCTATATTGGCGAAAATGCCGATGTGGTCATCATCGCGGGCTGCGGCATCCACTGCGCCGGGGCCGAGGAAACCTCCCATGACGGCATCCATACCTTCCATGTGGGGAAAGGCGCCCACCTACGCTATGTGGAAAAGCACTACGGCGAAGGCGAAGGCCGCGGCAAGCGGGTAATGAACCCCACCACCATTGTCTACCTGGAGGAAGGGGCTTCCATGGATATGGAGACCACCCAGATCGCCGGCGTAGATGACACCCTGCGCAAAACCGGCGGCACCCTGGCAGCCGGCTCCACCCTCACGGTGCACGAAAAGATCATGACCACCGGCGACCAGCACGCCATCACCGATTTTGCCATCGACTTAAACGGTGAGAACTGCAGCACCGATGTGGTAAGCCGCAGCGTGGCACGGGACCACAGCAAGCAGGAGTTCCGCAGCAGCATCAATGGCAACAATGCCTGCGCCGGTCACAGCGAATGTGACGCCATCATCATGGATAAGGCCTGCGTTATCGCCACCCCGGCCCTTACCGCCAACCATGTTGATGCCGCCCTGATCCACGAAGCCGCCATCGGCAAGATCGCGGGTGAGCAGATCATCAAACTGATGACCCTCGGCCTGACCGAAGAGGAAGCCGAGCGGGAGATCGTCAACGGATTCCTAAAATAAACGAAGGAGGCTCATCCCATGAATATTACCGAACGCTTCTTAAAATATGTGGGCTACGGCACCAACAGCGATGAAAAGAGCGAGACCTGTCCCTCCACCCCCAATCAGCTGGTGTTGGGGGCCGCCATTGCTGAAGAACTGAAAGCCCTGGGACTTACCGATGTAGAGCAGGATGCCGATGGCTATGTTTACGGCTATCTCCCCGGCGAGGGCGAAGCCCTTGGCCTTATTGCCCACATGGATACCAGTCCCGCCGTCAGCGGCGATCACATTAAGCCCCGCATTGTCACCTACCCCGGCGGCGTACTGGAGCTGGGCGCTTCCACCCTTTCCCCCACCGATTATCCCTTCCTGGAGGAATACATCGGCCAGGAGCTTATTGTCACCGATGGCACCACCCTGCTGGGCGCCGATGATAAAGCCGGTGTGGCGGAGATCGTTACCCTGTGCGAGTACCTGCTGGCTCACCCCGAGGTAAAGCATCGTCCCATTGCCGTCTGTTTCACCCCCGATGAGGAGATCGGCCGCGGCACCGACCGCTTCCGCATGGATCGCTTCCCTGCCAAGGAAGCCTATACCGTGGATGGCGGCGAGCTTGGCGAGATCGAGTATGAAAACTTCAATGCCGCGGCGGCGACGGTCAAGGTGCGGGGGCTCAATATCCACCCCGGTAGTGCCAAAAACAAAATGAAGAACGCGGCCCTGCTGCTGGCGGAATTTATCGGCCTGCTGCCCGCCGCCGAAACTCCCGCCCACACCGAGGGCTATGAGGGCTTCTTCCACCTCTGCGAAATGTCGGGCGATGAATCCTCCGCCGAAGCGACCTACATCATCCGGGATCACGACCGGGAGAAGTTTGAGGCCCGCAAGGTGCTTATGCAGCAAACCGCCGATTTTATGAATCAGAAATACGGTGCCGGCACCTTTACCCTGCATATGACCGATAGCTACTACAATATGAAGGAAAAGCTCACCGACCATATGTACCTGATCCATAACGCTGAAGCCGCCATGCAAAAGGCCGGTGTCACTCCCAAGATCGTCGCCATCCGCGGCGGCACCGATGGCGCCCGTCTCTCCTACGAGGGGCTCCCCTGCCCCAACCTCTCCACCGGCGGTCTCAATTTCCACTCCATCCACGAATTTATCCCCATCCGTTCGCTGGAAAAGATGGTCGAAGTTCTCCGGAACCTTGTCACCTTGTAAAAGCACAAAAATATCCCCCCTGCCGCTCCTTTCCGGGAACAGCAGGGGGAATTTTTATGTCAGCTTATTTTTCATAACGCTCAACCATGCGCCGGAAAGATTCTGCGGTGTAAAAGCCACCGGATCGACCGCCACAAAGGGGGCAGGCTCCACTCCAAGAAAATAGTGAGCACAGGCGTATGCCAGCAGCCGTCCTATTTCATAGCTGTTCGGCACCACCACGCCAATGACATTACTGTGCTCATCCAGCTGGTCTATCACTTCCTTACTTACGCCCTGCGTCACCACCTTAATATCGGTACGCCCCAGCAGCGACAGTACTCCCAGCACCGCCTCCGCCATGCGGCTTTGGCTGATGTACAGCGCCTCTATCTGCGGCAGCTCCCGCAGCAGGTCGTTTATCATCGTGTACGCCTGCGTTTCCTCGGTATACTGCACCACCTTATCCAGTGTGATCAGTGGGAACTCCTCCTCCAATATGCTGATGGCACTGCGATCACGGTGCCGCGCCGGCTGGGAATCTCCGCCGTAGCACAGGTAGGCGGCATGGGTCAGCCCATGCGCTGTCATGTATTTGCCCAGCAGCCAGCTGGCCTGCTTACCGCTTTCCACCATGTTGCTGGCAATACAGCAGTCGTACTGGTTCGCGGTAAAGCCTGTCGGCACACAGGAGGAAAACAGCACCTTTGTGCGGCGGGGCAGGTGCTTCCGGAAAGGCGAAACACTGCATTCATCCAGGTTAGGGATGCAGATAACCGCATCCGGCTTGGCCGCAGCAAAGCTCTGCAATTGCAGCTCCTGGATCTCATAGCTGCCGTGGGCGTCGGTCTTTTGCACCAGATGGATCCCCAGCGTATTCAGGCCGTCCCGCAGCCCCTCCAGCTTGGAATGGCTCACCGGCGTGGTCTCCATATAGGTGGAAACGCACACCTTGTAGTCACCCGCCCGCACCTTTTGGATATCCGCCTCGGAAAGCTCCAGTGAAAGCTGACTGGCGCCGGGGCGGTCAAACTGGTCAAAAACCAGTGCCTTGGTGCTGTCCCCGGTGATGAACTCCGGCGAGATGCTGAAAAACCGCTGCCCGCCGTCCCCTTTTATTATTTTGATGATATCCTGCACCACCTCGATGATCCTCATATCGATACGGGTGCGGTTAAAAAACAGGTACTTGGTAAGGAAGATATCCCCGATGGCCAAAAGGGAGATATCCTGCGGCATGGTGACGCCCTGATGCTGCAGGTAATCCACCACATGCATCGTCGCCATCATTTCAGTGGTAATAATGCCGGTAATGCCGCGGCTTTGCAGTGTTCCCAATACCTGATCCAGGTTTTCCAGCGCCAGCGTACGGAACAGGTAAGTCTCGATCTCCACCAGGTTTTCATCAGGAAATACCATATGGTTCTGCTTGTAAAACAGCTTGCATGTCTCCAGCACCAGCCGATTGGTGTAGGGGTTCTCCTTGGGTGTGATAACCAGAATGTTGCGGTGCCCCAGCGAGACCATATGCCGCAGCGCCGCTACCATCGCCGCACGGTAATCAAAGTTGATGTGGTAGCAGCGCGGGTACACCTTCGGGTCGTGGTTCAGGAAGATGATGGGTGCCTCCACTGTCTCGTGATAGCGGGTCTGCACCAGCCGCACCGTGTAGTCCAGTATGATGTAGTCCAACCCATAGCGCTTCTGATAAGTTTTCAGCTCCTGCAGGGTCATCTCGGTCTTTACCAAAATCGATACCACCTCGATATCACCGGGACCCACCACACGGTGAGAAAGCTCCTCGCGGTTGTGGATATCCCCACAACAGTGCAGGGCATCGATCAGGTCCTCGGCAAAGCTGCACCGATAGTTCCGCAGCAGAAAGCCCACCGTGATCTTCCCACGCTCCTGCTTTGGCGCACCCAGCTCCTCCATGGCCCGCTCCACACGGCCGCGCAGTTCGTCACTGACGAACCTTGTCCGGTTGATGACATGCGACACCGTCGCCACCGATGTACCCGCCCGCTTCGCGATCTCCTGAATGGTCGCCATATTTTTCACACCCTCTCGTTTTGTCAAAAATTCGTTATCGCTTTTGTGCAGTTTACCGTTTTAGCCTCCTCTAATCTTTTTTTGGTGTCAAAATTTGCGTAAAACAGCACTTTCATGTGCTTTCCGCTTCATTGTCTTGCCTTTGATAACCTCTTCCTCTTGTTCAAAATCGTCAAATTGTTGTTTATTTTTTGGCATATTTGTGAAATACAGCATCATTTTTACCTTAATCAGAAACAGTGAAGTCCAATTTGCGTAAATAATACACTTTTTCGGCCCAAAAAGCAATGTTTTTCCGTTCTATTTCAGTCAAAATTCTCTTTTTCTCATTTGACACTCCCGAATGTTGACGGTAACATGAAACTGTAATGTGTGGCGCGCGCACAAAACAGTGTTCAAATAATAGAAAGATTCAAGAATATTTGAGGAGTGTAGTTTTATGAAGTTAGAAAAGGAAGGCTTGGTCGTAACCCCATTGACCGAGCAGAAAACCGGTCTGTGGGATATGGCATTCATCTGGTTCTGTGCCAATGTCGCCGTCCCCCGTCTGATGATCGGCGGCTCGCTGGCGGAGCTGGGCTTCGGCAAAATGATACTCATTCTCATCGCCGGCAACATTCTGGTATTCCTGCCTCTGCTGGCGCTGGGCGTCATCGGCTTCAATGTTCGTATCCCCACCATGGCTGCCACCCGCATGACCTTCGGCGTTAAGGGCTCCTATCTGCCTTCCGTCGCCAACGGCATTCAGCTGCTGGGCTGGGGCGCCAATGTCACCGTCATCTGCGGCGCTTCCATCAACAGCATCATTAAGGCAATGACCGGTTTTGAGAACCTTGCCCTGTGGATCGTTGTCACCGGCATCGTTCAGCTCGTCATCACTGCCTACGGTGTGCGTTCCATTACCTGGCTGCAGCGTGTTTCCGTTCCGCTGCTGGCTATTCTCACAGTTGTTTCCGCCATTCTCATCATCAAGAACTACGGCTGGAGCAGCATCACCAATTATCAGCCTGTCGCCGCCATCGGTCTGCTTGCCGGTCTTGATATCGTCGCCAGCAACGCCTTCGCGTGGGGTCCCATGGTCTGCGACTACACCCGCTACGCCAAAAGCAAGTCCTCCTCCAGTTGGGGCACACTCATCGGTTCTCTCGCCGGTGCTGCGGGCTTCATGTTCGTGGGCGGCATCTCCTATATGACCACCGGCAATGCCAACCCTGTTGATATGCTGCTTTCTCTGGGGCTTGGTATTCCCGCGCTGCTCATCATCGTGCTGTCCTCCGTTACCACCAATGTTATGAACCTCTACTCCGCCTCCATTTCCTTCGTCAATGTCTGGCCCAAGGCGAAGCCCTGGCAGATCATCGGCATCGGCGGCATCGTTATGACCGGTATCGCGCTGATCCCCAACCTCATCGGTCATTTCATCAGCTTCCTCACCATCGTCGGCTCCATCTTCGTTCCGCTTATCGCTATCATGCTGGTAGATTACTTCCTCATCAAGAAACAGAAAGTGGTTCCCGAGGAAATGCTGGCAGAGGATAGCACCTCCAAGTACTGGTTCAAGGGCGGCTTTAACTGGAAGGCCATCATCATCTGGCTCATCGGTGCCGTTATGTACAACATGCTCTATTACTTCTGGCCGGTTCTTGGTTCCTGCATTCCCACCTTCCTCGTCATCGGTATCCTGTATTATCTGGTCGCCGATAAGAAATGATCCATGGAGAAAGGCGGTAACTAAACTATGAGCACTATTCTCATCAAAAACGCCAGAATGCGCGGTCATCAGGAGCTCACCGATCTCTACATCAAGGACGGTGTCTTTGCCGAGATCGGGGGCGGGCTTTCTTACCCTGCCGATGAGATCATTGATGTCGCCGGCAAGCTGGTCTCCGCCCCGTTCTGCGATGCCCATCTGCATCTGGATGCTGTCCTCAGCGTCGGCAAGCCCCGCTACAATATGAGCGGCACCCTCATCGAGGGCATCAACATCTGGGGCGAGCGCATGCAGGGTCTTACCAAGGAGACCATCAAGAAAAACGCCCGCGATGTCATCAAGTGGGAAGTCGCCAATGGTTCCATGTTCCTGCGCACCCATGCAGATGCCACCGAGCCGACTGGTACTGTGGTGGAAGCGCTGCTGGAGGTTCGTGAGGAAATGAAGGACCTCGTCGATCTTCAGATCGTCGCGTTTCCTCAGGAATGTATCTTCACCGAAAAGGGTCACACCGACCTGATGGAAAACGCCATGAAGCTGGGCTGCGATGCCGTTGGCGGCCTACCCTACATGGAGTACAGCCCTGAGGACGGCCTGCGCGATGTCAAGTTTGTCTTTGACCTCGCGGAAAAATACGGTGCGCTCATCGATATCCACTGCGATGAAAATACCGATGACCAGTCCCGCTTTGTGGAGGCAATGGCACGGGAAACAATTGTCCGTGGAATGCAGGGCCGTGTTACGGCAAGCCATACCACCGCCATGCACAATTACAATAATGACTTCGCGTTCAAGCTCATAGGCTTCCTCAAAAAAGCCCAAATGAACATGGTCACCAATCCCTTCGCCAACTCCTGCCTGCAAAACCGCACCGACGGCTACCCCCGTCACCGCGGGCACACCCGCGTGGATGAGCTCCTGGCCAATGGCATCAATGTCTGCATCGGCAGCGATGACATCATGGATCCGTGGTATCCCATGGGCAAGGGCTCACCGCTTGCCGGCGCCGCCCTGCTGATGAACTACGCCCAACTCAGCGGCTATCCGCAGGTCGCCCAGCTCATTGATATGATCACCTGCAACAGCGCCCGCACTATGTGCCTTACGGGCTATGGTCTCGCCGTTGGCAATCCCGCCAATATGATCGTACTGGACGCCGAAAGCGAGTTTGACGCTATCCGCCTGCAAAGTGAATGTCTCTATGTCATTCGCCATGGCTGCGTCGTCTGCCGCACGGTACCCGCCCGCCGCACACTGGAATTCGAGGGCAAGCAGGAAAATATCGACTTCCGCCTCACCGCGGAAAACCTCTAAGCAAAGGAAGGCAAATCTTATGGCAATGAACAATAAAAATGACAACCGCAGCAAAAAGATCGTCTTTTGCTCCAGCTGCCTACTGAATACCAATAATAAGGTGCTTCCGCTGGCACGCTACGGTGGCTTCAGCAAGGAATTTATTGATATCCTTGCTAAATACGATCTGGGCGTACAGCAGATGGATTGCCCCGAAACCCTATATCTTGGCATCCAGCGCTGGCAGCACACCAAGAATCTTTATGACAATGTCGGCTTCCGCCGTCACTGCCGTCAGCTGGCGGAAAAGGAAGTAGACTATATGTACTCCTACATGCAGATGGATTATGATACCGTAGCAGTGCTGTGCTGTGATGGTTCCCCCACCTGCGGTTGCGGGCTGACCAGTTGGGATGAAAACTGGGGCGGCCCCCCTGAGGCTCCTCTGGATTACGGCAATGCTGTTATCGAAGGTGTCGGCGTTTTTGTCGATGAAATGCAAAAGGCGATCCGCGATCGTGGCCTACCCATGCCTCCGTTCTATGGTCTGGGGCTCGATGATGCCTCTCAGCCCTTCGATCAGATCATCGCAAACTTTGATGCCTTCCTTGCAAAGTGCATGAAGGAACTCGAAAAGTAACAGGTTTTCCCTCTCTCTTTTGGGGCCAGCCGGAATTGTCTCCCCGGCTGGCCCTTTCTCTTTGTCCTTTGCCCTATTTCTTCATTTCCTGGACTCCCCTCTCCACCGGCGGTCTCAATTTCCACTCCATCCACGAATTTATCCCCGTCCGTTCGCTGGAAAAGATGGTCGAAGTTCTCCGGAACCTTGTCACCCTGTAAAAGCACAAAATATTCCCCCTGCCGCTCCTTTCCGGGAACAGCAGGGGACATTTTTCTGCCAACCGGTACGGTTTTCCCTCCTTTTTCCTCCCTTTTACCTTTTGTGTGGATATAAGCCTATCCGCCAATCCATCCGTCGATTTGACGGAAAATGGGCGTAGAAAAAGGACAGTCGATTTCTCGGCTGCCCTTTCGATATGAAGATAGCTCATTCAGTTTGCGGCAGGGTCTTGTTCTGATACTTCTTCACCAGAAGTTTGGTTATTGGGGAGCGGGCCATACCCGTCTGGGTTTCCGTCGAGGTCTGTGCTATGATAGTTTTCATACAACCAGTATTTCCCGCCAATCCCAACGACGATGTTTTCGCCATATTGATAAACTTCTGCGCCAACAATAGGGTGATTTGCCTGGAAGTTTTCTTTGGGTATGCCGTCCAAATAATTACCTGCGTCATTTGTGCCTTGGAAGTTGGTAACATCACTTTCAATGACACCTAAATAAACAAAATCGTCTTTCAATTCGTTGAACGATGTTTGCGAAGTAGACTGTTTATACAAGGTGTCATTAACATAAATCATCGGTGCTGCGTCTGCTATACCCGGAGTAGTAACACTATCGTTGTTGTGGGGAAAAAGGGAAATTGCCGCGACGCATACTAAAGCCAAACAAGCTGCAACCGCTCCCCATTTAGCCCAGATGGACTTCTTTGCTTTTTGGTATACCCTCGCCTCGCTGACATATTTCTCATTGATATCGCCAAGGACCTCATACAGTTTTTCGTTAGTCATAGTTCAAAGCCCCTTTCTAAAAGGTAGTTGTGCAGTTTAAGGCGGAGGCGGTTAAGGGTCATTGATACTGCCCCATCATTCATGCCGTGCCGGACAGCAATTTCTGAAATGCCATCGGTGTACCAGTATCGGCTGATAAAAATACTTCTATTCTCTGGAGAAAGACTATCCAGAAATGTATCAATGGCTTTCGTGAGTTCCTTTTGGTCAAATGCCTGCCCAACATCATCCTTGCCAGATACCAGGTCTGAAAGTTCCTCCAAAACCACAGGCAACTCTCCGCCGCCTCGTTTGTCGGCATTGTTATGCTTGTATCGGTTAAACGATAAGTTTCGGACTATTTTCCCAAGGAATGTAGATAGAATGCTCGGTCTATGCGGTGGCATGGAGTTCCACGCGTTCAAGTATGTGTCGTTCACACATTCCTCGGCATCTTCATTATTACCCAATATGTTTTTGGCAATCGAGGTGCAGTAGCTTCCATACTTGTCTGCTGTTGCGGGGATTGCCTGCTCATTCCTATCCCAGTATAACTGGACTATATTTGCGTCATCCATCAGCGTTCACCCCACTTTCGAATTTACCCTTTCACCTATATACACAACTTTTGAACTCAAATCTCACACATTTTTTCAAATATCTTTCTATCCCATAATACCACAATGTTCTACAATTTTGGCATGAAAAGATGCCGAGGTTGCCTTCGGCTCTTTTCGGTATCCAGTATCGGTGAAGTGCGTGATTTAGTGAAATCACTGGAGTTCTACCCTATCCACACAAAGGTTAAAAGGGAGCCTTTTTCCCTTTCGTTGACATTCTCATTTAGTAATAGTATACTATAAGTTAAGTCTGCTATTTGTGCAAAAATACTTTTACGGAGGTCGTCATGTCCGTCAATTCCATGCCAAAAGAAAACAAAATGGGGACAATGCCGGTCAAAAAGCTCATTTTTAATATGGCCCTGCCGCTCATCATTTCCATGCTCATCCAGGCCCTTTATAATATCGTCGATAGCATCTTCGTCTCCCGCATCAGCGAGGATGCTCTCACCGCCGTTTCGCTGGCCTTCCCCGTTCAGAACCTCATGATCGCCTTTGCCACCGGCACCGGCGTGGGTATGAATGCCCTGCTTTCCCGCCGACTGGGCGAGAAAAACCGCGAGGCCGCCGAGGAAGTCGCTAATGTCGGCCTGCTGCTTTCCATCTGCACTGCCGTGGTATTCGCGCTGTTCGGGGTTTTCGGCTCTCAGCTCTACTTCTCCATGCAGAAGGGTGTTTCCCCCATCATCGCGGAATACGGCGCCCAGTATCTTTCCATCGTCTGCATCGGCTCCATCGGCATCTTTGTGGAGATCACCGCCGAGCGGATGCTGCAGGGCACCGGCCAAACCCTCATCACCATGTTCATTCAGGGCATCGGCGCCATCATCAATATCATCCTCGATCCCATCATGATCTTCGGCCTCCTCGGCTGCCCTGCCATGGGCGTCCGGGGCGCTGCCTATGCTACCATCATCGGTCAATTGGTCGCCGCAGTGCTTGGTATTGTCCTCAATCAAAAGCACAATACCGATGTCCGTGTCAATCCCAAAAAGATCCGTTTCAATTTTCCCCTCATCGGCGAGATCTATTCCATCGGCTTCCCCTCCATTTTGATGACCGCCATCGGCTCGGTCACCACCTACCTCATGAATCAGATCCTGCTGGCGTTCAGCACCACCGCGTCGGCGGTCTACGGCGTCTACTTCAAGCTCAACAGCTTTTTCTTTATGCCGCTCTTCGGCCTCAATAATGCCGTTGTTCCCATCGTCGCCTACAATTACGGTGCCCGCAACCGCGGCCGCATCCATCAGGCCATCCGCACCTCCACCATCACCGCTGTCACCATCATGCTGCTGGGCTGGGCCGCATTCTTCTTCCTGCCGGTGCCGCTGCTCCGCCTGTTCGATGCCTCCGAAGCCATGATCGCCATCGGCATCCCGGCCTTCCGCATCACCTCCTTCACCTACCCGCTGGCCGCTGTCAGCATCGTTGCCAGCAGCGTGTTCCAGGCCCTGGGTAAAAGCATGTACAGCATGCTGGTCTCGCTGGGCCGTCAGCTCATCGTGCTCATTCCGGTGGCGTACCTGTTCTCCCTCACCGGTGTGCTGGATGATGTCTGGCTCGCCTTTCCCATCGCGGAGGTCGTCTGCCTTATCTCCTCGCTGTTCTTCCTCAAAAAAGTCCTCCACCGGCTGGATGACTTCCCGCAGTAATATTTATGGTTTCTTAGCGCTTGATGAATTTTCTTCACACAAAGCACCTCAAATCCCCCCTATTTGTGAATTTTCTCCTTTTTGTCGCAAATTTTTCTCATTTTCCTGTGTTCATTTGTTAGTATTTCAGTCTTGACATTATCACGCTAAAGCGATAAAATTGCACCATCAAAGATCGATCCGCCCCAAGGACGGAGGAAAGGAGTCCCGGCATGATGATGGTTTTTGCTGCTGCCCGTAACCGTAATTTCGCTTCTGCATCCTGTGCCGAGGCTTCTTCTGCCTGCTCTGCATCTACCGCTATCGTCATTATGGGCGCCATGATTATGGCGTCCATTTTTGTTATCATTATTAGCCTGCTGGGCGCCATTCGACTGTCCGCGCTGGTAATGCTCCCGATGATATCGGTCGTTTTGGGGATGAATTCGCAATAGTTGTTACCCATTTCATTTTCGGTACAACAAGCGGTTCTGCCAAACGGCAGGGCCGCTTTTTTGTATAGATTCAGTAAAAAGTAAAGGAGTAAAACAAGATGAAAAAGCTTTTTAGTATGATGATGGCCGTTCTCATGGTTCTGGCCATGGCTGCCTGCGGCAGCGAACCCTCCGCCAACGGCGGCAATGATTCCCCCGAAGCCACCACCGTTAAAATCGGCGGGATCGGCCCCATGACCGGCCCCTACGCCAACTACGGCCTCTCCGAAAAGTACGGTGCCGAGCTCGCCGTCAAGGAGATCAACGAAGCAGGCGGCATCGCCGGCAAGCAGGTCGAATTGAACTATCAGGACTCCCAGGGCGATAGCGAAAGCGCCGTCAACGCCTACGGCAAGCTGATGGACTGGGGCATGAATGTCTCTCTCGGCTGCGTTCTCTCCGGTGAAAACGCCTCCGTTGTCGCCGCCGCCCGGGATGACGACGTCATGCTGCTCACCCCCTCCGGCTCCGCCGATAAGTGCATCGAGGGCAACAGCCGCGCCTTCCGTATCTGCTTCTACAATTCCTATCAGGGCGCCGCTGCCGCCCAGTACATCAAGGATAACAACATGGTAGATACCGTCGGCATCCTGTACCAGAGCGATAACGACTACTCGGTCGGCCTTTACAATGCCTTTGTCGCCAAGTGCGGCGAGCTGGGCATCAACATCGCCGAGACCCAGACCTTCACCGCCTCCACCAGCACCGATTTCTCCACGCAGGTCAATGCGCTGGTCTCCTCCGGCGTCAAGCTGGTATTCATCCCCTTCTATGCGGAGGAAGCCTCTACCTTCCTCACCCAGGCCCGCGGTAAGTTCGCCGATGGCGTTTACTTCTTCGGTGCCGATGGTCTGGACGGCATCCTCGGCAAGGTCGCACAGGACCCCACCATCGCCAATAACGTGCTGATGCTCACCCCCTTCTCCGCCGATAACCCCGCCGAGAATGTACAGAGCTTCGTTGCGAAGTACAAGGAAGCCTACGGCGCCACCCCCGACCAGTTCGCTGCCGATGCCTATGATGCCGTCTATGTCATCAAGGCTGCCGTAGAAAAGGCCGGCTCCACCTCCGGTGACGCACTGGCCGCCGCCATGACCTCCCTCACCGTTGAGGGCGTGACCGGCACCATGACCTGGGGCAGCGACGGCAACACCAATAAGCCCGCCAGCGCCATCCTCTACTATGACGGCGTAGGCACCCTCTTCGACCACCAGGATTAACCCTCGCTTTTCTCTCCCCTCCTCATTTATAAGGGCCCGGCCCCCCGCCGGCTTCTGCCGGTCCGGGGTGCCCGGGCCGCAGGCCGCCCCGGCTTCGCCGGGGCCCACGGACTTCGCCGGGCCTGCGGCCCTCCCCCTCCCCCTTCGCTATCCCCCCTTCGCCATTCCCTCCCAAAGCTACCCCCAAATCCCACACAAAGGATCGAGCTTACCATGACACACTTCATTCAGACTATCATCAGCGGGTTGAGCCTCGGCAGCATCTTCGCCCTGATCGCGCTGGGTTATACCATGGTATACGGCATCGCCAAAATGCTGAACTTCGCCCACGGCGATATCATCATGATCGGCGCCTATACCGGCATCATTACCGTAGCGCAGATGGGCCTGCCGCCCCTTTTTGCCGTGCTGTTCAGTATTCTGCTCTGCGCCCTGCTGGGTGTCCTCATCGAATTTCTGGCCTATAAGCCGCTGCGTCAGGCGCCGCCGCTCAGCGTGCTCATCACCGCCATCGGCGTCAGCTACTTTTTGCAGAACCTTGCGCTGCTGCTGTTCGGTTCCCAGCAAATGGCCTATCCCACCCTCATCCGGCTGGGGCAGGTCAGCGTGGGCGGCGTCACCATCGATGGCATCACCATCCTCACCCTGCTGGTCACGGCGCTCATCATGGTGGTGCTGTCCTTCTTCATCAATCACACCCGGCTGGGCAAGGCCATGCGTGCCGTCAGCGAGGATAAAGCCGCTGCTTCCCTCATGGGCATCAGCGTCAATCGCACCATTTCCATTACCTTCGCCATCGGCTCGGCGCTGGCCGCTGTCGCCAGCATCTTCTATGGCATGTCCTATGTCTACATCAAGCCCACCACCGGCGCCATGCCCGGCATCAAGGCCTTTACGGCAGCCGTATTCGGCGGGATCGGCTCGGTGCCCGGCGCTATGCTGGGCGGCATCCTGCTCGGCATCATCGAGCAGCTCTCCAAAACCTATATTTCCACCCTCTGGGCCGATGCCATCGTCTTTGGCGTTCTGGTCCTGGTCCTGGTGGTCAAGCCCACCGGCCTCTTGGGTAAAACAATGAATGAGAAGGTGTAAGAAGATGAAACAGAAAAAATTCAAATTTTCCGGCGATCTTCTGACCTTCATCCTGGTCGCAGCGGTTTACGCTGTGGTCGCCTACCTGCTGTATGGCGGCAGTCTCACCCGCCAGTTCTCCAATATGATCATCCCCATTTCGGTCTACATCGTGCTGGCGGTCTCGCTCAATCTCGTTGTCGGCCTTTTGGGGGAACTCTCCTTGGGCCACGCCGGGTTCATGTCGGTCGGCCTTTTCTCCGGCTGCCTTTTGTCCATCGCCCTGGTGGATGTCCTCCCCATGGCGGTCCGCCTGCCTCTTTCCATGGTCGTTGGCGGCCTGGTAGCGGCGCTCTTTGGCCTTGCGGTCGGTCTGCCCGCCTTGCGGCTCAGGGGCGACTATCTTGCCATTGTCACCCTGGCTTGCGGCGAGATCATCAAGAACATCATCACCAATCTTGATTTTACCGGCGGCGCCTTGGGCCTCAATACCAACCCCATCTATTCCAATGCAAAAAAGCTCCTGCCCTACGCTGTCATATTGGTGTTGCTCACCGTTCTTGTCATGATGAACCTCAAGCGCTCCAAGCAGGGCCGCGCCATCATGGCCATCCGGGATAACCGCATCGCCGCCGAATCGGTCGGCATTGATGTTACCCGCTACAAGCTCATGGTTTTCATGCTGGCCGCGTTCTTCGCGGGGGCAGCCGGCGTGCTGTACGGCCACTTCTTCGCCAATGTCAAGGCAGCCACCTTCGATTACAACATGTCCATCGAGATCCTGGTCATCGTGGTACTGGGCGGCATGGGCAGCATCCCGGGCTCCATCATCGCCGCCATTGTGCTTACCGCCCTGCCGGAGGCCATGCGTGAGTTTGCCGATTACCGGATGCTTCTCTATGCCATCGTCCTCATCATCGTCATGCTGGCCACCAATAATCCCACCATGAAGGAATTTTTCCACCGCATCTCCCCGGCCGAGGTCCTGCGCCGCGCCAAAAAGAAAAAGGCCAAATCTTTGCAGAAGGAGGGCGCTTAAATGTCTGTCAAGACCCACAATAAAACCAAGCTGGTCCCGGTCAACCGCAGCGTTGCCCTCCTGCCGGAGCGCGACGCCTCCATCAGCCCCATCCTGGAGTGCATTGATCTCGGCGTGACCTTCGGCGGACTGAAAGCAGTCGACAACTTCGATATCACCATCGGCCGCACCGAGATTGCCGGGCTCATCGGCCCCAACGGTGCCGGCAAGACCACCATCTTCAATTTGCTCACCAAGGTCTATCAGCCCACCCACGGCACCATCCTGCTGGATGGCAAGGATATCCACGGCATGACCACCGCGCAGGTCAACCGCGCCGGCATCGCCCGTACCTTCCAGAATATCCGCCTGTTTTCGGAGCTGACGGTGGAGGAAAACATCACCGTCGCCATGAGCAGCCAGATCAAGTACAATATGGCCAGCGGCATCTTCCGCCTGCCCTCCTTCTGGAAAGGCGAGCGCATCGCCCACGAACGCGCCATGGAGCTGCTCTCCATCTTCCACATGGAGCAGTTTGCGAATGCCAAGGCAGGCAGCCTGCCCTACGGCGCCCAGCGCCGGCTGGAGATCCTGCGTGCCCTGGCTACCAACCCCTGCCTGCTGCTGCTGGATGAGCCCGCCGCGGGCATGAACCCCTCCGAAACAGCCGAGCTGATGGAAAACATTCGCACCATCCGCGATACCTTCAAGATCGCCGTGCTCCTCATCGAGCACGATATGAGCCTTGTTATGAATATCTGCGAGGGCATCGCCGTGCTCAGCTTCGGCCGCATCATCGCCAAGGGCTCCCCGGAAGATATCCAGTCCGATCCCAAGGTCATCGAGGCCTACCTGGGCCGTAAAAAGGAGGCGTAACCCATGAGTGAAATGCTGAAAGTCAGTGATCTCCATGTCTATTATGGCAGCATCCACGCTGTTAAGGGCGTTTCCTTCGAGGTCCACGAGGGCGAGGTCGTCACCCTCATCGGTGCCAACGGCGCCGGTAAATCCACCATTCTGAATACTGTTTCGGGGCTTCTGCATCCCCGCTCCGGCTCCATCCTCTTTCACGGAAAAGACCTGCACGGCGTCCCCGCCCACAAGCTGGTGGGCATGGGCCTGGCCCAGGTCCCGGAGGGTCGCCATGTCTTTTTGCAGATGACGGTGCAGGAAAACCTGGAGATGGGCGCTTTTTCCCAGCCCTCCTCCGGCATTGAGGCGGACCTGGAAAGCGTTTATCAGCGCTTCCCTCGCCTGCTGGAACGCCGTAAACAGATCGCCGGTACCCTTTCCGGCGGCGAGCAGCAGATGCTGGCCATGGGCCGCGCCCTGATGAGCCACCCCAAGCTGCTCATGCTGGATGAACCCTCCATGGGTCTTGCGCCCATCCTGGTGGAGCAAATCTTCGGAATCATCCGGGAGCTGCACGCTTCCGGCACCACCATCCTCCTGGTCGAACAGAACGCTCAGGCCGCCCTGGAGGTCGCCGACCGGGCCTATGTCCTGGAAACCGGCCGCATCGTTCTTTCCGGTACCGGCGCCGAGCTGATGGCCAGCGATCAGGTGCAAAAAGCCTACCTCGGCGGTTAATTTGCCATCCTTACTCCTTTTTTATACGAATCATTCCCGGCGGGTGTATCATGCAGCACCTACCGGGAATGATTTTTTGTCTTGATTTTACTTGTTGCGGCAGGTCCCTGCCACGGCCCTTTTCCTTCTCCGCCAGTCCCTGCCGCATCCGGGATACGGCCCGCAGGGCCGGCGCCGTTCCGGCGCCGCAGGCGGCCTCCGGCCGCCGAATTCGTCCTGCGGACGAATTGCCCTGCGGGCCGTCTTCGGCTCTCCTCTTACCCCTGCATCCTACTTCTTTCCATATCTCAGCACCGCAAATTCCACCGGCGTCGTCAGCTCCGTTTTCGCCAGCAGCTTCTGCTGGTCCGCCGCCCCGGTCTTGTAGTAGTACGGCGTCATCATAAAAAGACTTTCAATCTCCTGTCCTCGCACCGTCATCTCATACCGCAGCTCCCGGCAGTCTACCAGTCGGAAACCCTCCAGCTCATACGGCTTTACCTCGTTGCGATACGGCTTTTCGTAGATGGCCTCCTTCAGCCCGTACAGATGATTTTCCAATGGGATGGTCATGATAAACTGCCCGTCCGGCTTCAGCACCCGCAGGAATTCCTCCCCACAGTACGGTGCAAAGACCGAAAGCAGCAGGTCCACGCTTTCTCCCGCCACCGGCAGATGAAAACAGCTTGCTACTGCGTATTCGGTCTCCCTATCCCGCTTGGCCGCCTCCTGCAGCGCCGCCTTGGAAATATCGATTCCCGCCACCTTCGGCCGGTATTCCCTCTCCCGCAGCGTTTTGGCCATCTCCGCGGTATAGTAGCCCTCACCGCAGCCCGCGTCCAGCACCGTCATCCCCTGCCTTGCCGCCGCCAGGCCCTGCTTTATCAGCTCCTGCCGCATCGGGTCATAGTATCCCCGCTCCAGGAAGGCGCTCCTCGCCTTCACCATCCGCTTGTCATCCCCGTGGTGCTTCCGGCCGGTCTGCTGGCTCAGCAGCAGGTTCACATACCCACTCCTTGCCACATCAAAGCTATGCCCCGCCGGGCACACCAGCCGGCGCTCTTCCCGGCACAGCGGCTTTTGGCAGCTTGGGCAGCAGAATATACTCATCGCTTTTTCTCCTCCTCTACTTCCTGCAGGGCCCCCATCTGCGGCGGAGCTGCGGGGCTCCGCCCCGCCCCCGCGCGCCCTGCGGGCGCGCGGGTCGCCGGCCCCGCAGGGGCCGGCGGCTCCGCCGCCCCTCCTTCGCAGGCTTTTCTTCTTCCCCCAGTATAGCACGGGAGCCGCCCGCTTTCCAGCAGGCAGCTCCCTTTTCGTCCATATAAATATCACGAAAGAAAAATTCCCTTAGCGTGCAGCCTGGCCAGGCTCCGCAGAATGGTCATCTCAGCGTTCTGGCACTCCAGCACGCTGTGCTTCTGGCGCAGCTCTTCCTGCGCCTCCGCCAGCGCCCGGCGCTCGCGCTCCTCGTCGATCTCCTCGGGCCGCAGCACCTCTTCCACCATCACCGATACGGTATTCTCGCCCACCCGGGCAAAGCCCGCATCCACCACGGCGGATTGCCACTCGCCGTCCGGCGTTTGCAGCCGCATCGTCCCCGGCACAATGCCGATGACCGCAGCCTCATGGTGCGCCATAATGCCCATCGAACCATCCTGGATCGGCAGCTGGACCTGCACCGCCTCCCCTTCGTAAAAGACGCGGGAAAACCCGATCACCTTCAGGGTAAAGGTCTCCATTTTGGCACCTCTCCTTTCCGGTCGTTACACGCCTTGCTTGGCCTTTTCTATGACATCCTCGATGGTGCCGACATTGAAGAACGCCCACTCGGGGTATTCGTCCATCTCACCGTCGATGATGGCCTTAAAGGAACGGATGGTATCCCGGACGGGGACATACTTGCCCGGTACGCCGGTAAAGTTTTCCGCCACATGGAAGGGCTGCGAAAGGAACTTCTGGATCTTTCTCGCCCGGTAAATGGTCACCTTATCCTCGTCGGAAAGCTCCTCCATACCCAGGATCGCTATGATATCCTGCAATTCCTTGTACTTCTGCAGGATCTTCTGCACGGCTCTCGCCGTTTCGTAGTGCTCCTGCCCCACAATGTCTGCTTCCAATATACGGGAGGTGGATTCCAGCGGGTCTACCGCCGGGTAAATACCCTGCTCCACGATCTTACGGGAAAGTACGGTAGTCGCATCCAGGTGGGCAAAGGTCGTCGCGGGGGCGGGGTCGGTCAAGTCATCGGCCGGTACATATACCGCCTGCACCGAGGTAATGGACCCGTCATGGGTGGAGGCGATGCGCTCCTGCAGCTCACCCAGCTCGGTGGCCAGGGTAGGCTGATAGCCCACGGCACTGGGCATCCGCCCCAGCAGGGCGGAAACCTCGCTGCCTGCCTGCACAAACCGGAAGATATTATCAATGAACAGCAGCACATCCTGGTGCTCCACATCGCGGAAGTACTCCGCCATGGTCAGTCCGGTCAGGCCCACTCTCATTCTGGCCCCGGGCGGCTCGTTCATCTGGCCAAAGACCAGCGCGGTCTTTTTCAGCACCCCGCTTTCGCCCATCTCGGTCCACAGGTCGTTGCCCTCGCGGGAGCGCTCTCCCACGCCGGTAAAGATGGAATAGCCGCCATGCTCGGTGGCTACATTGGTGATCAGCTCCTGGATAAGCACTGTTTTGCCTACGCCCGCGCCGCCAAAAAGGCCGATTTTACCGCCCTTGGCGTAGGGGGCCAGCAGGTCAATGACCTTGATGCCGGTCTCCAGGATCTCCACCACGGGGCTCTGGTCGGCAAAGCCGGGCGGGTCGCGGTGGATGCACCACTTCTCCCCCTCCGGCAGCGGCTCGCCGCCATCAATAATCTCACCAGTCACATTAAAGAGCCGCCCCAGGGTACGGTCGCCCACCGGCACTTGGATGCCGCCGCCTTCAGCGGTGACCTCCATCTCGCGGCACAGCCCCTCACTGGGGGAAAGCATGATGCAGCGCACGATGTTGCCGCCCATATGCTGGGCCACCTCCATCACGCACTTCTGCTCGCCGTTCTGCACCGTCAGCGCATCCTTGATGAAGGGCAGTTGGCCCTCGGGGAACAAGACATCCACCACAGGCCCCTGCACCTCTGTAATAATCCCTTTCATCATGATGTTTTCTTCCTTTTCTGTGCTTTGGCGCCGCCCGCTACCTCTACGATCTGCTGGGTAATGGCGGCCTGCCGCACACTGTTATAGATGACGGAAAGCTCCCGCAGCATATCGGCAGCACTATCCGTCGCGGATTTCATTGCCAGCATTCTGGCGTTTTCTTCACTGCAAAAGGCCTCCACCAGCGCCCCGAACAGGTAACCCGTCACATAGTTGGGGGCAATGGAACCCAGCACCGCCCCAGCATTCGGCAGGTAGTTCACCTGCTGCGGCTTTTGGGGCTTGCCCTCTCCGGGCCGGAAGGCGTCCGCCGAAAGGGGCAGCAGCTTCTGCAGCCGGGGGGTGGCCTCCTCGCCGTGCTCCTCCATGCGGGTATAGATCACATAGACCTCGCTGAGCTCCCCGCTCATGAATCTCTGGCACATCATGGCCGCTATTCTCCTGGCGCGCTCCACGCTGGGCTGCTGCGCCATTCCGATAAAGCTCCGGTCCACCGCGTAGCCCAATTTCTGCAGCGCCAGGGCACCCAGCCGCCCCACCACGCATACGGCAGGGTCTGTTTCCTTCTGCAGCACGCCCTCGGCAAATTTCAAAATGTTGTGGTTATAGGCGCCGGCCAGTCCCTTATCGCCGCTGATGACCAAATACCCCTTTTTGCCGCCAAGGATCGGCTCCCCGGTGCCAAAATAGCGGTCCTCCAGCTCCGGCAGGTCCCGCAGGATCTCCGCGATCAGCTCCTCCGACTGCTCAAAGTGCGGCAGCGCTTCGGTCAGGGCCCGGCGGGCCTTTTTCACCTTGGTGGAGGAGATGAGGTACATGGCGTTGGTAATCTTCATGGTATCCTGCACGCTTTTTATGCGGCTTTGGATATCTCTTGCGCTTGCCATACCATCACCTGCCCTTGTACTCTTCGGCCGCCGTCAGGATCGCCTGCCGCAGCGTATCGTCCAGCGCTTTGGTTTCCTCCAGCGCTGCAATGATCTCGCTGTGGTTCTCCCGCACATAGTCCAAAAGTCCCATCTGATATGCCTTTATCTCGGTCAGCGGCACCTCCAGGAAGCCCTTGGCCGTTGCCACCACCAGGGTGATGACCTGCTCCGCCATCGAAAGCGGACGGTACAGCGGCTGCTTCAGCACCTCCATCAGGCCCTTGCCGTAGGCCAGTTGCTCCTGGGTGGTGTCATCCAGGTCGCTGCTGAACTGTGTAAAGACCTCCATCTCACGGTACTGCGCCAGATCAATACGGATAGAACCGCTGGCCTTTTTCATGGCCTTGGTCTGGGCGGCGCCGCCCACGCGGGAAACCGAAAGGCCGACATTAACGGCCGGACGCTGGCCTGCATTAAAGAGGTTCGTCTCCAGATAGATCTGACCATCGGTGATGGAAATAACATTGGTGGGAATATAAGCCGATACATCGCCGGCCTGCGTTTCAATAATGGGCAGCGCGGTGATGGAGCCGCCGCCCATTTCGGGGGTCAGGCGGCTGCTGCGCTCCAGCAGGCGGCTGTGCAGGTAGAATACATCGCCGGGGTAGGCCTCACGGCCGGGGCTGCGCTCCAGGATGAGCGACAGCGAACGGTAAGCCACCGCGTGCTTGGAAAGGTCATCGTAGATGATGAGGACATCCCGTCCCTGATACATAAAGTACTCCGCCATAGCGGTACCGGCATAGGGGGCAATGTACTGCAGGGAGGCCGGATCGCTGGCCGTGGCCGAAACCACGATGGAATACTCCATGGCTCCGTGGTTCTGCAGGGTGGAAACCACCTTGGCCACGGTAGAGGCCTTCTGTCCAATGGCCACATAGATGCAGATAACACCCTTGCCCTTCTGGTTCAGGATGGTATCGGTGGCGATAGAGGTCTTACCGGTCTGCCGGTCGCCGATGATGAGCTCACGCTGTCCCCGTCCAATGGGGAACATGCTGTCGATGGCCAAAATACCGGTCTCCATCGGGACCGAAACGGATTTTCTGTCCTTGATACCAGGGGCGGCGTTTTCAATGGGGCGGTAGCCGGCCGGCACCGCCTCGCCCTTGCCGTCAATGGGGGTGCCCATGGCATCCACCACGCGGCCCAGGAAGGCCTCGCCCACCGGCACACCGGCCCGCCGTTCAGTACGCACCACCCGTCCGCCGGCCAAAAGGCCCTTTTCGCTGCCCAGCAGAATGATACCGGTCTCCTCGCGGCGGATATCCTGTACCATGCCCTTTACGCCGCTCTCAAACTGCACGATCTCGCCGTAAGCGGCATGCCGGATGCCGGAAACAGTGGCAACACCGTCGCCCACCCGCAGGATCTCGCCCACCTCGTGGTCCTTGCCGTCAAAGGCGGCCGCGTCTATTTCGGTGCGCAGCAGGTCAATGACCTCGCTGGAATCGGAAAGCATCTGGGGCGTCTGGGTCAGACGGTTTCTCATCTGGGTCAGGCGGCCCTTCATGCTCCAGTCGTATTCCTCGCTGCCCACCGTGATGCAGAAACCGCCCAGCAGGCTTTTATCCTCCACCAGCTCCAGCGGCAGCTCTTCGTTTTCGTACTTCTTCCGCAAAAATTCCCGGATCTGCGCCAGCTGCTCGGCAGTCGGGGGGGTCACATACCGCAGGATCGCTTTTTGACGGCTCGCGCGTTCGGCCCGGCGCTCCTCATAGGCATCCATCAGCTGGTCCAGCGCCTCTACGCCGTCCGTCTTCAGGGTACCCAGCAGCTCCTGCAGCTTGCCGTCACTGGATCTTGCCGCCATGTGCTTCACCTGCTTCCGCGATAAACTTATCGTACAGCATTCTATCCTGCTGCTCGGTGTTCCTGTCGCCTACCGCCTTGGCCGCGGCATCTATCACCAAAGTGGCGATCTCGCTCTTCATATCCCGCAGGGCGTTGGCACGCTCCACCGCCATGGTTTCTTCGGCACGGCGGCGCTTCTGCTCCAGCTCGGCATCGGTGGCCGCCAGCAGTTTTTCGCTCTGCTCTTTTGCCTCGGCCTTCGCGCGCGCTATGATCTCCTCACCCTCGCCCTGTGCGGCGGCCAGCTTCCCTTCATATTCCGTCTTCATGCCGTCAGCCGCGTCCTGGGCGGTCTTGGCATCGGCAAACTGCTTCTCGATGAGCGCTTTGCGTTCTTCCAGGATCTTATTGACCCGGCCGAACAAAAACTTGCGCATGAAGAAATAGAGAACCAGCAGATTGATGACGGTAAATACGAGATTGATATCTAATCTCAGCATCTGAGTCTTGCCTTCCTTTCTCTATTTTTCGCTTACAGTACCAGCAGCAGCAGGGCAATAACAAAGCCGTAGATGGCGGTGGCTTCCGCCAGGGCGCAGCCCAGCAGCAGCAGCTTACTGATCTTGCCGTCCGCCTCCGGCTGACGGGCTACTGCTTCGGTGGCCTTACCGGTAGCAATACCGATGCCGATGCCGGCGCCAATGCCGGTGAGAACCGCGATACCCGCGCCGATTGCAACAAAAGTACCCATAGTTTTTTCTCCTTCAAATCACATGTAATTTAATATTTTTTACTTGGGTCATTCCTCTACGGCTTCCTTGATATACAGCCCGGTGAGGAACACGAATACATAGGCCTGCAGCAGGCCGTCAAAGAAATCGAAATACAGGCTGAACACCGCGGGCAGGATGACCGGCACCAGGTGCTCCAGCAGCTTCATTACTACAAAGGCGCCCATGACATTACCAAAAAGACGCATGCACAGCGAAAGCGGCCGGATAGCCAGCTCCATCACATTCAGCGGGGTAATGACCTTGGAGGGCTTGGTAAAGCCCTTCAGCCAACCGCCCACCTTGTTTTGCCGGATGGATGCCGCCTGCACCAGAATGATGGACATCAGCGCCAGGGCCGCCGTCACATTCAGGTCCTTTGTGGGGGGCTTCATGCCAAAGATGGCAAAGATATTGGAAATGCCCAAAAAGACCAGCACGGTTGACAAATAAGGGACATAGCGCTCTCCCTCATGGCCGATGATCCCGCGGACGAGATTCTGCAGGGCGGTGACGGCGTATTCCACACCTACCTGCAGCTTGCCGGGCTTTTCCACCCTCATGTTTCTGGTCAGTACCAGGGTAAGGATCACGATAATGGCCATGATGACCCAGGAGATCACGGTGGATTCTGCCACTTCTATCCCGCCGAATATCGGGATGGTAAAGGCAGTCGCCACATTCAGCTCCTCCATCAGGAATTCTGATAGATTACCCATTGAACCAACACCTCCTTGTTTTCACATTTTCTCTGTCGGCGCCGGCTTCCTGTACCGGTCGGCCATTACAGTTTTGCAGCGGTAGAGGTCCTTTGCCATGCGGCGCGGGAGCACCTGCTATCACAGGAATTCAGTATAACACATATCGGCAAGAAAAGGTAGCCTAAAGTTCATAAAAGATTTTTCTTCTCTCAAAAAGTTGACGGTTGTCCCATATCAGCGGATAAAGCGGCGGGCATAGCCGCATTTCCGGCATAGCTCCTCCCTGGCTTGCCGCCCCGAAAAGCTCTCATAGATTGCCCTTGCCCGCGGTGAGGAAAGGATCTCCTCCAACGGCTGGGTAAAGAGATTTCCCAGGGCCAGGTCACCCTCGTGGTCCAGGCAGCAGGGCACCACCGTGCCATCACACAGCACCCCAAACTGGTCCCGCAGCCCATAGCAAAAGGCATCTCCCTCCCGCTCCCCGGCGGAAAGATCCGGCCATTCAAAGCGCTCGCCAAATTCCAGATAGGTTCGCTCTGCTATTTTATGGCCCTCCCGTACCGGGGGCCACTCTCCGGGGAAAGCCCGGTGCAGCTCCTCCAGCATGGGGGCATTCAGGTCGTTCTGCCCAGGGAGAGAGCCATCCAAATTCCAAAGGCGCAGCCCTGTTAGTTTGCCCGCGGCGGCAGCCCTTTTGGCAAAGGAAATGCAACCCTCCAGGTAGGCGGAAAAGACCCGGCTGTCATTGGCCTCCAGGCTGTGCAGGGAAATACTGACCTTGCGGACGGCAGGAGCGGCCAGCAGGGCCTCTCCCGCCTGGGGCAGCAGGGTGCCGTTTGTGGTGATATTTACCAAAAAATCCAGTTCCCCGGCTATGGCCAAAAGTGCCGGCAGCTCGGGGGGCAGCAGCGGCTCGCCCATCAGGTGGAGATAGAGGTAACGGGTAGCCGGGCGCAGTTTTTCCGCCAGCAGGCGGAACTCCGCCGGGGACATGGTGCGGGGCGGCCGCCGGGTACCGGGACAAAAGCTGCAGCGCAGATTGCACCGGTTGGTGATCTCCAGATAGACTTTATTGTACTGCCGCATCAGCCGTTCCTCCTGTGGGTTAGTCACAATGGAATTATACCATGGAAACGGAGAAAAACCAGCGGTAATATTCAATTTTCAAGGTACTGTTGGGAGGCAGGTTCCCGCTTAAGGCAGACCCCCAAATTGCCCGATGAGGTCTGCTGAGAAATTATAGACCGGCGCCCCTGTTTGACCGGTGGGGCAAAAAGGCTCTCGATTTGTTTGGTCGGGGAGAGAAGCCGACAGGAAAGATTTTTTGCCGGTGAAAAAAGTCCTTTCACTAATCCCTGCAAATTGACCCTTTTTTGCAGTTGAAAGGTTAATATTTCACAACTTTTAATGGAAAGTTTACATTATGGGGAAATGCTGGGCGAATATTACATAAATAGTGGATTTTACTGGGGAAGTACAACTGGGATTTATTGTGATATTTTGGGGCGGGTTTGTAGTCGCCTATCGGCGTCGCGGAGTCACCGCAAGGTGACGGTCTGTACGCCTCGCCGGCGGGGCGTTCCTTTTACTCGTGTAAAAGGAACCAAAACACGCTTGGGGCTGTGCCCCAAGACCCCCTTACGCTTAAGCTGCGGCTGGATACGGATTGGGCTTTTCAGCTACCGCTGAAAAGTCGATCCGTACGGCGCCGCAGATATGCTCTCAAGGTGCCTGCGGCGCATTTTATTTTGGATTCTGCTGAGACCGAATTAAAATAAACACCTTATAAGCGTCGTCGCGTCGGACGCAACTTTCGCTTAAGTCGGGCTGACCCTGCGCTTTGCTCCGGGCAGCCCTCCCCGCTGCGGTGCATCCTCCTTTCCCCACAAGGTCTTACGACCTTGCGGGGGCCCCGATTATACGGGGTGTACCGACGCGTCGGGTCTTTAGGGCGGAGCCCTGAATGACTTTTGCCTACTTTTCTTCATAGAAAAGTAGGCCCCCGCCGGGAAGGCGTACTAACTACACCTTTGCAAAAGGCTCCGCGACGCCGACAGGCGATCACAAATTAGACCTAAAAATACTTTTTTCTACTTTTCTTTTTTTGCCTTGTAAAAAAAGAAAAAGCCGCATTTCTGCGACTTTTCTTTGTGGTGGAGACGCACGGGCTCGAACCGTGGACCTCCTGCGTGTGAAGCAGGCGCTCTGACCAGCTGAGCTACGCCTCCGATGCCTGTATATTATACATCAAGTCGGTGGATAAGGCAATCCCTTTTGTGAAAAAAATTATTTTCCCGCGTAGGGGTGATCCGGCAGGGGGATGAGCAGCGAAGCCAAAAACAGCAGGCACTCAAATACCGTACCGGTGATGAGAAGCTCCCAGGGGCCGATGCCCTGCGGCACCGGATTGCCCCGGGTGATGAGGATATTGGCGACAGCAGCCCCGCTGTACAAAAACAGCAGCAGCCGCACGGTAATACCCTTTACCTGCCGCTGGGCGATCCACAGTACCACAGCCACCAGGCCGATGACACTGACGATAAAGGAAATAATGAGGACGGCTATTTGCAGCTGGCCGGCGCCGGACAGGTAGTACAGCACTGTGCCGATGCCCCTGGCCAGGGCATACAGTGCGCAGAATCCCATTAAAATATGCTTGGCAGCCATATGTTTTCTCCTTTAGCTTGGCTTAGATAAAAAGATCCCGGCCGCTGGGGGTCAGGTCCCCGAAGGTTTCCATATCCCCGGTGAGCAGCGCCATGGTGCCCTTATACAGCAGCGCCGGATCATTGAGGAAGCGGCGGCGGACCTGCTCACACTCCTTTTCGGTGGGGAGGAAAAGGGTCAGGCTCATCAAGTCGCTGCCGATATCGGTGATGGTGAGGGTGATCTCGTAGCCATCCCCCACCTTTTTCACCCGAACTTTATTTTCCTGCTGGCGGCGCAGCAGGGTAAGCACATCATCCAGGGCTCTTTGGGCGCGCTCCCGCACGGCGGCGGGCAGCTTCTGCCGGAAGGTATCCGCCAGCTTCTCACCCTCCGGGGAGAGGGTGTAGCGGCCGTTTTCGGCGGGGCGCAGGTGCCCCATGCGGATCAGACGCTCGGCGGCCTCGGCAAACTCGAAGTAATTGACCAGCGACTGGCGCTGCAGCACCTCATTGGCCTGATCCAGCGTGACCGGCTGCCCGGCCTCCCGGAAGATGTAGCAGATGAGCATATGGACTTCCTCCGGGGTGGTGACGCTGCCGGGACGCACTCCTTCGGTAAACAGATTCTGTTCCATGGTTTCGTTCCTTTTTCTGCGGTTATTCGGTAAGAAAGCCCGCGGCCGACACCGCTGCCGTAATGCGGGAGGTGAATTCCTCCGCCAGGTGCTCACCCAGCGCGATGACCTCCTCCTGCTCCGGCTTTCCGCACAGCTTGGCGAAGATCTCGCCCTCGCTGTGGGGGGTGCGGCGGGTTTCATTGAGGGTATAGAGGGTGAAGGCCCGGGCATCGTGGACGGTGCGGGCCAGCTCCGGGGCCTGCTGCTCCAGCTCCTCCGCAAAGCGGCTATGCGCCGACTGCTCCAGCAGGGGATTTTCCACCTGCTGCTCCAGCTCATTTTCTACCAGATAGGAGAGCAGCACCCACTGCTGGGCGGCGTATTCTCCCTCCACCGGCATCCCCAAAAAGAGGGTGCAAAGATTCTCTCCCAGGCGGTGGGCCCGCTCCAGGTTGCCGTTCTGCTGCTGGCGGCGGTACTCCCGAGCCGCCTTTTCCCCCTCGGAAAGGGCCGGTTCCTTTATTCCATGCTGTCGGTAGATCTTTACTTCTTCTGTCAAGCCGATTCCTCCCTTTCCTCTATCCGGCGGCGAAGCCTCAGATCTGCTCCAGGGCTTCGGTCAGGGCTTCCGCCAGCTGATCGGGGCAGCTGGTGGGGCGCATGCCGCAGCGGATGCCCTGCAGACGCCGGATGACCTCTTCGGCCTGCTGGCCCACGACCATAGCGGAAAGGCCCTTGGTATTGCCGTTGCAGCCGCCGGTGAACTGGACATTGCGGATGATGCCGGTGGCCTCATCCAAATTGATATCGATGGCACGGGAGCAGACGCCCCGGGTTTCGTAATGATACTGCATTTTACGGCCTTCTTTCGGTGGATTTCTTTTATTATAACCTTTTTGGCCCGGCAAAAGCAACCGTTCGCGGGAATTTCATTTTTTTAGTTCTCATTAAGATTTTCTTGTGGTATAATCAAAGCTGGAATTTTGCCCCGCTGCCGCGGCTGCGGCTGGGCGGGGAAATCAGGGACCGGGGGCGGGCCGCAGGCCCGGCCGTCCGCAGGACGGCCGTAGGGGGCCGAAAGGCCCCCAGCCCCGGCGCAGCCGGGGCGGCCTGCGGCCCGTAAGGCAGGGACCTGCGCCCTGTGCAAGCTATCACAAGGGAGGACAGCAAACCATGTCCTATGAAATTAACTTTGGCCCATGGGGCAGCATTTTTGCCGTCCCCACCGCGGTGGCCGACCGATATTTGAAATTCTGCACCGAGGAGCAGCTCAAGGTGCTGCTGCTGGCGCTGCGGCAGGGGCAAGGCCCTGTGGATACCGCCGGCATTGCAGCGCGGCTGGGAATGGACGAAGCGGCGGTAACCGACTGCCTGCAATACTGGCAGGAATCGGGGCTGTTTACCCAAAGCCAGAACCCACAGCCCGCGAAGGAAGCACCAAAAGCCCCCGAAAATAACGAAAGCGCCGTAGTGAAGACGACCGAAAACGGCATCACCACTATCCGCAGCCGGGGGCATCTCTCCCCGGGGGAGATCAACACCATGCTGCGGGAGGACAAGCAGTTTGCGGCGCTGGCCGCTGAGCTGGAAGCCGCGCGGGGGAGTGTGCTTTCCCCTAGTGAGCGGGAGATTCTGGCGTATTTATTCGGTTCGCTGGAGCTGAGCCCCGAATACCTGCTGGTGGCAGCTGCCTACTGCCGGGAAAAGGGCAAAAAGAAGCTGAGCTATCTGGAAAAGATGGTGGCGGGTTGGCTGGAGGATGGCATAGATACCTATGAAAAGGCAGAGAGCCATATCCAGCGGCTGACCAAGCAGGAGGACGATGAGGGCCGCATCCGACGGTTGTTCGGGCTGCCGGAGCGGGCGCTGACCGCCCGGGAAAAGGCCTGTGTGAACCGCTGGTTTGGGGAATACATGACCCCGGAAGCGCTGATGAAGCTGGCCTATGACCGCGCGGTGGAGGCCACGGGCAAGGTATCCTTCGCCTATATTGATAAAATTTTGGCCGCCTGGGCCGCCAAGGGCATTACCACGGTGGAGGCCGCCGAGGCCGAGCGCACCGCCGCCCAACGGGCCGCTGCGGGGGAATATTCCTTCGACATTGGGGAGGCCATGCGCATTATGGAGCAGAACACTGACGAGTAGGAGAATCAATCGAAATGGAAAACACCGCTTATCGCAACGCGATGGAGCTGCTGGCCCGGCGCCGCAGCCAGGCCGAAAAGGACGCCGCCCTGCGGCGGGAGGAGCTTTACCAGAGCCTGCCGCAGCTGCGGGAATACGATGGCAAAGCCGCCGCGCTGTGCCGCCAGATGACCACTGCGGTAATAAACGGCGAGCCGATAGAGGCATACCAAAAGGGGCTGGAGCAGGTGCAGCGGGATAAACTGCACACCCTGGCGGCAGCCGGCATAGAGGAGGAGCTGCTGCGGCCACAGTACAGCTGCCCCCTGTGCCGGGATACCGGCTACACGGAGGGCCGGCGCTGCCGCTGCCTAACCCAGCTGCTGCAAAAGGAAGCCATGGCCGCCCTGCCGGCTGGGGTGCTGGCGGGCTGCGAGGGCTTTGAGGGCTTTGACCTGAGCTACTACGGCGATGCGGCGGAGGCCGGCGGACGCTCCCCGCGGGAGACCATGAGAAATATCCTAAACCGGTGCCGCCGCTATGCCGCGGATTTTAGCGGAGACAGCGGGAATCTGCTGTTTATGGGGCGGACGGGACTGGGCAAAACCTATCTTTCCGCCTGCATTGCCATGGAGGTGGCCGCCAGAGGATATGAGGTCCGCTACTACCCGGCGCAGGCGCTCATTGACCGGTTTGAACGAGTGCGCTTTAACCGGGAGGCCGGGGCGGATGACCTGACCGCCATGCGGGAGATCCTCTCCTGCGACCTGCTGATCCTGGACGACCTGGGGGCGGAATTTGCCACGGCGTACAGCCAATCGGTGCTGTACCAGGTCATCAATGACCGGATGACCGAGGGACGGGCCACCATCATCAGCACCAACCTGGACCTGCCCGCCCTGAGCAAAGCCTACAATGAACGCATCCTTTCCCGGCTCATCGGCAGCTATACCATGCTGGGATTTGTCGGGCGGGATATCCGCCAGCAGAAGCTGGCCCGCCGCCGGGAGGGAAACACATGAGCCAATTTGAACGGACGGCCCTGCTGCTGGGGGAGGAAGCCATTAAAGCACTTTCCCGCAAAAAGGTGGCCATCTTTGGCCTGGGGGGCGTGGGCAGCTGGTGCTGCGAGGCCCTGGGCCGGGCCGGTGTGGGGCAGCTGGCCCTCATCGACCACGATACCGTGAGTGAAAGCAACCTGAACCGCCAGCTGGTGGCGCTGCATTCCACCATAGGGCAGCCAAAGGCCGCCGTGATGGCCGCCCGGCTGCGGGATATCAACCCCGATATCGAAATCACCGAATACCCTGTTTTTTATATGCCGGAAAACGCCGATCTGATTGATCTTTCCGGCTTTGACTGTATTGTGGACGCCATAGATACCGTAACGGCCAAGCTGCACCTCATCCAAACAGCCAAGGCGCTGGGGGTACCGATCATCAGCAGCATGGGCACCGGCAACAAGCTGCGCCCCGACCTGCTGACGGCATGTGACATCAGCAAGACCACCACCTGCCCGCTGGCCCGGGTGATGCGCCGGGAGCTGCGTGCCCGCGGCATAGAGCACCTGCGGGTGGTGTATTCCACCGAACCGCCCAGAACGCCCAAAAACCGCACCGCCGCCCCCGCACCGGGGCAGCCCCGCCCCAAGGATACCCCCGGCAGCAGCCCGTGGGTGCCCAGCAGCGCCGGGCTGCTGATCGCCGCCGAGGTAGTTGCTCGGCTGTTGGGAGAAGCGGAGTGGTGAACGCTCATCTTCACGGAATTAGCGTTTATGGGGGATGCGCAATGTTGATTTGATGACAGCGGACATGGGCACCGATTACCCATAATAAAAAGCCCCGGCCTGTGAGTAAACTCACCGGTCGGGGTTAGTTTTATGGGGGTCAACCGAGGCGCTCGATGTAGCCGCTGATGGCTTCGGTATACATGTTGTCATCGGTAACGGGCTGATAGCGCTTGCCATCGTAGCTATCGCCAAAGCCATTGGTGGCGCGGTATATCTCGCCGGTTTCGGTATCGTAGAACCGCTCGTAGCCCAGGGTGGCGTCGCTCTGCTTCTGGCTGAGGATATCCTGGCTCTTATTGCGGCTTTCCCAGGAGGACATCATGCCATCCATGGTTTCATTAAAGCTCTGGCTGATCTGCTGGGAGAGGGCGACCCCCTCATTGCTGGCCTGATTGGCGGCGCTGACAAAGCTCTCGGAATATTGCAGCGTTTTCATGCATTCGGTAAGGACGCTCTCCCATTCGATGAAGGTATCCTTTACCGCTGTGACGGCCATGATATTATAGGCCATGTAGTAGCCGCCATCCACCTTCCGCGGCTGATAGACACCCATGGTGCCATCGGGGAGGGTTATACTGCCGAAATCCACCACGGTGGCCGCAAAGAGACCCTCGCCGGATTTTTCGCCATCGGTAAAGGTGCCACGCAGCAGCTCCTCCCCCAGGGCATGGATCGAAAGACCGCTGGTAAAGGGAAAATGCTCGGTCACGGTAAAGTCATTGAAGGTGGGGAAAGTGTAGCCCGCATAGCTGGGCTCCACCTGCATCACAAAGGCGGTATAATCGGGGAAGATCTGATAAAAGCCCTCGGTGGAGGGAGTTCCCAGTATGACGGCCTGCGCAAAAAGCGAAGCGCCGGGGGGGCCGATGCTGGCCATATACTGCCACGCCTTTTTGCCCTCCTGGCTGTGCAGCAGCACATCGGCTTTCAGCAGGCTGAACATCTGATTCATGGGCTCTTCCGGATCGTAAATACGGATGCTGTGGTAGATATTCTCGCCGCCGGTGGTGACCACCCAGCCCTTGGGGATAGTGATGCTGAAATCCGCTGTTTCGTACACCTCGGTCTCGATGGACCGGGCGGCAGTGGGGGTGATCTTTACCTTTTCGGCGCCGCAAGCGGCAAGGGATGCCAGCATCATAGCGGCAAGGATAACGGAAAAAACTTTGGTGCATTTCTTCATTGGTCTTTGCCCTCCCTTGGTATGCTTTCCACCGATATGGCCTCGGCGGGAATTATTTTTCCAGTGTGCCCTGGCTCTTTTTCTTAAGGTACTCGTTGATGAAGCCATCAAGGTCGCCATCCATAACGGCGGTGATGTTGCCGGTCTCGTAGTTGGTGCGGTGATCCTTGACCATGGTGTAGGGCATGAACACATAGGAACGGATCTGGCTGCCCCAGGCGATCTCCTTCTGCACGCCCTTGATGTCCTCGATCTTATCCAGGTGCTCGCGCTCCTTGATCTCCACCAGCTTACTGCGCAGCATATTCATGGCGACCTCGCGGTTCTGGTGCTGGCTGCGCTCCACCTGGCAGGCCACCACGATGCCGGTAGGCAGGTGGGTCAGGCGCACGGCGCTGGAGGTCTTATTGACCTTCTGCCCGCCCGCGCCGCTAGCACGGTACACATCCATCTGGATGTCCTCCTCGCGGATCTCGATATTGACATCCTTGTCGATCTCCGGCATGACCTCCAGCGAGGCAAAGGAGGTCTGACGGCGGCCGCTGGCATCGAAGGGAGAAACACGCACCAGGCGGTGCACGCCGTTTTCGGATTTGAGGAAGCCGTAGGCGTTCATTCCCTCGATGAGGATGGAGGCGCTTTTGATGCCCGCTTCGTCGCCATCGAGGTAGTCCAGTATTTTATAGGCGTAGCCGTGGCGCTCCGCCCAGCGGGTGTACATGCGGTACAGCATCTGCGCCCAATCCTGTGCCTCGGTGCCGCCGGCCCCCGCGTGGAAAGTGAGGATGGCATTTTTGCTGTCATATTCCCCGGTGAGCAGGGTGGTCAGACGCACCTCCGCCATGCGGGTCTGCAGCTGCTCGGTATCGGCGGCGGCTTCCTCGTACACGCTTTCATCGCCGGCTTCCTCCGCCAGCTCGATAAGGGTGAGGGTATCCTCGTACAGCGATTGCAGCTTATTATAGGTTTCCACGCTGGCTTTGAGCTGAGCGGTGCGCTGGAGCACCTTCTGGCTGTTTTCCATGTCATCCCAGAAACTGGGCTCCGCGGCCTTGCGCTCCAGCTCAGCGATCTCGATGCCCAGCTTATCAATGTTGAGAGATTGTTTTAATTCCCGGAGCTCCGGCTCCATGCCCTGGAGCTTCAGGCGCAGTTCTTCAAATTGCAGCATATTCTTTTAACCTTTCCTGTATATAGTCTTATGTTATTACAAATCGTATTATATCTACATCTTATTTACTCCCCGTATTTTATGTTGCACTTATTCATTATCCGATTTATTTTATCATAATTATGGGCTCTTGTAAAATGATTCCCGGAAATTTGCCAAAAAAAGCATTAAAAATTCGATTTGTTCACCGAAAGTCCATTGAATTGCCCCCGGGGGTATACTATAATATTCGGTAGAGTTCCGATAAGGAGGACAATTTTTGTGAAATACACCGGTATCCCCTGCGCGGCCTGCGGCAAAAAGTTTACCGCGGAAGACGATGTGGTCGTCTGCCCGGAGTGCGGCACGCCCTACCACCGCGCCTGCTATAAAGAACTGGGCCACTGTATTAATGAGGCCCGCCATGCCGAGGGCTATGTGTGGCAGCCGCCCAAGGCCGCTCCGGGGCCTTCTGTGCCGCTGGAGGAGCAGCCGCATGCCCCCCAGAACAAGACGGACGGCGAAGGCTATGTGATGTGCAGCCGCTGCGGCACCGTGAACCCTGCCGGACAGGAGCGCTGCGACCTGTGCGGCTACCCGCTGAAGGAGACCGGCGAACGCATCCCGGCTGGGGACCGCGAGACCGAGGACGGCGGGACCTTTGCGGAATATGTGCGCGACCAGTACAATGTGAACCCCAATGAAAGGCTGGGCGATGAACTGACTGCCCGGGAGGTGGCCGCCTATGTGGGGCCCAATGCCCTAAACTTCCTATACAAATTCCGGGCGATGCTGCAGCGCAAGACCGCTGTGAGCTTTAACCTGGGGGCGTTCCTGTTCACCGGGCTGTACTGCTTCTACCGCAAGATGTATGCCCTGGGCGGCATTCTGCTGGCCATAAAGGCCGCCTGCTATATCCCCTTTGCCATCAATTATATCCCCTACTTCCAGGAGCTGATGGCCGCGGGGGCCACCACTCTCAGCGAGTTTATGCACATCAATACCCTTTCCCCCTACTACCAGGCGCTGGTTTCCACCTCCGCCATTGTGCAGTACGGCGGGCTGGTGCTCAGTGTGCTTTGCTCCCTGTTCTTCAATTATTTCTATCTCAAGAAGATCACCCAGCAGGTCCGCATCCAGCGCTACCGCGGCCACGCAGCGGCCGGTACCCAGCAGTACTACCAGAACCTTTCCCGCATGGGCGGCACCAGTTGGCTGCTGGTATTCCTCATCGTCATCGGGCTGCTTTCGGTCTCTTCTGTCGTCACTTCCCTTTTTATGATATAAAAAAGTGCGAAAATAAAGCAAAAACCGCAGGTCCGGGGTGTTGACTTGCGGTTTTTTTATTGGTATAATTCCTATGTTGTGCTAAATTTTCATGGCACGACTCCTTCCCCCTGCCCGGTGCAGGGGGCGAAAGTCCATAAGGAGGTGTAAAGTATGGCAAACCTGACCAAGAGCTATGAGACAGTATTCGTACTGAGCAACAAGCTGACCGAGGACGCCACCGCCGAGCTGGTTAAGAAGTTCACCGATCTGATCGCTGCCAACGGCACCATCGATTCCATCGATGAGTGGGGCAAGCGCAGACTGGCCTACGAGATCGACTACGAGCAGGAAGGCTACTATGTTCTCGTCAATTTCACTGCTCCCCACGAGTTCCCTGCCGAGCTGGATCGTATCTACAAGATCACTGAAGGCGTGATCCGTTCTCTCATCATTGCAAAAGAGAACTGATAGGAGATGATGTTATGTTTAACAGAGCCATTCTTATCGGTCGCCTGACCGCTGACCCGGAGCTGAAGCAGACCCAGAACGGGATCTCTGTGTGCAGCTTCAGCATCGCTGTGGACCGCCGTTTTTCCGGCCGGGACAGCGAACGCAAGACTGACTTTATCAACATCACTTCCTGGCGTCAGCAGGCGGAATTCGTCTGCCGCTACTTCCACAAGGGCGATGTCATCGGGGTGGAGGGTTCTATCCAGACCCGCAACTACGAGGACAAAAACGGCAACAAGCGCACCGCCACCGAGATCGTGACCGATAATGTATTCTTTACCGGCGCACGCTCCAGCAATGCCGGTTCCGGCAATGGCGGCAGCTATAGCAATAACAGCTATGGCGATAACAGCTACGCTGCCCCCGCCCCCGCGCAGCCCGCCTATACCAGCGGCGCTGCCAGCGACTTTGAGGAAGTGGAAAGCGATAACGACCTGCCCTTCTGATCCCAACGAAAACTGTTTCATCATTCTAATAAGGAGGTTTGAACCATGGCTATGGAGCGTACCGAAAGACCCGAGAGACCCATGAACCGTGACCGTCGTCCCCGCAGAAAGGTTTGTGCTTTCTGTGCCGATAAGATCGAGATGATCGACTATAAAGACACCCAGCGTCTGCGCCGCTACCTGTCCGAGCGTGGAAAGATCGTTCCCCGCCGCGTGACCGGTACCTGCGCCCGCCACCAGCGTCAGCTGACCACCGCGATCAAGCGTGCCCGTCATCTGGCCCTGCTGCCCTATGTCACCGACTAAGGCTGCCTGCGGTTAAAAGCACACGAACACCCTGCCCCTGCGGCGGGGTGTTTTTGCGTTTTGTCCGGCTTATGGGCCCGTGCTTGACTTTCACCCCCCCCTTATGTATAATGAAATCGAGGAAATATCTTCCTTGCCGCAGTTTTTTTGCAAAAGCGTGTTGCATTTTGCGGCGCTCGTTCGTTATACATAGTGTAAGCCTAACACCAATGACACCAACGGGAGGAAACCACATGAAAAAGCTGACCTGGATCCTGGCGCTGACCCTGTGCCTTGCCCTGCTGCTGACCGCCTGCGGCGAAAAGCCCGCCCCCACCCCCGATCCCGACCCCGATCCCGTGACCGATCCCGTCACCGACCCTGTGACCGACCCTGTGACCGACCCCGTCACCGATCCGAATACCCCCATCGACCCCGATGTGCAGAAGTACTTTGAGTACTTCCAGAACCCCTATAATAACGCCGATATCTTTTTACTGTATCCCGCCGCCAACCAAAAGGAAGCCGCCGGCAGCCGTGCCGCCTATGTGCTGGTAAAGCTGGCCGCTGAGGAAATGGCTGCCGGAAAAGAAGTGACCTACTCCTACCCCAAGGCGGAATATGACCGGGCCGCCATGGAATACCTGGGTGAGCCCATCACCCAGTATGAAACCCGTAAAACCACCCTGACGCAGGCCGGGAATGTGGAATCTACCGGCTGGGGCATGCTCATACCCGACTTTATGGTGCTGACCCACCTGGAGCAGCTGGGGGAAAACCACTACAAGGGGGTTTTCTCCGTCTACGGCAACGGCTATGGGCAGGGCGGCGATCCGGCTGAAGCCTACGAGGACTGCTGCAATCGGTTAATGCATGGCAACATTCTGCCCACCGATTTCCTGATGGGCACCCGCACGCTGGAGTGGGAGGAATGGGAAAGCCCGCTGCTGGGCTTGCAGCTGCGGTATCTCTCCTGCGAATTCACCCCCGCCAACTAAAACAAAACGCGCCCGCCATACGGCGGGCGTTTTTGCGCTTATTTTATCACATCGCAGAGCTTCATCGGCAGCATCTTTTGCAGGTCGCCGGGGGAAAGCTGCACCTGATAGCCGATCTTCCCCGCGCTGACATAGATGGTCTCGCAGTCTGCGGCGCTCTCATGCAGCACGGTAGGGAACTGCTTCTTCATGCCGATGGGACTGCACCCGCCGTGGATATAGCCGGTAAGGGGCAGCAGCTCCTTCTGCGGCAGCATGACGATGCTTTTCTCCCCCACCGCCTTGGCGGCTTTTTTCAGGTCCAGCTCCTCCGCCACGGGAATGACAAACACATAGTGTCCGCCGGAGGCACCGGTGGTCACCAGTGTCTTAAAGACCCGTTCCGGCGGCTCACCAAGGGCGGCTGCCACCTCTACCCCGCTTACCGCCCCGGAGGCAAGGTAATCGTGCGGGGTATAGGGCAGCTTTTTCTGTTCCAGCAGGCGCATTACATTGGTCTTTTCGGTTTTATCCTTTGCCATAACTATTTCTCCCCCCGGAACATGCCGACCGCCGCCAGCACCAGCCCGGCAGCACCGCAGATGGCAGCGGGGAAATCGGGGTAGAAGCCGTTTCCGCCGCTTAAAACGCAGATGCCCAGCAGAAACAGCCCCGCCAGCATCAGCACGATGCCGCCCAGCACCAATCTTAGGTTATCGCTCATTGATTATCCTCCTCTCGCTGTTTTTTGATCTTCTCCTGCCAGCACTTGTAGCACATGGCCACATAGCTTTCGTTACCGCCCAGGAAGACCTGCTCGCCCTCGGTGACGATGCGCCCGCCCGCAATACGGGCATTGACAGTCGCCTTGTGGCCGCAGGCGCATACCGTCTTTATCTCGGTGAGGGAGTCTGCGACCTCAAAAAGGCGGCGGCTGCCGGGGAACAGGTGGGTCAAAAAGTCGGTGCGCAGCCCAAAGCAGATGACCGGCATATCCCGCTCATCCACCAGCGTGCGCAGCTGGTCGATCTGCTCTGGTGTGAAGAACTGGCACTCATCGGCAATGATGACATCCATGCCGGGGTGCTGGTCGAATTTTTCGATGATGTTATCCTCCGGCAGGATGATATCCGCCTTTTTTGCCAAGCCGATGCGGGATTTGATGATATCGGCGCCGTCACGGGTATCCACCGAGGGCTTGATGAGCCAGACAGTCATGCCCAGCTCCTCGTAGTTGAACTTGGTAATGAGCGCCTGGGCGGATTTGGAGCTGCCCATTGCCCCGTATTTGAAATACAGCTTTGCCATTTTCGCGTCCTCCTCCGTTTTGGTGCCGGCCACCGGCTCCCCCCTCCCCCACCTCTACCCCGGGCAGGGGATCTCTGTCTCCATTATAGCACAAGCCGAAAAAAAGCGCCATCCCGTAGGGGACAGCGCTTTTACTAAAATTTCGGCTTATTCCTTGACAAGCTCCTTGACGGAAGCGGCAAGACCCGCCATGCCCTGAATTTCGCTGGGAATGATGATCTTGGTCGCCTGGCCGTCGGCCGCCTTCATAAAGCTCTCGTAGGCCTTCAGCGTCAGCACTTCCCGGCTGGGGCAGGCCTCGTTCAGCAGGCGAATGGCATCGGCCTGCGCCTTCTGCACCAGCATGATGGACTCGGCTTCGCCCTGGCCCTCACGGATCTTCTTTTCCTTCTCGGCTTCCGCCAGCAGGATGGCCGCCTGCTTTTCAGCCTCGGCGTTCAAGATCTGGCTTTCCTTCTTACCCTCGGCAATCAGGATCTGGCTGCGCTTTTCACCCTCGGCGCGCAGGATCGCCTCACGGCGCTCACGCTCGGCACGCATCTGCTTCTCCATGGCGTCCTGGATATCACGCGGCGGCACGATGTTCTTGAGCTCCACGCGGTTTACCTTGATGCCCCACTTATCGGTGGCCTGGTCCAGCGCGGCGGTAATGCGGCTGTTGATAACATCGCGGGAGGTCAGGGTGTGGTCCAGCTCCATATCACCGATGATATTACGCAGGGTGGTGGCGGTCAAGCTCTCGATAGCGAGAATAGGCCGCTCCACGCCGTAGGTATACAGCTTGGCATCGGTCACCTGGTAGAATACGATGGTATCAATCTGCATGGTGACATTATCCTTGGTGATCACCGGTTGGGGTGCAAAGTCCATCACCTGCTCCTTCAGCGAGATGCGCTTCGCCACACGGTCCACCAACGGCACCTTAAAGTGCAGGCCAGTCTCCCAGGTGGTGTAGTAGGTACCCAGGCGCTCAATGACGAACTCGGTCGCCTGCGGAACCACGCGGATATTGGTAACCAACAGGATAATGATGAGCACGAGCAGAATAATAATGATTGGCATATAAATTAGTCCTCCTTTTCTCTGATGGGGGAAACCATCAGTTTAACACCTGCGATTGCTTTTACCTTTACCTTTACGCCCTCCGGCAGCTTACTGCCATCGGTGGTGCGGGCGCTCCAGTCCATGCCCTCCACCTTGATGCGTCCGGTCCCGGCCTCATCGTCGATGGGTTCTACCACCTGCCCGATGGCGCCGATGACGCTATCGGCATTGGTAGGGGTCTTTTTCACCCGCAGCACCTTTTTTACAAACTTGCGGGTAAAGGCCAGCGTTACCCCGGAGATCACCACAAATACAACAATCTGCACCGGGATGGAACCACCCAGGATCGCCGCGATGGCCGCGGCCACCGCCCCCAGGCAGAACCAGATGCTCACCATCTGTACCGTGGCGGCTTCTATAATGAGCATGACCAGCGCCACAGCCAGCCAGATGAGCGGCTGGGCATAGGCCGCCAGAAAAACTTGGATCCCATTCATCGGCAGCACTCCTTTCTCTCGCCTTCGGCTCCCTTCGCCTTTGGCAGTTTTATTATATCATATTGCAGTATCTCCCCGCAAGATGCCGTGTATCATTCCCCTTCAAACTGTGTGCGGATAAAGCGGTACACATCCTCCGGTTCCCGGGCCACGGCGGCACAATCCAGGCCCTCCATGCTGCCCTCCTCAGCAAAGCCAAATCCATAGGTCAGCGGTACAAAGGCCACCCCGGCTTCCATGGCGCCCTCGCCGTCATAGCGGCTGTCGCCGAAGAGCACCACATCTGCGGTTCCCGGCCAGTCCAGCAGCCGCATCGCCTCCCGGATGGTATCCGCCTTGGTGGGACAGACCTCGCTGCGGCCCACCAGCGCGTCAAATTCCGGCGCCAGGTCATAGACCTCCAGCGTAGCCGCCACCATGCGGTCCATCTTCAGGGAGGTCACCGCGCATTTGCCGCCCTTTTCCCTGATCAGTGCCAGTGACTCCCGGATATAGGGGTACAGCCGCGACTTCGCGATACAGTTTTCCTCGGTATAGATGCGCCGGTAGATCTCCGCCCATACCTTGGCCGTCCGGGGCTCCAGCCCGTAATAGGTCTCCATCGACCACTCCAGCGGCGGCCCGATGAACTTCTCCAGCGTTTTCTGCGGCAGGGGCTCCGCCCCCACCTCCCGCTCCATCCGGCGCAGCGCCTCCAGAATGCCCGGTGAGGTATCCACCAGCGTGCCGTCCAAATCAAATAGAAACAGTCGGTAACTCATTTTTTTGCTCTCCACTCGCTTATTTTTCGGGCCGCGGCACTCGGCCGTTCTCTGCAAGCCGCAGGCATACGGCCCGCAGGGCACCCCGTCCCTCTGGGACGGGGTAGAGGGCGGCTCCGCCGCCCCCTCGCCCGGCCTGCGGCCGGGCGGCCCTGCGGGCTGGCGCTCTTGGCAGGTACCCGCGCCCTGCCAGCTAAACCATCGGCGGCTCCTCTGCCGAAGAACCGCCGGTTTTCGCCTTTTCAGCGCACTTTTTTCAGAATTTTCGGCCTGAACCAGTTGCGGTAGGCCAGGGTGATGTTCTTCACCGCGCCATCGTAAATGACAAAAAACACATTGGCAAAGGCCAGCAGCACCAGCACCGAGTACTTGCCAAAATCCCCGAATTCCTCCAAAATCTCGGTGATGCCAAATACATTGACGATGACCCAGTAGGCCGCCACCACCGCCGCGTTAAAGATCACCAGCCGCACCACCCAGCTCAGCGCCTTGGGGCGGATCTTGGCAAAGGTCTCCTGCAAAATGGGATAGTACCCAAAAAACGCGATAAACAGCAGCGCCGCTTCCTTGATGGGCACTACAAAAACAGATAAAAGCGAAACCGCCGCAAAGACGATCAGCGCCGTGGAAAGCCCGTTTTCCTCCCGCACGGCAATCAGCACCAGTCCGGCCAGCGCCGGCAGTGCGTAGTAGGAAAATGGGATCATCCCCGTGGCAAACATCAGCGCGATGCACATGCCGGTAGCAATACCGCCCAGCGCCACCTGTCCACTCTTTTTCTGCATCAGCAGCCACCTCCCATGCATTGGCAGCAGGCATTGGCACAGTACAGCGAAGCGCACACCTCGCACATACTGGTGCCGCCCGCCTGGGCATAGCCCCGCTGCTGTTGGGTCAGCTGGTTCAGCGCCTGGCGGTACTCCATGTTGTTGGGCTCCATGGCGCACGCGGTGTTCAGGTAGGTCACGGCGTTATCCAGCCAGCCCTTGCGGTAGTTTACTATTCCCTTCAGGTAGTTCCATTCGGCGGTACGGGCGCTGGCGGAAATCCCATCCAGCAGCTCCTCGGCATCGCCCAGCCGGTTCAGGTTGATGAGCCTGCGAATATCCGCGAACTGAGAGGAACCACCGTAGCTCTGCTGGTACCCGCCGTAATTCCGCTGGTAGCCGCCATAGCTCTGCTGATATCCCCCGCCGTAGCTTTGCTGTCCGTAGCCGCTGCCGCCGCTTTTGCGCTGCCGCTGGATCTCATCGTACGCCTCGTTGATCTCCTTCATTTTCTCGGTCGCAAGGTCGGAAAGCGGGTTATTCACATAGTTATCCGGGTGATATTTCCGGGCCAGCCGGCGGTAGGCGTCCTTCACCTCATCGTCGGTCGCATTCGGACTTACTCCCAGCACCTTGTAGGGATCTGTCATTTTTCTCGTTTCCTCCTTTGCTTTGGGGGCAGTTGCAGTTCTTCCACCGTCTGGGGCAGTCCCAGCCGGATGATATTCTCCAGTATGGGCCCAAAGTGCCGCAGTTCCAGCAGGTCCAGCGCGGCCCCCATCTCCCCGATGGTCAACAGCAGGCTGGCTCTGGCGTGGCGCTTCAGCGCCTCCGGTTCATCCTCACACTGTAAAAAGGGGTTAAAATCCCCGTGCTTTTTATCTTTTTCCCAGTCGTCCAGCGCATCCGCCATGTAAATATACCGTCCCAGCAGATACCCCAGCCGCTCCAGCACCCGGCGCTCTCCCGGCTCCTCACTCAGCAGGCTCAGCATCGCCGCCGTCATTTTGGCGGTCGGCTCGCACAGCTCGTCCAGGTTGGTATCCCCGGCGGCCTCCAGCGCTCGCTGGCGGTCCATCTCCCCGGCAAATACCGCGTCCGCCGTGGGGTAATTATCCGCCACCCGGCGGTACTGCCGCCGCAGCATGGCCCGCAGCAGCCGGCCGCCGCACCGGCCAAAGAATCCCCCATCGGCAATGGTATCCGCCGCCTTATACCACAGGCTCAGAATGGCCATATCCGCCGCTCGGTTCAGCGCCTCGTTTTCCTCGCAGTGCCGGCAGCGCCGCAGCGGGTTCACCCCGCAGCTTCTCCGGCGGAATTCGGGCACTTCCTCCCGCAGGGCCATCTCCAGCGTGGCGTAAAAGGTAAAGTCATAGCTCAGCGTCAGCCGGGCCAGCGGCCCAAAGCGCCGCCCCAGGGTACGGCACAGCCCGCAGTAGATGCCCCGGTAGGCTTCCCATTCGCACAGGCGCAGCTGCGGCGTGCAGGTTTTGATATAACCGAACATCCTGCCGCCTCCCCGCTGTACTTTTCCCCTTTATCATACCGCAGTATGATAAAGATTGCTTGAACAATATGTAAATATAAAAGCAGTATAGCAGATTTTTGGCTGCAAGACAATCTCCCCCGCCCCCCGCGAAAGCAAAAAAGTCCGGATTTCTCCGAACTTTTTCTCATTTCTTTCGCAAAGCAGGGCAAGACCTCTCCGCGCCTATTTTTGCCGCAGAAGTCAGTTGCCGCACTCGATACTGATCTTGGTAAACAGGTCCAGAATATCGTCCACACTCATGTGCTTCTTTTCCTCCCCGGCGGCATCCAGCACCAGGTGGCCCTTATCCATCATCAGCAGGCGGCTGCCGTACTCCACGGCATAGCGCAGGTTGTGGGTCACCATTATGGCCGTCAGGCCCTTTTCCCGCACCACACGGTCGGTCAGCGCCATAATGGTATCGGCGGTCTTGGGGTCAAGGGCAGCGGTGTGCTCATCCAGGATGAGAAAATCAATGGGCGTCATGGTGGCCATCAGCAGGGCCACGGCCTGCCGCTGCCCGCCGGAAAGCGCCCCCATCTTAATATCCATCTTGTCCTCCAGCCCCAGCCCCAGGGAAGCCAGCTGCTCCCGGTAGCTTTCCCGCCGGGCGTGGTTCGCGCCCCGGCTCAGGTCATAGGCCTTGCCTTTGTTATCCGCCAGCGAGAGATTCTCGAACATGGTCAGGTTGGGACTGGTACCCAGGGCGGGGTTCTGGTACACCCGGCCAAAGCGGCGGTACCGCACAAATTCCTTCCTGTGCAGCATGCTTTCGCCGTCAATGATGACATCGCCGCCCTGGATTGGAATGCTGCCGCAGATGATATTCAGCAGGGAGGTCTTGCCGCTGCCGTTGCTGCCCACGATGGAAACAAACTCGCCCGCTTCCACCGAAAGGTTAAAGTCCCGGAACAGGCAGGCCTCAGTGATCTCGCCGGGGTTATATATTTTGGTGATATTTTTAAGCTCCAGCACGGTCGGCGCCTCCTTTCCGGCCGCTCAGGTTCCCGGTGATAAGAATGACCAGGAACAGCGCCGCGGTGATAAATTTCAGCATATTGCCGGGCAGCCCCAGCAGGATCGCGATTTGGATGCAGGCCTTATACAGGATGCTGCCGATAACCACGGCGGCCGTCCCCTTCACAAAGCTCATGCGGCGGAACAGCGTGGTACCGATGATGACCGCCGCCAAACCGAATACCATTTGTCCGGTGCCCATCGTCGCGCTGAAGGAGCGTCCCTCCTGGCAGACAATGCACCCGGAAAGCGCCACCAAAGCGTTCGCGATCACCAGACCGAGAATTTTCATGCGGCCCTTATCCACAGCCAGGGTGGTCACCAGGGTATCGTTATCGCCCACCGCCCGCAGCAGCAGGCCGTTCTTGGTGGAAAAATACCACTCCAGCACCAGCCCGATGAGCACCACCAGCACCAGCGAAACAATGAGCTTGCGGTACAAAAGCGGCACGCTGCCCAGCAGCGCCATCACCGGGGCGGAGGTGTAAATGGTATCAATGGCCCGCTCCACCATCAGGTTGGAGCCGGCGATCTGCAGGTTGATGGAATACAGCGCCGTCATGGTGATGATACCGGCCAGCAGGTCCCTCACCTTGGCCCTTACATGGATAAGCCCCGTACAAAGCCCCGCCAGCGCCCCGATCACAAGGGCAATGGGCAGCGTCAGCCAGGCGTTCACCCCGTGGGTCAGCAGCACGGCGGTCACGGCAGCCCCCAGCGGAAAGCTGCCGTCCACCGTCAGGTCGGGGAAATCCAGGATCTTATAGGTGATGAAGATGCCATAGGATAAAATGGCGTAGATGAGACCCTGGGTCAGGGTCCCGGCGCAGGTCTCCAGTATCACATTCAGCATGGTGTACTCCTTGCGGTCAAATCAAAAATTCAAAGCAAACATCAGGCGTTGGCATCGATGGCACGGGCAGCGTAATCCTCCGGCAGGGTCAGGCCCATCTCGGTCAGGGCAGTGTAGTTCACATACAGTCCGTACTCGCTGATGGTCTCATAGGGCATCTCCTCACAGGTGGCCTCGCCCTTCAGCACCTTGGCGGCCATTTGGCCGGTCTGGCGGCCCAGCTCATAGTAATCAATGCCGATGGAGGCCACACAGCCCTTCTTCACCTGCTCTATCTCGCTGCCGTAAACGGGGATGCTCTTGGCGTTGGTCTTTTCCAGAATGGCCGGCAGCACGCCCACCACATTGTTATCGGTCAGGTTGCTCATGCAGTCCACACCGCGGGCCAGCAGGGTATCGCAGGCCTGCACCACCTCGGATTGCGCGGTCACGCCCACCGCCTCGATGGTAAAGCCATAGGCCGGGGCCTTTTCCTCGTACTCGGCAATGGCGGAAACGGAGTTCGGCTCGCTGGTGGTATACAGAATACCGATGGTCTTGGCCTCAGGCTGCAGCGCGCGGATGAGCTCCAGCTGGCCCTCCACGGCCAATTTATCGCTGGTGCCGGTCACATTGCCGGTATCCAGCTTGGCCTGTACCGGGTCGGTAATGGCGGTAAAAATGACCGGGATGTCTTTATTCTCAGCGGCGGCGTAGCAGGCCGTGGCGCTGTTGGTGGCAATGCCGCACATCAAGGCCACATTGTTGGCGCTAAAGCTCTCGGCGATCTGCTTGGTGATGTTATCATCAAACCCGGCGTTCTGGTAGTCGATGGTATAGTCGGTGCCTTCCACCAGGCCGGCGTCCTTCAGCCCCTGCAGAAAGCCCTCCCGGCAGTTATCCAGGCTTTCGTGCTCGCCATACTGGCTGATGCCGATGACCGGGGCTTTTTTCTCGCCGCAGGCGGCAAAGCAGAATACGAACATTACGGCAAAAATAAGGGCAAAAACTTTTTTCAGGTTGGTTTTCATGGGGTTATCTCCTTTTCATGGTCAGTAGTGATTTTATTGATTTCGTTTTTCCAGGGGCGGGCACCATCGCCGTCCCGGCAGTATTCTCTCTTTCATCGCGCTCGCTCCTTTCCCGGTAAAATAAAAAATCCCATCCCAAGAAAAACTCTTGGGACAGGACTGAAAATCAGCTCTGCGGTACCACCCGTCATTGATGCTTTGCAGCATCCGCTCTGTTCCTACACACATGATGTAAGCCGGGATGGATAACGGGGCCGGTTTCCCGTCGGCTGCTACTGGCGCATGCTCTGCGTGTTCGGCCGCCCTCACGAGTCCATTCGCCGCTCCTCCCGTTACCGCGCTTGCACCCTCCGCGGCTCGCTATCAACGAAAACTGACCGGTTACTCTTCTCGATCACAGGTTTTTTATTTGTGGCTATTATAGGCCATGCCACCTCATTTGTCAATACAAAATTTTGCAAGTTTTCATTCAATTTTAAGGTTCATTCTTTCCTCCATATACCTCAAAGATATGTCCGGAAGCCGGCAAACTCCCTCCTGCGGCAATCCATCCCGCCAAAAAAGCATTGCGGGTAGCGGCAAACAATTCATTGGCAATTGTGTCGTATTCCGCACTGTCCAGATACTCACCAAATGCCTTTTCAAAATTATTATCCATCATCATTTATCTCTCCCACTTTTTACATTCTATCGCAGATTTGACGAAAATACAATCTAATTTAAGTATTTAATCATATTAGATTGGATAAATAATTATCAAAAACCTCTAAAATAATAGGCAGAGGTGGTGTATATGGATAAGCATTATAATGACTATGTGCAAATTGGGCTGAACATCATGCGCTACCGTAAAGAAGCGGGGTACACCCAACTGCAACTTGCCGAAATGACTGGTTACAGTCATCAACATATTCAACGGGTAGAAACCGCCAGCAGCAAACCAACGGTCGGCCTGCTGCTGGATGTTTCTCAAGCTCTCCATGTTCCCATCGAGCGCCTTTTAGAAATCAGACCTGTCAAATAATCGGAGAACCCTGCATGGGTTCTCTTTTTTACTTTTACTCCTCATGCTGATAGCTCGCCGTCTTTTTGCCTTTGGCGGCTGCATCGTACATCCCGTTGGCCGCCAGCGCCACAATGACCGCGTTCAGCAGGCACAGGGTCACCCCCTGCACCGTCACCGGCTGTCCGCCAAAGATCTCCGCCCCGATCAGCAGCACCACGGCGATAACATAGGCCACCAGCTGGCTGCTCCATTTGCCCAGCGGCGTCCCTTTCAAAAACTGCGTGATGAGGGTCACCATCATCACCGCGCCGGCATAGCCGCCCAGTGCCTCCCAGGTTACAAATTCACTCATACTCATGCTCCTTTCTCCAGCTCCTCTATGCGGCGGCAGGCAGCGGCATAGTCCCGCTCGTGCTCCGCAAATTTTTTCTCCAGTTCATATTGCCGTTCTATCACGGAATTGTGTTGGTTCACCTTCTTTTCCAGCTGCTCCAGCCGGTAGGCGATAAGGGCGGTGGCCCGGCGGTTGGCAAAATAGGTGCCGCTCAGGCTGCCCACCAGCGCCAGCCCCGCCACTATGATCTCCTGATCCATGTTCACACCTCCCAGTCTATCTTATGCGCCCAGCACAAAGGCCGGTGCAATGCCCAGGTCGGCATTCGGGGCCTCGTAGTAGGCAGTGCCGTCCTTGTTCACATGGCAAAAGCCGGCCCACCCCGCCGCCGGGCTGCGGCACCAATCCCGGGCCGTAGCTGTGGTGCGGTTGTGGCGCATTTTGGCTGGGCTGCCGCCGGCGGCATAGTAGGCATACTGCTGCTGGAAGCTCTGCTCTCCCTCATTGGCCATGGTGCGGGCCCCGTAGTACTCCCACTCCGAGAGCAGGAACAGCCACTCCTGGGTGGCTGTCACCGCGGCGGCTTCCATGGAATTGCCGGTGTTATCGGTGTATTTGGTGCAGGGCTTCATCACCGCCCGCAGTTCCTCCGGCAGCAGGGCCAGCAGCGTCCCCTCCTTGGGGGCAAGCACATCGCTGCTGTCGCTGCCCAGGATCTCCTGCCGCATATGGCAGCCCTGCCAGCCGCCTTCACTGGTGGCGGTGGTGTTCATGGTAAAGGCCCCGGCCAGATCGCTGAAGCTGCCGTGGCGTTTATCCACCAGGGCCACCGGGGTCGCCCCCAGGCGCGCCAGCTGGAAGTGGATTCGGCCGCTGCCCTCCAGGGCGGCATTGTGGTCAAAGCCCAGGATAATGGCCCCGATGGTCAGATCGGTGACGGTGAGCAGGCCGGCCGTGCCGCTGATGGTCAGCTCTTTCACATCCCCCGGCGACCACAGCCGGGCAGCTATCCCGGCCGCTGCCGCCGCGGCGATCTCGGCCCAGGAATTTTCCGCCAGGGTGGTGGAATACAGCGGCAGGGAAAGACTTCTCTGCCCCGGGACCGCCAGCGTACCAAAGCCCTTTTTGCCCCCCAGTACAGCGGTAAAGCTCCAGCGGCCCCGGCGGGGCAGCTTCATGGCGCAAAGGCCGTTGGCATCGGCGGTGGCGGTCAGGGTAAGGCTGCCCAGGGCGGCCGTGACGACTGCCCCGGCCCCGGTGGTGACTGTCACCGGGCAGTGGGGTCTCCCCAGCCAGATGGGGCTGGCATAGACGGTGCTCATGCGGCGGCCCCCTTTCGGTTTTTCGTGTTGTGTTTCATCGGTTTCCTCTCTCCGGCCTCGTGGCCGGGTCGTTTGATTTTGCCGGATGGGACGGCTCCCCCCTGCCGCGGCAGGCCGTTCCCCCGGCTGAAGCTGCGCCAAAAGCCCGGTTGACAAGGCGGCGGCCAAAGTCTGTTTGGCTTTTGATTCGGCACTTCATCGGTTTTCTCTCTCCGGCATTCCGCCGGTCATTTGGTTTTCGCCGGGTGGGACGGTTCCCCCCTGCCGCGGCAGGCCGTTCCCCCGGCTGGGACTGTGCCAAAGGCTCATGTTCATGTGGATTAAAGACACTTGACAAGGGCAGCTTTTTGCGGTATGATAGAGATGGAAACCGCTTGAACAAGCGAAAAATAATACAAAACAGAGCGTCTGGGGAAAGATCCCACTTTCCATTGTAACTCATGTTTTGCGTGATTTCAAGTGTTTTCTCACGATTTGTGAGTTTTTGTAGATTTAGCCAAAATGAGGAGAGAAAATATGGATATTATGCTGCAAAGAATTCTATCCCTGATCCCGGACCGGCATGGGGCGGATGCGGAATTTGCCCGGTCGCTTGGCTACAAAAGCGGCAATGTGGTGGCCGACTGGCGGGCCGGACGGAGCGGCTCCTACCGGGGAAAGCTGCGGGAGATCGCTGAAAAATACAATGTGACAGTGGACTGGCTGTGCGGCAATTCGCCGCAAATAGAAAAGCCCGCCCTCCCGGCGGAGGACGGACTGGGTGGGGAGAGCCTGGGGGCGCTGCTGGCCCGGCTGACCCCGGCGGAAAAGCAGCGGGTAAGGGACTTTGCGGCGGGGCTGCTGGCCGCCCGGAATGGTTGACCGGCGGCAGTTTTCTTCTCGGTTTCTCTCCTGGGATAAGGGGCTGCCGGCTGCTTTCCACGGTTTTATTGTAGCAGATGATGAGTCCCATAATCCGGACTGAAAGTCCATGCGCGCGTACATATACACGCATGTAGCGCGCGGGTACGGGCGGGTGCACACGCGTGCGCGAGAGGAAAAATGTAAAAAGTTTTGGCGCCGGCCTTTTTCAAAAGGCAGGTCGCTCGCCGCAGCGAGCGAAATACCATTCGTGCATTAGCTCAAAAATATCAGCTAGATATTTTTGCGGAAAGCATCCCACACAGACTGGCCCCATAGCTCTCCGGAGGGCGCTCTGCCGGGGGTGAATGGACAAAACGACCCGGTGTAGTCGTTTTGGACAGAGGGGCTGCTCTGCAAGAGAGAGCGGCCCCTCTGTTTTGATTTAATCAGATTTTTCTTTCACCGAACAGGGGAAAATAGCCTATTCCGCATTTAAGCTGGGGCAGACTGGCCCTTTATGCAGGCTTTGTGCTCCCCACCGCACCAAAAAGAAAAAGACACCCCACCGCATTCTTTGTGATTCCTTCATACGAAAAACAGTATCAGATTCTTTTGGCGAATTTTCCGCTTCGCAAGGAAGGGGTTGTGTGAAGGGGGAACCATAGCGGGTTTCCCCTTTGCTTTTCATTAGGGCACAGACTGGTTCTTTGCACAGGCTTTCTGCTCCCCAGTGCACCAAAAAGAAAAAGACGGCCGGTAATATCTGGACAAGCCTGCGCCTTCGGAGGGAAAGATAGTGTGAAAGAAAACCGTCAGGGTTGTCTTTCGCGTTTCATCAGGGCACAGACTGGTCCTTTGCGCAGGCTTTGTGCTCCCCAGTGCACCAAAAAGAAAAAGACGGCCGGTAATATCTGAACAAGCCTGCGCCTTCGGAGGGAAAGATAGTGTGAAAGAAAACCGTCAGGGTTGTCTTTCGCGTTTCATCAGGGCACAGACTGGTCCTTTGCGCAGGCTTTGTGCTCCCCACCGCACCAAAAAGAAAAAGACGGCCGGTAATATCTGGACAAGCCTGTGCCTTCGGAGGGAAAGATAGTGTGAAAGAAAACCATCAGGGTTGTCTTTCGCGTTTCATCAGGACACAGACTGGTCCTTTGCGCAGGCTTTGTGCTCCCCAGTGCACCAAAAAGAAAAAGACGCCCAAAGGCGTCTTTTTCTTTTTGGTGCGGAAGATGGGACTTGAACCCACACGTCATGGACACACGCACCTCAAACGTGCCTGTCTGCCGATTCCAGCACTTCCGCATAGCGCTTTATTATTATACCATCTTATTCCCTGTTGTCAAGACGGTTTCTTGGCAAACTCCATCAAAAATAAGGATAAAATTTAGGGGGCAAAGGGGGTTGACATTTTGGAATCATTACGAGGTGTTTTAGGGCCTTGCCTGCCGGAGGCACGATTTTCCACACCCATTTAGTGGGATATTGTCTTCAAAAGCCCTTGATCGTCACAATTTTGACACAAATTTGGGCTTTTCCACCCCGCAAATGTGGAAAACCCGGTGGAAAGTGTGAAATACTTTCCGTATAGCGGCCTTTACAAATCGAGGCGCGGTGTTGCATTTTTTCCCAAAAAACGATATACTGAAAAGCGAAAAATCACCCCGCAAGGAGGCCGCCATGCCCACACTTACCGATCCTGCTGTCATCAAGGAGCTGCTGCAGCGCCATGGGTTTTCCTTTTCCCGCGCGCTGGGGCAGAATTTTATCATCAACCCCGGCGTATGCCCCAAAATGGCGGAGCTGGGTGGCGCTGCCCCCGGCGTGGGGGTGCTGGAGATCGGACCGGGCTTTGGCGTGCTGACGGCAGAGCTGTGCCGCCGGGCGGAAAAGGTGGTGGCGATCGAGCTGGATGACCGGCTGCCGCCCATCCTGGCGGAAACGCTGGCGGAATTTAAGAATGTGACCATAGTGCAGGGGGATGCGATGGTGCTGGACCTGCCGGCGCTCATTGCGGAGCACTTTGCCGGGATGCCGGTGGTGGTGTGCGCCAACCTGCCCTACTATATCACCTCGCCCATCATCATGCGGCTGCTGGAGGGGCCACTGCCCATTCGCTCGCTGACGGTGATGGTGCAAAAGGAGGCCGCGGTGCGCATTACGGCGGCGCCTGGCACCCGGGAATGCGGGGCTATCAGCGCGGCGGTGTGGTATTACAGCACGCCGAAGCTGCTGTTCCCGGTCTCACGGGGGTCTTTTCTGCCGGCCCCGGCGGTGGATAGCGCGGTGATCCGGCTGGACCTGCCGCAGGAACTGCCGGAGGACCTGCCGCCGCGGGAGGACTTCTTTGCAGTGGTGCGGGCCGGGTTTGGCCAGCGGCGCAAAACGATGCTCAATTCCCTTTCCGCCGGGCTGCGGTGGGAGAAAGACGCCACCCGTGCACTGCTGACGGCGGCGGGTATTGCCGAAAATGCCCGGGCGGAGCAGGTGACGCTGGAGCAGTGGAAGGCGCTGACGCGGGCGTACTTTTCTATGAAGAAAAGCAGGTAAAAGACCTAATTTAAGCCAAGATAGTGGTCGCCTGACGGCGGGGCGAAGCCTTTTACAAGGCTTGGTGAGCACCGCTGCCGCGGGGGGCAGGTTGGTAGTCGCCTTCGGCGTCGCGGAGATTTTGTAGGGTGCAAAGCCAGTACGCCTACCCGGCGGGGGCCTACTTTTGTTCGTGCAAAAGTAGGCAAAACACGCTTGGGGCTGTGCCCCAAGGCCCCCTCGCCGCTAAGCTGCGGCTGGATACGAACGATGCTTTGGCATCGTCCGTACGGCGCCGCAGATACGCTCTCAAGGTGCCTGCGGCGCATTTTATTTTGGCCCCAGCAGGAACCGAATTAAAATAAACACCTTATAAGCGTCGTCTAGCCCCAGATCCGGGAAGCTGTAGGCCTTCCGGTCGGGGCAAATGGGGCCCCCGCAAGGTCGCAAGACCTTGTGGGGAGAGGAGGATGCACTGTAGCGGGGAGGGCTGCCCGAAGCAAAGCATAGGGTCAGCCCGACTCAAGCGGAGGTTGCGTCCGACGAGCGTCGGGTCTTCAGGGCGGAGCCCTAAATGACTTTTGGTTACTTTTCTTCACAGAAAAGTACCCCCCCGCCGGGCAGGCGTGCAGTTTATGCCTTTGCAAAAGGCTCCGCCCCGCCG
>ERZ809074.451-NODE-451-length-65849-cov-7.335031_pt1 | contig 65849 bp, 51 predicted proteins | sample MGYA00520795_ERZ809074 | MGnify/ENA primary metagenome ERZ809074 (study PRJEB31570, sample SAMEA3212989) | Homo sapiens | biome: human-gut; feature: human gut; material: fecal | place: Sweden | collected 2011 ...
TGCGGCGTTTGAAGCGGGCGGGCACCGACCGCAGCCGCAGGGATTAAGGGCGAGCACGAGCCGATTAGGCTCGCAGGCTCGGCGTTAAGACCGGCGGCGTGCCCTTGGGCTTCAAACGAAGCAAGATGTTTTTCATGGTTTTTATCCAAAACCCTTTGAATTATTTTGACCAACGCATAATATTCCCATTCAAATAATCCCCCAGTTTCCATTTACTTACCCCTCTCTACTGATATGCGCACTATCGAACTGCTTTCTCCTGCCCGCGATGCCGACTGCGGCATCGAGGCCATACGCCACGGCGCAGATGCCGTGTATATCGGCGGCCCGGACTTCGGCGCACGCGCGGCGGCCGGCAACAGCGTGGACGATATACGGCGGCTCTGCGACTACGCGCACCTCTTCGGCGCAAAAGTCTACGTGACGCTCAACACTATTCTCTACGACCGCGAACTCCCTGCCGCCGAAAGGCTCATCGTACAACTCTACCGCGCCGGAGTGGACGCGCTCATCGTGCAGGACTGGGCGTTGCTGCGCCTCAACCTGCCGCCCATTGCCCTTCACGCCTCGACGCAGATGGACAACTGCACGCCCGAGAAGGCGCGGCTCCTGGAGGCCGCCGGCTTCCGGCAGATCGTGCTGGCACGGGAACTTTCACTCGCACAGATTAAAGAGATTGCGCAAACGGTCAGCGTACCCCTCGAAGCCTTCGTGCACGGTGCGCTCTGCGTGAGTTATAGCGGGCGTTGCTATGCCTCGCAATATTGCTTCGGACGCTCTGCCAACCGCGGCCGCTGCGCACAGTTCTGCCGCCTCGGGTTTGACTTGGTAGATGCCGACGGCAACGTCATCGCCCGCGACAAGCACCTGCTTTCGCTGCGCGACATGAACCGCTCCGACAGCATCGAGGAAATGATTGATGCTGGCGTTTCGTCGTTCAAAATCGAGGGGCGGCTCAAAGATGCCTCCTACGTGAAGAACGTCACGGCGTGGTATCGCCGCCGCATCGACGAGGTCATCGCCCGCCACCCCGACACGCTGCGCCGCAGTTCCTACGGTACGTCAGTCCTCGCCTTCTCACCCGACCCCGCCAAGAGTTTCAACCGCGGCTTCACGGACTACTTCCTACATGGCCGCACGCCGCAGCCCATTCACAACTTTCTCACGCCCAAAGCCATGGGTCCCGCCGTGTGCACCGTGGAGCGCGTGGCGCCGAGAAGCATCGTGGTCAAGATGCTACCCGCCTGCGCCGACGGCGGCATCAACGCCGGCGACGGCCTCTGCTTCATCGACGAGGAGGGGCGGTTGCAGGGATTTCGCGTGAATAAGGCGGAGGGCGGCACGCTCTTCCCGGCCGGCGACTTCCCCCGCCCCGGACGCGGCGCGACGCTCTACCGCAATCAGGACTTTGCGTTTGAGAAAATCCTCTTGCGTCCCGACACAGCCGACCGCCGCCTGCGCCTCGACATCACACTGCGCGAAACGCCGCAGGGCTATGCCCTCGACTTGCGCGACGAGACGGGCACAGCCGTGTCGCAAGAATTTGAGGCCGACCACGCACCGGCGCAAACGCCGCAGCAGGCAGCGCAGGAGCGCACGCTTTCCAAACTCGGCAACACACCGTTCAGCGTGGGAGAGATAAGTATCAAATTCAACGGTGAGCGGTTTATTCCCGCCTCGCTGCTCACGGAATGGCGGCGCACGGCGGTAGACGCCCTGCTCGCCGCCCACCGCGCATCGTACAGCCGCGACCGCGCCGCCGCGCCCAACCCTTCCGCCCTGCGTGCGCTGATGCCAGAAAGCGTTGATTTTAAGGGAAACGTGGCCAATGCCGAGGCCCGCGCCTTTTTGCTGGAGCACGGCGCAACAGACGTGGCCCCGGCTTTCGAACTCTTGCAGCCTGCCGCCGCCGTGCCGCTCATGACGTGCCGCCACTGCCTGCGCTTTGCCTTCGGCCAATGTCCCAAGCAGGCAGACAAGGCAGCCGCGCCGCGCTGGAAAGAACCCGTAAGCCTCCGCCTGCCAGATGGCCGCACCTTCCCCCTGCGCTTCGACTGCCAACACTGCGAAATGCAAGTGCTCAAACCTTAGCGTCCCAAAGTAGGGGCGTTCTGCAGAACGTCCGCCGTGTGCGTGCCGCATGACACAGTATGTTTACGTCATTGTGGCGGGCTGAAAGCCCAATTGTTGCCCATAGCCCAGGGCAGCGCCCTGGGGAAGCGTTATGCATTGATTAAAGTGTCGCGCTCTGTAAGAGCAGCCTTCATTATGAGGGGCAACGCCCCGTGGCATTGCCTGCGGGAATTACGCGCTCGAGGCGCGTGGCATTTTTGCGCCAGCGCAAAAATGCCAAATGTATTAATCGCGGAATACGACCACCCAGGGCGTTGCCCTGGGCTATGAGCAACAATTGGGCTTTCAGCCCGCCCCATTTTTTTCAGCCAACCACAAAATATTTGTCAGACCGCCCCAATTGTTCTTTTGAAACATCAATCGCCCCACTATCTCCCGTGACAGCAAACGCTATTACGGGAGATTTTTTTCCTTTCCCCTTGCAATTTTTCCCTGTCTGCTATGACATTTTTCATTTTCTCGGAGATATTTTTTGTTACAAACTTTATAACATGTGTTACAAACTTTGTAACGTGTATTACAAACTTTGTAATATATATTCAAAACTTTTGAATAAAAAATATCTTAGAAGATAGGAAAAAATATCTTAGAAGATAGGAAAAAATATCTTGGAGAAAGGAAGATTTTTCAAGGAGAAAGGAAAAACTCTGCCGCAGACATTTGCGCGTGCGTCGGCATAAATGCTGGCCATCGCGGCAAGCATTTTGGCAGTGCCCTTGTTTGAAATACAGAATAAGGGCATCGCGTTTGCGATGCCCTTATAAAAAATGAGAGGTCGGATGATGAAAAGTTTACTGCCGCGTCAGGACGACTTCAAGTTCTTGTTCGCCTGTTTGGCTATCGAAATCGTAGAGATAAAGCTGATTCCCGGCTATTTTGTAAATGTATTCATCTACATCATAATCCGCATTATCTGCATCGGTATAAACAAAGACAAGTTTGTTACCTTCGGTATACCATGTAAACTCTTCCTTTTCGCCACCCCAATTATCCCAGCCGGTATTGTTGGCATTGAAGCAGATAGTAACTATATAAGAATCGCCATCTTCATGCCCTTTCCACGTGCCAACAAGTCCCGTCTGGTCTTGCTGTGCAGGAGGATTATTCTGCCCGCCGTTACCGTTTTCGTCGTCATCATCACCGCAAGCTACAAATGCTAAGGAGGCGCATGCCAATGCCATGAAAAGCATGGCAAAGCTCTTTCTAAAATAATTTTTCATAAGCTCTATGTTTAAAAGGTTGCAAATTTGATTTATCACCTGCAAAGATGCGGGTGAAATTTAATTCTAATCAACCAACAATATATATATTATTGTGTATTGCACATCGCATCACGCCTCGCAAAACGCCCTTTCCTTACGTTAGAACGCCTTATTATCTTGCTTATAACGCGGATTTTGAGTAACTTTGCGCCTTGAAAATTAAAAATCAAGGAAAAAGTAAATGATTACACTTTCAAATTTGGCCATTCAGTTTGGCAAGCGCATCCTCTATCAGGATGTGAATATGAAGTTCACCAACGGCAATATCTACGGCATTATCGGCGCAAACGGCGCAGGCAAGTCCACGCTGCTCCGCGCCATTTCCGGCGAGCTCGACCCCACGAAAGGCTCTGTGGAAATGGGGCCCGGCGAACGCCTGTCGGTGTTGAGCCAGGACCACTTTAAGTACGACCAGTTTACCGTGCTCGACACGGTGCTCATGGGGCACACGGTGATGTGGGACGTGATGCAACGCCGCAACGAACTTTATTCAAAGGCCGACTTCTCCGATGAGGATGGCATTCTCGTGGCTGAACTGGAAGACAAGTTTGCACAAATGGGCGGCTACACCGCCGAAAACGATGCCGCCACGCTGCTTAGCGGTCTCGGCATCAAGGAAGCCCTGCACGGAAAACTCATGGGCGACCTCTCGGGTAAGGAAAAGGTGCGCGTGATGCTGGCGCAGGCGCTCTTCGGCGAGCCGGACAACCTGCTGCTCGACGAACCGACCAACGACCTCGACCTCGAAACTGTGGAATGGCTGGAAGACTATCTCGGCAACTTTGAGCACACGGTGCTTGTGGTAAGCCACGACCGCCACTTCCTCGACCAAGTGTGCACGCACACCGTGGACATCGACTTCGGAAAGGTGACGCTCTTCTCGGGCAACTATTCTTTCTGGTATGAGTCCTCGCAACTCGCCCTGCGCCAGGCGCAAAACCAGCGTCAGAAGGCCGAAGAAAAGAAGAAGGAGCTGGAAGAATTTATCCGCCGCTTCTCTGCCAATGTGGCAAAGAGCCGCCAGACCACGAGCCGCAAGAAGATGCTCGAGAAGCTCAACGTGGAGGAAATCAAACCCTCCACGCGCAAATATCCGGGCATAATCTTCCAAATGGACCGCGACCCGGGCAACCAAATCCTCGAGGTGGAAGGCCTGAAAGCCGTGACGGACGACGGCACGGTGCTCTTCGACAACCTCAACTTCAACATCGAGAAAAACGAGAAGGTGGTGTTCATCAGCCACGACCCCCGCGCCATGACCGCCCTCTTCGAAATCATCAACGGGCACCAGCAGCCCGCCGCCGGCACGTATAAGTGGGGCGTGACGATTACGACGGCTTACCTGCCGCTCGACAATACGGAGTTCTTCCAGAACGACCTCAACATGATTGACTGGCTCAGCCAGTACGGCGAAGGCAACGAGGTGTATTTCAAAGCATTCCTCGGCCGCATGCTCTTTAAGGAAGAAGAGCAGCTCAAGAAGGTAAACGTGCTATCGGGCGGCGAAAAGATGCGCTGCATGATTGCACGCATGCAGCTGCGCAATGCCAACTGCCTTATCCTCGATACGCCGACCAACCACCTCGACATGGAGAGCATTCAGGCGTTCAACAACAACCTCAAACTCTTCAAGGGCAACATTCTCTTTGCCAGCCACGACCATGAGTTTATCAACACGGTGGCCAACCGCGTGATCGAACTGACGCCCCACGGCAGCATCGACAAGCTCATGAACTACGAGGACTATATCCACGACGAGCGTATCCACGAACTGCGCGAGCAGATGTACGCCGGCACGGCTCGCCAATAAGCACTTGCCTATAAGCAAAAGCCACTTTGGTATGGCTTTTGCTTATTATTTACAATAAACTCATACGCTATGACCAAAGACAAGAATAAAAAACAAGAACTGAAAGAAAACGTTCAGGAGCAAACTCCCGAAACGAATATTGAAAGCGAAACGGCTGCCGACACGGCAGAGGCCGAGGCCGAAGAGAAAGACCCGCTGGCAGAAGCACAGGAACAGTTGGCTGCACTCAACGACAAATATCTTCGCCTCGCCGCCGAGTTTGACAACTTCCGCAAACGCACCATCAAGGAAAAGGCCGACCTTATCCTCACCGGCGGCGAAAAGGTGCTGAGCGCCCTGCTGCCCGTGCTCGACGACCTCGAACGCGCCCGCGACAACATGCAGAAGGCCACCGACGTGGAGAGTCTGCGCGAAGGCGTAGAGATGATTATCGGCAAACTCGACAAGACCCTCGCCGCACAAGGTCTGAAACGCATGGAACCCATCGGAACGCTTTTCGACACGGACTTCCACGAGGCCATCGCCATGGTGCCCGTGCCCGAGGACGAGCAGAAAGGCCACGTCATCGACTGCGTGCAGACGGGCTACCTTTTGGGCGAGAAAGTAGTGCGCCACGCCAAAGTGGTCGTAGGGCAATAATAATATAACGATTTTAGTAAACAAGAAAACAAGACAGGATGTCTTGCTAATTTATATTTTAGATGAGAAACTTGTCTCGTCTACTCGTTTACTTTGAGATTTTCGGCTGCACTCGGCATAGCCCGAACAAGTTCGGCTCTGCTCTCGCTTGCACGAAAATTTCCTTGTAAACTCGTCTACTAATAAACGAACGTATCAGAAATGGCAGAAGAAACCGACTATTATAAGATACTCGGCGTGGAGCGTACGGCCACGGCCGACGAGATTAAGCGTGCCTACAAGAAGGTGGCCATCAAATACCACCCCGACCGCAATCCCGGCGACAAGGAGGCAGAAGAGAAGTTCAAGCAGGCGGCACAGGCCTACGACGTGCTGCGCGACCCCGACAAGCGTGCCCGCTACGACCAGTTCGGCGCGGCAGGCGTGGACGGAGCAGCCGGCGGCTTCGGCGGTTTCGGAGCGGGCGGAATGGACCTGAACGACATCTTCCGCAACTTCGGCGATATCTTCGGCGGCGCTTTCGGCGGCTTCGGAGGTTTCGGCGGCGGGCGCGGCCAGCGGCAATACCGGGGCAGCGACATGCGCATGAAAGTGCGCCTCACGCTCGAAGAAATCAGCACGGGCGTTACCAAGAAATTCAAGGTGCGCAAAGACATCACCTGCAACGAGTGCCACGGCACGGGCTGCGCCTCGGGACATTCGCCCGAAACCTGCCCCACCTGCCACGGACAAGGCTACGTCATACAGAGTCGCCGCAGTTTCCTCGGCATGATGCAGACGCAAGAGGTGTGCCCCAACTGCCACGGCGAGGGCACCGTCATCAAGCACACTTGCAGCCATTGCCACGGCGAGGGCGTGACGTCGGGCGAAGAAATCGTTGAGATAAAAATCCCCGCCGGCGTGGCAGAAGGCATGGTGGTGAACGTGCCGGGCAAGGGCAACGCCGCAAAGCACGGCGGCGTGCCGGGCGACATACAGGTGCTTATCGAAGAAGAGCCGCATAAGGACTTTATCCGCGACGACACCGACCTGATCTACAACCTGCTGCTCACCGTTTCGCAGGCAGCCCTCGGCGACACCATCGACATTCCCACCCTCACGGGCAAGGCACGCATCAAAATCGAGCCGGGCACGCAGCCGGGCACCGCGCTCCGCCTGCGCGGCAAGGGCCTGCCCGCCGTGCAGGGTTACGGCGTGGGCACGGGCGACATCGTGGTAAACATCAGCGTCTATATTCCCGAGCATCTCACGAAAGACGAGCGCAAAGCCTTCGAGGCGCTGCGCGAAAACGACCACATGCAGCCCAACGACAGCATCAAGGACAAAATATTCCGCGCCTTCCGAAATTATTTTGATAAATAATAAATTAATTAGACGGGCAAACGTGTTTGCCCGTCTAATTGTATGAGTGCGGCAGCAAGTAGGGGCGTTTTGCAAAACGCCCGCCTATTGCGCCGAAAGGGAATGGTTGGGGCGGGCTGTAAGCCCAATGGTTGCCCCTAGCCCGGGGCAACGCCCCGGGAAATGCAAACCGCGATTAATACATTCGGCATTTTTGTGTCACGGCACAAAAATGCTACGCGCCAAAAGCGCGTAACCCGCAATGCCACGGGGCGCTGCCCCTCATAAAGTAGGTTGCTCTTACAGAGCGCGACACTTTAATCAATGCACCCGCCATCCCCCAGGGCGTTGCCCTGGGCTGTGGGCAACAATTGGGCTTGCAGCCCGCCTCAACCATTATCCCGTTCGGATAAAACTGTCAAACTACACAGCGAGCGTTTGGCAAAACGCCCCTACTCGTAAGATACTTATGACCTACCAAGAAACGCTACAATATCTTTATGTGAAAACGCCGATGTTCCAGCAAGTCGGCGCAAAGGCATACAAACCCGGGCTGCAGGTCACCGAAACGCTCGACGAGCACCTGGGACACCCGCACCGCAACTACGCCACGATACACGTGGCAGGCACGAACGGCAAGGGCAGCACGGCGCACCTCATCGCAGCCACGCTGCAAAGCGCAGGACTACGCGTGGGACTTTACACCTCGCCCCACCTCGTGGACTTCCGTGAGCGTATCCGCGTGAACGGCGAGTCGGTGAGCGAGGAATATGTGGTGGACTTCGTGGAAAGGGAGCGCGGTTTCTTCGAACCGCTTCGCCCTTCGTTTTTTGAAATCACCACAGCCATGGCATTGCGCTATTTCGCCGATGCCGAGGTTGACGTGGCGGTGATTGAAGTGGGGCTTGGCGGCCGGCTCGACTGTACGAACATCATCAGTCCCGTGCTTTCCGTCATCACCAACATCAGCCTCGAGCACACCGCGCTGCTCGGCAGCACGCTCTCAGAGATTGCCGCCGAAAAGGGCGGCATCATCAAGCCCGCCACGCCCGTGGTCATCGGCGAGCGCACGCCCGAGACCGCCGCCGTGTTCAGCCGCATTGCCAAGGAAAAGGGAGCACCGCTCTTCTGGGCGGATGAGGACGACGAGATCATTGATTTCGACAATACAAGCCTGCCCGTCGATGGCTGCATCTGGGCAGAACAAGAAACTTATGCCACGCGCAGTTACGGAACAATAAGCAGCCCGCTCACGGGACGTTGCCAGAGACTCAACGCCCGCACGGTGCTCTGCGCCCTGCGTCGCCTGCCTTTCGAGGGCATTACGAAAGAAGCCGTGGCACAAGGCTTCCGCGACGTAGAACGCCTCACGGGGTTGCGAGGCCGTTGGCAAACCGTGGCGCACAGACCGCTCACGATTTGCGATGTGGGGCACAACCCGGGCGGTCTGACGCTGACGGCGGCACGCCTGAGCGACATACTTGCTGCGGGCAAGCGGCTGCATCTCGTTTTCGGCATGGCGGAAGATAAGGACATCAGCACCGTGCTCCGCCTCCTGCCCCACCCTGCCCCCAATCACCATATTTATTATTATTGGACGCAGGCTTCCGTGCGCCGCGCCCTGCCCGCCGACCGTCTGAAAGCCATTGCCGACGCAAGCGGACTGGCGGGCGGCACCGCTTTCCCTGATGTGCCTGCCGCCTATGCCGCCGCCCGTGCTGCCGCCGCGCCCGACGACGTTATTTTCGTGGGCGGCAGTTGTTTCATCGTCGCCGACTTCTTAGGGCATCTGCAATAAAACGTAAATTTTCTCCGAAAACATAAAAAGGGGAGCGTATTCTCACGAACGCGCTCCCCTCAAAACATTCTATTATAAGAAGATTTACTCTTGTTGTTGCTTTAGATGTTTAGTCCTCCCAATAATCGGAGGCTTCTTTTTGGTTAGTCCAAGCACCGCCTTCTAAGTTGTTGCCAGAATCGGTAACCACATTGCTGCCGCCGTCAACAACATCAATGCTGCCGCAGAGCATGCCGCCTTCGATTTGGAGAAAGTGAACTTGAAGCTTTGGGGAAATATATTGCTTTTTCATTGTTGTATATGGGATTAGAGGGATTATTTAATGTAAACTTTCTTGCCGTTGCAAATGTAAAGGCCATGCTTCGGACTTGCCACGCGGCGACCGCTCAGGTCGTAGTAAGTTTTGGCAGCGTTGCTGTCGGACAGGGCGGCGGCATTGATGCCAGTCGTTTCGCTTCCCTCAAAGTCAAAGAGGAAACCTTGAACGCCCGAACTTACCACTTCAAAATAGGCACGGCCCTTAGGCAGATAATCTGCCGTATATTTATAGAAACCGATATTGCCGAAACTACCGTTAAGCACATAGGTGTTGGCCAAAGTAGAGTTCTGTGTTACTCTCGATTCAAGCACTCCCTTAAAAGTATTGGTAACGCCAGCGGGCAGAGCGCCTACCTCCGTTGCCGGGGCTATGTACTGCGTAGCGAGGTCGCTTTCGGCAACCATAACCACAGCGGTATTCTTAGGAATAACGGTGCCTCCAATATCCGTAAGCCTAATGCTGCTTCCGTTCAGCGTGCCGAGGTAAGCTGTGGCACCCGTAGGAACGGTAGCGGCATAAGGCAAATAAATTGAAGCATAGTATTTGCCGTCGGGCGTAGCGGGCGAACGGAAAACAAGTTTGTTGTAATAGTCGACTTCCTCAATCATCACAGCACAGGAACGATAATTCGCATTCGTAGTAGTTTTATCTACATAAGGAGCAGAAGAAGCCACAGCACCACCTGCCGTATTTTTCAAAATGAAATATGGCTGGTCATTCGGATTACTACGCTCGCCTCTCAGACCAACACAACCAAAAAGATCCTCATTAGTAGCTTGAACATTACTACCCGTAAGGAATTTGACAACTTGGAAAAGGTTTTTTCCCGAGTCGTAAGCAGACGTGAAGCCGTTATTGCTTTCGTAAGCACCATCGCCGCTGCCGCCCCACCAAACGAGGTAGTTGCCGCTGCTGGGATTTACGAACATATATTTCGTATCTACTTTATGGCATACGAACGTAGCAGTTTCGGGCAGAGAAGTGCCGACGGCTGAAGTAATCTTGCTGCCATCCCAATAAAGATAAGTGCGCGTGCCGTCCATATGCTTAAACGTAAACGTATAAGCATGACCCTCTACAGGCATATTTACGTCAGTTGAAGCATAAAGGGCTGTAAGGTGAGAGTTTTCCAGCGTACCGTTACTATATGCTGTCATGAAATTTGTATAAGCACCGGAGGTTTTGGTAGGATAACCAATCTTTTCAGCCTCGCAATTGTTTATGATATTTTGGATAGCCACATGGTCACCCTCGAATTCATAAATCTTATTCATCGCAGCTGCCAAACCATCGAAACTTTCGGAGGCCTCCTTGATAACCATAACGCTACCGGCGTCTACATCCGTATTATTATAGATTTTGATACCCGAAGAACTATAATGATTCCAGTTGGTTACATTCACCTGCCAGCCGCTTGCATTGGCATACTTAATAACAAAGCCTGAGGTGCCGCTTGTTGTACCGCTTGTTAAGGTGATTTTGGAGTCTGCGGTCGGGGTTTCGCTAAAAACCATGCCGCGAACACTCTGCCCTCCAACCGAAGCGGTAGCAGAGATGTTTACAAACTTTTGTGCACCTACGCTGTAAAGATAATATTGACCAGAAGCAGTGTTAAGGCCACGAAGAAAAGCAAACTGATTGTTTACTTGCGTGCCATCGGGCGTGTCGTTTGTCAGAGTAGCACCGCTCGATGTAGAATATAGCACCGTCGTGGATGCTGAAGGATTGTAATACAAATAGCCGCGCCCGGCACTCTTAATAGTATATGCCTTGGCGTTAGTCAATTGGCTCGTCGCAGTAATCTGCGCTTCAGATTTCACCCCGCCCAGAAAGGCAAAGAGGAGCGTAAGCAAAAAGAAGTACCTTTTGTTCATAGTATTTTTGTATTTGTTGTAATAAATAATATTCCTCTCAATGACAGAGAAAGCAATAAAATAAATGCTTTCGGCTGCAAAGATAGTGCAAGGCGAGCGCAATAAAGTTTACTTTAATTGCCGAGCCGCAGCCTATCTTCTGCAAATTTCCTCAAAATTTGGGTAACTATCACGTAAAAGAATTAGGGAAATCTCGATTATTAAATATTTTTATGAATACCCCCCCCTATTTTGTAATTTGCAGTTTTCAAATAAAGCGGTTTATCTTATAATTAAGTGTCTTTTATGTCACTAAAAAGAGCGTTTGCCTTATAAGAAAAGCGGCAAAAGGCGGTTTTTAGGGCGTGCCCGCGGGGGCGCGTTTTTATTTTCTTGGCAAAAAGGCCTATTTTTGCAAAGTAAAATGGGCAAAACGCCCGTTGGGGATATAAGAAAAGCATACCTGTTACCTGATACTATGGGCGCACAACATCGTCGGCTTGCCTCGTTAGACATTCTGCGGGGCTTTGACCTCTTTCTGCTGGTATTCCTGCAGCCGGTGGCGTGTGCCGTGTTGTGGCAGATAGACGCGCCCGCCGCCCGCGCTATCCTTTTCCAGCTCGACCACGAGGCGTGGGCGGGCTTCCGCTTCTGGGATCTCGTGATGCCGCTCTTCCTTTTTATCAGCGGCACGTCTATTCCGTTTTCTTTCGGCAAAATGCTGGCGAGCGGCGGCAAGGCGGCGGTCTACCGCAAGGTGGCAAAGCGCTTCGCCGTGCTGTTTCTCTTGGGAATGGTGGTGCAGGGCAACCTGCTCGGCCTCGACCCACACAATATTTATATATATACCAATACGCTGCAGGCCATCGCCGCTGGCTATCTCATCACGGCTATGATAGTGCTGAACTTCAAGGTGAAAGGGCAAATCATAGCCGCCGCGTTGCTGCTTTCAGGCTACACCGTGCCGATGATGCTCCTTGGTGACTACACGCCGGAGGGCAACTTTGCCCTAAGGCTTGACGCGCTGGTGCTGGGACGCTTTCAGGGCGACCCGTCCTATTCGTGGATACTCAGCTCGCTGACGTTCGGCGTAACGGTGCTGCTCGGCGCATTTGCCGGACAGATTATCAAGAAGCACGGCAAGACCAATCCCGAAAAAGCCGCGCTGTTCCACTTTGCCATAGGCATGGCGCTGGTGGCAGCGGGCCTGCTGTGGAGCTTGGAAATGCCTATCATCAAAAGGATATGGACAGGCAGTATGACGCTCTTCTCGGGCGGCCTGTGCTTCCTGCTGATGTGGCTCTTCTACTGGTGGATAGACGTGAAAGGGCACAGCCGAGGGCTGAATTGGCTCAAGATATATGGCATGAACTCCATCGCGGCCTACATGATAGGCGAGGTGGTGAATTTCCGCAGCGCGGTGCAGTCGGTGAGTTACGGGCTTGCGCCGCTTATGGGCGACTTCTACGAGGCGTGGCTCACGTTTGGCAATTTCGCCATCGTGTTCGCCCTGCTGCTGGCAATGTACCGCTGCGGCGTGTTCTTGAAGGTGTAAAAGCGAGGGACGAAAGGGTTTAAGATAAAAACCGGTAAAAACAGTTTGCTGTTGGTGAAGCCCTTTCGGGTTCGCCGCCGGTCTTAAAGCCGAGTCTGTGACCCTATCGGTTCACGCCTCGTCCTTAATCCCTCCGGCTACGACCGTTAGAAAACGGTCGCTTCACCCACAGCAAGAAAAAACCATGAAAAACCCGTGAGACCTTGACAAGCGAAAAGCAAAAAACACTCCATTGCTGTTTTTAATGGTTTTTCCCTTGTGAGGCGTGAAGCGGGCGGGAACCGACCGCAGACTTTGCACATAAAGGACGAGACGTGAGCATCTGCTCACAGGCTCGGGCATTATGTGCAAAGGCGTGCCGATAGGCTTCACGCCACACAAGCGGTTTTTAATTGGTTTTTATCCAAGGGTTGTCACTATCGACACACCAATCTCTGCCCCCTACTCCATTGACAAAACAACTTTTTATTAACTCTATATTATCAACCTAAAACCTCTGTGTAATGCTTATGAAAAAGTATTTCTCTTTGATGGCCCTGCTCCTGTGCTTTGCCGGACAGGCGTGGGCCGACAAGATTGAGGCGTCCTCGACCGACCCGTCAAGCGGGAAGCCGGAGCACCTCTACACAATGGTGAGCGGTAACGGCTATTACGCCAATGGCTACACCGCCCCCACGCAGACAGACGAGAACAAAGCGCTGTTTGCCTTCTATTCGGCTGGTATCTCTGATACCTACTACATCTATTGCTACACTTCCAAGAAGTGGCTGAGTTACACCAAAGCCGCAAGCTACTCCGACGGCACCAAAGGTTTTCTCCGGCTGACCGACAGCAAAACCGACGGCGCTTACTTCAAGTGTAACAACTACTCGGGCGACTATTATGAGATTGCCCTGTACAACACGACAAGCGTGGCCACTAAGTACCTTAACTGGTTTCAGGGCGTAAACGATTCGGCTAACCCTCTCGATGGCACCACTACGCTTGGCTATTGGAAGGACAACGGCGCAAACGACGGCGGCAGCCGCTGGCAGTTTGCCGAAGCCGACATGCAGACCTACACCTACACCATCGTGGCTCCTGCCGGCACGACCGTGACCGTTAACGGCACGGCTTACAGCAACGGCCAGACCGTGACCAGCGAAGGCCGCCTGCAAAAGAGCGCAGTGAGCGCATCGGCACAAGACGGCAAGTTCGTCATCATCTCCGTGAACGACGTGACGAAGACCATCACCGTGGCCTACGCCACCATTCCCGAGCAGCCCGCCACCACGGCCTACACCAACGCCGTGCTCTATCCCGCACAGCAAGATGCCGTGGGCGAAGCCAAACTGGCTACGACCGCCGACACCTACACGCTCTACAACAACGTGCTGGCTGCCTCGTTCGTGAAGGCTAACAACGCCCTCTACTTTGCCGGCTCCAACGCCATGAACCTCCTGCCCGGCACGGAAGTATTTACTGTTGCCTTCGGCTCGGGCGACAACGTGCCCGCCTCTGCCATGACGCTCAACAGCGTTACTACCGAGACCCTCACGGGCGAAAGCACAGCCGTGGGCGGTGCAGAGCACTACAACGGCCTCGCACTCGTTGCCAACTACACCTATACTTATAAGGGCGCAACGGTGAACATCGTGTGGAAAGCCGTGCTCCGCGACGGCAGCCACTACCTCCGCACCGAGATGGAACTGACGGGCGCGAACGACGTAGACATGTACAACGTCATTCCCCTTATCTACAACGTAGACACGCAAGCCGCCGGCTCTACACCCGCCGCCGTGGGCAACACGCGCGGTGCCGTGCTGATGAGCAACAAGATCTTTGCCGGCCTTGAAAATCCCGTGGCCTACAACACCGTGGGCGAGGCTTCCGGCGCGGAAGACAACTACACGCTCACCACGACACTCGACCCCATTTCGCTCACCGCTTCTTCCTGGACCACGGTGGCAAGCGCAAGCCTGCCCAACCGCGTTATCGAAGCAACGGGCGCAAACTATCCCAACGTGCTCGCCTACACGAAGGAAGGCGTGACACTCGCAGCTAATCAGAAGGTAGAAGTCACCGTGGCATACACCAGCGGCAACCACCGCCTCAACTTCGGCGGCGCCGACCTGCTCGACAATGCCAACGACGTGGCCGCCAGCGACTACCACTCTGGCTTCTCCGGCAATGACAACAGCAACAACACGTTTGTCTTCACCGCACCTTACGCCGGCACGTTCAAGATCCGCGTTTTCGTTGAGAAAGCTACCGAAGAGGTTGATGCCAACTCTACGATGACCGTGAAGATCTACACGCCGAAAGAAGGCGCAGCCATCACCGCCGACGTAGTGGGCATCCAAGGCCTTTGGAGCCGCAACACGACGCTCGCCGCCGGCGAAACGTGGAAGATTAGCGGCGTTGTGGGCCTGATTGCCCAGGACGGCACACAGGACAACAGCAATATCCACAAGACGCAGAAGCGCCGCTCGTTCCTCGCCTACTCCGAACGCGAACGCGCTGTGCCCTGGCGCGCCAACCCCTGCTACATCTCTTGGTATGAACTGAACATCGACCGCAACAACGCAGCCAATCCTACCAACAACATGAACGCCAACCAGGTGCTCGACGTGCTCAACCACTGGAAGAGCGACTTCTACGACGTTTACGGCGTTGGCCCGAGCAGCTTCGTCATCGACGACGGCTGGGACAACTACGGCACATGGACCTTCCATGCCGGCTTCCCCAACGAAATGCGCGACATCGCCGCTCTCGCCGCCCAGATGGGCGCAGGCGTAGGCGCATGGCTCGGCCCGGTGGGTGGCTACGGCACCAGCGGCAACTACCGCCGCCAGTACTGGACCAACAAGGGTCAGAAGATGGAACTCTCCAACCCCGAATACTACGCTACGTTTAAGGCTGCCGCCAAGAACCTCACGCAGAACAACGGCGACTTCCGCTTCTTCAAGTTCGACGGTATCTCCGCACAGTTCTCTGCCGTTGGCCCCGACCCAGGCGACACGGGCAATGAGAACGCAGAAGGCATTATCCGCCTCGAACGCTTCGTGCGCGAAGAACTCAAGCGCGACATCTTCTTCAACACCACCGTCGGCACATGGGCAAGCCCCTTCTGGTACCACTACACCGACGCTACGTGGCGCCAGGAAGGCGACTACGGCACGATTGGCAACAACAGCATCGACCGCGAAAACTGGATTACCTACCGCGACCGCCTCGTTTACCAGAACTACGTGACGAACTCTCCCATCTGCCCCATCAACACGCTGATGACCCACGGCTTCATTCTCTCTACCCACGGAGCAGTGAGCAAGAACATGACTTACGAGGCTTGCCGCCGCGAACTGCGCTGCGCCTTCGTATGCGGTTCTGGCATGGTTGAGCTCTACAACGACTATGAACGCATGAACGCTATCAACAGCGGCGCACTCTGGGGCGACCTTGCCGAGTGCATCAAGTGGCAGAAGAAGAATGCCGACGTATTGCCCGACGCTCACTGGGTAGGCGGCAATCCTTGGGACGGCTCTAAGGCCAACGTCTACGGTTGGGCTTCTTGGAACGGCACAAAGGCTACCCTCGCCCTGCGCAACGGCAGCAACTCTTCGCAGACCTACACCTTCACGCTGCGCGACGCGCTCAACATTCCCGCCAACGTGAACGGCGCAATGTATTTCGTTAAGTCGTTCAGCGTACAGGATGCCCTCCCCGGCTTCGCCGAAGGCCAGGCCATCAGCTACGACACGCAGCTCACCGTGACGCTCCCCGGTAGCAGCGTATTCGCCTTCGACGGCTCGCTCTCCGAAGTAGAAGCTCCGTCCAACACGTTCACCTTCACGGCTTCCGACCCAGAAAACGGCAGCCGCCTCGAAAGCCTCAGCACCATTACGCTGACTTTCGCCGATGAAGTGGGCCTCGTAAGCGAAACGGCCCTCGAAGTGAAAGACGCTTCTAACACGACCGTTACCACCGCCGCCTTCGCCAAGAGCGAGACCGACGGCACGAAGGTAATCGTTACGCTCACAGACGAAATCGCCACCAACGGCACGTACCGCATCGCAGTGCCCGAGAAGTTCATCTTCGACAGCAACGTTGATACCTCAGCCGAAGACAAGGGCGTAAGCAACGGCGCAACCTACAACCCCGCGTTCAACCTCTCTTACACGATTAAGGTTGCCGAGGACTATCCCGTCAACTTCGACAAGGACGCTTCTGCCACCCGCACCGACCGCTATATCAACAGCATCACGCTGACCGAAAGCGGACAGACGGCGCAAAGCGTCACCCTTTCCAGCCGCAAGCCTTACATCGACCTCACGGAAGACGAGAATGCGCACTTCACCTGCACCGCAGGCAGCACGCTGACCACGACGTTCAACTGGACAGGTTCTTGGATGCACGGCTACGTATACATCGATACCGACAACGATAAGCATTTCTCTTTCACCGAAGGCAGCACCACGCAGACCGACACGGAAGTCTATGCTTTCTCGTTCTACTCGGGCAACTTCAACGATGACCAAAGCGGTTACAACTCGGCAGGCACCCGCATTACTGGCAACGACCGCGCCGTGGTTAATCCTCCCTCGTTCACCGCTCCCGGCACGAACGGCACGTACCGCATCCGCTTCAAAATCGACTGGAACAGCATAGACCCGGGCGGCCAGCTCGCAGCAGACGGCACGGCTACCGGTGCTAACGGTATCATCGCCAACGGCGGACAGATTGTCGACGCTCTGCTCACCATCACGGGCGGTGCAGAAACCGGCATCAACAGCCTCAACACCGAAAGCAAGACGAAAGACGTGATGTATGACCTCAGCGGCCGCCGCCTCAACGCAGCCCCCGCACAGGGCGTATTCATCCTCAACGGCAAAACGGTTATCAGATAAATAGAATAACCCTCTACCCTAACGCAACGCCGCCCGCAGGACAATCTTTCCTGCGGGCGGCGTTTATTTCAAAAGATGCGAACGGCTACAAGTGGTTTTCCACTTTGAGGTTGGTCACCTTACTCTTAAAGTTGCCTGCACGGCGCAAGGGGAAGACCAGCGTGCGCTGATAGTAAATCTTATCGGCGGGGTCGTAAACCTTCGGTTCGAAGAGGGCAGCCTCGCCGCGCTGATAGTGCGCACGGTTGCTCTCGCGCACCACGTAGAGCGTCTTAGGTCCGAGTTCTTCCTTCTGCTGCCCGTTTTCGAGCAGGCGCGTCATGCGGTTGTTGCCCTGTATGGTAAGCGTAACGGTGCGCCCTTCGGGAATGCGGTAGTTGAAGGTATTGAGATAACCGTCGCGCATAAAGCCGAGTTTGCCCTGCTCGGGGTCGGCGAGATAGAACGTGGCGTTGTCGGAGGAGAAGAGCACCGTGCCTTTTTCCTCTTTTTGGCCCTCAACCGTAAAGGTGACGGAATAGTCGTAGCCGATTTCTTCAAAGCCGGTTTCGCTGCCGGGCTGCACTTCTGCTTGCTCAAGCACGGTGGCAGGCTGCGTGCCGTAGCGCGCCAGTTCGTTCACGCCCGGCGCCTCGTGCAGCAGCCAGCGGTTTTGGTCGAAGTCGGCATAAGGCAGCGTGGTGAGTTTTCCCGTCCACGTCTTGGCGGCAATGGTCTGCAAGGCAGGATAAACGCGGTGGTGAATGTCTTTCACGGAGATACCGTTGCCGGCGTGGTCGTTCCAAACGGCAAACATGCCGCCGAGGATAGCGGGGTCGTTTTCTTCAAACTTCTCGCCGCCGATAGTGGCCGGCGTCCAAGCATCGTAGAGCCACTGGCAGTTGAGATAGTCGTAATAGTAACCTGCGGCGGGCACGATGTAAGAGAAGCCGTCGCTGATGCTCACGAGTTTATAGCCCTGCTCCTTCATGTCGCGCGGCTGTGCAAAGCCGTTGTACCAGCAGTCCATGATGACGTTTTCAGACTTAACAGGCGTGTTGCCGTTGGCGTGCGTCAGCGCACCCCAGAGGACGGCCTGCTTGCCATATTTCTCCACATATTTAATATAGTGGTCGGTATATTCGCGGAACTTCTCAACGACTTCTTTCTTGGCGTTGGAATATTCGTCCGTGCCGATATGCACGCGCTTGCCGCGGAACACGGGCTCCTTGCCGCCGAGATATTCGTCGAAGAGCGCGTCCATAAACTTATAGGTCTCGGGGTTGAAAAGGTCGAGGTGGTCTGCGCCGTACTCCTTGCTGGCCAATTCGGGCTTGTAGTGCGTGAAAGCGAGCGAGTGTGCGGGGCTGTCGATTTCGGGAATGATTTCCACGCCCTGCTGCTCCGCCCACTTTTGCAGGTCGATAAATTCCTGCTTCGTGTAAGAGCCGTCCTTTGCCGTGAGGCCGGGATAAGTGTCGCACTGCAAGCGGAAGGCTGCCTGCGTCTTGCTCCAATCGTCGCCGAAGAACTGTTTGAAACCGTTGTCGTTGAGGTGGATTTGCAGCGTGTTCATCTTGTAATATGCCATGATGCTCACGAGGTTGCGCAGGTAGGCGATGGGAATGTACTTGCGGCCGCAGTCTATCATGAAGCCGCGCAAGGGATACTGCGGCACATCTATTGCCACGCCTTTGGGCAGGGTGGCCGCGCCGTTTTTGTCGCAGATTTGCAGCACGGTGCGCGTAGCCCACTGCAAGCCCTGTATCGTCTGGGCGTGTAGACTAACGCCTTGGCCTACGGTCATGCGGTAGCCCTCTTTGCCGAGATTGTCGATAGGCTTAAGCGTGAGGGTGATGTCGCCTGCTTTTGGCCTGCCCTTTGCCACAGCCATCGGCTTGCCCGTCACTTGGCGGAATTGCTGGGCAAAAAGTTCTGCGAGGCTGTTGAGCGCGGCAGACTTGCCATTTACGATAACGCGCCCAGAGAGTTCGAGCGTGCCTTCCGCGCCTTGCCATTCTGTGATTTCGGGCACGGTGAAAGGTTTGGGATTAACGGTCTGCGCCTTTGCTGCCGGCGTGAGCAGGAGCGCGGCGAGCAACAGGGCGAACAGCCCCGTCATGCGTTTGTTCTTTTTCATCATATCGATATTAGGTTTAAGGTGTAATGTTTTTTTTCAAAAATTCTCTTCGTCGAAATCGAGCTGCGCCTCGACGAACGGGGTAAGTTCTGCCGTCGTAAAGTCGCCGATGCCCTCTTTCTTGGCCTTGGCGGCGAGGTATTCGCACACGGCATCGATGTTGATGTCTACAAAGCCGTTCTTATCGGGCTCGGCATCGAGCACGCCGCTCTCGGCATAATATTCCACAGCGAGGTCGAGGAAGTAGTAAACTACATCTTCAGGAAACTTCTCTTTGAGTTCTTCGGGCAAATGCTCCTGTATGTATGCCACGGCGCGCGCGTCTTCGGCGGCGTCTGCCAAGAGTTCTTCTTCTAAGGATGACATAATTTCTCTTTTTAGAAAAAATAAAAAGCACCAAGCCGAACGCTTTGCAGGCAGCGTCAGGTTTGGTGCGCAAAAATTAGATTTGATTACAGCAGGGCGTTGATTTTATCAACGAATACGTTCTTGGGCGCTGCGCCCACGTGGCGGTCAACGACTTCGCCGTTCTTGATGAACAGCACGGTGGGCACGTTGCGAATGCCGAATTTTGCTGTGAGTTCGTCGCACTCGTCAACGTCGCAAGTGCCTACGACCACGCGGCCGGCGTATTCTTCTGCAAGTTCTTCGATAATAGGTGCAATCTTCTTGCAAGGACCGCACCATGTGGCTGAAAAGTCGAGCACGAGGGGCTGTGCGCCGCCGAGCACTTCTTGGAAATTAGCGTCAGTGATTACCATGATTATTGGGTTTATTAGTTAATATATTGGGTTTATGCTTGCTTATAATTTTTACGGTCATATAGGATAAGTTTTTGCGCTTAATACTTTCTGAATTTGAGCCGCACTTGCCCGTTGCTCAGCACAAGCGTGGAACTGTTGAGGGTTTCGATAGCAAACTTGCCGTCGGGACTTACGCCGAAATCATCGGTGAGTTCGGCAGGCTCTGCCTTTTTCTCCGTAGTGCCGTTGCCAACGCCTCCTTCGGTTTCGGCAAGTTCCTTTCCCCAGCTATAAATATCGCCGAGCAGCAGCGAGTCGCCGCGGTTGTGGAAACGCGCAAGATAGTAATAGCCTTTGTCGATGCGTCGCATCTGCATCAATTCGAGCTGAAAGGCATAATAGATGCCCGTTTCGTTGGTAGCCTTTATCGCTCCCGTGGCCTTGTCGCGCCATTCTGTAAGCTGCCATTGCCCGCCGAGGTCGCCGTTATCGTCCATCTTGGCGCAGGAAGCAAAGGCGGCGAAAACAATAATGAGCAAGCACGAGAACCGCGCCGCGTTCATGATTTCTGAATATTTTATATGTGACATATAATATCTCTTTTATTTCTTGCAAAACGCGCCGCGGTATGCCACGGTGAGCATCGCGCCGAAGTTGTCGCCGAGCAGGCTGCCCGCGTTGCCGCCGACTGCGGCGGTGATTGAGAGGGCGGGCAGGGGCTTGAGGCGATAGGTGGCTTCGGCCATGTAGTAATGGGCGTGGCGCGGCGAGGCAAGGGGTATGACGTAATTGCCGAGCGAGGTGGTGTAAGTGTAAAGCAGGCGGTAGTCAAGCCCCTGCATCGGCGAGCCCGAAAGGCCGAAATGGTGCGACACGATTCGGTTGTGCCAGAAGCCTATATTGTTGTGCGCAAAACTGCGCCCGTCGTACTCGTTGTAGGCAGGGCCGAGCAGGAGGGGCGACCCGATGCCCTGTCCCCAATGCTGCCAGCCGCCGTAAATGGCATGGTTGTAATAGTTGTCGATCGCACTGATTTGGTCGGGTATCTGGTCCGTAGCGTCGTGATACACCGGGCCGGTTTGGTCGGTAGTGCGCAGATGCTCATAGAGCACGGTGCTGACTACGGGGTTCTTGGGCAACTGAAGCTCCACGCCGTAGAGCATATCCTTCCACCCGTATTCGAGGAACATCTGCGAATGGTCTTCAAAGAAGTGCTCGGCATAAACGGCCGCGCCCCACCCTTTGCCTTTGTAGTCGAAACGCAAATGCCAGCTGCCGAGCTGGTTGCCCTCCACGTTGGCATAGTCGCCGTCGCGCGGGTCGCTGCCGCCGGGGATAAAGGCGTTGAAGAAGTCTTTCGGGCCGTGCCCCATCTTTACATATTCGCCCGTGAAGTCGCTGCTGTCGTCGGGTCGGCGTCCCACGTTCCACGCCTCACCGCCGAACTGGGCGTACATCTCGAGTCCGCCGGTAAAGGTGAGGGGGAATTTATCCGTATTGCCGATTTTCAGGAAACCGGCCTTGCTGTGGAAGAGCGCGTTGTTGGAATAAGTCATGCCAGGGGTGTGAAACTCGTTCTGCCAAGCATTGTCGGTGAACATGCCGTAAGCCACGTGCCCTTTGAGCGAGAGCCAGCCTTTCGTGCCGGGTATGACCCAGAACTTAGGCATTTCGAGGCGCACCTGCGGCACGGCGCGGGCGTTGGCGCTATGCGTGAGGCCGCCGGAGGAAAGGGCCTCGTTTTTAAGTTCCTGCTCAAAGTTGCGCGCACCGACTGTGAGGCGCAACATCTTCCATTCCAGCTCGCCATAAAGTTGCTGTATTACGGCATCCGTGCGGTGCGCCCCGCTGCGATGGTTCAGCAAGAAGGCGACATCGAGCCCGTAGCCCGCCCGCCAGTTTCGCGCCGTGTCTTGCGCCGCCTCGCGCATCAGCATGCCGCGCAGGTAGCCGGAGTTGCTGCGAAGGGTGGAAAGCCCGTGCTTGTTGGCGGTGAACCAAAACGGGGCAATTTTGCCGTCGCCCGACATCTGCCCAGACATCTCTGCCGTGTATTCATTGCCGTGCTTAAACGTGGAAAACACGGACTGCGCCTGCGCACTGCCGCAAAGGACAAACGCCGCCGCCAAGAGGGCATGCCTGCCTCGCGTGCATGCGTGCGTATATATAATATTGTATATATCTGTCAATATCATGAAGAAAGAGATGCAAGATGCTTTGCAAAGTTAAGAAATATTCCCATAAAGAGCCGCTTTCCTTATAAGAGATGTTGGAAAACCATACGCGACCGTTTATTTCACGAACCGTTAATTAAAAAAGTTCCATGATATGCCGAAACGGATGATGCGCAGGTTCATCGGATAGTGGGGCGCGAGGAAAGGCATGCCCGAACCGGTCGAGCCGTTTACGTGCGAAGCCATGACATAAAAGCGCGTGCGCTTGAGGTGGAAGTTGGCGTAGACGTTGATGATGGGATAGTTGCCGAGTTTGATGCGCTCCGTCGCGTCCTGCAAGGCGAACTGACCTATGATGGGCGAATAAGTCGGGGCGTAGTATTTGGTGAAATAGCGTACGTCGCCGCCGATTTCCGTACTGAGCACTTTGGCAATCTTGAATTTGAGGTATAGATTGCTGTAAACGTTGAGCATGGGCAGTGGCAAGATGTCTTCGTTCGACGAACGCTGATACGTTACCTCGTTCTCCCAGTTGAACACACCCCAATGGAAGTCTTGGCTGATGGAAGCCTCGGTAACGCGCAGGTTTTTCGCCGTCTGTATCGGCTGGACGCTGTGCCGGTAGAGGCGCAGTCCGTCTTCGTCGCTGTATGGTTCGAGCGTTTCGGCAAAGGTTGTGTAATTCTGAATGGTTTCGAAGTGAAAACTGAGGCGGGTGTCTTTATACTTCACCGCGCCGCCGATGCGCGTGCGAAACTCCATGTCGAGCGACTTGTCCCAAGAGGCATTGCGCCCGTGGAAATGCTCGTAGAAGAAAGAGGGCTGCTCATTGCGCACATAGCCGTCGGCTATGATGTGAAGCGTGTCCTTTAAGAAAGGAATATTGAGCGAGGCGTCGCCCTCTACGTTAAACTCGCCCCACTCCTTGCCCGTGGTGCGCAATTCGCCAAGCACGTTGTAGCGCACTATTTTGGCATTCCGTCGCAGTAACTGCGCTCCGACGGTGAAGTAGTTTCTTATTGTCTTGGCCGACTCGTAGGCAGACGACGGGAGCGTGTAGTGCTGCAACTCGTGCTTGGCAAAGAGGCGCAGCCCCATCACCATCCATTTGTTGAAGCCCTCGTGCAGGTCAATGGCGACGGTGTTGGAAATGTTGAGGTATTTGATGCGCTCGTCGGTCGTGGCACTCGGCCAGTAGAAGTCGCGGAAGTAGCCCTCGTCTGCCGTTCCTGACGCCGAGGATATGAAGCGGCGGTTGTTGTGGTCGGCGCGGAAGGTGTGGATTACAGATGATACGGGCACGAACTCCGGCGTGAGCGTGATGCTGTCGGCTTCTTCCTCGTCGATGTCTGCCGTATCGAGTTGCGCAATCGTTTTTGCAGAGTCGGCGGCGGCGAGCAGTTTCGCGCTGTCGGCGGCAAGGCTGTCGGCGGGCAGTTTCATCAGGTTTTTCATTCCCAATATTGATTTCACCCTGTCGCTCTTGACGATGTTGCCGTTTTGGTCGCGGTAACGGTTGAAGCCGATGTTGTAGCGGTGCGTGAGGAAGAAGGAATTGACGTTGAGCTTCGTCACCGCCCGCGTGAGGTTGACGGGCATGTCGGCCGTGCCGTATTTCGTGGGGAAGTTTTCTGGGTTGGTGATGTACTCATCGTTGTCAATACCGCCGTTTTCTGCGTTCTTCACGTGGTTGGCATAGTAGATGAGGTGCGCGTCGTAGCGGTCGTCGCGGTAAGAGGCAAACACCGCGCCGTTGAGGTGCGCCGTTCCCTGCCGCTGATAGTAGCCGCGCCCGTAGAGATAGTCGAGTTTGAAGCCCACGCCGAGTTTCTTGCCGGCGTTTACGCCGAAGAGGGCGGAGATGCGGTCTTCGCCGTTCGTCTTATTGCCGCAGCTGTGGTAGGTGAGATTGGTGAAAGGCGACTTTGTGTTGGTAAAAAGATATTCGTCCGGCTCTTTCACGAAAAAATCAAATGGCTGGGAGAAGATAAAGGGATCTTGCATCATCGTGGCGCGACGCAAGCCGAAGATACGCGCCTGCCGCGGCGAACCGAGGTTGCCCGTCGTGTTGTATTCGCCGTGCAGCCCCTCTGTGAACGCCTGATTTTGGAACAGATGCGACGCCGTGTCGGCTTCAATCGACCTAACGTCGCCGAAACGCTCGTCGATGCGCCACATCTTCACCTCTATCGGGATATCTGTCTTTTCTACAGAGTCTTCCTCCTCCATCCAGTGCGAGCGTTCTTCGTCTTCGGTATGTATCGTCTGCGCCTTACCCGCCCCGGCAAGTATGCCGAAGAGGCAGAAAAGGATGCACGTTTTCAGAAATTCTCTCATTATTTAGTAGACGAGTTACAAGTAGACGAGTAAACGAGATATGTTAGTAAAGCACCAAGACATCATAATATATTAGTAATCTGTCTTGTGTACTTGTTCACTCGTCTACTTGTTTACTAAAATATCCATATTAGGCGCAAAGGTACTACTTTTTTGAAAAAAACAGGCTTATCTTACGTCAGAGGCTGTTGCGCATGCCGCATTTCGGGCAGATGTCGGTGCCGGTTGGAATGGGGTTGTTGCAGTTGCCACACAGGAAGTGCGACGGCCGGTGGCGCACGTAGCGCATCACCGCCCACGCCCAGTAGGCAAGGAGCAGGGGGTAACCGAAATAGAGCGGCACGGTCTGCGTGAACACGAGGTAGAGCAGCATACACACGCCGCCCAGCGACGCCAGATAAGCCAAGCCGTCACCGAGGTCGGGCTGCCGCCGCAATTCCTCTACCACCGCCACACCGACGATTATCATCGTCCAAACAGAAGCGATGAACAAGGCCAGTATCAGGGGCAGGTCGGGGTGCAAGGGGTTGAGCGTGGGATGGAAATAAAACTCCTCCCACGTTTCGGGCACGAACCGCTGAATGCTGCCGTAGAGCGCGGCAGCCCCCGACACCGTGATGCAGAGCAGCGTGGGGTAAAAGCTCGAGATGTCGCGGAAGTGCACCATGCGCAGGTGCTTATGGCGGAACAACTGCAAGAGCAGGAACGCCACGGCGATGCCGAAGCAGCACACCACGTAGAACGAGCGCCCCCGGCTGAAGCGGTGGATAAATTTTGAAATCGGGTCGTCGGGCACAGCCTTGTCCAAGAGTTCCAACTCGCGCACCCAACCTTGCGTCAGCTGGTCGCGCGCCACCTTTACCCACACCGTGTCGATTGTATCGGCGGGCACGATGGCCACGGCTGCCACCACGAGCGGGTCGTTGCGATAAATCTTATTGTCGGAGATAAACGCCATTTGCGCCGCCCGCACGCTATCTTGCGAGGCTTGCAGCGTAATACTATCGGTAGCCACGAGGTTGTAGCCCGTCCAATAATGGTGCGCGTGCCTGAAAGCCACGCTGTCGATACCGCCCGGCAGTTCCTGATTTTCCCCCTCTTCCTCCTCCGTCGCTTCCTGCCGATAATGGCAGCCTGCCAGCATCATGCCCCACACTGCCAGCAGCAGGGGATACAATATATATATATACGTGCGCGTGCGCATAGGATTGTAATTTTCGCGAAACAGCATTATTTCGTACAAAAGTATAGATAAAATCCCGTTTCCTTAGCAGAAAATCAAAGAAAAAAGCAAGAAAAGCTTTACTATCTTATAAGAAAATGCTAATTTTGCACGCCGATTATTATCAAGCAGCCCCAAAAAGGCTGCAAAACGTGTGTGTATAATAGTTCCGTTCTCATTGGCCTGGGGCGGGATGGTTAGAAAAAAAGCACGCACGAAAGACATTAGTAGTTACAAACAATTTTTAAAAACAACAAGAGTGGACACTTTAAGTTACAAGACCATTTCTGCAAACAAGGAGACCGCACAGAAAGAATGGGTGGTAGTTGACGCTACCGACCAGATCCTCGGCCGCCTTGGTTCGAAAGTTGCCAAACTGCTGCGCGGCAAGTACAAACCCAACTTTACCCCGCACGTAGACTGTGGTGACAACGTTATCATCATCAATGCCGACAAGGTGAAACTCACCGGCAAAAAGTGGACGGACCGCATCTATTACACCTACACCGGCTATCCCGGCGGCCAGCGCGAGCACACGCCCGCAAGCATCATGGCTAAGCCCAACGGTGCCGACAAGCTCCTGCACCGCGTGGTTAAGGGTATGCTCCCCAAGAACCGTCTGGGCGCCAAGCTCCTCGGTAACCTCTACGTTTACGCCGGCAGCGAGCACCCCCACGAGGCACAAAGCCCCAAGGCAATTGATATTAACCTCTATAAATAAGACGCAGTAATGGAAATGATAAACGCATTGGGCCGCCGCAAAAGCGCCGTAGCCCGCATCTACTTGACCGAAGGTAACGGCAAGATTACCATCAACAAGAGAGACTTGACCGAATATTTCCCCTCCAGCATCCTGCAGTTCGTCGTTAAGCAGCCCCTCAACCTCCTCGAGGTAGCCGAAAAGTACGACATCAAGGTTAACGTGTTCGGCGGCGGTTTCACGGGTCAGTCCCAAGCCATTCGCCTCGGTATCGCACGCGCCTTGGTTAAGGTGAACGCCGACGACAAGAAAGCACTCCGTGCAGAAGGCTTCGTAACGCGCGACTCTCGCAGCGTTGAACGTAAGAAGCCGGGTCAGCCCAAAGCACGCCGCCGCTTCCAGTTCAGCAAGCGTTAATCTCTACGCAGCAACGTATTCTCGCAACGCCGCCTGACTGCCTGAACTTACATATTACGCTAATAATCGACCGCACGGCACGGGCTGCGCAACCCCTAAAACTTCCGGAAGCATACGGAAAAGGCCTTTTCGCAAAGGCAAAACGTTTAGTATCTAAACCCGAAAGGATTTCTGTTTCTTAGAAAACGAACTACCGTCGGGTTGGTTGACTAAAATCACCGAAGACGGCGGAATGCTTACCCGCCCTTCAAAGCAACTCAAAAGAAAGTAAACGCTAAAAAACAAAACAAAAATGTCAAGAACAAACTTTGAAACCCTTTTGGAGGCTGGCTGCCACTTTGGCCACCTCAAGCGCAAATGGAATCCTGCCATGGCTCCCTACATCTTCATGGAGCGCAACGGCATTCACATCATCGACCTCCACAAGACCGTTGTGAAGATCGACGAAGCCGCCGAAGCCATCAAGCAGATTGCCAAGCAAGGCAAAAGGGTGCTCTTTGTAGCTACTAAGAAGCAAGCAAAAGAGGTGGTAGCCGAGAAAGCTACCTCCGTTAACATGCCCTACGTTACGGAACGCTGGCCGGGCGGTATGCTCACCAACTTCCCCACCATCCGTAAGGCTGTTAAGAAAATGGCCAATATCGACAAACTCATGAGCGACGGCACATATTCTAACCTCTCCAAGCGCGAAATCCTCCAGATTTCTCGCCAGCGTGCCAAGCTCGAAAAGAACCTCGGTTCTATCGCAGACCTCACCCGCCTGCCCGCAGCTCTCTTCGTTATCGACGTTTGCAAGGAACACATCGCAGTGCGCGAGGCTCAGCGCCTCGGTATCCCCGTGTTCGGTATCGTTGATACGAACTCCGACCCCAACTGCGTTGACTACATCATCCCCGCCAACGACGACTCTAACAAGAGCGTAGAGGTGATCCTCAGCGCTATCTGCGGCGCCATCGCCGAAGGTCTCGAAGAGCGTAAGGCTGAAAAGGTTGACACCGAAGCAGCCGGCGAAAGCGCAGAAGGAGAAGCAGCAGCCAAGGCTCCCCGCAAGCGCGGCGGCAAGGCTCGCGCCGAAAAGGCAGCACCCGCTGAGGCACAGTCCGCAGCAGAAGAGGCTACCGAAGCAGCAGCTGAGTAAATTCTGTCGATAAATTAAAAGCACAGGGGTGTTCTGAAATATAAACAATATGTTTGGGAACACCCCTTTATTACTTAAAAATCCAATTATTTACCATAGTCTTCACACCAAACCAAGACTAACCCAAATCTAAAACAAAATGGCAGTAGCATTAGAAGATATCAAGAAACTGCGCGCCCTCACCGGCGCCGGTCTCGGCGATTGCAAAAAGGCCCTTGCCGAAGCCAACGGCAACATGGAAGAGGCCATCGAAATTATCCGCAAGAAAGGTCAGGCTGTAGCAGCCAAGCGTTCCGACCGCGAAGCAGCCGAAGGTGCTGTGCTCGTTAAGTCGGCCGACGGCTTCGCAGCTATTCTCGCCTTGAAATGCGAAACGGACTTCGTTGCCAAGAACGAAGACTTCATCAAGCTCGCTCAGGAAATCCTCGACGCAGCCGTTGCCAACAAGTGCAAGAGCCTCGAAGAGGTGAATGCCCTCCCCTTCGGCACACACACCGTTGCAGAGGCCGTTACCGACCGCAGCGGTATCACGGGTGAGAAGATGGAACTCGATGGCTACATGTTCATCGAAGGCGAAAACGTTTCCGTTTACGACCACATGGGCCGCCACATGCTTTGCACCATGGTTCAGACCAACAAGCCCGCCGAAGAAGCCGCTCACAACGTGGCCATGCAGGTTGCAGCCATGAACCCCGTGGCTCTCAACGCTGAAAGCGTTCCCGAAGCCGTGAAGGAAGAAGAACTCAAGGTGGCTATCGAAAAGACCAAGGAAGAACAGGTGAAGAAGGCCGTTGAAGCCGCTCTCAAGAAGGCTGGTTTCAACCTCTACATCGCCGAAAGCGAAGAGCACCTCGAGGAAGGCATCATGAAGGGCAACATCACGGCTGAACAGGCTGACGAAATCCGCAAGATCAAGCAGACCGTTGCCGAAGAAAAGGCTGCCAACCTCCCCGAGCAGATGATTCAGAACATCGCCCAGGGCCGCATGAAGAAGTTCTTCAAGGAAAGCTGCCTCCTCGAGCAGGAATACATCCAGGACAGCAAGCTCTCCGTTGCCGACTACCTCAAAACCGCCGACAAGGAACTCACTGTCATCGACTTCAAGCGTTTCACGCTCCGCGCTGAATAATTATCGCTTCATTCCGAGCAAATCACATTTCTCAGAATACAGTCAAAACATTCATAGCCTTATATTTGCGAAAGGCGTGACCTACGGGTCACGCCTTTTTTGTGTCCTTGCGATGACAGGTCCGTAGATAATTTTTCTTTTCTCCTTGATATTTTTCCCCATCAGCAAGCAATTTTTTACTATCTGCTAAGAAAAAGTTTATTACAAAGTTTGTAATAAGCGTTACAAAGTTTCTAACACATGTTACAAAGTTTGTAATACATGTTACAAACTTTGTAACAAAAACTTTCTTATCGGATAGTAAAAAATATCAGGGAGAAAGAAAAAACTTTCAAGGGGATCGCAAAAAAAATCTCCGAGAACGTTTTGCTGTTCTCGGAGACTGAGTGGATTATTATGGGGTTAATCGTCAATCCAAATAGCGGGCGGCCAAGGCGGAGAAGCATTCGATGCGGCGGTCGCGGAGGAAGGGCCACCAGCGACGCACCTGCTCGCTGCGCGTAAGGTCGATGTCGACGAGCAGCAGGCGGTCGGCCTCGTCGCCCTCGGCCAAAAACTCGCCCTGAGGGCCGCAAACGAAACTATGACCCCAGAACTGTATGCCGGGCGTGGCGCCGGAAGGATCGGGCTCGTGCCCCACCCTATTGACGGCAATGACGGGCAGACCGTTGGCTACGGCGTGGCCGCGCTGCACCAGTTGCCAAGCCCGCAACTGCCGCTGCTGCTCCTCGGGCGTGTCGGAAGCGGCATAGCCTATGGCCGTGGGATAGATGAGCAGTTCCGCGCCGCGCAAAGCCATAAGCCGCGCACCCTCAGGATACCACTGATCCCAGCAAACCTGCACGCCGAGCACACCGACCGAAGTCTTGATGGGCAAGAAATCGTCATCGCCGGGGGTGAAATAGAATTTTTCGTAATAGGCAGGGTCATCGGGAATGTGCATCTTGCGGTACGTGCCGGCAATGCTGCCGTCGGTTTCAAATACGACCGCCGTGTTGTGGTACAATCCGGGGGCTCGCTTCTCAAAGAGCGAGGTGACCAAGACTACGCCGCACTCACGCGCCACGTTGCCGTAGAACTCGGTGGACGGGCCGGGAATAGGCTCTGCAAAATCGAAATTATCGGTGTCTTCTACCTGACAGAAGTACGGCGTGTTGTGCAGTTCCTGCAACACTACGAGTTTTGCGCCGGCGGCTGCTGCCTCTCTGACGTAAGCGGCCATGCGCTGGCGGTTATCGGAAGCGTCGGCGGTGCAATGGGTTTGCACGAGGGCGGTTTTGAGAAGTCTCATGGGAGGGATTATTGAGGGGATAAATACAATAAAACTATTGATTATTATAGTACTAATATGCCTTTTCACGCGAAGCGGAGGCCTCGGGGATATTGCATGGTGGCGCAATGGAGGGAGCCGTGCTGGCGAATGAGGGCATTGCAGGGCACGCCCACTGCTTCGCGGGAGGGATAGGCCTTGATGATAGCAAGGCGGGCCGCCTCGTCGGTTTCTGGACTACCGTAAGTGGGATAAAGCACCGCCTTATCCATCACGAGATAATTGGCATAGGTGGCAGGCAGGCGGTCGCCTTCTTCATCGTAAACGGCAGGGGGCAGCGGCACGGTTATCAGCCTGTAAGGCTCGCCCTCGGGCGTTCGGAAAGCCTTGATTTGCTCTTCCATGCGCTGCAAGGCGGCATAATGCTCGTCGGACGGGTCGGCGCATTTCACATAAAGGATCGTGTTGTCGGGGCAAAGGCGGGCGAGTGTGTCGATATGGCTGTCGGTGTCGTCACCGGCAAGATAACCCTCTGTGAGCCAAAGGAAATGGTTCACGCCGAGGCGGCGGGCAAGTATGTCCTCTATCTCGCTCTGCCCGTACTGCGGATTGCGGTTGGGGTTGAGCAGGCATTGCGCCGTGGTGAGCAGCGTGCCGCGCCCGTCGGTCTCGATGCTGCCGCCTTCAAGGCAGAAATCGAGGCAATCGGTGTACGTGCCGCCGAGGATATGCCCACGGTCAAAAATCGTGCGGTTGATGGCATTGTCGAGACGGCTCTCGAACTTGTCGCCCCAGCCGTTGAAACGGAAGTCGAGCAATTCCAGTCCCGCGCTACCGCCACCAACGGTGAGAAAAGCGTGGTCGCGCGCCCAGGTGTCGTTAGTGGGACAAGCGGCAAAGACGATGTTATCGCATACCGCCGCAGGCAGTTTTTCGCGGAGCAGCCGCTCCACGTCTTCGGGCTCGGGAGAGACGATGAGCAAAGGTTCGCGGCGGGCTATCTCAAAGGCAAGGCGCAGATAGCACTCGGTCACCTCTGGCAACATATAGGCCCAGTCGGTGCCGGCGTGCGGCCACGTGAGTTGCACGCCGCTCTGCGGATACCATTCGGGCAGGAGCGTGCGGCGGGTGAGCGTGATGTCGGGGTCGACGTTGCCTTCTACGAAATTGAGAAAGTCGGGGTATGCACCAGGAACGGTTGCTTTTGGCGGTAATGTGAAGAGGGCCATAATTATGTGCCTGATTTATTGATTTATAATAACCACAAAAAAAATTTTGCCCACGAATCTCACGAATTTACACGAATTTCCTCACCTTTCAATGTATTAAATAGCGACCTGTTCGGTCGCACGAATCACACTAATAATATGAGTTAATTCTTGAAATTCGTTGGCAACAAAATCAAATCTGCATTTCGTCGTAGCCGTCGCTTTCGGGCTGCGGCAATTCGGGGAGGGTGCGCAGATAATTGATAAAGGCATCGGTGGTGGTGGGCATTTCCACTTTCAGTTCTGCCTCTTCGGGGAAGAAAGCAGGGTCGTAGTTGTCGCCGCCGTGCGTCATATAGTCGTCAGCCACAAGGATATAGGTCTTATCGTCCTGCAATTCCATTTCCTTGCCTGCGGGCGACACATAAATCAATTCATCAAGCTGCATGTCGCCATCGAAGCCGATGTTCAAAGACGAGGTCTGTATCCAACCGAACTTTTCGTTGTGCACGCCGAAAGCAATGAGTTTGCGGATTTGCGCGCCCGTGAGGCGGTAGGCTTTCAGGCTGTTGGCAAAAGGCAGGGCATCGCCTACATCGAGCACAGTGACATCACCCTCGGAAAAGCCGCAACGGATACTGCCGAAATGGCTCACGCCAATCACCGGCTCTTTCTCTGAAACGCCTGCCGCGCGGCGGTAAGCCTCGGCGTAGGAACGGCACACAAGTTGTCCCATCTCCGTTTGGCGGAGTTTGTCGTCGCGGCTATGCTGGAGCGAAACGGGAGCCTTCGTCAAGACTTCTTTCAACGCCGCCCCACCCTTGGTCTTCGTGTGCTGCAACACAGAATCTATCTTCTGCTGGAAACGCTGCTGCTTCGCCCCGAGACGTATGTCGGGATTGACGGCACAGACCTCGGGCGTGACGCTTACGAGGCGCATGTCCGTTGTATCTACCACAAATTTCATAACCCCGACGCTGCGCCCGTAGCAGGCGGCTTGCAGGACGGGATATTGGCTATCGTTGATGCGGCCGCACACCGTTTCGTGTGTGTGCGACGTAATCCAAGCCTGCATCGTAGGCTCTGCCACCGCCTGCAAGTGCGGCACGTCGGCATCAACCCACACGGGGCGGGCATTGCCCTCATCGTCGGTCTGCATCTCCGTGCCTATGTGCGTGAGCAACACTCGGATGTCGGCCGCTGCCGCAGGCGCATAGTCGGGCGTCTGCTTCAAACTGTCAAGCACGAGGCCGTAGCGGCCGTCGAAACTAAGTCCTTTGAGTTTGGAAACGCTGGCTTGGCGCGGCGTGGACGACGTGAGCAGACCGATAAAGGCCACCTTGACGCTCTTGCCTGCCCCCACGGGGATTTCCCTCACGGAGAACGGCGCGGCAAACGGCGCAGGCTTTCCTGCTGCATCGCGCACGTTGGCGCAAACATATTCGAGTTGCCAATCCTTCGGACAGAACGGCTGCGAGCACCACCTGTCGGCAAGCGCTGCCTGCCCCTCGTCGAACTCGTGATTGCCGACGGCGGAAAGCGTGATGCCGAGGTTTTGGAAAAATTCGGGAATGAGCTGCCCGCGCGTTGCCTGATGGAAATAACTACCGCCGAAGTTGTCGCCTGCGGAAACTACGACGCTGTGCGGATAGACGGCTTTGAGCGAGTCGATGGTCTGCCAAAGCGCAGCCGCGCCCGGCATCTGCTTGAAATCGTTGCGTACGAAGCAACTATGAAAATCATTGATTGAAATCACCGCCACCGTGACGCGGTCGGCCTCGCCGGCACGGGCGGCAAAGCCCGAAACGAAGGCGAGCAAAAACAAAATAAATTTATTCATAGCCCAATAAGATTATGAACGTTTAGTGTAATTTTTATGATCGGCTTACTTGCAAGCCCTTATCCGAAATGCTCATTTCGACGAAACGTGCGGCGGGCATGATGGGACTTTCTGAAAGCAGGGCGCGAATGCGGCGGGCTGCCTCGATATCTTTAGCCACCATGTAAAGGAAACCGCCGCCGCCGGCGCCAGGCAGTTTGTAGCCGAGGCAATAATCGTGCACCTTGCGGCAAAGCGCCTCGACGGCAGGCGGATTTGTGCCCGCATCGAGCCGTTTGTTCTGCTCCCAAGTCGCGGCGAGCAGGCGGCCGTAGGCTTCGAGGTCGCCCTGCTGAATGGTGCGGAACATCTCCAAAGCGTGCTGCTTCATGTCGTCGAGCAGGGCGAGGTGTTCCGTGTTGTTGAGGAACATGCCGCGCACGATTTCGGCAAGGATATTCTTGGCTGTGCGCGTGATGCCGGTGTAGTAAAGCAGATGGCAGGGCGCAGTTTCGGGCGCGGTAAAAAGCGATGAGGGCAACCAGCGCGCCGTAGCGTTTTGGTCGAAACCGGGATTGGTCTGCAAGAGTTTGATGCCGGGCAGCACGCCGCCGTATTGGTCCTGCCAGCCTCCGCCCGTGGTGAGCAATTGCTCGAGGACGAGCGTGCGGTTGCAAATCTCATTTTTATCCCAATGCAAGCCGCAGAAGTCCGACACAGCACCCAAGACCGTGGCGGCCAAGATGCTGCTCGTGCCCAAACCCGACCCTGCGGGAATGGCGGCGAGGAGGGTAATCTCTATGCCGCAGCCGAAGTCCTCGAGTTGTTCGCGCAGCGTGCGGTAGGGCGTATCGCAAAATCCCGGCAGGAAACCTGCGAGCGTGAGCGCGGCTTTGGGAATGGAGAACGGCGAACCCACCTTATTATATTGTTTCAATTCCTCAAAAGTCTCGATGCGCTCCATTGCCCCGAGGTCGATAGAGCGACAGATGATAACCGGCTCGGCGGAGGGCTTGACATAGACCTGCAAAGGCGGCTGCCCGTTGAGTTCGATGGCAAGGTTGACGACGTTGCCGCCGCTCACGAGGCTGTAAGGCGGCGTGTCGGTCCAGCCGCCCGCCACGTCGATGCGCACGGAACTGCGTGCCCATACGATTTGGTCGGAATAGGTGGTATGAACGGGGTGGCTCTTACGGCGCAAGGCATTGGCAGTCAGTCCCTCGCGCAGGAGGCGGAACGCCTCATCGCCTGCGGCGTCTGCCCCTTCCTTTCCTGCAAGACGCAAGGCCTCTGAACGGAACATGGCATCGTGAATGCGCGTCATGAGCGGCGCATCTTGGGGCAAAGCCTCGGGCAGAGGCAAGGCCGCATTGGCAAATTTATGGGCCGCGTCCTTCAAATTCACTTGATAGAAAACGCTGCGCCGCCAGTTCTGGGCGAGTGCTGGGAGATTGTCGTTCTGAAACTGCTCGCGCTGCGCAAAGAGGCGGTGCAGATTGGCTTTCGCCGAAATATCGTCGGCAGAATAGCGCGGCAGGTTGCGCCACAGGGCGGTGACGGCTGCGTCGGGGGTGTCGGCAATGAACCATTGCAACAGACGCTCCATATCGGGCAAAGAAGCCGTGGCGGGGAATAGCGGCGCGGCTTGCAGGTCGGCGGCATTGCCGAGGTCGGCCATAGAGATGCCGCGCTTAGCGAGCCAAGACGTGACGGGCTGACCGAGATAAAGCGTTTCGGGCACGTCGAGCCTGCCTCGGAAGGCATCGGTGTAGCCATAAGGACGCAGCACGAAGTCGGACGCGCCGACCGGCTCGATGTCAATGCAAACGCCGTCGGGCACAGAGAGTTGCCAATTATTTTCGGGTATGCCCGTGAAAATATGATGCTTCCCGTACTGCCACGTTTCGGGGATAAAGGAGTTTTCAATCCATACGAAACTGTTGCAGGCTCCGGGACGCTGGGCGATGACGGCGTTCTGCGTGAACACAGAGGGCTGCTTCTTGACGCCCTTCTGAATGATAAACCGCTGATCCTTGACCAAATTTTGAATTTCGAGGGAGGAAGAAAGCAGTTCGGGCGAGGTGCCGAAATGGTAGAACTCGCCGCCGGGCAACGGCAACACGGCTACTTTCAAGTCTGCCAGTTCGGGGTCGTCGAACGTGGGATGCAGACCGAGCGCACCGCCGAAATCGGTGTAAAGGTCATAATAATTGATGCCCTCCACGCCCTTTTGCGCCAGCAGCCCGTCGGCCGTTTCGCCGCACTTGCGCATCAGGAGATGCACGGCGCGGTCGGAAAGCAGCCACACGCCGATGTCCATCATGGCATAGTGGGTCTGCATGAGCCGCGCCTGCTCTTCGGGCGAAGGCTTTTGCAACACGAAATCGAGCACGTCGGGGTTCTCACGACTCATCATAAACACGCCGTGATGCGAAGCCTGCTCCACGTCGGCCCAAAGTCCGTAGCACACCACGTCGGCATCGGGTATTTCCTGCAAAGGCTCGGTGGCACGCAGGTACACGTCGCCGCTGGCAATGAGGGTGCGCAGCCCGGCGGGGGCTTTCTCTAAGATGCGCTCGTAGAGCGGCATTTGGAGGTCGAGCAGCGTCTGGCTAATCTTCTGTCCCCGCGCCCAACGGAACACGGGCACTGGCGTGAGCACCTTGCCGCTTGAGGCGTACGCCGGCAAACGGCGGCTCTGGCCGCCGGCGTGGAGCAGCACGCGCTTTTCCTTAGCGAGCCATTCTTTGAACGAGGCTTCGGGGGCATCGTCGCGCCGTGCCGCCTCGAGCAGCCACGCCGTACCGCCGCCGGAGCCGAGTTTGTGACCTACGGGGTCGGAAGTGCAAAAATATTCGTCATGGGAAAGGCGCGTAACGTCGTGGAAACTATTAACGACGTTGGGCGGAAGGGAAAGTAACTTTTTCATAATATCAAGACTGACGGAACGTCACACATTTATTATATATATAGTTGCAGGCGGTGTAGACTACCATGCCGCAGACGTAGGCAATCGGTTCGCCGACAAGCGGCAAGAGGAAATGAAAGCACAGCCATTGCAACGACCAGCACGCCGCCGCGCCGAGCAAGAAACGGAGCGCCTCTGCGTGCCAATGCGGATTTTTTGAAGAAAAGACCCATAGTTTGCCGAGCACGAAACTCGAACAGATGCCGAGGGCATAGCTGACGGCGTTGGCCACATCGACCTGCACGTCCGCCCAGCGCATCAAGGCAAAGGAGACGCAGGTGAGCAGGGTGTTGAACACGCCCGCCGCGCCGAAGCGCACGAGGCGGCGCAGTTCCGCGCCGGTTAGCCAGCCGCGAAGGCGAGACAGCATCATTGATCCTTATTTTCTACGTAACCCTGATACTTTTCAGGCAAGCCTGCCATAATCGTATCGTACGACTGTTCCATAGCGTGCTTCACGTTTTCCTCGCCCTGCCCCGTCGGGAATATGGGCTTGTGGATAATGAGGCGCATCTTGTGGCGATGCACAAAGTTGAAACCCGCCATACGCGTAAGCACGTCGAAAGAGCCGTCGATGGTGAGGGGCACAACCGGCAGGCCGATTTCGTCGGCCAATTGAAACGCGCCTTTTTTGAAGCGCCCCATGTGGCCAGTAAAGGTGCGAGAACCTTCGGGGAAGACCACGAGCGACGTGCCGTGGCGTAAGGTATTGCGGGCATTCTCGATGGTCTGCTTAATCTTCTTCGGGCCCGATTTGTCCACGAAGATATGGCGAGCCTTCTCGCAGGCATAGCCCACGAGCGGCATCTTGCGCAGCGATTTCTTCATCATCCACTTAAAGTTGCGCCCGAGGTAGCCGTATATCAGGAAGATATCCATCGGGCCTTGGTGGTTGGCCACAAACACATAGCTCTGCTTATGGTCGATGTTTTCCCTCCCCTCCACCTTGACGGGCAGCAGCAGGACGTTGCAGATGAATTGCGACCAAATCTTTCCGGGATAGTAGCCCCAAAAGTGCGCGCTGCCTACGAAACTGCCAACAATCGTGACGAGGGCTGTGAGCACGGTGGCGACGAACGCCAAGGGCAAAGCGATGAAAAGCTGATAGATTTTATAAAGGAAGTTCATAAAGACGATATGTTTCTAAAAAAATACTTGCGCAGCTGTTCCTGAGCCATGCCGCGGCGGGCGGCGTAATCGGCAAGCTGACTCGCGTCAATGCGCCCGACGCTGAAATATTCTGCCCGTGGGTGCGAGAACATCAGACCCGCCACGGAGGCGTGGGGCTGCATCATGCCGTTTTCGGTGAGCCGCACGCCTATCTGCGAGAAGGGCAGAAGGCGGTCGATGAGGAAAATGATGCTTTGGTCGGGCAAGGAGGGGTAGCCCACGGCGGGACGAATGCCGCGATATTTGGCGGCAAAGAGTTCGGGCATGACCAGCCGCTCCTCGGGAGCATAAGCCCAATAGATGCGGCGCACGTCCTCGTGCAGTTTCTCGGCAGTCGCCTCGGCAAGGCGGTCTTTGAGCGTCTGGCAAAGCATTTGCCCATATTTTTCTTCATCCTCCGCCTCGGAATCTGCATCAGCCTCGCAAAAGGAAGCAGCAAAAAGGCCGAGCACGTTCTCGGGCGGCAGGTTTCGCACATCGGAGGAAGCGGCAGGCTGCTCGGGACTGATGTAATCGGCCAATGAAAGGCAGCAACCATTTGCGCCGGGCACCTGCTGGCGCAGCATGGGCAGCCGCATCGGGCCGGCGTTATGCGAAACGCCGCTACTCCCTTCGGCGGGCAGCACGCAAATATCATTGCCCTCGCTCCAAGCGGGCAGCAACGCAAAAGCGGCGGCGCACTGCCTGTCGCGCCACGCGCCGAGCAGGCCGCGGGCCTCGTCCATGAGTTTCTGCGCCTCGGCAGCCCGGCCGCGCTCTTCGGAAGAAAAGCCGCCCAGCCACGCCACACGGCAGGCAGGGCAATCGTGCACGCCCGCCGCAGAAGCGAAACGCGCAGGTATGCCCCATGCGAAAAAGAAGTAGTTCCAATCTATGTAGGGCACTAAATCTTCTACCTTATAGCCGAGCGCCTCGAGCATCTTTATTTATCGGCAAAAGGATACGGGCTGACCGTGATAGCGCTCATCGGTGATATGCCCTCTGTTGTAGATGGGGAAGCCGTTGCAGAAGGTACGCTCCACGCGCCAGTGATATGTATGCCCTTCCACGGGGCTCCAGTTACATAGGCTCTGAATGCGGCTGGGCGTCACGGTCCACGGCGTACGGGGACGCACGATGACGATGTCGGCCTTATAGCCCTCGCGCAAGAATCCTCGGTTTTCAATTCTGAAAATACGCGCCGGCGCGTGGCACATCAATTCTACCATGCGCTCAATGCTCACCACGCCTTCATCTACAAGTTCAAGCATCGACACGAGCGAGTATTGAAGCATCGGCATGCCCGAGGCGGCCTTCACGCAACCGCCCACTTTATCGCGCAGACGGTGCGGAGCGTGGTCGGTGGCCACGGTGGTGATGCGTCTGTCGGCAAGCGCACGGCGCAGGGCGGCGCGGTCGGCCTCCGTCTTAATGGCGGGATTGCACTTGATGCGCGTGCCGAGGCGGGCATAGTCCTGGTCCGTAAACAGCAGATGCGCCACGCAGGCTTCGGCGGTGATAAGCGGATTGCCCGCCTCAAACAACTCCAATTCGCGCTCCGTGGAAAGATGGGCCACGTGCAGGCGGCTGCCGTATTCCTTGGCGAGGCTCACAGCAAGCGCGGTGGATTTATAGCAAGCCTCGGCGGAACGGATTTCGGGGTGGTGGCACACGTCGGGGTCTGCGCCATAGGCGGCTTGGCAGGCTTTGAGATTTGCCTCTATCGTGGGCGTGTCTTCGCAGTGCGCCACGATGGGCAGCCGCGCGTGCTCGAAGACGGCGCGGAGCGTGCGCTCATTGTCTACGAGCATATTGCCGGTAGACGAGCCCATAAAGAGTTTGATGCCGCACACCTTGCGCGGATTGAGGCGTTCCAGTTCGTAGGCGTTGCCGCCCGTTGCGCCGTAGAAGAGACCGAAATTCACGAGGCTCTTATGCTTTGCCGTTTCCCATTTCTCGTTGAACGCCTGCATCGTGGTGGTCTGCGGCACGGTGTTGGGCATGTCGAACACCGTGGTCACGCCGCCCGCAGCGGCGGCCTTGCTCTCGGAGAAAAAATCAGCCTTTGCCGTCAGACCCGGGTCGCGGAAATGCACGTGCGTGTCTATGACGCCGGGCAGGACGTAAGCGCCCTCGGCGTCGATTATCTCGTTCACGGGACTGGACGGCTCGCCGTCGCGCCCCTCAATGATTTCGTCTATACGCTCATCGTCGATGACAATCGAACCGACAAAGCGGCGCATCTCATTGACTATCGTGGCGTTCTTAATCTGTATTCTGAAATGCATGGATTGGTTTATATATTATTTAGTAGACGAGTTTACGAGTAAACGAGTAGACGAGATAAAGATGTCGTGCTAATTATTATTACATAGTAACATGTCTTGTTTACTCGTCTACTTGTCTACTTGTTTACTCGTTTAATCTTCCCCGTAAGGGCGGCCCAGCGCAGGCGCACCACGCCAAACAAGGCTTCGCCGAAGATGCCGCCGCTCATCTTACTCGTGCCCAACTGGCGGTTGACGAAGATAACGGGCACTTCTTTGATTTTGAAGCCGAGTTTGTAGGCCGTAAATTTCATTTCAATCTGAAAAGCATAGCCTTTGAAGCGAATGGCATCGAGGTCGATGGCTTCGAGCACGCGGCGGCGGTAGCACTTGAAGCCCGCCGTAGTGTCGTGGATAGGCACGCCCGTCACGAGGCGCACGTACTTGGAGGCATAGTAGCTCATCAAGACGCGCCCCATCGGCCAGTTCACCACGTTTACGCCGCTCACGTAGCGCGAGCCTATGGCCACGTCATAACCTTCCACGGCGCAAGCCTCGTAAAGGCGCGTGAGGTCTTTGGGGTCGTGGCTGAAATCGGCGTCCATCTCAAACACATAATCGTAGCCCTCGGCCAAAGCCCACTTGAACCCGGCGATATACGCCGTGCCCAATCCAAGTTTTCCCTTGCGCTCCACGAGGTGCAACCTTTCGGCAAACTCCGTGGCCTGCAAGTTTTTCACGATTTGCGCCGTGCCGTCGGGCGAGCCGTCGTCGATAATCAGAATGTCAAACCCGTGGGGCAACTCCATCACGGCGCGGATAATCGCCTCCACGTTTTCCTTCTCGTTATAGGTGGGGATAATGACAATGCTGTCGCTTCTGTTCATGGCTGTGCAAAAATATAATTATCTTACTACAAAAGTAGGAATTTCGTGCGAGATACTCCCAACGAAATTCCTACTTTCATACTATTTACTACTAAATCCGCCACAATTAAGGCATATTTGCTTCAAGCAAGTCGGCCGCAAGCTGCAAATCCTCTTCTTTCAATCCATGCGAAAGCAAGAAACTGCGGTCGGCACGGAACAGGGCGGCAGGGGGCGTGCCCGCTTCCGACAGTTGCAAGGCGCGGCGATAGAGGGGCAAGGCTTCGGGCAACGAGCGCGTGAGCCAGGCAAGGTGCGCGGCGTTTTGGCAATCGGCGGCAGTGGGCTGACGCTCCAAAAGCCAGCTGTAAAGCCGCTCGGCATCCTCATATTTTTCCATTAGCAGGCTGCCCCACGCCAAAGCGCGGAGGGTGCGGGGCTGCTCGGGCTTAAGATAATCTGCCTTAAAGAGCCGTTGCCGCGCCTCCTCGGGCATGGCGGCAAGGAGATAGCATTCGGCGGCACGCACAAGGGGCGTGGTGTCGGTCTCTTCCGTAAGCTGCGCCACACGGTCATAAAGTTCAGCCGCACCCACATAATCCGCCCTGCGGCTATGCAACTTCGCGAGCCGCGCCAGCACCCAAGAGTTATCGCCGCACAGCAGCAAAGCCTTATTGTAAACCTCCTCGGCATCGACCAGTTCACCTAATTGCTCGCGGCAATAACCCAATTTTTGCAAAGCCTCTGCATGTGCCTGGGGTTCGATGCCAGTGGTGTGGCAGAGGTAGTCGCTATAAAGGCGATAGGCATTGGCGAACGACTGCACGTGCATGGCAATGTCGGCGGCAGCGATGAGGGCTGCGGGGTGTCCGAGCGCGGGTGCCAGCCACTGGTTGTCTGTCATCAGGAGGTGCTGCTGCAAGGGTGACGCGCCGTCGCGGCGATATGGCGAAAGACTGAAGAAGCGGCGCAGGTCTTTCATGTAAACGCGCAATTCTTCCAAGAAACTGCGCGGCGGAGCATCGGCGGCGTTGAACCGCGCGGCAATGTCGTTTTCTTCAAGCATTTTCTTCAACTGCTCGCCCAAGGCCGCGCCTGCCGCTCCGCCCGTGAAGGAGGAAAAACTGTCGGCAATGAAGCAAAAGGCGAATTTGTCGGTCTCGCAAGCCATCGGTTGCGCCATGAAGGCTTGCACAAAACTGCTATTTGCGCTGCGGATGGGAAAGTCGGGGTGCTCCGCCGTGAACGGGCAGAACCAGTTGGCCACGACGTTGAAGAAAGGCATGCGCTGCATCAGTTGCTTGAATGTAGGGAGGAACACGTCAGCTCCCTGCTCGGCAAACTTCTGTATCTCCTGTATCTTGCGCCGCCAAGGAGCATCGGCCTCAACGTTCCATACCGCCGTGTCCTGACCTTCCGGGTCTAACTGCCGGGCTATTTCGTCAATATCTATATTATCGCCTGCCTTGGGCGTTCCCATATTCTTGGCCTGCCGCATCACTTCGGGCAGAATGTCCTCGCGCAGGCTTTTCTCTATATGCGGGGTGGCAAGGGTGAGCAATGCCTGCTGCTGTATCTCGCACACAGCCGCGGCACATTCCTCCCGGCTTAAAAGTTCTGTGAGCCGCGCCGCCGCGTCGGGATAGTCGGCTATGCGGTTGCTATGCTGCAAGACCACCAGCGTCACGCCCACGATGCAACGGGCGCGGAGTGGCGCGGAGGGCGAAGAGCAACCGTCGAGCAGGAGATAGAGCTTGCGCACGTCGAACATTGAGAGCAGGGCGAGGGTGAGCGCACCGGCGACCATGAGCTGCGCCGCCTCGCGCCCCGTCGGCGTTTCTTCCTTAAAGAGCGTTGGAGCTGTAAAGAAATTTTGAAGGGCATCTTGCTCGGCTGCCGTGAGGCGGGGCGATGTCCACAGGGCATCGAAACGGTCGCGGAGGGGCGCGGGCGCAGAGTAGAGCTGCGTCAAGTCGCCGCGCCCGGGCAGGGCTTGCAGCGTGCGACGGGTGCGGGCATACGCCGTGTCGGCATGGCGCACGCTGTCGGCGCGAGAAAGGTCATCGCAGAGTTCTGCGGCGGTTCTCAAAAAGGAATGGTAAAGATTGTGACGGTCGGGGTCGGCCACGCCGAGCGACATATAATTGAGCAGGGCGGAGTAAGCGTTGCTGAGTTCGGAAACGGCACGCCCCGTTTCCCAATCGCCCAAAGCGTTGGCGGCTTCGGCCAATGATGCCAAAGCGGAACTGAGGCGCGACTGCGCGAGTGCTTTCTGCGCATCGCTTATCAAGTATGTTGAAGTTTTTGGGTCGGACACAATTTTAGTAAACGAGTAGACGAGTAAACGGGTGACTACGCTCTATTTATGCGAAAGCGGACGGGGCAGGCGCATGGTATCGGCCATTTGCGGGTCAAGGCCGTAGTGGTTGATAAGAATGTCGGCGCAGCAATTCAGACCGCGCTCATTGATAGAGTCCACCGCCATGTTATAGCCTTTGATAATCATTTGCCATTTACCATCGGGCAATGCCTGCTTGCCCTTTCGGCGCAGCAGGCGGCTGTGGCTCGTTTCGCTTTTCCCATCGGTGGGAAGCAGCGTGTTACCGCGTGCCGCCGCGGCGGCTGTATAAGGTTCTGTGAGCATGGCAGCTGCAATTTGTCCCTGTGAAACCATGCGCATACGAATGTTGAGGTCGTTGATTTGCGGCAAATATACCTTCTCTGCGCTCAATCCGTTTGCCTGCAACGTTGCTTCCAACCTTTCGAGGCTTTCGCTGCTGCGGGTGATGGCGATGTCGCGCCCTTCGAGTGCCTTGACATTTCTGATGCGCAAACCGCGATAGGCCACAAGCGTCCAAGCATCGTTGAGGGACAAGGCTGTTTCCCAGCCCTCCGCCGCTTTCTGTCCCGCGCGTTTAGCAACGAGGTGGTCGGAATAGACGATATCTGCCGCGCCGCGCGTCAATGCCGTGTCGCAGACAAGTTGCGAGCGGTAAAGCGTCACTGCCACGTCCAGCCCGAGGCGGCGATAGATGCCGTGCGTCTCGGCGTAGAAGAAGGGGAGGCAATCGAGCGTGGTCATTAGGGCAAGCGAGCAATCAACCTTTGCCGTGTCGCCCTGCCCTGCCCCGCCCCGCGCCGCTTCGCTGCCGGAAGAGTTGCCGCCGCATGAGGCGAGCATCAAAACCGAGGCAAGCATCAGGGAAAAGACTTTCGAGGGAAAGGACATCTTATATATATATTATATTGGGTATTGGATTTACATAAAAGAAAAGGTCAATAAGCCACAAGTATTTGGTGTGGACTTATTGGCCTTATTTTAATAATGCAATATTTGAGGGGAATTAGCCCTTAATTGCTGCGATGCCGGGGAGCACCTTGCCTTCGATGGCTTCGAGGAGCGCACCGCCACCGGTGGAGATGTAAGACACCTTGTCGGCCATACCGAACTTGTTGATGCAAGCCACGGAGTCGCCGCCGCCAATGAGGGAGAATGCGCCGTTGGCAGTTGCCTTGGCAATGGCTTCGGCAATAGCGCGGGAACCGCCCGTGAAGTTGTCGAACTCAAACACGCCGGCAGGACCGTTCCAAAGAATGGTCTTTGCGCCTTCGATGGCTGCTGCGAAGAGTTCGCGGGTCTTGGGACCTGCGTCGAGGCCTTCCCAGCCTTCGGGAATTTCGCCGGCAGGCACCACCTGGGTGTTGGCATCGTTGGAGAAGCTGTCGGCTGCCACGCAGTCAACGCCGAGCACGAGGTTCACTCCTTTTTCCTTAGCCTTCTTGATGATGTCGAGGGCGAGGTCGAGTTTGTCGTCTTCGCAGATAGAGAGGCCTACGTGGCCGCCCTGTGCCTTTGCAAAGGTGTAAGTCATACCGCCGCAGAGGATAAGGTTGTCCACCTTGTCTATGAGGTTCTCGATGATGCCGATCTTGGTGGACACCTTAGAACCGCCCATGATTGCGGTGAAGGGGCGCTTGATGTTGCTGAGCACGTTGTCCACGGCCTGCACTTCCTTCTCCATGAGGTAGCCGAGCATCTTGTGGTCGGCATCGAAGTAATCGGCGATAACGGCGGTAGAGGCGTGCTTGCGGTGTGCCGTACCAAACGCGTCGTTCACGTATACGTCGGCATAGGAAGCCAAGGTCTTGGCAAATTCCTTCTGGCTGGCTTTCATTGCCTTCTTAGCCTCTTCGTAAGCGGGGTCGGTCTTCTCGATGCCAACGGGCTTGCCTTCTTCTTCGGGATAGAAGCGAAGGTTTTCGAGCAAGAGCACTTCTCCGGGCTGGAGGGCGGCAGCTGCTTCGGCTGCTTTGGCGCAGTCGGGAGCAAACTTAACGGCAACGCCGAGGTGTGCGCTCACCGGTTCTACGATCTGCGAGAGAGAGAACTTGGCGTTCACCTTTCCTTTGGGCTTGCCCATGTGGCTCATGATGATGAGTGCGCCGCCGTCGGCGAGGATTTTCTTAAGCGTGGGCAGTGCGCCGCGAATGCGGGTGTCGTCGGTCACGTGACCGTTCTCATCGAGGGGTACGTTGAAGTCAACGCGAACAATGGCCTTGAGGCCTTTGAAATTGCATGTGTCGATTGTCATAATGCTTATATATTAATATTGTGTATAAGTTTTTCCGCACAAAATTACGAAAAGCGATAGAAACATATAGGCAAATGCCTTATTAAATGTCTTCTACGGCGAATTTTCCGGGATATTTTCCTTCGTAAGGCCGATAGTAATCCATAATGAGGCGCATATCTGCCTCCACGTCGCCCGAGGGAACGAGTTCCTGGGTGCAGACGATGCGCTTGTTCTTATAGTCTATGGCGTAAAGCTGAATGGGCAACCCGGCTTTGAGGGCGATGAAATAGAAGCCGCGCTTCCACTTCGTGGCCAGCGAGCGCGTGCCTTCGGGGGTCACCGCCAGTTCGAAGCGTTCGGCTTTTATCGCCGCCTCAGCCACGCGGTCGGTGAGGCTCACGTGGCGGCTTCGCTCTACGGGAATGCCGCCCATGCTGCGGAAGAGCACGCCCATAGGCCAGAAGAACCATTCCTTCTTCATCAGGAAGCCTGCCGTGCGTCCGATAGAATGGTAATAAAGTTCTGCGATGATGAAGTCCCAGTTGCTGGTATGCGGCGCCACGCAGATGATGCACTTGTCGCGGTAGGGCACCGTCATTTCCACCTGCCACCCCATTTTTCTGAAAATCAGGCGGCACAGACTCTTGAACATAGGCGCTTAGGCTTTGACTATTTTGGCGAAGATTTCTTCTGCCTTTGCATCGAAGTCGGCACCGATGTGCTTGAAATAGGCTTTCGCGTCGTTGGGTTCGACGTGGCAGGCGCGTGCCGTGAACTCGTTGTTGAGGGCAAGCGTCTCAGCCATGAGGCGTTCGAGCGTTTCGCGGTTGTCGCCGCCGCACATAGTCAGGGCCACGCAGTCGGCAAAGAGGTCGCCGCATACGTTATGCACGTGTTTCTTGAATTGTCTTTTGTTTGCCATAAAAATCGGGTTATTGTTAGTAAACGAGTTTACTATCCAGTTTATCTATTGTTTTATCAGTTCCTGTCCTTTAAGGATGGCCTGCTCGTTGACGGGCAGGAGGTTGTGGTGGCGTTCGGGGAGCGTTTTCTTCAAGGCAAGCATCACGCTTTCCATCTTCACCACGGGGTGTATTTTCAGCAGTCCGCCGAGCACGAACATGTTGAAGCACTTCATCATTTTGAGTTCGGCTGCCGTTTCCATGGCCGCGATGTGATAGGCCGTGATGTCGGTGCGCGTGGGCGGTTCGAGAATGCCGAAGCTGTCGTAGATGATGTCGCCGCCGGGCTTCACCTTGCTCTCGAACTTGTCGAGCGAGGGTTGGTTGAGCACGATGCAGGTATCGTATGTGCTGAGAATGGGCGAGGAAATCTTTTCATCGCTCACGATGACGGTCACGTTGGCCGTGCCGCCGCGTTGCTCCGGCCCGTAAGCCGGCATCCACGTCACTTCCTTTCCCTCCATAAGTGCGGCATAGGCCAAGATTTTGCCCATTGAGAGCACGCCTTGTCCGCCGAAGCCTGAAATCAGTATTTCGTGTGTCATAGTTTTTTTAGTAGACAAGTAAACGAGTAGACGAGTAAACGAGTAGACGAGCGAACTACTTGCGTTGGCTGTCTTTAAGGTCGCCCACGGGATAATATTCAAACATATGTTCTTCCATCCACTGGTTGGCTTTCACGGGCGAGAGTTTCCAGCCCGAGGAGCAAGTGGATACAAACTCGATGAGGTTAGAGCCCTTGCCCTCCATAGAGTTCTCGAAGGCGTGGCGTATGGCTTTCTTGGCGCGGCGTATGGCAGCCACGTTGTGCACGCTCTGGCGGGTCACGTAGGCTGTGCCTTCGAGCGTAGCGGCTATTTCCGTGAGTTTGAGGGGATAGCCGTGCAACTGCGGGTCGCGGCCGTAGGGGCAGGTCACGGTTTTCATGCCAACGAGCGTGGTGGGGGCCATTTGCCCGCCCGTCATGCCGTAGATAGCGTTGTTCACGAAAATCATCGTGATGTTTTCGCCGCGGTTCAGGGCGTGGATAGCCTCGCCCGTACCGATACAGGCGATGTCACCGTCGCCCTGATAGGAAAACACGAGGCGGTCGGGCCACAGGCGCTTGCAGGCGGTGGCGAGCGCGGGTGCACGGCCGTGGGCGGCTTCCTGCCAGTCGATGTCGATGTATTTGTAGGCGAACACGGCGCAGCCCACGGGACTGATGCCGATGGTCTTTTCCTCCATGCCCATTTCGGCAATCACCTCTGCCACGAGCTTATGTATCACGCCGTGCGAGCAGCCGGGGCAATAGTGCATATTCACATCGTTGAGCAACGCTGGCTTTTCGTAGACCAGATGCTCGGGACGGATTATTTCTTCGCGTGTCATAGTTTTTTAGTAGACGAGTTGACAAGTAAACAAGTAGACAAGTAGACGAGTAAACAAGTAGACGAGTTGACAAGTCAACGAGTATATATATAATATTGTATAGAGAGAACCAAATCACTTTTTCATGCCCGGCAGGCGCAGCGCCACCTCCGCCATCTTCACGATTACGGCAAAGAGGCCGAGCCAGTAGCACCACATGAGGTAGGGCTGCTGCTTCACGATGAGCAAACCCACCATTGCCACCAAGGCCATGAGAATGAATACGCTGTTGAGCACATTGCGGATGAAGAGGTTACGCGTCATCTTTCTCCGCTCCGGCTCGCGCTCGGGGTGCTTGAGGCGTTCGAGTATGTCGTTTTCCTCTTGCATCAGTCCACGAGTTTTTTAAGCGCGTCCACAATTTCGTCGGGACTGGGCACGATGCCGCCCAGTCGCCCGTAGTGTCCCACGGGAATGCGTCCCTCGGCGGCGAGCTTCACGTCGTAGACCATCTGCCCGGCGTTGATTTCCACCACGAGCAGGCCCTTCACGCGGCGCGACAGCGCGGCGATTTCCTTTTCGGGGAAGGGCCAGAGGGTGATGGGGCGGAACAATCCCACCTTGATGCCCTGCGCACGGGCGTTCTCCATGGCTTTGTAGGAGATGCGGGCAGCCGAACCGAACGCCACGATGGCAAGTTCGGCGTCTTCGAGGTTCGTTTCCTCAAAGCGCACCTCGTTGGTCTGGATGTCGCGATATTTCGCCTGAAGATGCTCGTTTTTCTTCTCCATTTCGGCGGGGTCGAGCTCGAGCGAGGTTATCACGTTGGGCTTTCTGCTTTTCAGCCCGTGCCCATTGGCAGCCCAGGGACATTCCTCCACGATTTCCTCTTCCGTGCGGCGAGGTTTGTAAGGCGGCAGCACCACCTTTTCCATCATCTGCCCAATCACGCCGTCGGAGAGTATCATGGCGGGCGTGCGGTATTTGAAGGCGAGGCTGAAGGCGAGGTCCACGAAGTCTGCCATTTCCTGCACCGAGGCCGGTGCCAGCACAATCACGTTGTAGTCGCCGTTGCCGCCGCCGCGCGTGGCTTGGTTGTAGTCGCTCTGCGAGGGCTGAATGGTGCCGAGGCCGGGACCACCGCGCTGCACGTTCACAATCAGGCCGGGGATTTCCGCGCCCGCCATATAGCTGATGCCTTCCTGCATCAGCGCCACGCCGGGACTGGACGAGGAGGTCATCACGCGCTTACCCGTGCCGCCGCCTCCGTAGAGCATGTTGATGCTCGCCACCTCGCTCTCCGCCTGCAGCACCACCATACCCGTGGTTTTCCACGGCTCGAGTGCGGCAAGCGTTTCGAGCACCTCGCTCTGCGGCGTAATGGGATAGCCGAAATAGCCGTCGCAACCGCAGCGTATGGCGGCGTGGGCTATGGCTTCATTGCCTTTGAGCAAGAGTATTTCGTTTTCTTCTTTCATAGTCTTTTAAAAAAGTGCATGTAAATGAACTATATATATATGTGTGCTAATCTTCTTTCACCCTGTACACGGAGATGCACCCGTCGGGGCACACAATGGCGCACGAGGCGCACCCGATGCACGTGTCGTTCACTTCGCGGCAATAGGCGTAGCCCCTGTGGTTCACCTCGTCGGTCGTCAGCGCCAGCGTATTCGTTGGGCATGCCACGACGCAGAGGTTGCAACCCTTGCAGCGTTCCACGTTTACGACAACGGCTCCTTTCATTTTTGCCATGGCTGTATATCTGTTTCTTTTGTAAAAACGGCGAAAGGGACGGCAACCGTCCGATGCTTCGGCGGCGGCAATCCCTTTTTCGCGGTATTTATTGGTTGTACATGTCCTTGTTGTAAAAATCGAGAATGTCCTGCAACATTCTTTTGCTCTCGGCGGCGGGTCCTTCGGGGTCGAGCTCTTCCGATTTGAGGAAGCAACCAATCGCCTCGGTCCACTGCGAGCGTTTCATGTAGGCGCGCCCTTCAAGATAGTAGAGCCTCGCCTTATCTGCGCCCTCTGCGGCGTGCAGCCGGTGTGCCTTTTCCAGAGCCTCGGCGGTGCGTCCCGCCTCAATGTCGCGGGCAATTTCGTCAAACTTCTGTTGCATTTGCTTTATCGATGTGAGCAAAATTACATCTTTCTGCGCAGAAACGCCAACTTTTCACAATCTTTTTTGCGCGGGGCATAAATTAAGCGAGGGACACACGCCGCGCAGTGCGTCCCTCGCTTAATCTTTATTGCTCATAGGTTATAATTTCTCAATCTCTTCGGGCGAAAGACCTGTAACGATATGTATGTCCGAAGCGCTCATGCCCATTGCTTTCAGTTTCTTGGCAGTCTCAATAAAACCCAGCTGCATTCCCTGCTGCATTCCCTGCTGCATTCCCTGCTGCATTCCTTGCTGCATTCCTTGCTGCATTCCCTGCTGAACGCCGGCGGCATGGCCTCTCTTCCAACCTTTCCTTTCGCCCACCTCTTCCGCGTCTTCCAAGGCATGCGCATTGTCGCGATAGTAGCGTATCGCGGCATCATACTTGATGCGCTCGTCGCGGGTGAGCGCACTTATCTCGGATATTTGGGCCAAGCGCTCGAATATCGGGTCTTTGGCAGTCCAAGGCAGTCTGTTGAGTGCTTCCATATGCTTCAATACATAAATCCAACGTTCAAAATTATCGGTGCATTCCTCCGCCTCCTTCTTAAAGTATGGCAACTGGAGGAATATCATTCTCATGTCCCCGGAGAACAGCTTGCGCTCCTCCATGTCCATCAGAGCAACATCCGTGCGGAACTTCTCGCCGATGTCGTCCAGACGGAAGTTCAGGAAACCCACGAAATACACGGCGCTGATGCTGTAACGCCAGTCCACGCCCCGCTCGCCCTGACGCGCTATGGCTTCCGCCGTATAATAGATGCTGCGCTTCTTAAAGTATGGTTGCTCGCGGTTCTGCATCTCCACGATGATGTGTTCGCCGCTGTCGGTCTTGCAGAAGATGTCGTAAATCAGCGAGCGACCGTGCTCGAACTCTGCGGGCTGCTCCTTGTCAAGGAACGTAATCTCCTCGATGACGCGCTCGCCTTTGAGCAGGTTGTTCAGAAAATCCAGCAAGAGGGGGCGGGACAATTCCTGACCGAAGATGCGCTTGAAACCTATATCGGTAAACGGGTTGATGTATTTGCCCATTATCTTATTGCTTTTAATTCTGCAAACTTACGAAAAAAAGCGGATAACAAACCATATTCACGGGTGAAAAGCCATAAAATAGCGAGGGAAGCACGCCGCAGCGCGTCACACAAAAAAAAGAGCGGGCGTGCCTCACGGCAAACCCACTCCAAAAAAATCATTACTATTAGCTTTTAGTTAATTATTATAAGGATTGTAGTTGTCTAAATCGGTGTCCCAAATAGGACTTTTGCATTCCGTATCTACTTCCTTCTTGTTCGTCCAAACGGCATTGGTTTCTGTATCTCCATAAGAATATGCCAATATTGCAGTTTCAGTGTGCAGGTCAAACACGTTGAGAGCGGGACTGATATATATTTTTTTCATAACTTGAAGACTTGTTTTTAGGGGTTATTTTACGATTACTTTCCTTCCGCCAATGATATAAACGCCTTTGGCTGCATGGTTCACGCGGCGGCCGCTGAGGTCGTAAGCCGGTTTGTCGGCTTCTGGGCTGGGTTGCATAATCTGATCGAGGGCGATGCCCGTTTCCATTCCGTCGAAACTGAGCACAAAGCCCTGCACGCCGCTGCCCGTCAGGTCGTAGAAAGCCTTGTTGGCGGGAATGCTCGCCACGCTCGAGGAGGGTCGGAAGAAGCCGAGGCTCTGCGGCGAGGCGTTCGACAGGCCGAACACGCGATAGTTGCTCCTCGTATCATTGGTCAGCGTGATTGCTGTGGTGGTGCCTGATATGTCGCCCCTCGCCACCGTTCCCGGTTCGTTGGAGATGGTGTAGGTCGGAATTAATGCTACATTGGTTTCGTCCTGCACAAGCACTACGCCCGTATTAGCAGGGATAATGTTATCGGTTGCCAAAATCATTTCCACACTCGTCTGCGCATCGTTTCTTTGACCGGTATACACTTTTGCATTGGTCACTTCTATGGGATAGTCCACATAGAGCGTGGTGTAGCCGGCGCTTTCAAAGGTGTTGTAGGTTATCAGCGAAGAGGGCAGGACTTGTGTGGCCGTGAAGGTGCTGCCGTTGTCGGCACCGCCAGTCCAATAGGCAAGGCGCTGATCAGTTTCATCACGTCCAAACCCACGTTTGTTCATCTTATATGAAGGCTGGCCGTGCTGGCTAATCGAGAAACCGCCGTCAATCGTAGATTGATTGTTTCCCTTCTGCTGAACATGCAAGTCCCACAACTCTGTATAGCCGGAGGACAATTCGCCAGTGCTGACATAGGGATTGGTATCGCGCCCGGTATTTGCGCCCATCGTAGTGGTTGAAATCAGCCTTCCCTTATTGAAGCGATTGTAAATCTTAAAGCCTTCGTATGGGTTGCCCACGAAAGCCCATTGGTCGGCACTTGAAAGGGTGAAATCTTTATCTGTCGTTTTAAGCGTGATATAGTCTTGTCCCTCTTTATAGCGCATCACCGGCAGGACATCATTAGCTTTCCCTGCTGTCATCAAATACCACTTGGCATTTTTGAGCAATGTAGAGAAGCCTACGGGTGCGCTCCACGTAACGTTAATATCTACCTCTTGCCCCTCGAGGCTGGCCGACACCGTGCCCTCGGGCTTGGTTGCTTGGCAGAACGCAGGGGCTGTGGCAAGGTCGGGATAGGCATCGCCTTCCGTTACAGTCTTAGACTGCCGATAAATCTCCGAACCGTTGACGCGGTACACATAACTGAAATTCACGGGATTTTGAATTTCCAGCTTATAGAAAGAAAGCAGTACGCCGCTAGCATTGGCGTCGAGACCTGTGTTCTCCCCCAGCTCCCAATAGCCAAGGTGGAATTTTTCATTGACCGTTCCCAAACCGCTTCCGTTCACATGAAAGAACGTGGGGTTGCCGTTGCCTTCGAATGAGCCGTTTGCCAAACGGACGGTAAAGAAAGGCACGCTGGAAATGTTGACTTTGGTATTGAGCGCTAAATGTCCGATGTTGGCATCCGTATTGCTCGATACTCTCTGCACATTGTGTCTGCCTTCGTTCTGAGCGCCCCTTTTTGAGTAATACAAAGATGTCGATGCCGACTGAATCGTAAAGCTGCCGTCCTCCTGCACCTCGAGATTCCACAGCAATTTTTTCTTTTCGGCAATAGACGCATCTATAGTTTGTCCCGAATAAGTACTTATAGTGTTCCCGCTCACGTATCCTGTATACCCCGTCGCGGCGGGTTCGTAAAGCAGACCTTGGCTGCCTTTTGCCCACACATTAATTATATACGTGCCCGAGGTGATACCGTTAGTTTCACTCACCGGTGTTGAACTGCAAACATAGGTTTGCGCATTGGCTGCCGCATTGCCGAGCAGCAGGCTAAGCCCCATAACTAAAAAAATCCTGATTTTTCTCATAACAGCAATATTATTATACGCTAAATTTCTTGCAAAATTAGTTCTTTCTTATATAATAACAATTACCCCCCCCGATTTTTAATAAGTTTAACTATATTTACAGCAAATGCGGGAAAAATGAAAAGAAATCGCAGCCACTTTTGGAGAACAACACTCCCCGCGAACAAGGATTCCAAACTGACAGTGACGCTATCCGTCACTCTTCGGCGATATTTTGAGAAGCGCGAAAAATTATCTACATTTGCATTCGCAAAAGAGGAAGAGCACAGGCTTTTCCTCTTTTTGCGTTTTTAGCCCCAATTCCCTTATATGACCGCAAAAACTATCTTATATGAGCGTAAAAATTGTCTTATATGACCGTAAAAATTATGTCCTTGATAGTTTTTACGAGCCCCTTTATAATTTTCACGAACCGCTTTTTGGCAACGAATTTCTTAAAGAGCGTTTCAATTCTTAACGTACCTAAATCGACCTTTCTTAATTATTCCAAAAACTTTCCGCCACATTGTCTTAACGATTGCAAAGGAGATTGCCGCGCTCTGCGCAGAGAGGCATTTGCCTTTAACAGATTTTGCAGCGGGACAGGCGAAGCATCAATTTCTTCGCGCCGCCTCATCAACTATTTCGGTTTCACCGGCATACACCTCCGCCTAACAGCGACTTATTTGCCCTGAAAATTGCGCACACACAAAAAAAAAACGTAGATTTGCAAGTGGTATACCTTAAATCTATTCTATTATGACAACCGATTGCAACAACAACCATTTTAGCAGCCATGCCGAAAGCAGCACGGAGCAGCATTGCTCCCTTTCGCAACACCATGAAACAGACAACTCACCAATCGAGGCGGGCATCGTTCAAGAGGAAACAGGGGTGAACGGCGTGTTCCAAGAAGCAAACCTCCCAGAGCAACCCATCGTGCTGCACGCAAAATATGGCCACTGCCATAGTACCGTCTACACCAAAGGGGAATGGGAATATGAGGAAAGCGACGTGGAGGTGAAGACGGGGCGGTTGGGCGACTTCATAGGGTTCTATGGTCTGAAGGTAGAGCGTATCGAGGGCGACATGATAACCTTGGCACACAGAGGCAGCACCTATGTGCTGAAGCCCGGCAAAAGCCTGCAGTTTTATGCCGAGATAGAGGGGCGCGAGTGGAGCGACGGCTGTGTTTACGACAGCGATGAATACTCGCTGACGATAACGTGGGATTGACGTTGCTTCGGCCACAAAATGATTATGTTGCCCCGGGTAAGCTTTAGCCCACGTGTTATTTTGCCCACGAATTTTCGTGCAAGCGAGAGCAATAGAGCTTGCTCATATTGCCGAGCGCAGCCGAAAATGTCAAAGATTTTTTTTTGCCCACGAATCACACGAATCTACACGAATTACAAGTCCTCTGTATTAATGGCGACCTGTTCGGTCGCACGAATCACACTAATTCAAATATTTTCGGCTGCGCTCGCTTGCATTCGTGAAAATTCGTGCGACCGAACAGGTCGCCATTAAAAAACGCAAAGCAAAGATTCGTGTAGATTCGTGAGATTCGTGGGCAAAAAAAATAAACTCGTGGAAAAAAAAATAAATAGTGGCAAAAAAAATAATTAGTGGCCGCCGGCACTGCTGCCGCCTGCCAAAGACGCGCTTTTTATATATGCTACTTTGCAACATCAGAGAAAAATGCCTATTTTTACACGCGAAATTACTTTATTCGCCCATTGGCTGAATTAAATACTAATATGATTATGGTATTATCTGCCTGGAAGGCAGTACGGAGCGAAGCGACGATAACCGGGGACGAAGTCCTCGGTGGAGGCTACTGCAATAGTTCTGCCTGGAAGGCAGTACGCCTGTGATGATGTATAAAAGTGCCTGTCCTTTGGCGTAGTGCCTTCCAGGCACATCGTCCTCGCCTCACTTATCCGGGCACTTCGTACCCGGTTACCAAAAAGCTACGCTTTTGTAGTGCCTTCCAGGCACTTAACACTTAATCCAACCAAAGTGGTTATTGTGCCATTACGTACGGAAATTCTATCTAATACTCACAATTTTATTATCCTAACCTACTATGAAAAAATCCCTTACCCTGCTCTTCGCGGCACTCCTCGCTTTTGCCGCCGCGTGGGCCGACGAGCCGTTCCGAAAGCATCGGTACGACCTCTTCAAAGTCCTTCCACCTGCAGAAGGAAGCATCGTGTTTGTGGGCAACAGCATCACAGATATGCACCCGTGGGTGGAAAGTTTTCGCGGCGACGAAGGAGCCCTGCCCATCGTGAACCGAGGCAACTCGGGCACCTATTCCACCGAGCAGAGCGCTAACCTTGAGAGTTATTTGGTCAACAAGCCGGAGAAATTCTTTATGATGATCGGCACTAATGACATTGCCACCAGCGGCGGCTTAAACTTTGAGCCGGCACAGGTGCTCGCCTACGTCAAGAGCATCGTGAAGCGCGTTCACAAGCGCAGCCCGGAGACGCAGGTCTATCTCTACAGCATCCTCAACAACAACACTTCGAACCGCCCCGCCGAGCGCTGGCTCGAGACGAACCGTTTGGTGAAGGCATTCGTGGACGAGACAAACGAGGATTGGTTGAACTATATCGATCTCTACGACCTGCTGACCGACGTGGCTTCAGGCGGCGTTTGGAGTTACGACGGACTTCACCTCACTGCTGCTTCTTATCAGAAATGGTGCGAAGCCTTTTATGAGCGTGGGCTTTTGTTAGGCAATTGGGGCACGGTCCACCCGACTTATCCCAGCAATGCCTCCAGCTCCCAGCAGGACGGAGGATTAACCGGCTCCCACGGAATGCGCGCCACCTACTTCAGCCTGCTGCCCATCACCTCCGACGATATCCTCTTCTTCGGCGACGAAGAAGTAAAGAACGGAGAATGGAACGAACTCTTCGGCAACCCCCACTTTAAGAACCGCGGTTCCGGCTGGGGATACGGCGGCTTGAGTCTGACCAACATGAAAAAACTCGTAGAAACCACCTTTGCCCGGACAGAGGTTGACAAACTGCACCCGAAAGCAGTTCTGCTCTATGCCGGAACTTCCGAAGCCATTGGTTCTGATGACCTGGAAACCGTGAAGCTAAACTACATTCGGGTAATCGAAGCAATAATGGCCGAGGCCCCAGAGGCCAGAATCTTTCTAATCGGCCTCCACCCGACGAATAACGCCACCACGAATACCACCCGCATCGCCCCGTTCAACGCATTCCTCTCGGAGTGGGGACCGGACCAGGTGAAGTATATAGACTGCTACACGCCTTTCCTCAACGGGGACGTGGCAGACACCAAATACATCAAAAACACGAACTATCTCTACGGTCTGGGCTACGTCAAGATGGCTAACATCATCAAGGATGCCCTCACCGCCTATTTCCCGGACGAAACCTTCAACGTGCTGACCGAAGAGGCCGCCGCCGAAAACATCAGACAGGCAGAGCGCCGCAACGCCATCGGCCAGGCACTGACTGCCGGGGATATTGTCCCGCTGGGCGAAGGCATGGGACAATATGGCGAAGCCGGCATGGCTGCATTCAATGCCAAAGCAGAGGAGGCCTACGAACTGCTCACTCATGCCTCTATCTCTGAAACGGAAGCCACCAACATGGCAAACGCCCTGAACACCGCACTTGCAGAGGCTTTGAACCTGCCCGCCGAAAGCACAGAGAGCGAGGAGCACTGGTATCAGATGCGCTCGCTGCGCTTGCCCGACTATTACGTTTCCGCCACGGCTGCCGGCGCAGCGGGCGTAGTGGGCTCCAACAGCACCGCTGCCTCTGCCGCTTCGATGTGGAAGTTCGTGAAGCGCACGGACGGCACATTCGACATCATCAACCGCCAGCACGGCACGTACCTCAGCCCCGCCGCAGCCTACGACTCCCAAATCCAAACCGCCACGGCGCAGCCCGCGGCAGGCTGGACCCTGAGCTATGCCAACACGCAGGGCTACTACATCATCAGCAGCGGCACGGTGCAGCTCAATCAGACGCAGGCCGGCCTCAGCTATAAAATATACAACTGGAGCTCGGAGAGCAACCTCGGTAGCGACCGCAGCGACACGGGCTGCCAATTCCTCATCGAAGACGCCCCGGAGCCGGAAGAGCCTGCCGGCGTGCTGACCTATACCATTGACAAGCTCAACGGCTCGCTCTACAACGGCACTACGGAAAATGCCCCGTACAACTCTGTCTGGAAAAGCACTGCCACGCCGCAGCTCACTTTCACGGCAAACGCCAACAACATGAACTGGAAGGACAACAACGTGCAGCTTTTCTCCGGCTCTACGGCCAATGCCACGTACACGCTCGCCGCACCCTCGGGTTACGTGATCGACAGCTACAGCTTCACCTTTGCCAACAATGGACACAGCACGGGCTTGACGCTCGCCTTCGCCGGCGGCCCGAGCTACACCACATCCACCTCCGCACAGACGCACAGCCAGGAGGGCCTTTCCGAATCGAGCGTGGCGTTCACCCTCTCGGGAACGAACCTGCAGGGCGTGGTGCTTTCCGACTTCACGGTAAAGATTAAGGCGACCGAACCCCTCTCGCTCCCGACAATCAGCACCGAGGGCGACGTGCATTGGTACTACATCACCAACGCTTCCACCAAGGCTTATTGCACGGGCAAGGTGATGTACTACGACAGCGCCATCGACCGCATGCGCTTCGGCGAGAAGGCTTTCTCGTCCGACCGCGTGTGGAGCTTCTGGCAGCAGGACGGCAAACTCGCCATCAAGAACTACGACGGCGTGTATGTAGGCACGGCGGGCAGCGGCACGGGCTCCAACACGCAGTTCGGCAAGAGCGACACACCCAATTATATATATACTATCTCCGAAGCCTACGACTATTATATCATCAAAGACACGGCCACGGAGCTCCATGCGCAGGAAGCCGGCGCGGTCATCGTGCGCTGGGCGGCTGCAGCCGACGGGGCCTCGCTCTGGAAGTTTGAGAAAGTTGACATGACCCACCCCGAAGCCACCGTTGCCTCGACTACCGTGAAGCAGGGCAAGGTGACGACGGGCATCGGCAACAAGAACCAGCCGATCGTGCGCGCCACTATCCGCGTGAACGGCGTGGAAGGTTCTAACGCGCTGCAAGCCGTGAAAGGCCGCGTAGTCGCCACCGACAAAGCCGACGTAGCCGCCGTGAAGGTGTATATCGCCTCCAACGGCCGCGAACTCTTCGTTGACGAAGAGGGCCTCATGGCATGGCGCGAAAGCAACGGCACGCTCTTCGGCAAGACCACCGACGTGGCAGACGACGGCACGTTTACCGTGACGGGCGAGCACGCGCTCACGCCGGGCGAAAACTACGTGTGGATTGCCTACGACATCGCTGAAACCGCCGCAGAAGGCCACACCGTGGACGCTGCTATTACGACATATACCATCGACGGCGCAGACCGCGCCGAGACCAACGGCAACCCCGACCACGCCGTTACAATCTTCCTTTCTGAAGGTGCCGTGCTGATGCCTTACGACTGCGGCTCGCAGTACTATCGCATCCCCGCCATCACGACGGTGAAGAAGAAACTGGCCGACGGCCGCATCGTGGACCGCCTCGTGACGCTCACCGACGACCGCTTGCAGCACAACGGCGACCTGCCCAATCAGGTATACGTGGTGGCGCAATACAGCGACGACCTCGGCAAGAGCTGGACGCAGCCCGTGCGCGTGGCAGGCACTGCCGAACTCGGAGGCGCATACGGCCACGGCGATGCATCTATCGTAACGGACCGTACCAACGGCAACATCATCGGCATCATGACCTCCGCAGGCACTTACGGCCACGGCTTCTGGGCATCGACCGCAGCGCAGCCGATGCTCTGGAAGACCATCATCAGCGAAGACGGCGGCGAAACGTGGGGCACGCCTGTGGACCACACTAAGAGCCTCTACGGAACGGGCAGCCCCAACGCCACGTGGAAGGGCGGCTTCTCCGGCTCGGGCGCAGCCCTCCAGAAGCGCGACGGCACGCTCGTGTCGAGCTTCGTGAACCGCCAGGCAGACAATTCGCAAAACTTCTTCTTCTTCATGAGCTTCGACCACGGACAGACGTGGAGCGTGCAGGGCACGAGCGGCACCACCTCGGCCGACGAACCTAAGACGCTGGAACGCAACAACGGCGACCTGTCTATCTTCGTACGCGCCACGGGCTACAACTTCCACAACGTGACGAGCGACAACGGCCAGACTTGGCACTATGCGCCGCAAACGCGCTTCACCTCCGGCATCAGTGGCGTGGCCTGCGACGGCGAATACATGACGTGGTGCTCCACGCTCGACGGCAACCCCTGGAACATCGCCTTCGAAACGCTGCCCAACAGCTCGACAGCCCGCACCAACGTGAGCATCTGCCTGTCTACCGACGAGGGCGAAACCTTCGGCTCGCCCAAGACCATTTGCCCCTGGGGCTCAGGTTATAGCACCGCAGTGGTACTGCCCGACGGCACGCTCGGCGTGTACTACGAGGAGGACGGCTACTACAACGCCCACAACTATGTGCTCCGCTTCGTGCGCATGAGCCTCGACTGGGCTTCCGACGGCCGCTATAAGTTTACGGAAGAACAGCCGTTCTACCCCATTCCCAGCGAATATACCCCGACGGGCATCAACTTTATCCCCGCCCCCACCCTGCCCCAGGACAACGCCGTCTACGACCTCTCCGGCCGCCGCGTTTCCGACACCGCAGTGCCCGGCGTGTATATCAAGAACGGCAAGAAGGTTTTGGTAAGATAAAGGCCGATTGACGGCATAATGCAAAAAAAGGTGCGCCGATTGTTTGGCGCACCTTTTTTATATTATTATATATATGTATGTCGCTTAGTAGCTCCTTGCCACGATGACGCGATACTTGGCGGGCTTGCCGCTCACCATATCGTTGCCGAGGTTTTCCTGGCTGTAGCCGTAAGGCACGCAGCGGATAGTGGCCTGCGTCTCGGCCTTGATTTGCGCCTCGGTCTCGGCAGTGCCGTCCCACGGGCAGAGGAAGAAGCCGCCGTCCTTGACGCGCTCCTTAAACTCGTTGTAGTCGTTGCACTCGTAGATGTGCTCGTCGAGGAAGTTCTTGGCCTTAGTGTAGATGTTCTGCTGGATTTCTTCCAAGAGTTTGGCAACGTATTCCTCAATGCCTTCGAAAGGCAGCGTCTGCTTTTCGAGCGTGTCGCGGCGCATCAGTTCGATGGTGCCTTCGCTCAAGTCGCGGCCGCCCATAACGAGGCGCACGGGCACGCCTTTCAACTCGTAGTCGGCAAACTTGAAACCGGGGCGCTTGTTGTCGGCGTTGTCGTACTTCACGCGAATGCCCATCTTGCGCAGGCGGTCGGCCAGTGCGCCGAGCTTTTCGTCGAAAGCGGCAAGTTCGTCATCGCCTTTATAGATAGGAACAATTACAACCTGGATGGGGGCGAGATGCGGCGGCAGCACGAGGCCGTTGTCGTCGGAGTGGGTCATGATGAGCGCACCCATGAGGCGCGTGCTCACGCCCCAGCTCGTGGCCCAAGCGTAGTCGGGCTGATTGTTCTTATCGACAAACTGCACATTGAAGGCACGGCCGAAGTTTTGTCCGAGGAAGTGGCTCGTGCCGCTCTGCAGGGCCTTGCCGTCCTGCATCATGGCTTCAATAGTATAGGTGTCGAGCGCACCGGCAAAGCGTTCCGTTTCGCTCTTCACGCCGCGCACCACGGGAATAGCCAGCACGTCGCGTGCAAAGTCGGCATAAACGTCGAGCATCTGGCGGGCACGCTCTTCTGCCTCCTCGCGCGTGGCATGGGCGGTATGGCCTTCTTGCCAAAGGAACTCGCTGGTACGCAGGAAGAGGCGGGTGCGCATCTCCCAGCGCATCACGTTGCACCACTGGTTGCAGAGCACGGGCAGGTCGCGCCACGAATGTATCCACTTGCGGTAAGTGTTCCAAATCGTCGTTTCGCTCGTGGGGCGGATAATCAGTTCTTCCTCGAGCTTTGCTGCGGGGTCTACCACCACGCCGTCGCCCTCGGGGTTGGCTTTGAGGCGATAGTGCGTCACCACGGCGCACTCCTTGGCAAAGCCTTCCACGTGTTCGGCTTCTTTCGAGAGAAAACTTTTAGGGATGAGCAAGGGGAAATAAACGTTCTGCACGCCTGTCTCTTTGAAACGCGCATCAAGCGCCTGCTGGATCTTTTCCCAAATGGCATAGCCGTAAGGCTTTATCACCATGCAGCCGCGCACGTCTGCCTGCTCGGCAAGGTCGGCTTTTACAACAAGTTCGTTATACCATTTTGAATAATCAACACTGCGCTTAGTCAGGTTTTTAAGTTCTTTTGCCATACTTTCTTATAAGGTATATATAAATATTGCCTGCAAAATTACGAAAAACTTCGTATCTTTGCCGTGCAAAAAAACATTTATTCATTTATTACCAACCTAAAAACAAACAACATTATGAAAGGACTCAAACTCATGGTTTGCGCTCTTTGCGCAATTTTCCTCGTTTCGAGCTGTGACTTGACCAACAAGGCCAAAGGCGGTATGATTGGCGGTGCAGGCGGCGGCGCACTCGGCGCACTCGTAGGCGGCCTCATCGGCGGCGGCAAAGGCGCTGCTATCGGCACGGCCGTAGGCGGTGTAGTAGGCGGTGGCGCTGGCGTGCTCATCGGCAACAAGATGGACAAAGCCAAGAAGGCTGCCGAAGCTGCTAAGGCCCAAGCAGAAGTGCTCACCGACGCTCAGGGCACGCAGTACGTTAAGGCTACCTTCTCCTCTGGTCTGCTTTTCCAGACGGGAAAGTACGTTCTTAGCCCGACGGCAGCACAAGACATCAACAACTTCATCAGCAACCTCAAAGCCGAAGACACGACTTACAACATCGCTATCTGCGGTTTCACGGACAACCAAGGCTGGAAAGGTGCCACGGCTGAGCAGAGCGTAGCCAAGAACCTCACGCTTTCCGAGCAGCGCGCACAGACTGTTCAGACGCAAATCGTTGCCGCCGGTTATCCCTCCGCTCGCATCGTTCACGTTAAGGGCTATGGCGAAAGCAACCCCGTTGCCAGCAACGCAACTGCAGCCGGCCAGGAACAGAACCGCCGCGTAGAAGTTTACATTCTCCCCAGTAAGGAAATGATTGAAGCTGCCAACGCACAGAGCAAATAAGCAGCCTCATAAACAAAAAACTCCATAGGGTGCGCCGAAAGCGCACCCTATTTTTTTGCCTTTATTTGTCACAGAAGCAGAGGCAGCTCCAAATACCCGCCATACAGGTTTCTATAAATACAACAGATAATATTGATACTACATAACTGCATATATTCATTATCAATATTATCCTTTTGAGGACATGAGTAGGAGCGTTTTGCAAAACGCCCGCCCTGCAATTAGCCCGCAGTCCATTATTTCCTCTTCTTGCATTTACAGCTATTCATTAGCCCTTTCAAGTCGGACCTCCTTGTAACCCTATGCTGCGCTTGCTAACGTGCGCTGCGTGTGGCAGAGGCGAAGCATACGCCTGTACAAGAACTTCGAAATAGCCATATCTGAGTGAAGCAAAATGCAACGAGGACGCCATCGTGACGAAAATATATGATGCAAAATATATCTGCCTCGCCCAACTTATCTGCTCACTTACTCGTCTGGTTGCCTACTTATCTCTCGAAAAACATAAATTTTAGGGTAAATTCCAGCCCTTTTATGGTAAATCAGCGTAAATTCATCGTCCAAACCAGTGCTTTTTCAGGCTAAAAGCCGCTCTAATCGCCGAGAAGCGATTTTTTAGAAACTAAATGCTATAACGCAACATCTTGCTTTTTCGCCTTATTTTCTGTACTTTACGCAGAATTTCCCCCTTTGAGAATAGCGTAAAATCATTAATTCGGACAATCATGCGCAAATGCGCGAAATACGAGGATAATAGCAGGAACATTAAAATTATCGTTCTTTCCTTAGCAGATAGTTTATTTTTATGATTTATTTCTGCGCTTTTGTAAATTACATTTATTTCATAACTTTGCTGCCGGTTGTTCGATTATTTACCTCTCCATTCGTTTATCCTTGCCTGTTTATCAGTATAAACGTAAATTTTACGGTTTACCGTAAATTGATTTACGTTTTAATATTCAATATTATACAAGCAGTGTATTTGCGCGTTATCTTGCTCAAAACCAACTATTATTCACGCTTTATTTATTAGATTTAGCGCAGGATTGCCCTTGGCGGCTGCATATTGCCTCCTTATATGGGGATAACCCGTACTTTACTGCCTTTATTGCACTAAAACCCAGTGAGCAGGTTTATTTTATTGAAGCAATTTATAAGGTTTGCTGCGGTGATTTACGATGTTGATTTATAAATTCACATCTTTGCTCGCGCTTTTTGTTTATCCTTATAAATTTACTATTTCTTGTTTTGTAAATTCACGCTTGATTTTTGTGATTTACTTTCTTTGCTTATAAGAAAATTAATCTTTATCTTTGTAAAGCGAATGAGGAGGGGCGTTTTTGCGGCTTTTCCAAGTGCACATGGGAAGCAGGTGCGTTTTTTTCATCCGCCCTTCGCTCCCATTTTTCGCCGGGGACGTTGGCACAGGGACAATACAGGGACAATATTAAGGCGGGTTCTATAAAATTCTATTTTTAAGAATGACCGAGATCACCTGCACGGTCCAAAGTTGCCTTATGCTGTTACGGTTGCCGCAGTCGCCAATGCGCGAACCTGCCCTTCGCCCCTTTCCGAAAACGACAGCGCCCCACCCTATACATATTATATATATAGCGGCCGCGCACTTACTTCGCATACGCAGCAAACTGCATATTGCATACATATTGCAAAATATAAATGCTTAGCATCAAAGCAAACGTGCCTACAAGCAAACAAAACAAAAAGTTAAAATATGAAAGAACGAATCCGTAGAATTATGGAAGAAGCAGGGATGTCGCAAAAGGAATTTGCCGAGCGCCTGAAAATCTCCCCCGCTTCCCTCTCCAACATCTTGGCTGGTAAAACGAGCCCCACAAATTACCACGTGCAGGCCGTGCACAATGCTTTCCCCGACATCAACATTAACTGGCTCTTCTGCGGAACGGGCGAAATGCACACCGCTCCCGCGCCGTCGCCGGAAGCGGACGAATTTGGATTTGCGCTTGAAACGGGCACGCCGCAACCCGGCGTCGCCTCCCCCGCCCCCGCCGGCGGCATCTTAGAAACGCCCGCCGCCCCAACTTCACTTGATGCGCAGACCGCTCGTCCCGCAACCGCGCCGCAGCGTCCCTTGTTCGCGCAAGAGTATGCGTCACGGCAGGAAAACGCTTACGCAAAGCCCGCAGGATTTCAATTTTCCCCGGCCACTCCCCAGCCGCCCGAAAAAAAAGAAAGGAGAATAAAGGAAATTCGCGTGTTTTTCGATGACGGAACCTTTGAAGTCTTCACCCCTTCAAACAAATAATATTCTGATAAACAACATATTAAAGAAAGATTCAAACAAAAAGCGCAGTCCCGAAAGACTGCGCTTTTTTTGACACGCCAGTTTGCGTGAAATAGAATTAAAGTAGGGGCGTTTTGCAAAACGCCCGCCCTTGATAACACGGAGCGGGCTGCGCCCTCGCCCGGACAATCCGGAAAACCCGGAAACTATAAACAAGGAGAACAATGCAAAGAGAATTAAAGCAATATTCAAAAGCGTGGTACGAGAAAATGCAGATGATTTGGCGCGACCGCCTCGACGCAATGAATCTTCAAGAGATTAAGTTCACAACTCCTTCTTTAACTCTTCATACAAATCTACTGGCCCCAAATGCCAATATTTGGTACGCTCCAACGAAAGTTTCTTGTACAATTTTGAATGATAGATGCGTGTGAGGCAGTCTTGCAGAGAGTACCCGTAATCATCGTGCAGGTATTCCACCAACCAGTGTATTTTCCCCGGCAGGAGCAAATGGAGATTATCTTGATTTACCTCTATCATATCACTTCTATATGGCACTTTAATATATATATTGCAAAGTTACTACAAAAAAGTGAAATGCGGAAAGATATAGTGATAGAATTGAGTTACAAGGGTTTTAGTTAAAGTGGCGATAATTCGTGAAGCCATTACAATCCTTGCCGAAGCCAAATCTTGACGCCGCAACGTTACTTGTTCGTAACCATGTCCGAAAATGCGACAAACGGGTACGAATGGCGAAACAAGACACTATGTTATAGTGAGTTACCCACAACTCACGTAACAAATACGGTTACGGAAAAAAGATTGCGCCGTTCCTCCCCGTTTTGCGTACCGACACCGGACTCTTCACCAACTAATTTTGAA
>ERZ809074.455-NODE-455-length-65721-cov-7.021929_pt1 | contig 65721 bp, 63 predicted proteins | sample MGYA00520795_ERZ809074 | MGnify/ENA primary metagenome ERZ809074 (study PRJEB31570, sample SAMEA3212989) | Homo sapiens | biome: human-gut; feature: human gut; material: fecal | place: Sweden | collected 2011 ...
TAGACAAAATTTTCAAGAATAGGCTTGAAGTCTAATAAGAAGCGAGCTTGCTGAGCAACAGCAAGATTAAGTGATTCGCCGGTAGATGTATTGGTATATGAACGACATTGGATTCCAAGTAATCGTATTCTTGAGGTTCCAAAATGATAGTGCATGTTTTGATAATCAGGATATCCAAAAGGATTATACAAAAAGATTGGTGATCCACTTGATCCTGGAAAACATGAAATGTCTGATAAGAATTCAGAAGCCCCTTTAAAAGAATAGGCAGGATGGGATGCGGTTATTCCTCTTCTTAGCACTGGAAGAAAATTAGTATCATCATAGATTCCCATAGGACAACCGGGCATAACCAGATTTTCAATTGCGGAAAGAGTATTGTAGTCGGATTCAAGAACGATCATGGACTCTTGAATAAAAAAATTTAGGATGTGTTCTTGTTCTTCTGACAATTGATTAAAAAGAGGTGCTAAAGGAATAACTGCTAAGTCAATGTTTGGATTGGGATGAAAGAACACATCTGCACTATTGCGATTGAAATTTACAGTTACGCGTTTACCACTTGCGGATGGATCAGGATTTTCTTCAAGAGAAGTCCTGATATAAATTTGTAAAGTGTCAAAATCGTTTAAAACATGGTGATTGCTTACTAGAACAGGTACTCTCTGATCTTTAATATTGAAATTAAAGAAAAAACCAGTACCGGAAAAAGTCTGCGAACCTAATTGACCAGTAATTAGCGTAGCACAGCTTAATAGCTTGTCAGCAGGTGAATTGATCATGGGAACTCCTTATTTATTAATTACTCGGCTGTTGCAGCAGCCTGTAAAGAAAGGATAGGACAGATAACAAGGGAAGTCAAGATAGAAGACAGCACAGGAGGTGAGTTTTTGAGACGTAAAATAACAGCCGAGGAAAGAGCTAATAAGCAGCTCAAGCTTACGATTAAGATGTATTTACTGAATCGCGATATGACGCAGAAGCAACTTGCAAAAACAATTGATATGCCACTCGCTACATTTAATGAGAAGTGGCATGATCCAGGCCGATTCCGCAGAAGTGAACTGATGGCAATATTTGCCGTATTGCAGGTACGGCAAGAAGACAAAGAAAAGATACCTTGGTAGTTGTTTCAATGCCCTATCAGGATTAAGCAATTACCAAGGTGGAAAGGAAGAAATAATATGTTCGAAATCATCAAAGTAAATGGAAAGTACGTAATGGACGAGGTCGATCAGAGCCGCGCACCACAGGTTCCAAGCTTTATGAGCGATCCAGAGCGTAACAAGATGCGTCTGCGCCGTCTGATGCAGGAGGAAGAGCAGAGAGCGGCCAAGGAAGAACAGCCTATCGTGTTCACGATAAATATGATTGCATGGTCGGTGGCATGTGTGATGCTCGGATGGATCATCGCGCTGATTTAACGGAAGGAGAAGCACAATGGGAAAGAGCAAAGCGACAAAGCCAACACGTGATCAGAAGGCAATTATCATGGCTGCTGGACTGATCTGGCAGAACTGGTTGGTATTATCGGAATCCGATGAAGAGCTACATATCGTCAGCCGTGGCGCTGGAGTCAGCCGCACATTGAAAAAGCCGCTGCGGGTTGGCAGACCCAGTCAGCGGCACAAATAAACTAATCATTTGCAGTATACCTCAGTTTGAGGGAAAATGCAAGCCTTTAGAAAGAAGTGATGATATGAGTTACTACAGAACATGCCAGTATTGCGGTGCAAATCTGGATCCAGGAGAAACCTGTGATTGTCAGATCGAAAAGAAAGAACAGGAAACTGTGCGAGCAGAAGCACAGATCAGAGAGGAGCAGGAAGATGACAAATAAAGAATATAGACAAGATCCTGGCATTAGCCGTTCGGATCTGTTTGAGATGCGCAAGAGCCCGTTGCATTTTCAGTACCAGATGACTCATCCAAAGGAGGACACACCAGCTCTGTTGTTTGGCAGAGCACTTCACAAGATGATTCTGGAGCCGGGGGACTTTGAAAGTGAATTTGAGGTATGCCCGACCGTGAATAGAAGAACAAAGGCAGGCCAAGAGCAGTATGCAGCATTTATGGCAGAGAATGAGGGCAAGGATATCGTAAGCCAGGATGACTATGAGGTTATGTGCGAGATGGCAGAGGTAATCAACAAACACCAACTGGCAAAGAAACTGCTGACAGGAGAGCATGAGCAGAGTTTCTTCTGGACAGATCCAGATACAGGGGAGCGGTGCAAGTGCCGCCCAGACTGCATGACAGAGTACGAAGGGCAGCTGTATCTGGTGGATTATAAGACAACAGACAGCTGTGCCGGAATGGATTTCGAGCGATCTGTCAGAAAGTATGGATATGACTTCCAGGCTGGAATGTACACGGAGGGCGTCTTTGCAAATACATTTCAGCGTTATGGATTCAAGTTTGTGGCGCAGGAAAAGAAGCCACCTTATGCGGTGAGAGTTTACGATTGCAGCGAGGAGTTTATCCAGCAGGGCTATGATAAGTTCCGGGAGTATATCGGAATGCTGCATGAGTGCAGGGTCAGTGGTAACTGGTATGGATATGAAGGTCCGGATCGAATTGAGACAGGACTGTTTGCGTATGGGGAGGAAGTATAATGGCACAGACACATTGGAAAAAATTAATCAATCCAGATTATATTGGAGCATATGCGCTAGATCCAGGTAAAGATCTGACGGTTCAGATCAGCCAGGTTCGCAGAGAAATGGTAACGGGAGCGGACGGAAAGAAGGAAGAGTGTACGGTTGCGTACCTGAAGGATCAGAAGCCGATGATCTTAAACGTGACCAACTGCAAGACCATTGAAAAGCTATATGGTCCTTACATAGAGGATTGGAATGGCAAGTATATCACGCTTTATGCAGCAAAGGCTCGTGCATTTGGTGATGTTGTTGAGGCGCTTCGGATTCGTCCAAAGGCTCCGTCAATTAAGACATATATCTGTGCAGACTGTAGACAGCCAATTCAGGGTGCAGGAAGCAAAAGCGCAGAGGAGATTGCAGCGCTTGGAAAGCAGCAGTATGGAAGAGAACTGTGCATCGAATGTGCGAGAAAGGCACTGGCGAAGATGAAGGAGGAGTCGGATGATAAACAGAACAATCCTGCAGGGCCGACTGGTAAGTGATCCAGTAATGAAGTATACGCCGAGCAATGTTGCTATGGCACAGGTTTCAGTTGCCTGGTCGGACAAGTATAAGGAATCGGAAAAGCTGTGTTATCTGCCCTGCAAGGCATGGGGACACACAGCTGAGTTCTTGAACAAGTGGTTCCATAAGGGACAGGAGATCATTGTAGAAGGTCGCATGATAACGGAGGAGTGGGAAGCAGACGGAAAGAAAAATTCCCGGTTGATCTGTCTGGTGGACTCCGTAAGCTTTTGTGGAAGTAAGTCTGATAACAATACCGGTTATCAGCGTCCAGTTGAGTCACGGCCGCCATCTGGCTTCAAACCGATTCCGGATAATGTAGATGATGAAGGGCTGCCATTTAATTGATCATCGTTGACAGCCGGGAAAAGAAATGGCAGCACATTGAGAAGTACTTCCAACAGCATGGCATTCTGTACCAGATTCAGAAGCTTGACATTGCAGATTACATGTTGGAAGGGCAGGACAAGTTTGTGATCGATCGCAAGCAGAATTTGGATGAGCTTTGCAGCAATCTGTGTACGAAGGACTCAGGACGTTTCTGGCGGGAGGTCAGACGATCACGAGAGCAGAAGGTGAAGATGGTCATCCTCTGTGAGCATGGTGGAAAGATTAAGTCGATCAAGGACGTGGCTGAATGGAAAAGTACATACAGTCGTGTTACCGGACGGCAGCTGGCAGCTGAGATCTATCGGGTGCATATTGCCTATGGTGTCGAGTTCTTGTTCTGTGATAAGCGCAGCACAGGGCGTCGTATCGTGGAGCTTTTGGAGGATACTGCATGGATCGAGAAGAGATAAAGCAGAGCAGATCAATGGGAGATGTTGTGGCGCTGTATGGACTGCATCCAAATCGAGCAGGTTTCATTTGCTGCCCGTTCCACAAGGAGAAGACAGCATCTCTCAAGATATATAAGGACAGCTTTTACTGTTTTGGCTGTGGAGCATCAGGAGATATCTTTAAGTTTGTTGAGCGTATGGAGGGCGTATCCTTTAAGGATGCCTTCCTGCTGTTAGGCGGTGATTATCCGGATAAGAGCAAGGAATCCAATTTTGCGCGCCGGATGAAGCAGTATCACTTTGAGAAGCAGCGTGAGATGCGCCAGAAAGAACAAGCAGTTCTTGATGTAAAAAAACAGGAAAATGGGAAAAAAATAGATCTGTACAGGGATGCACTGAAGATGGCTGAACCGTTGTCAGATGCCTGGTGCGAAGCATACAACAATTATCAGCTGCAGCTTTATGAGCAGTGCTGTCTGTACGGTCTGGAAACGAGGTGGTGATATGGAACCACTTAATAACTATACAGCAAAGACGATTTTGAGTGAGGAGATCTTCATTGAGATCTTCTCACAGGAGGATGAGATCCAGAAAGCAAGGATGATCTTGTCAGCGGAGGAGAGGGCTGATGAGCTGAAGGTTGGTCGACAGTTTAAGCAGCTATTAAAAGCGTATAAGAAAGTGGCAGAGGAGAAGCCACGTAAACAGGCAACACAGAGCGTTGAGAATTGGACAAACTTTGGACCGCCATACCCGAAAATGAAGTGTCGATCATGGATTGCAACTCAGGATGGCATCTACCAGCAGACCACAAATCCATTCTCTCCTGATATCCTGGCATGTTACCATCCGATCTTGCCGATCGAGCGCCTGAAGAACATTGAGACCGGTGACGAACAGATTAAGTTGGCTTTTAAGCGATCTGGCCGCTGGGAGGAGGTAATTGTTGCAAAGACTACGATTACCTCTGCCGCAAAGATTGTTTCATTGTCCGCGAAAGGTGTGGCAGTGACATCTGAGAACGCAAAGTATCTGGTTCGGTATTTATCAGATGTGGAAAATATGAACGATGATGAGATTGATGTGCAGTATTCTACGAGCAAGCTGGGCTGGATCAAGGACGGTTTTATGCCGTATAACACGGAGGTCGTGTTCGATGGTGACAATCGCTTCCGGGATCTGTACGAGAGTATCTCAAAGTATGGCAGTAGAGAGCTTTGGATCCGACATATAAAGAAGCTGCGTGCATCAGGAAAGATGGAGATTAAGCTGATGCTGGCAGCATCGTTTGCATCGGTTCTGGTTCCTCTGCTCGGAGGGCTGCCATTCATCGTAGATCTGTGGGGAGAGACAGAGGGTGGCAAGACGGTGACGCTGATGGTGGCGGCATCGGTCTGGGCGGATCCGGCCGAGAATAAGTACATCGGAGACTTCAAGACTACAGATACTGCGCTAGAGTCCAGAGCGGACATGTTGAATCATCTGCCGCTTGTAATGGATGACACCAGCAAGGTCTCAGATCGCATCAGAGGCAATTTTGAGGGCATGGTGTATGATTTATGCTCTGGTAAGGGTAAAAGCCGATCAAACCGAGATCTAGGCGTCAACAGGGAGAATCGGTGGCAGAACTGCATCCTGACCAGTGGCGAACGTGCTCTGCAAACCTATGTGAGTCAGGGCGGTGCGATCAATCGTATTCTGGAAATTGAGTGCGGAGACTATATCTATCAGGACCCGCGTGAGACTGCGGAGACGGTTAAGGGCAATTATGGCTTTGCTGGTGAAGAATTTGTTCAGATGGTGATGGATATGGGCAGAGAGGCGGTACGAACCATTCAGGAGGGTATTCTGAATGAACTGATTGATGATAGCAAGATGCAGAAGCAGGCAACGGCTCTCTCGATTATCCTCACAGCGGACAGAATCGTCACAGAGCGCATTTTTAAGGACAAGCAGTATATTTCCATTACCGATGCGAAGAACGTCTTAGTTGACCGCTCAGAGCTTTCTGACAATGACAGGGCATATCGGTTTATCTGCGATAAGGTGGAGATGAACCCTGCTCGCTTTGATGATGAGACGAATTGTGAGAAGTGGGGTGTGCTGGATGGAGACTATGTGTATTTCTTTACCCAGGCATTTGACGAGCTGTGTGAAGCTGGTGGATTTTCACGCAAGAGTATTATGTCTTGGCTGGAAAAGAAGAAGCTATCTTTGCAGGATCAGGGTCGTGTTACCAAGGTGAAACGCATCAATGGGAAGCTGACCAGGTGCATCTGCATACTGATCGAGCAGGGAGAGGAGCCGGCCGATGAGGGCGGTTTTGTGCCGATACCACAGAATGAACAGGAAACATTACCGTTTGTGTAACCGGTAACGGTAACAACGAAAACCCTTGATTTTGCTGGAAAAAATGCATGGTGTTACCACGTTACCACTGAAACCAAGGGAAAACTGTGTCTTATATACAGAAAATAAAAAAATAATAAGAATCACGTAATTTTAAATTTCAAAAATAAAAAAGCACAAAATCACCGGTAACACTGGTAACATGCTCATAAAATCAAGTAAATATGCGGGTTTGAAGCGTTACCCAACATGTGGTAACGGAGTGGTTACAAAAATTCAAAAACGGTTACAACGGGTGATGTGCATCACATACAGGAGGTAGATTATGCAGGTGAAAGGTGAATTGGACATCAATCGCATGCCAGAGCGTGAAGCAAAGCGTATCCTGGATCGAATCGTATCTGCATATGTGCGGACACAGTTAGATAATGTCAAATGCGCAGCAGCGATATGTGCGGTACTTGATTCCGAGGGGTTAGTGATCGATGCGAACTACGAAGAAGTGAGAAAGAAGCATATGGGGTATTGATATGGCAAGTGTGATGAAGAAAGATATCCCCCAGATCAGCGAGTTTATGCAGGAATTCTGGACACTGACAAAGAAGTACTGGATTCCAGAAGATACAGATACATACTGGAATGCATTGATTAGTGATTGCCAGAAGTTATCTAAAAAGTATACGGATTCATTCGTAGAGGATATGTTAATCGCATTTATCAACAATCGTGAAAAGGAAGGTAAGAGAGATGAAAAACAAAAATATGTGTACACTGGAAGAGTTAAACCTGCAGGCAGCAATGCTGAAGGGCAAAGGCGATCTGGAAGGTGTGATCCGTCTGGCAGAAGCGAACGGACTTACAGTGCGAACAGCAGAGCAGTACCTGATGGGCGAAGAACCTACGCTTACAACTCAGAAAGAGTTGGCAATCGGTAGAATACTTCTTGAGAGCGTTGATCTGGATTTGCGTCAGTCGGTGGTCTTGACAGGAATATTAACCATGGTCAATAAGGCAATGAGAGAAGATCCTAAGTTACAGGAGGCAGTTATCAGCAATAAGAGATCGTTACTTGGATGTGTTGGACATCTGCTCAGACTACAAAGTAAGGCACAGAATGAACTGCCAGATGAGATTGCAGCAGTGTGTGGCTTGACTGCGATTCAGGATATTCCAGAATGGGCAGCAAGGGAAGCGATCAAGGAATATTATCTTGAAAAGACATCAACCAATCTGGCTATTGCAAATACATACGTTGATTTTCAGGACCTTCAGAAAGGAGAATCACATGAACAAACGTCAGAGTAAGAAGCTATATCAGCAGCGACACGGTTACAATCCGGGCGAAGAGGAGCGGATCAAGCTGCAGATCAGCGATACAATCGAGTATACAGAACATAGGCTGGTAGAAACTGAGAAGGAACGAGTGAACCGTACATATTCGGGATTCCTTGAAAGTATTAAGCAGCGGCCAAGAAGTAAGGCACGTTGGTGGAGGAGAACAAGATGAGTAGATTAACAGAAACTGATAGTCAAGGTAATTGGGCTTTAAGCGGTGTTGCATGGAAATCACTGTATGCAGGACAGATCATCACGGATGGAATGTGGGAAAAGATCTATGGCGCATTGTGGAAACTTATGGAGTACGAGAATACTGGATTCAGTCCAGATCAGATCAGTGACATGTGTGACCTGTATGACGAGAAGTGTGAGGAACTGGAGAAGGCCAAGATGCACTGGATACCAGTGAGTGATCAGATCCCTGATGTGGAAGATCTGCATGACATAAGCATTGATCATTGCACAGGATATCTGGTACAGACAAGAAACGGTGGTATGATGATCGCTCATTACATCAGGGTGTTTGGAGATGAATATTTTGAGTGTCGTACATTACCGATTCGTGATGTTGTGGCATGGATGCCTCTGCCAGAGCCGTATCGAAGAAACGGAGGTAAGCGATTATGAGACTAATTGATGCAGATTTTATCATTTCTATACTTGATGAGGCTGAACAGGAGTATCCTGAGCATAAGCCAATATACGAGATGTTTAGAGATGTGATTAATGCTGTGCCAACTGCGGCGGAGATTGTTAGCCCAGAAGACACCGAAGAGTAGCTTGTAGTAGGGTGAGAGGAGGTGATACCGATGGAAACAGAAGGCATGACACGGGAGCGCCTGGAAGCGTACCGGAGCAATCGGGAAGAAATCAAGGAGCTGAAGTATAAGCTTGATCATCTGGGTGAGGGTGACAGCCTGATCGGAAATGATGTGATCTTCGATTACCGGAAAGGGTATCCAATGCCACAGGCAGTTGTTGGATATGATTACGAGCTTGGAGCAAAGCGGCGTAAACGGTATAAGACTCAGATTGCGAAGCTTGAAGCTGAACAGGATGGCATTGAGGAGTGGATCTTTGGAATACGGGACAGCAGAACACGAAGGATTTTCCAGATGTATTTCCTTGAGGGGTTAACGCAAGAGAAAATAGCACAGAAGATGCATACTGACCAGAGTAGGATAAGCAGAAAAATTGATCATTTTTTCAAAAACGCATAAAAAGCATAAAATGACATGATATAATCAAAAATGGAATCAGTGTATTCCAGTTTGAATTCCCCTAAGGTGGCCGCCAGTGAACATGCTGGCGGCTTTTCGTATGTCAAAAATTTTAAGTTTGATTAAGAAATATCATGGACAAAATTGAACGAATGTTCTATAATGAAAATAACCTTAGAAAAGAATATTTTGGTCATTGAAAAATTAACAGATATGTTTTACAATGAATAAAATATTTGTCTAAGGGGAATATGAATACATGCGATACAAAAGAACAATTAAATTTCAATATTTTAGAATTTTCTGCCAGAAGAGAGGTAACGATGGTAATTTTGGAGAAAAAGAGCTGTATAATTTAACAGAGTGGATTAGTAAAGCTAAGGGTAATCAACAAAAAGCAATTTCATTTGGAAAGAATATGGCTCGCATTGACATTATAAAATATAGTAAAATAACGGAATTATGGGGAATTCGGTTATTAAAATTGCGAAATACAAATCCACCAACAAAAGCAAAAGATGGAGAAGAAGCTGAAGCAATTTTATTAGAAGACGGAGAGTACATTGGGGAAGATGTCTCAATGTTGTATGATAGGTATAGTAATATACTCATGGTACAGTCAAATCGCTTTTCGCTTAGTATTTCTAAAATCGAAGAATTTATGAATTATGTTAATGAAAATGTAGATGAAATTATTACCATTGATCCTATTGGAAATTTTGGGGCTTCGGATTGTTTGAGGCAGAAAGAATATAAAAGATTTGAAGTTTCTTTTGCAAACTTAAATGTATGGCAGGATGAAGATAAAAAGCCTCTAAAAGGTATAATGACTTCGATTAAAGAAATGGGAGGATATACAGCAAGTGTAAAAATCGGAGTTGGAAAAGGTAAAGGCAACTTTTTAAATAAGCAAAATATATTGGATTTTGTTCAAAATTTGGGATGGAAAAAAGATTTTGTCAAAAGTGCTAGAGTGAAAATAGAAGATCCAGAAACAGGTGAAGATGAGGGAATTTTCGATTTGATTGAAGAGGTCTTTCATGATTATATTACATTTGAACTGGATGCGAAGGAAACTCTAACTTATGACATGGCTATTGGGCAAATGACAAGAAAATTTAATGATAGAAAGCAAGAGCTGTATGAGGCAATAGGAATAAAAATGAGGTGATAATATGATCAAGGATCTCCGATACTATGCTGAACGAATGGCACCATATGTAATTTCTTTTGTTGCTCCAGTTATATTATGGAGATATGATATAAATTATATCGAGAACGGCAACTTTAATGATGCAATTGATGGAGTCAATACCGTTGCTGCGTTGATTATCGGTTTTCTTGGTGCTATGCTTCCAGTAATATTGGGAATGAAGAATGAATCAAAATTTGTTCAGTATGTATTTGAAAAAGATAAAAATAAATTGTTTTTGAAATATATAAAGTCAAACCTTCTTACGGGACTTTTATTAGTAGCACTCTCTATTTCATTGTATTTTAGAGATGATTTTGAAAAGAATTTGAAAGCAAGGGCATTTTATGTTTGGGTATATATGTGTTTTCTATTCTTTTCATGTACGTATAGAAGTTTATCGAACATGTTGGAGTTAGTATTTTCAGATGATAAAATCTTTCATATTCAAAGTTCAAGTGGTAATGCTATTAAGAGTGCTCAAGAAAAAGAATTGGAAGATGAATTTGATGATCAAAAATAAATAATGTAACAAAATAAGAGCAGTCCTTAGGGGCTGCTTTTTCTTATGCTCAAAACAACACGAATGATAGGTGGTGAGAGGCATGGCCAGAGCGCCGGACAAAAGAATAGAGCAGGCAAAAGAAATGTACCTGCAGGGGCAGAAATTGGTTGAGATTGCAAGTCAACTGAATCTGCCTGAGGGCACTGTCCGGAGATGGAAGTGCACTCACAAATGGGATAACGAACGTTCGGATAAAAAAAGCGAACGTTCGCATAGAAAAAAGAAGGGCGGGCAGCCCGAGAATAAGAATGCTGTTGGAAATGATGGAGGAGCACCGGAACAAAATAAAAACGCTGAAAAGTATGGCTTCTTCAGCAAGTATCTTCCTGACGAGACCAGGGAGATTTTTTCTGCCATTGAGCAGGCTGATCCGCTTGATTTGCTCTGGCATCAGATCCAGATTGCCTATGCTGCCATTATCCGAGCACAGCGGATTGCCTATGTGCGAGATCAACAGGACAAAACGGTTGAAAGGATAGAAACCAAAGCAGGCAATGTGATTGGTGAGAAATGGGAAGTACAGCAGGCATGGGATAAGCAAAACGAGTTCATGAAAGCACAGGCCCGAGCTCAGAGCGAGCTTCGCAGCTTAATCAAGCAGTATGATGAGATGATGCACAAAGACTGGGGCATGGCATCTGAGGAGCAGCGAAGTCGCATTGCACAGATCAAGGCTCAGACGGATAAGCTGACTGGAAACAATCAGGAGATCGAGGATATGAGCGAATCGGAGGCGGAGATTTATGGCGTATACGAAGAAACAGACGCTTAAATATGTGTTTTCTGAGAAACACAAGGAGTATATTCGCAGCTGTGTCTCCTGCGAGTTCAATGTGGCAGAGGGTGCTGTTCGAGCTGGAAAGACCGTTGATAATGTATATGCTTTTGCACATGAGCTAAAGACCGCGCCAGATCGCATTCATCTGGCAACTGGCTCTACGGTCGGAAACGCAAAGCTTAACATCGGTGACTGTAACGGCCTTGGTTTGGAGAACATCTTCCGGGGGCAATGCCACTGGGGAAAGTACAAAAACAACGAAGCTTTGTACATCAAAGGTCCGTCAACCAGATTTCAGCAGAAGATTATTATCTTTGCCGGAGCTTCTAAGGCGGACAGCTTCAAAAAGATCCGAGGCAATTCATATGGCATGTGGATTGCAACTGAGATCAACCTGCATCACGACAGCACGATCAAAGAGGCATTAAACCGTCAGTTGGCGGCAAAGCACTTGCGTGTGTTCTGGGATCTGAATCCGGACAATCCAAATGCAACCGTATACACGAAGTACATAGACAAGTACAAGAAGCAGGCAGAGGAAGATAAGTTTCCAGGCGGCTATAATTATATGCACTGCACACTGTACGACAATATGACCATCAGCGACGAGCGAAAACGCAAGATTGAGGCTCAATATGACCCGAACAGCATTTGGTATATGCGCGATATCAAGGGAATGCGTGTAGTTGCCAGTGGTCTAATTTACAGACGTTTTGCAGATGATACCAGTACAAAGCAATTTGTATTTTGCTTGGATAAAAAGCCAACAGATCTGATGGAGATCATCTTGGGCATTGACTTTGGTGGTTCCGGCTCTGGTCATGCATTCACAGCGACTGCGATCACGAGAGGATATAGTGCGGTTATTGCACTGGCATCGGAGCGGATTGCTTGTAAAGATGAGCAGGGCAACCAGATCGAGATCGATCCGGAGCAACTGGGTACAATGTTCTGCAACTTTTGCCGGAAGATCATCAGCCGATACGGATATATCACAACCGTGTATGCCGACAGTGCAGAGCAGACATTGATTGCAGGAATCCGAAGCAGTTTAAGGCGAAACGGCCTGGGCTGGATCCGTGTAGAGAATGCCTTAAAAACAGAAATAAACGACCGAATTAACGCTCTTGTCATGCTGATGGCACAGGGGCGTTTTTTCTATGTCGGAAAGGAGTGCGCAAGCCTGGTCACGGCACTGTGTACGGCAGTGTGGGATCCGAATGAGATCACGAAGAATGTCCGGTTGGATGATGGTACAAGTGATATTGACAGTTTGGATAGCTTTGAGTATACGTTTGAGCGAAGCATTAGTATGTTGATCAGGTGCAGTTAAAAAGATGAGATATGCGACAATGTATGAAGCCATCCAGAAAATTCTGGATAAAGAGGAGCAGATTGACTATGTGATCAGCGGAGAGTTTGCGCGGAGGATAGAGCTATGGAGCAACATGTACAAGGATAAAGCACCATGGCTAAGCCCAACGGTTCAGTCTCTATGCCTTCCTGCATCGGTGGCTGGAGAAGTTGCCAGACTTACGACACTGGAACTTCAGAGCCACATAAGCGGAAGTTCAAGAGCCACATATCTGGATAAATTCTATCAGAGAGTGTGCGAAAAGCTCCGGATCCAGACCGAGTATGCATTTGCGAAGGGCGGCATGATCTTTAAACCATATCCAACAGCAAAAGGAATTGCGATTCAGTATATTCAGGCGGATTCGTTCTTCCCATTGGAATACGATTCGGAACAGATCACACGCTGCGCCTTTCTGGATCAGTTTCGAAAAGGGCAGGAGATCTACAGCCGAATTGAGTTGCATCATATTGATGGCGAGGAGATGAGTATTCGCAATCGAGTATTTGTTTCAAGGACAGATGGTGTGCTTGGAACAGAGGTACCGATTCAAAGCGTTTCGAAGTGGGCGCAGCTGGCAGAGGAGATTCGCTTTGAAGGGGTTGATAAGCTGCCATTCGGATACTTTAAAGTACCACTTGGGAATAACAAGAATTCAGATAGCCCGCTTGGTGTTTCTGTCTTTTCAAGAGCAGATGATTTGATTCGTGAGGCAGATGAGCGTTATTCTCAAATCAACTGGGAGTACAAAGGAAAAGAAGCAGCTGTTCATATAGCACAGAGCTTATTAAAGTATCGGGCAGAAACAGACAGCTGGGAGTATCCGGCAGGAATGCAACGATTGTATCGAACGGTGGAGTACAATTCTGGGGCAATAGACAAGCCTTTTATGGAGACGTATTCACCGCCGATCCGAGACGAATCATTCTTCAATGGATTAAACAACCAGCTGCGCAAGATTGAGTTTAACTGTAATTTGGCCTATGGAACACTTTCAGACCCGAATAACACGGACAAGACGGCAGAGGAGATCAGAGCCAGCAAGCAGAGGTCTTATTCATTTGTCAGTGATTGTCAGACGGCTCTACAGAACGCGCTGGAAGATTTGGTAGACGCTATGTGCTTCTGGTGTGATGTGTATGGTTTGGCACCGTCAGGCTCCTGCAATACATCATTTTCTTGGGATGACAGCATCGTTGTGGATGCAGATAAGGAGCGAGATCAAGATCGTCAGGATGTGGCAATGGGAGCTATGCAGTTGTGGGAATACCGTATGAAGTGGTATGGAGAAACAGAAGAACAAGCAAAAGCAGCTGTTCAACAGCCGGCAGAGGTGATTGAATGACGCAGGGTGAGCTTGAGCAGATTCCGCAGCCATTTGTAGAGCTGATGTCAGAGCTGGAAATGCGTATCATGAAGGACATTATCGAGCGCATCAAGGCGAATGGTTTCTTACCTGCATCTACCGATTGGGAGATCTCCAGACTGCAGCAATTAGGTGAGTCAGAGGAGCAGATCCGAAAATGGATTAAGGAGATGCTTGAGAAGACAGATGACGAGGTGGACAAGATCTTCTCGGATGACGTATACCGAGAGTATTACGGGCACGATCGAGAGTATCAGGTGTCTGGCTTTGAGCAGATTCCTCTTGAGCAAAATGTCCAGCTGCTGCAAGTGATTGAGGCATCCAAGCGTCAAACAAAAGATACGTTCCGAAATCTCACAGCCTCGACAGGCTTTGCAATCCGTGATCCTGTAACGAAAAATATTGTGTATTCGCCTACGATGAAGTTCTACCAGCAGACATTAGATGCAGCCATAATGGACATTAAGTCAGGTGCATTCTCTTACAACACAGTGCTTCAACGCACAATCAACACGATGACTACATCAGGACTCAGATGGATTGATTATGACTCAGGTTGGCACAATCGAGTGGATGTGGCAGCCAGAAGGGCAGTCATGACCGGTTTTAGGCAGGTGCAGGGGAAAATTAACGAACAGATAGCAGAGGAACTTAAAACGGACACATACGAGGTTACATACCATGTCGGAGCACGTCCAACGCATCAGCCGTGGCAAGGTCGAGTCTGGACGATGCAGCAATTGATTGATGTATGTGGGCTGGGAACTGTTACCGGACTACATGGGGCCAACTGCTATCACGATTACAAACCGTTTATTCCTGGCGTATCCGTTCGTACCTACACGGATGAGCAGCTTGACCAGATGATCGCAGAGGAGAACACTCCGAAAGAGTATCTGGGCAAGAAGTACACCACGTACGAGGCACTTAAAGCGCAGCGAAGAATGGAAACTCGGATGCGAAAGACCCGTCAAGATATTCGTCTGATGCAGGATGGTGGCGCGGATCCGAACGACATTGTACTGAAAAAAGCTAAATATCAAGGTCAGATGCAGACCTACAAGGCATTTTCAGAAGCAATGGAGCTTCCGGAGCAGATGGAGCGAGTATATCAGGATGGATTACGTGGCAGGTTTACGCCAACTAAGGCAGAACTAAAGAAAACAATGCCAACAACATTGAAAAATGCGGCTGGACACGATATAATTGAAGTTGAAAAGACCACTTTGACAGGAAAGCCGAATAGTATTACTCAGCTGACTGGCAAGAAAGGTGGAATCGACAGAAATTATTACGATGAAAATGGAAAGCAGTTCAAGCAGATCAGCAACAATAATCATGGAAATGCAAAAATGCATCCATATGGTAAAAATGGAGAACATGCACATGATTATAAGTATGATGTGAACGGAAAGCTTATTGGAAGGCCAACTAGGGAGCTGACGGAAAATGAAAGAAAGGAGAATGCAGATATATTATGACAGTAAAAAGACTTCGAGATCGAATTGGAAGTTTATGCACACACGTCCTTTTTGATTATAATGGAAAAGCATGTGGAGTAGATCCGTTTGATGCTGGTCATTTCGATATGTGGTGCGGAGAGGATTTCATGGAGGCGCACAGCATTGAGGAAGTAATGCAGGAACCTTTCTTTGAGGGAAAAGCATTGCAGGATATCATTGATCAGATTGAGAATGTAGAGGGTATGTAAGATTGAATATTGATTAATACCACCAGTCGAGAGGCCGGTGGTATTTTGCATCCAATTTTAAGAAAGGGAGGATAACACTAATGGTTATTACGGGAATAGATCACTTTGCGAGCGTCTGCGAAACTAAGCTTGTTGAGTGGTATCACGAGCATAAGCCGTCAATAAATATTGCCAGACACAACGTAGTTATTGTCTGGAGCAGTAAGGTATTGCAGAATTATAAATGCCTTGTAGCTACAACGGTGCTTGATGATGGAGTGTATGCAGAGTATACATATAATGGTGACAAAGAGGAACTATATGAAGATGTTTATGAGAAGGTGACTAACACCTGCTATAAGGAGGAGTAAGCAAGTGAAAGCAATGTTATCACAGCCCATGGCGGGCAAAAGCGAGGAAGAGATTAAGGCTGCCGACTTGAGCATGATGCGGCAGTTGCGTATGGGCTTGACGTGATTTACGAGGAGTAATTTGCGCCAGCACAAATCAATGAGGAAAACCGTTAACAAGCACGCAGCAATGCGTGTTATTTTTATGCTTTTTTCGCCGCCGGACAGGCGTTAAACAGCCGAAGACTTCGCGGCTCACACGCGTAAAAACAGGAGTAGAAGAAAGGACAGAAACATGAGAAGAGAAGATTTAACAGCAAAGGGACTGACAGCAGAGCAGGTCGATTACGTCATGGCTGAGTATGGTAAGGAATTGAATCCGCTTAAGGCGGAAAGAGATTCTTATAAGACTCAGCTGGATACCGCTCAGACATCCTTAAAGGCAATGGAAGGTATTGATGCAGCTGGTCTTCAGACGAAGATTACAGAGTTGAAAGATCAGCTGAAGGGAAAGGATACAGAGATTGCTCAGATTCGTTCCGACTATGCATTTGATTCTGCGATTAACGAGGCAATCAGAAAAGCATCAGGACGCAATGAGAAGGCAATCCGAGCATTACTTGATCTGGATACTCTAAAGGCATCCAAGAATCAGGAGCAGGATATCACAGCAGCACTGGATACCCTAAAGAAAGACAATGATTATTTGTTCCAGGCTGAAAAGAAAACACCGCATGTGGTTTCAGTAACCTCTGGCATTAATCCAGAGGCACAGACAAAGAGAGAGCAGGCAAACGAAGCACTGAGATCCCTGCTCGGAAAAGGAGAATAAAGAATGGCAGTAAATATCACAAACAGAGCCGACGCGGAGGCAATTATCCGCGAACAGGTTGCATCCAATATTTTTCAGGATGCACCAAAGCATTCCGTGTTCCTTAGTATGGCAAAAAAGCTTCCCAAAATGACATCCAATCAGACAAGAATGCGCGTTTTGGACTTTTTGCCAACCGCATATTGGGTGAATGGTGACACCGGAATGAAGCAGACAACCCGTCAGGCATGGGATAATGTCTTTATTAACGCAGGAGAGTTGGCCGTAATCGTTCCGATCTCTGATGCTGTACTTTCTGATGCGGAGTTTGATATCTTCGGTGAAGTTACTCCGCGTGTCATGGAGGCAATCGGCCAGAAGGTAGATGCAGCCGTTATTTTTGGCGATAACCGTCCGGCAGAGTGGGGATTAGATATCATTTCCAGAGCACGTCAGGCAGGAAACAATGTATCTCCGACAACCGGAAAAGATTATTATGATCTGATTTTGGGAGAGAATGGTGTTTTTTCAAAGGTCGAGGATGACGGATACGGTGTAACTGGTGCACTAGCACCAATGAACTTTAAGTCTAAGCTGCGTGGTCTTCGTGATAAAACTGGACAGCCGATCTTCAAGAGCAACATGCAGGATGTGGCAAGATATTCACTGGACGGAGCAGCGATTACTTTTCCTGAGAATGGAGCATTTTATGCCAACATTGCGCAGCTGGTTGTTGGCGACTTTAGTCAGGCAGTATATGCAATTCGTCAGGATATTACAGTAAAGATTCTGGATCAGGGCGTTATTCAGGATCCAGACACGAAAGAGATCATCTATAATCTGGCACAGCAGGATATGACTGCACTGCGTATTGTATTCCGCATGGGCTGGGCGCTTCCAAATCCGGCAACTCGCTTAAATGAGGATCGTACCGGTTGTACATTTGCTTATCTGGAGCCGGGAACACCGACACCAACTCAGAAAGTTACATTCACAGTAACCGATGGAGCTGCAGAAAGCCCAAAGCCGCGTAAGGGAGCACGTATCAATGTAGAGGGCGCGATCCTCACAACCGATGAGAATGGCAAGGCCGAGTTCAATCTGCGTTCAGGAACCTATACAGCGAAGATCTCCCTGAAGGGATGCGTATCGGTAACAGAAACTGTTATTGTAGAAAAAGCTGCTGTTAATAAGACAATCACACTTGCAACACAGTCCTGATCAGGAGGCGATTATGTACGCAGATTATGAATTTTACACATCTGGATATCTGCTGGGGAAATCCCCAGTAGTACCAGAGGAATCTTTTTTGTACTGGGAGCGCGAAGCCAGAGCGCAGATTGACTTGTACACCTTTGGAAGAGTCAAGGTTATGCCAGAGCCACCGGAAGAGGTAAAATTGTGTACCTGTGCGGTGGCAGAGGTGCTGTATAAGGCAGACAAGGCTAAGGCCGAGCAGCAGGAAAGCGGCCTGGCAGGTCCATTAGCATCATGGTCAAATGATGGTCAGAGTGGAACGGTAGATCTGTCAAATTCAACGCTGACTGAAACAGGCAAAATGAAGGAAGTGCGGCGCCTGATCGCGCAGTACCTCTGTAACACAGGATTGATGTACAGGGGGCTAAAATGAATCCGAACTACTGTGATACGGTCACGATTTATAACAGGTTAAAAGCAGCTGACTCTCCAGATAAAAAGGAACATTGGAAAAAAACAGTGCTAAAGAACTGTAGCTATAACAGTGCGATGATCCGCTCAGCTGGTGCAAATCAACAGACCTTCTTGCAGATGGATCTTCGGCCGGAATACACTGTTCGAATTCCAAAGAATCCATCTTACCGACCGTATCACAAGTGGAAACAGGATCAGGTAGGTTTTACACTGTCAGCAGGAGATCTTGTGGTAAAGGGGATTTGTCCAGAAGAGATTGATCCAGCAACAAATAATATCACAAAGGTGCTTCGCCAGTATACGCCAGATGCCTTTATTATCAGCAAGACCGTGGATAACACAAAACATCTTGTGGATAAGCATTATCGTGTAGGAGGCTGATGAAATGAAATTTTCGTTCGACTGGACAAAATCAAAAGCAAAAATCGCAGAGGATGTGAGTGGCTGTCATGATCGTGGCAGCCTTCTATTTTTGGCAAGCGAAGCAGAGCGCCTAATGATCCCATATGTTCCGGCAAGGCACCTGTTTCTTACCCAGAACGTTAGTGTCTACACAGAGAATGATCACGGGGTTGTAGAGTACAATTCTCCATACGCTCATTATCAGTACGAGGGAAAGTTATACGTTGATCCGACAACAAAGAAAGGTGCATTTACAAATGGAGAAGGTCTCTATTGGTCCCGCCCAGGCATTGCAAAGGTTCCAACTGGAAGAGAATTGAAATATAGTTCATTTCCTCATCCAAAAGCGACATCTCATTGGGACAAGGCAATGATGGTGGAACGTAAAGACGCATTAGCACGTGCATATGAAAACTATAGAAAATCAGGAGGGTGAGATGGATAAGCATCATGCAATGGTCGAATTTTTTCGGCCGAAGATTGAAGAGCTTTCAACTGAGATGAATTTTAACTTCTCAGGAGAGACAGCGGATTCAGTTGCTTTTCTGACAGATTATGCAGATCAGATCAAGAAGCGCTACATTCGTTCCGGAGCTGTGAAAGAATATGGCTTCACGATTATCGTAACAAAGTCTTACAGTTCCTACGATGATGATGTGAACTTAGAGGCCATGACCTTTGCTCAAGGCCTGATGGACTGGGTGGAGGAGAAAAATCGCAAGAAAGAATATCCGGAGTTTCCAGAGAACTGTAGAGTACAGAAGATGGAAGTCTTGCAGAACATGCCGAATTTGGCCGGAGTAAATATGGAGCAGTTAACAGCGCGGTACATGTTCCAGTGCCGTGTTACTTACTATGAAAGCGAGGTTAGAAAATGAAATTATCAGAATTGATGGCAGAAGTTACACCAAATGCGAAATATACCGGTTGGGTGACAAATGATGATATGGTTTTTGCAATTGATCTGGATCCGACGGCAGCTGTTGCAACCAAGGAACCAGAATATGCAGTGGTTCAGTTGGGCATTGCAGGACTTGATTCCAATTTAAATCCGGTAACATCAGATAAGACCTATATCCGTGCCGGAAAGTCAACACAGAAGACTGGAACACAGAGAACCTTCACTCTGACAGGTGATCGCTATATTGGAGATGAGGCACAGGACTATTGCCTCAGCAACAAAATCAAGTATGGTACAGGCAATGCAGTTGTCACCAACTATATCTACTTCAATATTTTGACTGGTCTTGGTGAGAAGGGTCAGGTCACAATTGTGGTAAAGAACGATGGATCTGGAAATGCAGGTGATTCTGCAGGTATTGATATTGAATTTCGTAAGGTGGGCAGCCAGCCGACAGAGTATACCTGGTCAGCAGAGTAAGGAGGCAGCATGAAGGTTTACGGTAAGACGATTGATTTTAAACATACACGCTTGGAGGATGCCAAGCGATTTGAGAAAGCTGTCAGCAACATGGCCGATGCTAATGAAAAATATAAAAAGACAGGACATTCAATGTCCGAGTTTATCCGGTGGCAAATCGGTGTGTACCGTAAATTTTTCATTGATGCAACCAAGACTGACGTGCTGAAAGGCTGCAAGGATGTTCAGGAAGCTGAGAAAGCCTACTATGATTTTCTCGATCAGATTAAAGCAGAACAGGCACTGGATATCGTGCGAAGAACCTGCAAGGCAAAGAAGTATGAAAAACTGGTAGAGGCGGTGAAAAAGCATGAACTGGCTCCTGGAACAGCTACCTGACAAGGTATTAGTAGATGGCACGGAATATCCGGTAGATTCAGATTTCCGTGCCATCCTTTTAATTGATCAGATAATGCATGATAAAGAATTAAGTGATACCCAGCGTGTCATGTCAGCATTGACAATCTTTTATGGCGACAATCCACCAAAACAGACCACACAGGCAATCGAAAAGCTTGTGTGGTTTTTTCGTTGTGGAAAAGAACAGAGTGAGCAGGAAGAACGCAGAGGACGTTTTCGAAGACATACCAGAGCAATTGATTATTGCGTAGACAGCCGATTGATTTGGAGTGCTTTCTTGCAGGTATACCAGATTAATTTGACACAGCAAATGTCAATACACTGGTGGAAGTTCTGTGCACTTATGGAGAACCTTCCAGATACTTGTAAACTCAGCAAGGTGATGATGTATCGAACTGTAGATACATCTGGCATGTCAAAGCAACAGAAATCCTTTTATGCGAAGATGAGAAAGAAATATGAGATAAAAGGTGAGGAAACAGGCATAACCTTGAAACTTTCAGAGCGCAATCGTCGAATGAAAGAATATGTAAAGCAGCGCATGAAGGAGGTGAGAGAGCTTGGCTGATGGAAAAGTAAAAATTGAAACCAGCGTGGACCAAAAAGGGATTGAGGTTGGTCTTCAGGAGTCGGAAAGAAAAATAAACGACTTTGGAAAAAACGCTCAAAACGAAGCCAAACAGGTAGACAAGAGTTTGTCGTCAATGGGCCAGAATGTGGGAACTGAGCTTGGGACGGGAATGGATCATGCGCAGGATGTCATGGAGCAGGGGGCAGATCAGATCACCAATGCGGTGGAAGAAGTCGATCAATCTCTGGAAGAAATGGGAGAGGGTGTCAGTGAAGCACCAATCGCAGAAAATCTTCAAACTGTTTCGGAATCTGTGGATGAGAGTGCAAATCAAATCGTAGATTCTATTCAGGACATTGAAGAGGCGACAGATCAGGTTGGAGTCAATGCAGATACGTCAGGGCTTAGTGAAAGCTTTCGAGAAGCAGAGACAGAGATTGATTCAAGTTGTACCGGCATTGATGCAGCAGTCAGCAAGGCAGGACAAACAATCGCCACCTTTGTGAGTGCGGCTGCGATTGCGTCAGCAGTAAAACAAGCAACTCAGTATGTAGTTGAGGTCGGAAGTGCATTTGAAGCTTCTATGTCCGAGGTACAAGCAATCTCTGGAGCAACTGGAGCAGAGCTTGAAAAGATGTCTGCAAAGGCAAAACAGCTCGGATCTACAACCAAGTTCTCCGCAACAGAGGCAAGCCAGGCATTCAAATATATGGCATTGGCTGGTTGGGATACTAACAAGTCAATCAGTGCGGTTGATGGCGTGTTACAATTAGCAGCGGCATCTGGAATGGATTTGGCAGCGGCCTCAGATATGGTTACTGACTATTTGTCTGCTTTTGGTATGGAGGCGAGTCAGGCGACTTATATGGCCGATATGTTGGCATATGCACAGTCTCATTCCAATACGACCGCAGAGCAGCTTGGTGAGGCATATAAGAATTGTGCCGCCAATATGAACGCATCAGGTCAGGACATAGAGACAACAACAGCGATGTTGGAGGCTTTGGCAAATCAGGGATCGAAGAGCTCTGAGGCAGGTACCAAGGTTTCGGCTATTATGCGTGACATTACCGCAAAAATGGATGAAGGAAAAATTGCCATTGGTGATACAACAGTTGCAGTAATGGATGCAAACGGTAATTTCCGTGATATGACAGATATAATCAAAGACGTAGATACCGCAACCCAGGGAATGGGAGATGCAGAAAAAGCGGCAGCTTTAGCATCTACTTTTACTTCAGACTCTATTTCTGGCTTGAACATGATTCTCAACGAAGGCATTGACAAGGTTGCTGGATACGAAGAGGAACTGCGCAACTCCAGCGGTGCTGCATCTGACATGGCTGATACAATGCAGAACAATCTTCAGGGCAAGATCACGGCCGCAGGATCAGCTCTGGAAGGACTTGGAATTGCAGCATATGATTATATTTCGGGTCCTGCTGGTACCGTGGTTGATATGGCGACAGGCATGTTCAAGGGGTTAACGGATTTGATTTCACCTGCAAGATCTGAAATGGAACAGTACATCGATGATATTAATGCCGTTCTTGATACGGTTGACGCATCTTTGGAAACGGCAGAGAAAATCATGGATACGGCGACAGTCGATACCAATAAGTTAGAAGCTTACAAAAAAATACTTTTGGATTTAAATGGAGTTGAAAATAAAAATGAGTATCAAAAATATCAGCTGAAGCGAATTGTTGATGAGTTATCTGATACTATTCCAGAATTAGCTGCTGCGTATGATGAGGAAAAGGGAAGTATTAATTTAACAACTCAAGAAATTGAGAAGCTTATAGCAACGCAGGAAAAACAAGTGATGTTACAGGCAGCTCAAGAAGCGAAAAATGAAGTTTATAAAGAACTTACTAATGCTACATTAGCAGCACAAATGGCACAAGATGGATTGACAGAGGCTCAACAAAAGTGGAATGATATAGCAGGCTCAGCGGCTGTTTCAGCGCCAATTGAAACTTATAATGATTATGTAGCAGTTACCGGTCAGGCGAGTGATTCAGTTGAAAGATTATACAATGAAATGCTTAGCGCGAAAGCTGCATCGGAGAGAGCTGAAGAAGCCAAAAGTAAAGCAGAAAAAACAACGAAAGACTATGAAAAAGCGGTTGATGAGATGACTGAAAGTCTGCTTGGAGAAACGGATGCTCAGAAAGAAGAGAAAGATGCAGTAGAAGATGATACAGATGCTAAAAAGGGTGCAATTACAGTCAATCAAGATCTTCTTACCTCAGAAATTGAATATGCTGGTCAGACTTATAAAACAACCGGAGAGATAGCAGAGAAGTTTCAGACCTTGCAAGAAGCATATAAAAGTGCGTATGAAAGTGCTCAAGGCTCTATTATGGGACAGCTAAGTTTGTATAGTGAATGGTCAGCTGGCGCAGAAATTACAGCATCACAAGCACTGGAAAATTTTGCATCCTGTGTGTCAGGTATGACAAATTATGCAGCAAATTTGGATGCATTGACACAGGGAGTAACAGACGTTTCAAATAATTCAATAGTTGCGTTAGATGAGGGATTTGTCCAGTATCTGCGTAATTTAGGCCCACAGTCGGCATCACTGGTAGCTACAATCGCTCAAGAAATCAATGCTGGAAATGTTCAATACATTAAAGATTTAAATGCAAACTGGGATCAGTACTATAACGTATCCACTGAGATTGCTAAGGAAAACGCAGAGGCAGAGACTGGATATAAACAATTCGCAGAGGATCTTGTGAGTACAGCCCAGCAAACAGCTCAGAATACAACACAGGCTACGGCAGATGGAATTTCTTCTGTACAAGACAGGATCCATGAAAGTACCAGTATTGTGATGAAGGATTTTACAGATACCTTAACAATACCAGATGAGACATCCAAAATCGGATCTGACAACATCGCTGGGTATATTACAGGCGCAGAATCGAAACAACAGGAAGTATCCAATACAGCAATAGCGCTGGCAACGACAACAGAAGACGGCTTAACTGATACTGCACAGACAACTCAAATCGGTTCCGATAACGTGGCCGGATACATTACCGGGGCAGAATCACAGAAAGATGCTGCGCAGGATACAGCAGTTGGAATATCGGAAGCAACAGATGAAGGTCTTGGCTCAGCAGACACAGCAGCAACCGCAGGCAATCTACTAGCATCGCTTCTTGGCGTGTTAGTTGCAGGAACCACATTGGCATGGGTAGATGGTGTCGCAGTCAGTACGGCAATGAATCTTGGATTGGGTTCTGCCAATACGGCAGGAACAGCGAATGACTTAGCTAGTAAATATACAAATGAATTAAATAACCATAGAGGAAATGCGGAAAGTTCTGGACGATATCTTGTAGAAGGTTTTGCCGCTGGCATCGATGCAGGAAAAAGTAGAGTAGTGTCGGCAGCAGCTGATTCAGCTCGTGCAGCATTGGCAGCATTTCGAGCTGTCGCCCAGATTCATTCACCCTCCGCAGCAGCAAAAGCAGATGCTCTTTTCGTTCCAGAAGGATGGGCAGGCGGTATTGAGGAGGGGAAAGAACAGGTTGAGGAAGCAGCAGCCGATACAGCCGATGCAACATTGGATGGCTTTAAAGATGTGCTTCTGCCCGATCTTGATCTAGGCTGGGCAGTCGATCAGATCCGTCAGGCATCTTATACCATGGATGCAGAACTGGCACAGAGAGCCACGGAGTCTACCATGGAGACTGTTGCGCGATCAGCTCCAGAGTCGCAGGAGACGGGCTCATCAGACTTTGATTATGATCGGTTGGGAGAAGTTGTAGCATCTGCGATAGATGGGATGGATGTGCGCTTGGATGGCAAGAAAGTCGGCAAAGTGATGACAAGTCGTATCAATGCCGGATTACAAGAGTACGCACAGATGAATCAGAGAGGGGTGATGTGATGGATGGACTTATGATTGACGGAACAGACTTACTGGAAGATTATGGATATGACATCGAAAGCATCACAGTTCGAACAGCTCCAACACCCAAAACCAAATATATTGATATTACCGGGATGGATGGCAGTTTGGATTACACAGAGCAAGATGGATATGTACGCTATAAATCTGGAACTATGGTAATCAAGGTTTCAAAGCTGGCAAATATGGACGAACACTATCAAATAATGCCTGTGCTGAAACGAATTTGTCATGGAAAAAAGTGTAAAATTATTGTTCCATATGATCAAGAATATTACCTATTGGGGCGTATATCTTTGAAGGAATCGTGCGATGGATATTGGTCCTCGGCAGAGCTGACGATTACGCATGAACCGTATCGATATAAAATAAAGCCAACTGTTCGCGAAAAGCAAGTTTCAGGATCGGCAGAATTGATTTGTAGAAATCTTGGAATGATTGCGCTTCCGGTTATCAATTGTAGTGCAGCAATGACAGTGACTTTTAATAAAAAAACATACAACTTAGTTGTAGGGGAGAACCAAATAGATGAAATCATTTTATTGGCAGGAGATAATCGGCTAACCTTTTCTGGAACAGGAAAAGTGACAGTGACCTATCAGGAGGGATGGCTATGATCACAATTTATATAGACAACAAAAAGATCTATGATCCGAGAATACGAAAATTGCAGCTGGAAGAGGCAGAGTTAAGTCAGGCGAAAAATAAAGCTGGTACATTAAAAATGATTCTTCCAGCTGATCATGCGTATTCTGATCTAGTAGTTATTCCGGGGATCACACGGGTTACGGTAAAGGAAGACGATGACATACTTTTCAAAGGTCGTATTGTCAGAGATAATCCAGATTTTTGGGAGGATTCCGAATATACGGCAGAGGGGCAATTGGCATACCTAAATGATACGGTTGTCCGCCCATATGAATTCTCAGGAAGTCCAAGAGAATATTTTAAATTTCTGATCACGCAGCACAATTCTCAGGTAGAAAAAGAACGGCAGTTTACGGTAGGCAGAATTACAGTATCGGATCCAAATGATTATATCGTTCGATCCAATATGCATTACCCATCAACTTTTGAAGAATTGCAAGAAAAGTTGCTTGATAATATGGGTGGCTATCTTGTAGAGCGTTTTGAAAATGGCGTAACATATCTGGATTATTTGTCAGAGATTCGAGAAAACAATGACCAGAAAGCAAAATATGGGGAAAATATCGTAGATATTGATCGAGTACAAGAAATTGATTCAGATTTTGCAACAGCGATCATTCCACTGGGAAAGAAGCAGGATGATGGAAACGGTAACGAGACGTATCTGACAATTGCTTCGGTTAATGATGGAAAAGATTACATCCAGAACGACGATGCCGTAGTAAAATATGGTTTGATATTAAAGGTTGTTGAGCATGAAGATGTGACACTACCAGAAAATTTGATAAAAAAAGGCGAAGAGGATTTACAGGAAGCAATTAAGTCTACTTCATCAATCACAGTGACAGCAGCAGACTTATCTGGAACTGGATCCAAGGTTGAGTCCTTCCGTTTCATGAAGAATGTAAAATGTATAAGCAAACGTCATGGACTGGATTTTCGAAGTCCTATTGTAGCACTTAACAGAAATCTTCTGGATCGCTCAGATTATAAAATTACGGTTGGGGATACACAGAAAACCTACACAGGAACGTCAGTGACAAGTAAAAGAGATTCTGAAAGCAAGTCAGAGGAAATCATTGACTTAGAGAGAGAAGCTCGTAAAAAGGCAATACAAGAGCTTGTAAGTAAAATGGAAAAAGCTTCTGGCTTATATGTGACAGATATAGGAGAAGATGGCGCACATAATTGGTATTTACATGACAAGAAAACAGTGGAGGAATCTTATGTAATTATTCAAGTTAATGATGCTGGAATCCTTTTTTCAGACGATGGTGGAAAAACCTATAATGGAGTCAGTTGGGATGGAATCGCAATCCTAGAAAAGATCTACACAATCGGTCTTGATGCAACCTATATAATTACAGGTATATTAAATGCTGATATCGTCAAAATCAAAAATTTGCATCTAAAAGATATTAGCGACACAGCCGGTACCACATTAGACGCTACATTGGATGGAATCACATCAGAAGTTTCTAAGAAAGTCGGAGATACTGAAATTATCTCCAAGATCAACCAGTCGGCAGAGCAGGTAAGCATCAATGCTGATAAGATTAACTTCACGGGATCAGCAACTTTTACAAATGCCGTAAATGCAAATTCGACAGTATCAACAGCAAGTAAAAATGCTTCCAGTGCTTTAAGTACGGCAAATTCGGCAAGCCAAACCGCATCTGAAGCTGCTAAAGCTGCATCCAATGCTTCAAGTACAGCTACAAACTTATCAAAAGGTTTATCAGATGGTACAACTCAAATTGATGGTGATTGCATCAAAACAGGAACAGTATCTTTTGGAACAGAATCTTATATTAATAAAAATGGTCAGTTTCGTGTGGGACCAATGTACAGCAGCGGCGGTACACAAGATTCCAGAGGATATTATGGCGATCAAGACGTATGTTTTGACAAAGCCATCATGGTCAATTATGGACTCGAAATTTATGGAAACAACGATTCGGCAGAGGGAATTTCTTATATCGATTTTCATTCGGGATCCGATGTAACGACTGGTGATAGTTTATATGATTATACAGGACGACTCCAAAATTATTTGGCTCCAAATGGAAACAGTGCGTTCACTTTTTCAGGAAGCAAGACAGTAGCAGGAACAACTGTTGGAACCTGTACAGTAGCTGTAAACGGTACTCTTGTGCATTCTTCAGATCGAAGATTAAAGGAAAAAATAGTGCCTCTTAAAGAAGAAAAAGCAATTGATTTTTTAATGGCATTAGAACCTGTAAGCTATCGGTATAGTGCCGATGCAGAACAAAATATTCATCATGGATTTATTTATCAGGATGCCAAAAAGGTTGTGGAAGATCAGAGTCTTGGAAAATTGGCTTTTTTACAGGAATATAGAGGCATGGATAAAGAGATTTATGGTGCTTTGGGCTATGAGGAGTTAATCGCGGACTTAATCAAAGTGGTTCAGCGTCATGAACGAATGCTAAAGGAGGAAGGAAAATGATAACAGAGTTTTATATGTTAGATATGACTCCGGCTAACACATTTCCTATTGTGATAAACGTATCACAAAGAGATGATGTGGGAAGGACTATTAGCTTTCAATTATTTAATTCTGCTGGTTCATGGAGTTTGCCGGAAGATGCGATTATTACACTAGAGGGTACAAAACCTGATAAAAAGGTATTTGTTACAAAAGGACAATATGCAGATAATATTGTCACTTTCGTTATTAGAAAGCAGATGACAGTTGTTTCGGGACGGGTACGATGTAAGGTGAAAGTTGTATCTGGAGAGAAGGAACTTGAGTCTGCTCCTATTATCTTGAGAGTGGATGAAGCTGGTATTAAAGAAGATGCAGATATATCAAAATCTGACATTGCAGATGCAGTTGCCGATGCAACTCAAAAAATTGTAGATCAGGTAGCTGCAGGGATTCCAGCTGATTATAGGGTGCTGTCAGCTCAGACAAATGAGAACACGGAAAATTTAAAAACAGCTGAAGAAAAACTTAAAAAGCTTCAGGAAGAAGTAGCAAAGATTAAGTCGGAAGGTGTCGATGGGGTTCTTAATGAAAATGATGTTAAGAATGCAGTCGATAAGTATATGGAATCCAATACCGTAGATGGGCTTTTTACTCCAAACAACTTGGTATTATATGAAGAAGTAGGTGATGAGGATTCAGCGCCGATCACAGCCGCAGATATTATATCGGAAGTACTGGCACAGTTAGAACTGAAATCAATTGGAGGTTATAAACTTGGACTTTACATGGGATCAACATTGATTGACAGTATAGAACTGGAAGAATTTAGAGCATCTGACATTATATGTACAGGATTGAGTATAGAACCAGGAGAAACAACTGTGTATGGAAAAGCAACTGTAGAGCTGATTGCAAAAGCAACGCCGGTTGATTGTACTCAAAAGGTCCGCTGGTTTTCTGGTGATGAAGCTATGGCAACTGTGCAAAATGGTACAGTGCAGATGACTGGCAAATCAGGCAGCGTATCTATAATGGCAGTGTGTGGAAACTACAGAGCAACCGCGAAGATTACGGTTGAGCAGTATGTTTATACAGATTTTGATTGGCAGATTGGATTGATTAGTGACACAGTTGGAGGCGTTTACAGCAGATACGGAGATTCTCAGAATATGCGAATTTCTTCTGCTTATATTGCAACACCTGTTGATACAGAAATAATTATGACTGGAGGAGATTCATATAGATATACAGTATATTACTATAAAGATGGTAAGCTGACTGCTCCGTGCGCATCATGGGCAGTTTGCAATACGGTAGTAACTATAAAGGCAGACGAGTATGATGGCTTTGCAATTAAGGTAATGCGAAAAAGTTATGCAAAATGGGATGATACCTATATTGAAGCATTTGCCAAGACAATCAGCATCCAGAGTGCATAAGGAGGGTAGATAGCATGGCATATAATCTTATTAATAAGAATGGACAAGTTCTTGCAAAAATTCTTCAGTTTGTAGCTACAGACGATCAGGTCAATGCAGCGATCACCCAATATCTGCATGAGAATGGAGTTTCTTTGGCAGAGGGAATTGATTTGAAGAAGTTGAGCGAGAATGTATCAAAAAATATTTCGGAGATTACTGGTTTAAAGAAATCGGTTGCGGATTTAAAGAAACCACAGACTAACGTGTTACTTGAATATAAAGATCATTTCTTTTCATCCTGGGAGCGAGGCTATATCAATGAAACAACTGGAGTAGATACGGGAGATACTGCATACGTCCGAAGTAGTGGATATCAAAAAATTACATCCGGTGATACAGTCCTGATCAGTGGCTGCCCAACGGGATATACTTGCGCATTTTATTTTTATGATGTAAATAAGAAGTTTGTTGGTGCATCAGAAATGCTAGATTCAAATGGATATTATAAGATTCAGAATTCACAGGTGGGCTGGTATGTGCGTGCTGTTGTGCATGCAACATCTATTGATCTGGAAGCAATTAATGTTATTTTAGCTGGATCAGCAGTATCAAAGCTGCTGGAGCAGGCTGCGGCAAATAGTGGAGATACTGTACTTCTAGGGGAAGACGAGCTGGATTCTGCTGGAAAGCTAGAATTAAATGTAACCAAGGCGTCTATTGAAGCTGTGTTGGACGCAAATTGTGCATTAATTGTGTTTGAGACTGATCTACATATTGGTTGCCCATCTGGACAAACTGCAGAAGCAATCGCAAAGTCAGCAACCAAGATTCGTCGGCAGTTAGCGGCATATAATTCTATTGCAAAAGCATATCCGATTGACTTATGCGTATATGGAGGAGATTATCTCAATAATTCATCACAGACCAATAAGGAGACAGCAACGGAAGCGCTGAAGGCTGTTCGAATGCTAATTGATAAGACAGAAGGTGCTCCGGTAATTATAGCTAAGGGGAATCATGATGATAACACAATGTATACAGACTATAAAAACGGATATATTGCAATTGATTCTTTGTATAAGATCTTAACCAACAAAGACAGTACAACGGCTGTGCGCAATGCAGATCATTTGGAAATGTCCTATGGATATTATGATATTCCAAATAAAAAAATCCGAGTATTTATTTTAAATACTTTGGATCTTCCAACGGAACTGGATGAGGATACAAATAAAATCACCTATTCAGCACAGAACGATGCAGGTTTTCGACAAGATCAACTTCAGTTTGTTGCAGACCATTTGCAATTTTCTGAAAAAGGATGGCAGGTGATGTTCTTCTGCCATCATCCGATGTTACCATTTACTAAAGATGATGCGGAACCATCTAATAACAGCAAGCCGACCGGAGCAGTCAGCGGAAAAGGCGGTTGTGTACTGCCAGCGCATGGAAGCCAGGCAATGCTGGATATCATCACCGCGTTTGCAGCAGGAACAAAAGGCACATCAACAAATACAACACAGGATTTTGAAGCATCTGTATCGTATGACTTCACACAAAATAAATCCAATACGGTGATTGCCTGCATATATGGACATACGCATGTTGTATACCGTAAAGTTGTGGACGGTATTAACCATATCGCGACACGTGCAGTATACGGTCATCCTACGTTTGATTTTGTATCAACGGGGAATTATTTTGTTATTGACCGACGAAATCGAGTACTGAAATTGATTGCAAACGGAGATGGTGATGACTATGAGTTTGCATACTAAGTGGCAGCATGCAGTACGGGCTGGTCCGAACCATTGCAAAAGATTGCTGCTTTTAGGCAGTGAAAAATCAAGTAAACGCTGCGAAAGCGCAGCGGAAAGGACAAAATTATGAAAGTATTAGATACATATAATGCAATTATAGGTGCAGTGATCGCTGTCCTCAGCTATATCTTCGGAGAGCATTGGATGCTGTTCGCTTTGTTCCTGGCATTCAATGTTGCCGATTGGCTCACAGGTTGGGCCAAGTCAAGAATGGCGCAGAAAGAAAATTCAGCAGCAGGATGGAAGGGCGTGCTCAAAAAATTGGGATACTGGCTAATGATCGCGGTAGCTTTTGGTGCATCTGCCGTTTTTGTCGAGATCGGCACGACACTTGGCATCAATTTGGAGATCACTGTTTTGCTCGGCTGGTTTGTATTGGCGTCTTTGATCGTCAATGAACTTCGCTCAATCCTCGAAAACTTCGTGGAAATGGGCTACAACGTACCTCGCATTCTGACGAAAGGCCTTGAGGTAGCAGATAAGGCGATCAATCAGAGCCAGGACGATGAATAATATTTTTTTTATGGGAGAGCTTCGGCTCTCCTTTTTTGCGCCAGCGCAAGTTGGCAGAAAGGATGAAAATGACAACATCAGAACTAATAAAGATTGCAAAAGTGATCTACGCAGAGGGTGGCATCTTTTCCGGGAAAAATTACAATGCTTTGCTTGCCATTGCCCAGTGCATCCATGACCTATTACCGTCTTACAAAGACTTAGACATTTGCCTGGCATCTGCCTTTACATCACCATCAGATCAGTATGATCCACAGTGCCTTCAGGCGGCGCAGGCTGTTTTTGAGCAGGGACAGCGCCGCTTCCCGGACGCAGAGATCTTGCAGTTCCGGAGCTACACAAAGTATTCCGATGGGCATGGCAATCCTGACAAGGAAAAACTTGCAAACTTGTACACAGCCTATGACTATTTGGGCAGTGATTCCATATCACAAGAGTGGGGACACTTTTATTTTGGACGGAAAAAGGAGGAAAAGAAGATGAGTTTTAGAATGTTGATTATGGCCGGACACGGCCGAAACGTAGATGGATCATGGGATCCGGGAGCAGTAGGATGTGGATATCAGGAGGCTAACTTAACGCGTGAGCTGCGCGATCTGATTAAAGCTGCAGCTGATCGGGCGGGTGTACCGTGTGATGTGGCTCCGGATCGCAACCACTACAGCTATTTCAAAAATGGCGGCCAGTACGACTTTACACCATACACCTATGTACTTGAGGTTCATTTCAATGCATCTGCCACTGCTGATTTCGCCGGTGACGGCAAGATGAAAGGTTCCATGGTCTACATTGATAAATCCGAGACAGGTCACTCTGTTGAAGACACGATTTTGAACAACCTCTATTCCATCGGCAGCAGACAGGCATGGGATGGTGTGGTGGTCACACAGCGACAGGAAAGCTATAAGAATGGTCTTATGGTTCAGTCAAAGGTACGTGCGCAGGGCGTGTCCCACGCGGTGCTGGAAACTTGCTTTGTGACGGATCAGGATGACATGGATTGGTACTTAGTCAATAAGACTAAAATTGCGTCGGCAATCATCGCTGGTATTCAGCAGGGATTCGGACTCAACTATACAAAGAAAGTCACACCTTATATGGTTAAAGTAGACGTTGCCTCCATCCCAGATCACGTCCTTAACATCCGCGAGCAGCCGACCATTAACAGCCCAGTTACTGGAAAGATCACTGAAACGATGTCACTCACCATCGTTGATGAAGCGTCCGGCACTGGAGCGTCAACGTGGGGCAAGCTCAAGAGTGGCGCAGGATGGATCAGCTTAGATTATACGAGCAAATAAAATATGTATAGAAGAAATCCCTCCAGCGGCAAACTGGAGGGAAGAGACCTATTATATTCATCTAAATCCGTGTCATGTCGTGTCATATTTCGTGTCATATAGATGGCTGAAATGATAAAATAGAATATAAAATATCAAACATCTATATATAATAAAAAATGCCCGAAATCCCTTATTTTAAGCGGATTCTCGAACATTCCAGTAATTATGCGGATATTAACAAAAAGCGGAGCGAGTGGGATTTGAACCCACGTGCCCGGAAACGGACAACCGCATTTCGAGTGCGGCTCGTTATGACCACTTCGATATCGCTCCAACTAGCAGATTAGCGTCTGCACTATCTGTTAGTTTACAATAAAAAAGGGTTGTTTGTCAAGCAGATTTTTACGGCTTAAATTTTGTATAAATTCGTCTTTTTGTAAGATACTTTCTATATCAAAGCAGGAGGTGAAAGCATGCAGGACAAACTGACAAAGCAGCAGGAGCAAATTCGTGAGAGTGGAGAATTGATACTAGATGAAAATAAAGAGAAACATAAAATTTTTCTGCTAAATATTATCGGAGAAATTGAAGGTCATGAATGTCTGGCATCAAACTTAAAAACGACAAAGTATGAGCATGTGCTGCCGCAGCTTGCTCAGATTGAGGACAGCTGTGAGGTGGATGGACTTTTGATTTTAATTCATACAGTAGGCGGTGATGTGGAGGCAGGTCTGGCAATAGCAGAGATGATTGCAGGTATGTCAATTCCAAGTGTAACACTTGTGCTTGGCGGAAGTCATTCAATCGGTGTGCCGTTAGCAGTATCGTCTGATTATTCATTTATTGTGCCGACAGCCACGATGATGATTCATCCGGTCAGATTAAATGGAATGATTATCGGTGTGCGTCAGAGCTATGATTATTTTAAGCGCATACAGGATAGGATTACTGGATTTGTGACGAACCATTGTAAAATTTCAGAAAAGAGGCTTTTGGAACTTATGATGGATACAAAAACATTGACGAGAGATGTGGGCTCAATTCTCGTGGGAGAGGAAGCCGTAAAGGAAGGTTTGATTCATGAAGTTGGTACAATAAAAGAAGCGATTGCAAAACTTCATGAACTGATTGAAAAAAACAAACATGTGTGTTATACTAAAACGGTTATAGAAAAATGAAAGGAAGGGGAATCATGGCTGCAGCACAAAAAAAGCCGGCAGGCACAGCGAAAACGACAGCTCCAAAAACCAGCATAGCGGCAAAGAAAACACAATCAGCCGCGGCAGGCAGGGCATCGAATACAAAAAAAGCATCGTCATCAAAGCCAGCCGCAGCAAGGTCATCGCGCACAACGACGGCAGTAAAGACAAATAAAAAAACTACAGCGGCAAAGGGGTATTCATCTTCCGCGAAGCGAAAAAAGAACCATTCAAAGAATCAGGTTCAGGTAGATTACACGATTTTAAAAGATATTGCAGTTATTGCAGTATTTGTGTTTTGTGTAATTTTGCAGTTGAGCTGTTTTTTTACAGGCGGAGGTCTGATGCAGCTTCTGCATACATATAATTTTAAATGGTTTGGCGTAATGGCTTATTTTATGCCGCTTATTTTATTTCTTTTGCCATGTTTTATAATAAGTAACTGGCATAACAGCGGATTGATTCAGAAGGTGACAGCGAGTATCTTGTTGTTTTTGTCAATTGAAACGATTTTATCAATTGTCTATGAAACATCAAACATCTTTACAGTAGGAGGAGGTCTTGTTGGCCATACTTTGTTTGGCGTTTTGTATAGTGCATTTGGAATCATTGGCTCATTTGTCATTATGATTGCATGCCTTTTTATCAGTGTAGTATTGTTTTTCGGCCATTCTGTAGTTACACAGCTGCAGCAAAACTCGAAAAATGCTTATCGTGCAGTTTCTTCCCATCATAAGCTTCAGCAGGGAAGACGTAAGATTCGTGCACAGGAAAAGCGTTTGCACAGAGAGCAGGAAGAAAATGAGCAGCTCAAGATGCAGCGGATGCGTCTGGAAAATTTACAAAAGCAAAGACAGGAAATTCTCGAAAAGAAAAATATCAATCGTGAATTTGTAAATATTCAGCTGGAAGAAAGTAAAAGGCAGGAAGCATTGAATCGTGAGCTGTTAAAGGAACAAGGCTCACAGGGAAAGCGCGAACTGCGTACAAATACAGAGCTTGAAGAAGAAGACCGCAGCATGAAAGAGGTTGTTCTTGGAAAAGAAGAGCAAAAGTCAGCAGAAGATACAAATAAGGTCACACAGCCAAGCATGTTTATTGAAGGTGAAGAAATTACGACACCGCTTCGCCTTGATACAAGCAATATTTTAGAAGAAGAGCCGCAAAAACATGATGATGGCTGGGTGCTTGAGACTGATGATGAAGTAAACGAAGAAGATGATCTGGAGTTTGACGATATTTCAGAAAATATTATAAATAAGGCAATGGAATCATCTTCAGATACTGAGTCATCCGAGAATACGTCATCTGAAAATGCATCATTTGAAAATGTCTCATCCGAAAATGTGTCATCCCAAAATATGTCATCAGATACTGTGTTGACAGATGTTGCAGATGAAACAGAAGAAGATATTTCAGGGGCATCGGCAGCAGGAGATGAGTCGGTGGACTATCGAATGCTTATGCGTGATACAAAAAATACAGGGAAGCATGATGAGGATGAGTCTGTATATACAAAAACAGTTCGTACTGCAACTGGAAAGGTGATAACAGTCGAGCTTGATGGTCTTCCAGGAGAAAATAAGCGTCCGAAGGATTCGGTGAAAATTAAGGAAAGACTTGATCAGTATGATGAAAAAGTTGTTCCGATCGCATATGAGGAGCCAAAAGAATATATCTTTCCGTCAACAGACCTTCTTACACCGGGAACTGCATCAGGCAAGGGGCGCGAAGAGCTTGCCAGAAGTATGCAGGAGACGGCAGATAAGCTAAAGCGTACACTGCAGGATTTTGGTGTAGGTGTTACGATTACAAATATTAGCAGAGGACCGAGTGTTACACGCTATGAGTTACAGCCAGAGCAGGGCGTAAAGGTCAGCAAGATTGTTAATCTGGCTGATGATATTAAGCTTAATCTTGCCGCAGAAGATATTCGTATTGAGGCACCAATTCCAGGAAAGGCAGCGATTGGTATTGAAGTGCCGAACAAGGAAAAACAGATGGTTGCATTTCGTGATCTTCTGGAAAGTGATGAATTTACAAAAGCAAAGTCGAAGACTATTTTTGCCGCAGGAAAGGATATTGCGGGAAAAACTGTCGTTGCCGATATCGAAAAGATGCCGCATCTTCTGATTGCCGGTCAGACCGGTTCAGGAAAATCAGTCTGCATCAATACAATTATTATGAGTATCCTTTACAAAGCAAGACCTTCTGAGGTAAAATTAATTATGATTGATCCGAAGGTGGTTGAGCTTAGTGTTTATAATGGTATTCCACATCTTCTTATTCCGGTTGTAACAGACCCGAAGAAGGCTGCTGCTGCATTAAACTGGGCAGTAAACGAGATGGAGGAGCGATATAAAAAGTTCGCTGAGCATAAAGCAAGGAATATCATTGGATATAATGCACAGATTGATCAGATCGAGGATGTTCCAGGTAAAGATCGTCCGGAAAAAATCCCACAGATCATTGTAATTGTTGATGAGTTGGCAGATCTGATGATGACAGCAGGCACAGATGTAGAGGATGCAATTCAGAAGCTAGCACAGAAAGCCAGAGCAGCTGGTATTCATCTGATTATTGCGACACAGCGACCATCAGTAAATGTCATTACTGGTGTGATCAAGGCAAATATTCCATCAAGAATTGCCTTTAGTGTTGCCAGCGGAATCGATTCCAGAACTATTCTGGATGAGACAGGAGCAGAAAAGCTCCTTGGAAAGGGCGATATGCTGTTTCATCCGTATTATATCAGCAAGCCAGTTCGTGTTCAGGGCGCATTTGTATCCGATGATGAGGTAACAGAGGTTGTAAACTTCTTAACTCAGCAGAAAAATGTAAGAGGCGGAGAGATCAACACAAATATTGATCTTCAGGCAAATATGCCGGGAAGCAGCCTGCCAGGCGGTGATCAGGATGAGCTGTTTGAGACAGCAGGAAGATTTATCATTGAGCAGGAAAAGGCTTCTATTGGTAATCTTCAGCGCCATCTTAGAATCGGATTCAATCGTGCAGCACGCATCATGGACCAGCTCTATGCAGCGGGAGTGGTCAGCAAGGATGAGGGAACAAAACCGCGCAAGGTCTTAATGAAGGCCGAAGAGTTTGAAGAGTACCTGCAGAGCAGGTAACTACAGGACAAGGGAGGATACGTTTATGAAGACAGACATCCAAATCGCACAGGAGGCACAGATGATGCCGATCCGCGAGGTGACAGCAGGTTTTGGTATTACAGAGGATGACATGGAATTGTATGGAAAGTATAAGGCAAAGCTTTCCGATGAGCTATGGAACCGCATCAAGGACAGACCAGATGGAAAGCTGGTTTTGGTAACTGCAATTAACCCAACTCCGGCAGGAGAGGGAAAGACAACTATCAGCATTGGACTTACACAGGCATTAAACAAGATTGGCAAGAAGGCAATTGTTGCACTGCGTGAGCCTTCTCTTGGACCGTGCTTTGGTGTAAAGGGTGGTGCTGCAGGAGGCGGCTATTCTCAGGTAGTTCCGATGGAGGATATGAACCTTCATTTCACAGGTGATTTCCATGCAATCACATCTGCAAATAATTTGCTGGCAGCGATGCTTGACAATCACATTCAGCAGGGAAATGAACTTCGTATTGACACAAGAAATATTGTGTGGAAGCGTTGTATTGATATGAACGACCGTGTTCTTAGAAATGTGGTTGTTGGATTGGGTGCAAAGGCAGACGGAGTTGTTCGCGAAGATCATTTTGTTATTACTGTTGCATCTGAGATTATGGCAATTCTTTGTCTGTGCAGTAACATCCGTGATTTAAAAGAAAGACTGGGAAAGATTATTGTTGCATATAATATGGACGGAGAGCCAGTTACAGCAGCAGACTTAAAGGCAGTTGGTGCAATGGCAGCATTGTTAAAGGATGCCATCAAGCCAAATGTAATCCAGACACTTGAGCATACACCAGCACTTGTACATGGCGGACCATTTGCCAATATTGCACATGGCTGCAATAGTGTAAAGGCAACTAAGATGGCACTGAAATTATCTGATATTGCTGTTACAGAGGCAGGCTTTGGTGCAGATCTTGGTGCAGAGAAATTTATGGACATCAAATGCCGTGCAGCAGGTCTAAAGCCGGATGCTGTAGTTATCGTAGCAACTGTAAAGGCATTAAAATACAATGGCGGCGTAAAGAAGGATGAGTTGGCAGCACCGAACCTTGAGGCAGTAAAGAAGGGTATTGTAAACTTAGAGAAGCATATTGAGAATATCCAGAAGTTTGGTGTTCCGATTGTTGTCACTTTAAATTCCTTCTTAACAGATACAGAGGAAGAGTATGAATATATTCGCAGTTTCTGTGAGGAGAGAGGATGCGAGTTTGCACTGTCAAAGGTATGGGCAGACGGCGGTGACGGAGGTGTTGAGTTAGCAAATAAGGTTGTTAAGACACTGGAGACAAAGAAGTCTGAGTATCATCCGCTGTATCCGCTTGAGATGGCATTAAAGGATAAGATTACTACAATCGCAAAAGAAATTTATGGAGCAGACGGTGTTGTATTCCAGCCGGCAGCTAATCGTGCATTAAAGAAGCTGACAGAACTTGGTTTTGGAGAGCTTCCAGTATGTATGGCAAAGAATCAGTACTCTTTGTCTGATGATGCAAAGAAATTAGGCAGACCGGAAAACTTCAAGATTACTGTGCGCGATGTATATGTAAGTGCAGGTGCAGGCTTTGTCGTTGTACTGACAGGTGATGTTATGACAATGCCAGGACTGCCGAAGGCACCAGCTGCATTTAACATTGATGTGGACGATGACGGCCATATTACAGGATTGTTCTAAATATCATTATGAATCAGGAGGCTGAATGAAACTAGATATACTTTTAAAAGGAATCGAGTATCATTTACAGCAGGGAAGCCCAGAAAATTGTGAGATTACAGGGCTTTGTGAAGATTCAAGAAAGATAAAGTGCGGAAATTTATTTTTTTGCCGCACTGGAACACATACAAGTGGAAAACAATATCTGCGGCAGGCACTATCTTTAGGTGCGGCCGCAGTTATCTGTGAGAAATATGATGAAGATAGCAGGCGTATTTTATCTTCTCAAAAGGATATTTGCGTTATAGAAACAGATGTGTCAGCGCAGACACAAGCGCGTCTGGCATCGAATTTTTATGATTTTTCTAAGGAAAAGCTTCTGTTGATCGGCGTGACTGGTACCAAGGGAAAAACAACGGTCTGCGCGATGCTTCAGAAGCTTTTTTTAGATAATCATATGTTATGTGCCACTGTTGGAACAAATGGCTTCTTTTTAAAGGATCGCGTGGCAAAAAGTAGTCATACGACACCAGAGCTGTTTGAATTATATGGCTTTATTGCAGAGGCAGTTAAGGCCGGATGCACACATTTTATTGCAGAGGTGTCCTCTCTTGCAGTTAAGCAGGGACGAATAGCAGGTCTTACATTTGATTTGGGAATCTTTACAAATATTTATCCAGATCATATTGGGGGAAATGAACATGCCTCTTTTTTAGAGTATGCCTACTGGAAAAAAAGATTTTTTGAGAATTGCAAAAAAGTACTCTTAAACAGAGATGATCCATTTTCATTTGAGATTGCAGCAGATAAGAATGGTGTTTGCAGTTGGTATTCAGCGAGTGTCTGTGCAGATGGCTATGCATCTGAAATTGAAAAAGATGTCGAGATAGACGGATTATACCAGCATTTTTTATGGCATTGGCAAAAAATGCCTGCAAGAAGTATAAGCTTAAAGCTTCCGGGACTTTGCAATGTCAGCAATGCAGCAGCAGCGCTTTCTGCTTTTTGCCTGTTAACATCAGATGAGCAATATGATTCATACCAGTTGGATTTTAGTACATTTTCCGTTCGGGGGCGCTTTGAAATGGTGGGTCATTTTCAAGGCGGGACGATTATGATTGACTATGCACATAATGAAGTCAGCCTGAAAAATCTGCTGGAATCACTTCGGGCATATCATCCAAACAGAATTTTGTGTATGTTTGGATGTGGAGGAAACAGAAGTGCCGTGCGACGCAGTGCGATGGGGCGCGTCAGCAGTGAATTAGCCGATTTGACAATTATTACGCAGGATAATTCCAGAGACGAACCATTTGAGCAAATTTTAGCTGATATACTTTTGGGTGTGACAGGCGACTATGTGGTAATACGGGACCGTAAAGAGGCTATAGGCTACTGCATGAGCCAGATGAGGCCAGGCGATCTTCTTGTACTTGTTGGGAAGGGACACGAAGATACGCAGGAAATCGCCGGAAAGGTGGAGGCATTTTCTGAAAGAGATATTGTGGAATCTATCGAAAAGACAAAGAAAGGCAAGGTCAGCAAGTGATTAATATTTGTATAAAAGATATTGTAGAAGCAACAAAGGGAAAATTGCTGTGTGGAGATGAAAAGCAGCAGATCGATCATCTTTCCATTGATTCAAGAAGCAGCCAGGGAAATGACTTGTTTATCCCGATCATTGGAGCAAAAGTAGACGCCCATCGTTTTATTGACGGTGCATTTTCAGTTGGCTGTGTGGCAACTCTGACAAGCGAGCATGACAGCATGGATGATCCGAATCACGCATGGATTCGCGTGGAAGATACTGTACTGGCTCTTCATGAGATTGGAAAGCTCTGCCGCAGCCGTGTTACTGTGCCTGCCATTGGCGTGACAGGAAGCGTTGGAAAGACAACGACAAGAGAGATGATTGCTTATGCGCTTTCAGCAGAAAAGAAGGTATATAAGACACAGAAAAATTATAACAGCTCTGTCGGTCTTCCAATCACCATGTCTTTGATGAGCAACGACTATGATATTGCAGTTTTAGAGCTGGGAATGAATGTTCCTGGAGAGCTAGGCACTATAAGTGAAATTGCTCAGCTTAAGATGGCAGTTCTTACAAATGTAGGAGTTGCTCATATTGAGTTTTATGGTTCACAGGAAGCAATCTGCCATGAAAAGTATACGATTTCAAAGGGCTTTGGAAAAGAGGGTCTTTTGATTGTAAATGGAGACGACGAATTGCTGTATAAGTTTAGAGAGTCTACAGGTTATCCTTATGTTTTGTACGGAACAAAAGAGTATTGTGATTATAGAGCAGAGGATATTCATATGGAAAATGGCCACTATGCATTTACGTTTGTACATAACGAAATGCGTGTGCCAGTTGTATTGTCTGTTTTGGGACAGCACAATGTTTTAAATGCGACAGCAGCACTTGCGGCAGCACATTTAAATGGTGTAGATGTGACATTGGCAGCTAAATCTCTTTATACATTTACTGGTTTTCAGAATCGTTTGCAGATCATGGATGTAAAAGATTATAAAGTTATTGATGATACATATAATGCAAGCCCGGCATCTATGGTGGCAGGAGTAAATGTATTAGGCGGCTTTGAAACGTCTGGCAGAAGGATTGCAGTTCTTAGTGAAATGCGTGAGCTTGGCGAAAATACTCTAAAGTATCATCGAGAGGTTGGCGAAAAGATAGCATCAGAGCCTATAAATGAGCTTATCGTAATCGGAGATACAGCAAAAGCAATTGCAGATGGTGCAAGGCAAAAAAATTGCAGCTATTTAGTGCATGAATTTGATGACAAGATGCAGGCAGCAGAATATTTAAATCAGAATTTAAAAGCAGGCGATGTTGTTTATTTAAAGGCGTCTAACGCAATCGGATTAAAGGAAATTACAAAATATCTGATGGAGCAGTAAGGAGGCTTTGGTGTACGCAGACATAGTAATTGATATTTCACACGAGTCGCTTGACAGGCCATTTCAGTACCGCATTCCAGAAAGTCTTGTGGGGCAGGTTCAGCCTGGAATGTGGGTACTTGTCCCATTTGGACGAAGGAATACGCAAAAAAAAGGCTTTGTTTTAAAATTAGGTACGAAAGCTAATATTGATCCTGACAGGATTAAGGAACTTACAGAAATTATTTCAGATGACAATTCATCAGATAAGATAAGAATTGCACTTGCCGTTTGGATGTATCGGGAGTATGGCGGAAATTTGATTCAGTCACTTCGTGTTGTTATGCCAGCTAGAAAAAATGTACGTCCGAAGCAGGTAAGCTTTCTTGTGCGCACATCAGATGAAAAACGTTTTCTAGACTATCTTGATCTTGCAAGGAAAAAGAACTGGAAGGGACGCGTGCGTCTGATGGAGGCTCTTCTTTGCAGAGACTATATTTCATCTGCTTTTGCCAGACAGCAGCTAAAAATTGCATCAGATGCAATTAAAGCTCTTGAAGAAGAAAAACTGATTCAGATTGAGACAAAGCGTTTTTACCGAAGCGTGCTGCCAAAAGAATCTGCCAACTTAGAAAAAAAACAGTTAAATGAAGAACAGCAAGCTATAGTAGATAAGTTGATTTCTTCCTATCAGGCCGGAGTGCGCACACCGGCCTTACTTTATGGCATAACGGGAAGCGGAAAAACAGAAGTGTATATGCATCTGATTGAGTGGATGATTCGTCAGAATAAGCAGGTAATTGTTCTGATTCCGGAGATTTCGCTGACATATCAGGTGATTTTAAATTTCTATAGCCGTTTTGGTGAGCAGGTTTCTATGATCAACTCAAGACTTTCAGACGGAGAGCGAAGTGATCAGTTAGAGAGGGCAAGAAATGGAGAAATTTCAATTATGGTTGGACCGCGCTCAGCACTGTTCACACCATTTTCAAATCTGGGTCTTATTATTGTAGATGAGGAACAGGAAGGTGCTTATAACAGTGAGCAGATACCTCGCTATCACACAAGAGAGACAGCAGACAAGTTGGCACAGCTAACAAATTCTCTTCTTCTTCTTGGGTCAGCGACGCCTTCAATTGAATCATTTTCAAGAGCTGAATCAGGTGAGTATCGCAAGTTTTGTCTGACAAAACGTGCTGTATTAGGAAGCTGCCTGCCAAATGTGCAGGTTGTGGACATGCGAAAAGAGCTTGCGTCAGGAAACCGCTCTGTTTTTTCAAGAGAGCTTCGTGAAAAAATGGAGGAATGCCTGGCAAAGAAGCAGCAGATGATGCTGTTTATCAATCGCAGAGGTTTTTCGCGTGTAGTCAGCTGTCGTTCATGCGGAAAACCAATTGAATGTCCGCATTGTGATGTTGCATTGACAGAGCATCTAGGAGATAAGCTTGTTTGCCATTATTGTGGTTATACAAAAGCGATGCCGCGCAGCTGTCCTTTGTGTGGTTCACCATATCTGGCAGGCTTTGGTCTTGGTACACAGAAGGCAGAGATGATGATTAAGGCTCAATTTCCATCTGCACGAGTGCTTCGTATGGATATGGATACGACTTCTAAGAAGGATGGTCATGAGCAGATTCTTGATTCATTTAGAAGAAGAGAGGCTGATATTTTAGTCGGCACACAGATGATTGTCAAAGGCCATGATTTTCCAGGTGTTACGTTGGTTGGGATTTTGGCAGCTGATATGTCACTATATAATTGTGATTTTCGAAGCAGCGAGCGTACATTCCAGCTTTTAACGCAGGCAGCGGGACGTGCAGGGCGTGGAATGGAGCCTGGAAATGTAATAATTCAGACATATGATCCAGAAAATTATAGCATTCAGACAGCAGCTAATCAGGATTATGAATCATTTTATCATCAGGAAATTCGTTTTAGAAGGCGGATGCAGTATCCTCCAATCGGCTGGATGTGCGAGGTAATGGCTGTTTCTGCAGAGGAGAAACTGGCCAATCAGTGGATTTGGCAGGTACAGTTGTTGATAAATAGAAGATTTTGTGATATAATTAAAATAATTGGGCCTTCAGATGCACCAATTGCAAGGCTCAAGGATATGTGGAGAAAGCATCTTTATATAAGAAGTAGCGATCATAAAGCGTATTTAGAGGCTATGGAGCTTATTCAGGAGATAACAGAACAGGCAGCTGTACAGAAAGTATCTATTTTTGTAACCGTCTGCTGATACGTTTTATTGTGATATGAGAGAGGAGTACAATATGGGAATCAGAACAGTTAGAACAGAGGGCGATGAGTGTCTTCGCAAGGTGTGCAAGCCAGTAAAGTCTGTAAGTTTAAGAACAAGAATTTTAATCGAGGATATGTTTGATACAATGTATGAGAGCGGCGGTGTAGGCTTGGCAGCTCCGCAGATCGGTGTATTAAAGCGCATTGTTGTTATGGATACCGATGACAATCAGCATGTATTGATCAATCCACAAATTTTAGAGGTTAGCGGTGAGCAGACAGGCTATGAGGGATGTCTTAGCATTCCGGGAAAGAGCGGTATTGTAACAAGACCTGATTATGTAAAGGTAAAGGCATTAAATGAGCGCGGAGAGGAATACGTCTTAGAGGGCGAAGGTCTTCTGGCAAGATGCATTTGTCATGAGTGCGATCATCTTGATGGTATTTTGTACAGTGATAAGGCAGAGGGCGGTTTGATCAATAATGAAGATTTGCCGGAGGATGAGGAAGAAGAACTGTACGAGGATGCTTATGAGGAATTTACTGAAGAAGAAATTCACAAATAAGAAAATCAAGACAAAGGAGTGGTTGGTTTGAGAATTATTTTTATGGGAACACCAGATTTTGCAGTTCCGGTATTACAAAGTCTTATTAATAGCAGACATGAGGTTGTTGCGGTTGTCACACAGCCAGACAGACCAAAGGGCAGAGGAAAAAATATGCAGTTTTCACCGGTAAAGGAGTGTGCACTTGCACATAATATTCCTGTGATGCAGCCAGTAAATGTGAGTGTGCCAGAAGTTATAGATGAGCTTCGTGCCTATGAGCCAGAGTTAATTGTAGTTGTCGCATTTGGCCAGTTTGTTACAAAGAAGATTCGTGAAATGCCAAAGTATGGCTGTATCAATGTGCATGCATCTTTGCTTCCAAAGTATCGCGGTGCAGGTCCGATTCAGTGGGCTGTTATAAATGGCGAAAAGGAAAGCGGTGTTACGACAATGTATATGTGTCGTGAGATCGATAAGGGTGATATGTTGCTTAAGGACACAGTCACACTTGATCCTAAGGAGACAGGAGACAGCCTGCACGATAAGCTTAGCATGATGGGCGGTCCGCTTCTTTTGAAGACAATTGATCAGTTAGAGGATGGAAGTGCAGTTCGTATTCCGCAGTGCGAGGAAGAAAGCACATATGCACCTAAGCTTGAAAAAACAATGGGAAATATTGACTGGACAATGGATGCTGATCGTATTGAGCGATTAGTTCGAGGCTTAAATTCATGGCCAGGTACCTTTACAAAGATACATGGAAAAACAGTTAAGATTTGGGATTGTGATGTAGTTTGTCAGGAAACGCTTACAGAAAGTCAGGCGGCAGCTACGCCAGGAACTGTTATTGTCAGTGAAAAAGATCAGCTGATTGTTAAGGCTGGTAATGGTGCATTGTCACTTCGTATGCTTCAGCCGGAGGGAAAAAAGAACATGACAGTTGATGCTTACCTGAGAGGTTATCCAATTGCACAGGGAGAGTTATTTACACAGGTGTGAAAGGCATAAAAATATAACATCACGGAGGTGAAGTGTATGCCATATTATTACTGGGATCCTACTTATATACTTGTTTTAATTGGTGCACTGCTTTCAGTAGGTGCATCAGCATTAGTAAACAGAACATTTAATCGTTATTCATCTGTCTATGCAAGAAGTGGTCTGACAGGTGCGCAGGCTGCACAAAAGCTTTTGCACTCACAGGGCATTTATGATGTGCAGATTCAGCACATATCAGGCAGTTTGACAGATCATTATGATCCGCGAAACAAAACGCTTAGTCTTTCAGATGCAGTATACAATGCAACAACTGTAGCTGCTATTGGTGTTGCAGCTCATGAGTGTGGTCATGCAATGCAGCATGCGAAAGGCTATGTGCCGCTTTCTATTCGAAGCGCACTCGTTCCAGTTGTCAATTTTGGTTCTTATTTGTCATGGCCGTTAATTGTAATTGGTCTTTTTATTAACAGTTCCACAGGCAGTCTATTTTTAAATGCCGGACTGTTGTTATTTAGTTTAGTTGTATTGTTTCAGCTTGTAACGCTTCCTGTAGAAATCAATGCCTCCAGACGTGCAGTGCGCTTACTTGATCAAGAGCATATACTGATTGGTGACGAAGTTGGACAGACGGCACGTGTGTTAAAAGCAGCAGCATTGACGTATGTAGCTAGTGCAGCAGCATCTATTTTACAGCTGCTTCGTCTTTTGATTTTAACAGGAGGAAGACGCAGAGATGACTGAGACAAAAAAAGAAAATGAGAGAGAGATTGTGCTGGCAATTTTAATTGAGGTGTTAGAGAAGAATCAATTCTCTCATATCGTGATTCGCCAGGCACTTGATAAATATAGTTATCTGCCTCAAAAGGATCGTTCTTTTATCGCGCGTCTTTCACGAGGCTGTGTAGAGCGAAAAATTGAGCTAGATGCAATAATTGACAAGGCAGCATCCGTAAAAGCTTCTAAGCAAAAGCCAGTTATTCGAAACATTTTAAGAATGGCTGCTTATCAGCTGAAATATATGGATGTTCCGGAGCATGCAGTTTGCAGTGAGGCTGTCAAGCTTGCAGCAAAGAAGGGTTTTTGGTCATTAAAAGGATTTGTCAATGCTGTTACGCGAAAGATGGCAGTACTCATTCCAACACTTGACTGGAGCGATCAGCCATCTGTCTATTATTCTGTTCCGCAGTGGCTTTATGATAAGCTGCTTAGCTGGTATCCAAAAGAGACGGCAACAGCATATCTTGAAGCTGTTGTTTCTCAGAGCGGCCATCCAATGTATGTGCATTGTCATACAGGAAGATACAGCATAGAAGAAATAGTTTCGTCTTTAGAGAAAGAAGGTATTTCTGTAACGAAAGCACCTTATGCAGACGATTGTCTTGAACTAACAGACGCAGGTGATATTCGCCGTACAAAGGTATTTCAGGATGGTCTTATTCAGATTCAGGATATAAGCTCAGCACTGGCAGCTCAATGTGTTGCACCACAAGAAAATAGTTTTTGTATTGATATGTGCGCAGCGCCGGGAGGAAAAAGCATTCATCTTGCAAAGGCGAAAGGCGGCACGACGAAAGTGTTAAGCCGTGATATTTCATGGGAAAAATTGGAACTGATTGAAGAAAACAGAGTGCGCTGTCATGCCGATAATATGCAGATTGAGCAGTGGGATGCATGTGTGCCTGATGAGGAAAGAAAAGAGACAGCAGATTATGTACTGGCTGATGTGCCATGCTCTGGTCTTGGTATTTTATCAAGAAAACCGGATATTAAGTATCAGCTGACACAAGAACGTCTGACTGAGCTTGTAAGCTTACAGCGAGAGATTCTTGTTAATGCAGCTAAGCTTGTAAAGCCGGGTGGTGTTTTAGTTTACAGCACATGCACAATAAATCCAGAAGAAAATGAGGAAAATGTTCGTTATCTTTTAACACAGATGCCATTTGAACTTGAAAGTCTGGCTCCTTTTATTAAGGAAGAAATCGAGGGCAATGATCCATCAAGCGGCATGCTTAAGCTGCTTCCAGGACAAAATCAGTGTGATGGATTCTTTGTTGCACGGCTTCGCAGAAAATAATATTCAGGAGAACGAAATGAAAGAAGATATTAAATCTATGACATTGCCGGAACTGACAACATGGATGAGTGCTCTGGGAGAGAAGGGGTTTCGGGCAAAACAGCTTTATAACTGGATGCATAAGAATCTTGTTTCTTCCTTTGATGAGATGACCAACCTTTCCGGCGCATTGAAAAGCAAATTGAAGGAGCAGGCTGATTTTGTTGTATTAACGCCTGTTGATGTGCGGATCTCCTCAATAGACGGAACAAGAAAATATCTGTTTCGTCTCCAAGATGGAAATGTGATAGAAAGCGTTTTGATGCGTTATCGTTTTGGAAATTCCGTCTGCATTTCCACACAAGTCGGCTGCCGTATGGGCTGTCGTTTTTGTGCTTCTACACTTGATGGATTGGTCAGAAGCCTTCGCCCAAGTGAGATGCTAGAGCAGATCTACAGGATTCAAAAGGATATTGGAGAGCGTATTTCTAATGTTGTTTTGATGGGATCTGGAGAACCATTTGATAATACAGAGAATGTATTTCGCTTTCTAGATTTGATCTCATGTGAGGAAGGATTAAATATTAGTCAGCGAAATTTAACTATTTCGACTTGTGGTTTAATTCCTGGAATTGAGCAGCTTACAGCGCGTCACAGTCAGGTGACATTAGCACTTTCGCTTCATGCACCAAATGATACGGTGCGAAAGGAATTGATGCCGATTGCAAACAAGTATCATATTCAAGATGTGCTGGCAGCCTGTAAAAAGTATTTTGAGGTTACAGGACGGCGCGTTACGTTTGAATACAGCCTGGTAGCTGGTGTCAATGACAATGAAGATGAGGCAAGACAGCTTGCAGCACTTTTGAATGGCTTTCCTTGTCATGTCAATCTGATTCCGGTGAATCCGATTAAAGAAAGAAATTATGTTCAGTCTGGACAGGTTCAGATAGAAAAATTCAAAAAATTGCTTGAAAAAAGTGCAATACATGTTACTATTAGAAGAGAAATGGGCCGTGACATTGACGGCGCATGCGGACAACTCCGAAAAAGCTATCTTGAACAACATACATAAAAGGAGTTTTTGGAATGCAGATTAGTTGTAAAAGTGATATAGGAAGGATGCGTTCCCAGAATCAGGATTCTGTTTTTGCATCCGATAAACCGGTGGGGAAGCTGCCAAATCTTCTGATTGTGGCCGACGGTATGGGCGGTCATAAAGCAGGAGATTTTGCGTCCCGCTATGCAGTAGAGAAATTGGTGGAATGCATCAGCGAATCCGTTTATGAGAATCCGCTTCTTATTGTGAGCGATGCCATTCGCGTGGTAAACCGCAGAATCTATGAAAAGTCACAGGATTATGAAGAATACAGAGGAATGGGAACGACGCTGACGCTTGCGTTTGTGGATGAGGCAAGTAAGCTTCATGTTTTTCAGGTAGGCGACAGCAGATTGTATCTGATTTCGGATACAATCCGCCAGATCACAAAAGATCATTCTTATGTGGAGGAAATGTACCGCAAAGGTTTGATTACAAGAGATTCGGAGGAGTACCAGAGCAAGAAAAATATAATTACGAGAGCACTCGGTTCTCATGATTATACCGCAGCAGATATTTTTGAGGAACCTGTTGTACCGGGAGATCTACTTTTGCTGTGCTCGGATGGCTTGACCAACATGGTCGGCGATGATGCAATTTTTGAGATTGCAAAGGGCGCAGCCTCACTGGAAGAAAAGACAAATGTTCTGATTGAACAGGCCAATGAAAACGGAGGTCAGGATAATATCTCTGTTATTTTGGCATCAGTGGAGTAATACCCAAAGGGTTATGGAGGATAAGATGATACGAACAGGAACAATTCTGAGCAGCAGATATGAAATCCTTGAGCAAATTGGTTCCGGCGGCATGGCATATGTATATAAGGCAAGAGACAGAAAGCTAAGCCGTCTGGTAGCAATTAAGATATTAAAAGAAGAGTTCTGTAAGGATAAGAGCTTTGTAGCAAAGTTTCGGATGGAGGCACAGGCAGCAGCCGGCCTTTCACATAATAATGTGGTTGGAGTTTATGATGTCGGTGAAGAAGACAATGTTCACTACATTGTAATGGAACTTATTGATGGTATTACGCTTAAGGAATATATTACACGAAAGAGAAAATTAGGAACAAAAGAGTCTATCGGAATTGCCATTCAGGTAGCTCAGGGTCTTGAGGCTGCACATAAACGTCATATTGTGCACCGTGATATCAAGCCACAGAATATTATTATATCAAAGGATGGCCGTATTAAGGTTGCTGATTTTGGAATTGCAAGAGCGATCACAGATGAGACAACAAACCTTTACGGTGCAGCAGGCTCTGTGCATTATATTTCACCGGAGCAGGCAAGAGGCGGCTACTGTGATGAGAGAAGTGATATTTATTCACTTGGAATTACGATATATGAGATGGTGACTGGCCGTGTCCCGTTTGACGGTGATACGACAGTAGCAGTAGCAATAGCGCATATCAATGAGGCAATGGTGCCGCCAAGCAACATTGAGCCAAGTGTTCCTGTTGCCCTTGAACAGATTATTTTCAAGTGTACACAAAAGCGTCCTAACCAGCGTTATTCAAGCTGCGCAGATCTCATAAAGGATCTTCGCCACGCACTTGTTGCACCAAATGAGCGTTTTGTTCATTTTGTTCAGCTTGAGGAGACTGCAAATGGAGAGACTACTGTTATGAGCGATGAACAGATGCGTGATATACGCAATCGTTCAGACCGCGGTCAGCATGAGAATACAGCATATCAGGAAAGAAGCTTAAAGAGTCAGCAGATTAAGCGCTCACCTGCCAGAGAGAGTGCAGCAGCTCAGCAGCGCCGTCACGAGCAGATTGATTTTGAGACATATGGTCCGGGAAATCAGGACGACAATTTTTCAAGTGAAGCTTATAAAAGAGAAAAGCATTCTCGTGCTAAAAAAGTAAAGAGAGATCCAGATGAGGCAACAGCATTTGATAAGATACTGGCAGCAATTGGCTCTGTGCTTGGTGTTGCCATGCTTGCTATGCTTGTGTATATTGTAGGTTCTCTTTCCGGTGCCTTTCAGCGTACACCAACGAGTATATCATCAAATAAAAAAACGACAGCTGCAGCTAATGATCCAATCATTTCAACATATGAGGATGAATCGGGACAGAATGCAGATGGTAGAACAAAGGTGCCAGAGCTTCTTGGTATGAGTATTACAGAAGCAACAAAGGCATTAAAGGAAGCTGATCTTAAGATTGTTTTGGCAAGAACGTATGAGTATTCTGACGAGTATGCGACTGGTCTTGTGTGCCGTCAGCAGTATGACAAGGGTACAGTTGTTGATAAGGGAAGTACCATAAAGGTGTATTTGAGCCTTGGAAGTGATAAGTTTGAGATTAACGGTAAACTGTATGTCAATGGAAATGTTAGTATTCTAAAGTATTATTTGAGGAGCTTTAAGGACATTGATGTAGAGTATGTTGGCGAATACAGTGAGGAATATGCAAAAGATATGGTGCTTCGCATGGAGCCGGATAAAGGATATCTTCAGGCGGGAGATTCTTTAAAGGTTTACATTAGTTTAGGACCTGAATATATTGATGTTCCGAATCTTTATGGTATGACAAAACAGCAGGCAATCGCCAAAATTGAGCAGGCGGGCTTTAGTGTAGGAACGATTAGTGAAGTTAACAGTGACAATACCGAGGCAGGTCAGGTATGCGGTCAGAGCCTTGATCCAGGTACCAGTCAAAAGAGTGGAACTGAGATTGCATTTTCTATAAGTCTTGGACCGAAGATGGCAGTTGTGCCAGGTGTTGTCGGTAATTCAGCAGAAGGATACGCATATTCTGCAATAGGTTCTGCAAATCTTTATTATTCAATTGAATACGCAGAAAGCACATCTGTTCCAGCAGGTACTGTAATTAGTCAGGTACCAGAGGGCGGAACTTCTGTACCAGAGTATTCAACTGTAAAGCTTGTAATCAGTGTTGGACCTCCGACAGTAGGCTTAGGAGCTAATGATTTGACAAATATGACGCAGGAGCAGGCAACATCTACACTTGCAGGTATGTCACTTGGTGCACAGATTCAGTACGAGTCAAGTGATTATGTGGCAGTTGGAAGCGTAACAAGATGGGCTGCAACTAGTGCAGACGGATCCTTGCATGCAGGAGATACTGTAATTGTCTTTATCAGTACAGGTCCGGCAGCAACAGCGCCAAGTACAGATCCGGCGCCGGCACCAAGTACAGATCCAGCACCAGCACCAAGTACAGATCCAGCACCAGCACCAAGTACAGATCCAGCACCAGCACCAAGTACAGATCCGGCGCCGGCACCAAGCCCAGAGCCAACTCCGAGTACTGATGCAGCAGCGCCTCAGGCAGACACAGCAGGCGCTGTAAGCTGAAATAATTGTAAAGGAATTACAGGATGCAGGGAAAAATCATCAAAGGAATTGCCGGATTTTACTATGTACAGGCAGAGAATGAATTGCAGTACGAGTGCAAGGCGAAAGGAATTTTCAGAAAAGACCATAAAAAACCTCTGGTGGGTGATGAAGTGACAATTGAGGTGCTTGATGAGGAAGAAAAGAAAGGCTCCATTACAGAGCTTCTTCCTCGAAGAAGCGAGTTGTTTCGTCCAGCGGTAGCAAATATAGATCAGGCAGTGATCGTATTTGCATGCCGTGAGCCAGAACCAAATTTTAATTTGCTGGATCGTTTTCTTGTTTTAATGGAAAAGCGAAATGTACCGGTTATTCTTTGTTTTACAAAGGCTGATTTGGCGACAGAAGAATTTAAAAAAGAGGTTCAAATGATATATGAGCCAGCTGGTTATTCTGTTTGCTTTACTGACTATCATGATTTTGAAGGAGAAGGACAAAAAAAACTGTTTCATCTTCTTTCAGGGAAGGTGACAGCCTTTGCAGGTCCGAGCGGTGTTGGAAAATCAACGCTGGTAAATCATTTTTGTCCGGAAGCAGGGATGGATACTGGCGAAGTCAGTGAGAAAATAAAAAGAGGAAAGCATACGACAAGGCATTCAGAGATTTTTTATCTGGGTCATCAGACATTTTTATTTGATACACCTGGATTTAGCTCATTAGATGTGCTCTCTCTTGAAAAGGAAGAACTCGAGCTGCTTTTTCCAGAGTTTTCACCTTATCTTGGTAAATGCCGCTTTACAGGATGTTCTCATATTTCAGAGCCGTCGTGCGGCATAAAGGAAGCAGTCCAAAATGGAAAAATCAGTCAAAATCGTTATGAAAGCTATACAGCTTTTTATAAAGAATTAAATGCAGTAAGACGATATAAATAAAGGAAAGGAAAGTAACACATGGCAGATTTGGCAGTATCTTTACTATCAGCAGATTTTTCGTGTTTAGAAAAACAACTTCAGGAGTTAAAAGAGGCAGACGTGAAATGGCTTCACATTGATGTGATGGATGGCAATTTTGTACCTAGCATCTCATTTGGATTTCCGATTGTCAAAACACTAAGAAAGGCATTTTCAGGTGTATTTGACGTCCATTTGATGATCCAGGAGCCGATCCGTTATATCAAAGAGTTTGCAGAATCTGGAAGTGATATGATCACGATTCATCTGGAAGCATGTGAGGATGTTGAGGCTACTTTAAGGTGGATTCGTGAGTGTGGCTGTAAGGCAGGACTTGCAGTTAACCCACATACCCCGATTGAGGAGGTCTATCCATATCTTCATCTGACAGATATGGTGCTTGCCATGACAGTACAGCCTGGATTTGGAGGACAGAAATATATCCATTCAGTAACGAAAAAGGTGGAGACACTGCACAAGTATTTAAATGAGAATGGATTTGATTCTGTTTTAATTGAAGTGGATGGTGGAATTTGTCTTGAAACTGCTCTGGAAGCAGCAGATGCAGGAAGTGATATTCTTGTCAGCGGAAGCAGTGTGTTTAAAGGCAATATTGGACAAAATGTACATGATCTTCTGGAGGCAATGAACCATTCAGAGAAGGTATGATGTATAGGCACAAATAAAAGCAGGACAGGTATGCAGAGAATGAAGAACTTATTGCTTGTATTGGGCGGAACATTAGATGCTTTGTTTTTAAAGGAGTGCTATGAAAAAATGCAGCCACATTTTGTGGTGGCTGCAGATGGAGCACTTGAAAAAGTTTTGGCAGCAGGTATTCCATGCAATTGTGGAATGGGGGATTTTGACACAGTTTCAAAAGATGTGCTTTGTCATTTTGAGGAGGATCAAAATACAAAGTTACTCTCCTTTCCACCTGAAAAGGATGAGACAGATGCAGAGCTTGCTGTGCAGTTTGCAGTAGATCAAAAACCAGATAAGATTTGGATTCTTGGTGCAACAGGAGGCCGTATGGATCATATGCTCGGCAATCTGGAACTTCTTCATATTCCCCTTACAAAAGGCATTGAATGTGAAATAATTGATCAGCAAAATCGAATCAGGCTGCTAGATGGCCCTATTTTGCTTGAAAAAATGGCTGATTGGAAGTATGTATCATTTTTATCCTACACAGATCAGACACAAGGCATTACATTAAAGGGATTTGTTTATAATGTTGAAAATTTCACCTTGAAAAAGGGAAGTACACGCTGTATAAGCAATGAGATATGTGATGAGAAGGCAGCGGTTTCATTTACGAATGGGCTGCTTTACTGTATTCGTTCACGTGATCTAAGATGATTGATGAAAAAGAGGTATCAGCATTGAGAAAACAAATAATAGGTTTGACAGCATGTCTGGCAGGGCTTTGCTTTAGTGGATGCAGAGACGTTGTACTTTCTACATCTTTAAATGATCATATTCTTTTTAGCGGAACAAAAACCAGACTGAGCTTAGAAGAGTGCAGTCTGGTCTTTCTGGATTTTCAAACACGTTATAATCTTTATTATGAAAATCTGGGAGAAACCGATTTTTGGAAGGAAAAAGCAGGAGAGATTGATTTTTCCGATTATCTGCGTGATGGCAGAATAAAAGAAGAACTGTGCACGTTAGTGCTTTTAAACGATATGGCATCAGGGCTTGGTGTAACACTTACAGATGAGGAGCGCAGTGCCTGTCAGGCTGCTGCAGCCGATTATTATGGAAGTCTGTCTGATGAGGAGAAAAGCTATATCCAGTCAGACGAGTCAAAAGCAGCATCTTTGTATGAAAAGTATCGCATTGCACAGAAGACAATTGATGAGCTTTGCTCAGGTATAAACACAGAAGTTAGTGATAATGATAAGCGTGTTATGATACTTCAGTTGATCGCAGCACCATCATACGAGAAAATTGAACAGGCGAAGGAGCGCATTTCATCAGGCGAAGATTTTGAGAGTGTTGCAAAAGAAGTAAGTCGCTTTTCGCAGATTGAATATCAGGTAAGCCGCGGAACGCTAAATCCAATTTTGGAGGAAACAGCTATCTACATGAGTGATGGTGAAGTCAGCGATATTATTCAGACAGAGCAGAATTATTATTTGATTCGCTGTGTGGATGATTTTGACGAGGTACTTAGTTCTGAAAATGAAAGTCAGGTATTCGGAAAGCTTCGCTATGCAACATGGTCACAAAGTTTTACGTCATATGCAAAGGAACATACTGTTGGTATTTCAGAGGAGATCTGGGAAAATCTGCATTTCTATCAGACAACAGCCTTTACATCAGATGATCTGTATGAGACGTATGATAGGTATTTGGCTTCAGTGACAAATTAAAAGGGGCAATACGCCCCTCTTTTTTTATGGAATTAGTTTTTTTATGATAGGAATTTTCTTTGCAATAAATATAATGGCAAGTGCCACACCATAAGTGATAAAACAACCTACAGTTCGATAAATCAGTCGATCAGGAGTCCAGTTTGTTAGACTTCGTTCATAATACTGGACAACAATGTGAATTAGATAAATGCCAAAGCTGCATGAAGAAATAGTTGTAAGTATCTTTATATGAGCAGGTGCTCTGAATATACGATCCCAAGATATCTGTTTGAAGAAAATAAAGACACCGCAGGCAAGAAAAACAGAATGAAACTGCATGTAATTAAAGAATGTGCGATCTAGTAATCCAGCCTTATTGGAAAGATAGATTGTTCCAAAATAGCGAAACAGCGCAGAACAAATGGCAAGAACATAAAAGCTAGCGCGTTGTTTTTTAGAAAAATCTGTTGTGGCAAGCAGGTAGCCGAGTATTGTAAAAATTAGATAGCCGCCTGTCATTGGAAAATTTGCACTAGTATTCCATGCACTTCCAATAACCTGAAAAAGGAGCGGAAAGCAGGAAAGTGTCAGAAATCCAACAAAAAACATATACCATAAAATTTGTTTTTGATCTTTTAGTAAAGATAAAACTGGCATGCACAGGTAAGTGGCGAGCATTGGCAGAAAAAACCAGTATATGCTTTCGTGCTGATTAAAAAGAATGATTGTAAGTAAATTTGAGAATGAATAATCCTCAATGGTAAAGGTGCCATTGGAACAATGCCAAATAAGCATCAGGACACTGAAAAAAAGAAAAGGAATCAGCACGCGTTTTGCACGCCGGAGCAAAAATTCTTTTGTGGAATAGCGAGATCGATAATCAAATAAAGTAGCACCGCTTAACATAAAAAAGATTGGAACAGCCCAGAAAAAGCCAACCTCAAAGATAAGCGACTGCTTAAATGGAGCTGTATGAATATCATACCAGTGCACAATACCATTTTGGTGAAGACAGACAACACCGAAGCACGCTAAAATGTTTAAAATATCAAAGTACAAAATTCTTTTTTTCTTCATATATTTTATAAGCCTTTCTATTACGTAGTTGTTTTAACGAGCTTTTGAGTTCTCTTATATACCCACGTAAATCATTATTTATGTTTTAGTATACAATAAAAACTGAAAAAAGAAAAGGCAAAAAGCTAAAATAAACACCAAATTTGATGGGCAGGCAGGTTTTTGGTTGCGTAAACTTAATAGATATAGTATAATTAAAAAAAATATCTGAAAGGAATACCAACGAAAAGGGTATAGCAAGGAATAGAATGGATATAAAAGTAATTGTGGCAACGCATAAGCAGTATCGCATGCCAAGCGATAACTGCTATATGCCGCTGCATGTGGGAAAACAAGGGAAAGTGGATCTGGGCTATCTTGGAGATGATTCTGGAGACAGCATTTCAGAAAAAAATGGTCATTATTGTGAACTGACGGGTCTTTACTGGGCATGGAAAAACCTGAAATCGGACTATATTGGACTTGTTCATTATCGCAGGTATTTGGCCAATAGATGGCGTAAGCTTATGTTCTGGAAAAGAGATCCATTTTATTCAGTTTTGACAAAAAAGGAAATTGAACAGCTATTAAAGAAAACGGATATTATTCTTCCAGCAAAAAGACATTATTTTATTGAGAGTTTGTATTCTCATTATTCACATACGCATTATGAAGAACATCTGATAATTACAAGAAATATTCTTGAACAGACTAATCCCGCGTATTTGGAAGCATATGATCGTATCATGAAAAAAAGATCTGGACATATGTTTAATATGTTTATTATGTCAAGAAAAAAATGTAATGAATACTGTAGCTGGCTGTTTCCAATTTTAGAAGAATTGGAAAAACAAGTGGACTTTAACCAGTATGATGCATTTCAACGGAGAATGTTTGGCAGAGTAAGTGAGCTATTGTTGAATGTATGGATTGAGCAAAAGCAATATAACTATCAATGTGTGCCTGTTGTTAATATTGAAAAGAGTAATTTGCATAAGCGCATTCCGGCTTTTTTGAAGGCAAAATTTTTGAATAAAAAATATAGCGGCAGCTTTTAAAGCTGTTAGCGGAAAAGAGAACAGCAAATGAGATATAGTATTGTAATGCCAGTGTACAACGTTCAAAATTATTTGAAGGACTCGGTGTCTGATATAAAAAAACAGTCTTTTTCGGATTTTGAACTCATACTAGTAGATGATTGTGCAACTGATTTATCTGGAAAATTATGTGATGAGCTGGCGAAAAATGATAGCCGCATTCAGGTTATTCATCTTGCAAAGAATGGGGGGCTTAGCAATGCAAGAAATCAGGGAATGGCAGCAGCAAACGGAGAATATATTCTGTTTCTTGATCCAGATGATCGATATGACGTAAGACTCTTGGAGCAGATCGAAAAAAGTCTTAAAAAAAATAGTGCGAAGGTTGTTTTATTTGGTCTTACCGAGGAGTATTATGATCAAAATGGCAAGATTGAGTATACGAAACAAATTACGCCAAACCAGGGATATTTTGATACTAAGCAGAATGTTAGAGATCAGGTGCTGTCATTGGAGGGTCAGACATTATTTGGTTATGCATGGAATAAAGCATATCAATTAACTTATTTAAGACAGCTAGGTGTGCAGTTTAAGAAGATTACGATGATAGAGGATGTATTGTTCAATATCGAAGTATTTAGAACAATTGATTCCTGTAATCAAATTGCAAAAACATTATATCGTTATGCGATTCGTAAAAAGGGTAGCTTGACAACGAAGTATCTTCCTGATTATTTTGAACTGCATGAAAAACGTGTTGAGAGTATGTGCCAGCTTTACCAAGATTGGGATATGGAAACACCAGAAGAATTAAAGAGTCTAGGAAGTATTTATTGCCGCTATTTTTTATCTGCACTGCAAAGAAACTGCAGCAGTGCTGCTAAGATGAGTCATTCAGAACGAAAAAAATGGGTAAAGAAGCAGTTTAGAAGTTCTACTTATCAGAAATTGAAGCCATTTCTGTATCCTGATAATCGATTGCTAAAACTGTTAGCTTTGGGGATTCGCACTGAAAAGGCTGAATTTTGTCTGATTATGGGACGTGGAATTTATATTGTAAAGGAAAAATGCCCTGGTATTTTTTCAAGATTGAAACAAAATAGGTAAGACCTATTAAAGCCATAGACGGCAGGATTAAAAGTTGAGGAAGGAATAAATATATAAGAATGGAGAAGCAAGCAAAAGTCAGCATTATCGTTCCTGTTTATAATGCGGAAGATTATATAAAAAAGTGCATTAGCAGTATATGTACACAGTCTGTGAGTGAACTTCAAATTATTCTTGTGGATGATGGGAGCACCGATAACAGTCTGGAAATCTGCAGGCAACTGCAGAAAAATGATACTAGAATAGAGGTATTTCATCAGGAAAATCAAGGGGCATCTGCTGCAAGAAACAAAGGAATGCAGTTGGCAAATGCCGAGTGGGTTATGTTTGTTGACAGTGATGACTGGCTGGAAGAGAATGCAGTGCAGACACTTTGCGAAGAAGCATCTCATGCAGATAGTGATATCATAATGGGAATGATTGTGAATAATTATTCTTTTTCAGATGAAGATGCTGCAGTGATGAAGAAAAAGGTATATCGTTATGATATGGCAAAATATCGCGTCGCTTTTTGGGGTGGATGTACGATTGAGCCACAGGTATTTGCATCAGTATTTCCAGAGAAGATGAAACATTTGCCGTTTTTAGGAAGTCCATGTGCAAAAATTTATCGAAGAGAACTTTTGCAGAAAAGCAAGGCAGCATTTTTGGACAATATTCACTATGGAGAAGATACTCTATTTAATATGGAAGTGTTAAGTATGGCTAGAAGTGTTTATTATGTGAGTGCTCCAGTATATCATTACCGTATGAGAGCAGGATCCCTCAGCACTGGAAGAATTGAAGATAAGTACAAACGATATATGGATTATGTGAAAGAATCTGAAAATAGCATCCGAAGATTAAGAATCCCACAATCAGAGGAATTTTTAACATATCGTTCACTAGATCTGGTGCAGATGATTTGGGAGCTTGCAGAGATGTATGGAATGGCAATGAAGTCATTACGGGAATTGTCAGCATATAAAAAGCTGCTAAAAAGCTTTTCAGAAAATACGGCATGCAAAAAAGCAATGGAGCATTTGAAATTAGAACAGCTTCCAGACAAAAAACATAAACTTATGGTGGCTGTATTAAAAAGAAGAATGTATGTTGTATCAATTTGTGCATGCGGACTTTTTTATAAAGTGTTTGCAAGCAAAAAACGTATATAAAAAAATAGAGGAGTAATATAAGCATAAACATGGAAAAAATATTGACATTTTCAATAGCTGCATATAATGTAGAAAAATATTTGGACAAATTACTGAAAACAATCATTTGTGTTCCTAACAATGAAATGGTTGAGGTATTGGTTGTTAATGATGGATCTAAGGATAGTACTGCTCAGATAGCAAAGGAATATGAGAAAAATTATGCTGGAGTTGTGCGTCTGATAGACAAAGAGAATGGTGGTCATGGATCCACTATTAACAGAGGAATAAAAGAAGCAAAGGGAAAGTATTTCAAGGCAATTGATGGTGATGACTGGGTAGATAGTGAGGCGCTTGAAAAATTGTTAAATGATCTGACACAAATTGACAGCGATCTTGTTCTGATGGATTATAAGACATGTTATGAGGGTGGTGATGATGTCCTAGAGAAGACAGCGAAGCTTGAACCACGAAAGACAATTGACTTTGACAGCGTAATTTCAACAATTGATTATATGAGATATCATGCAGTTATTTATAGAACAGAGATACTTCAAAAAAATAAGATTCGTTTAGATGAGCATTGTTTCTATGTGGATTCGGAGTTTATGTTGTTTACAATTCCATTTATCAAAACTATTACTTATGTGCCATATCCACTGTACTGTTATCGCATTGGTTTAGGAGAGCAGTCTGTAAGTGCGGCAGGACGCAGAAAACATATTACAGATGGAGATCGAGTAGAAGAAAGACTTTTGAAGTTTTATCGAAAGCTTCCTGAAAATATTTCACAGGGCAGAAAAGAGTATATTGAAAATGGAATAGCAGCCCATTGTACATTCCATATTAATTCGTTAATGATGTGCGAGGAAAGTAAAGAAAATAAGAAAAAGATTATGATGTCAGATAAACGAGTAAAAAAGACATCAAATCAGATCTATAAGAAGATGAACAAGATGTCGCGTACAGTAGCTATGCTCAGATATACAGGTTATCTTTCATATACTGTTCTTCAGCGTTATAAGGAGAAAAACAATGCGTGACGGCAATGTGTGAATGTACTTCATACATTGCAACAAGGGAGGAGGTTATCATGCTGAAAAAAATAAAGCTGTATGACGATCAGAAACTTATATATATTGTATATGCAGTGTTTATTCTGGCAGCGTCGGTAGCACTGACATCATGGGCAACGATTTATCAAGATCATATTATAAATATGATTCTAAAAGTGCTTCGTTATGCTTCCTATCTGGGGTGTGCGATTTGCATAGCCTTAAATGGCGTAAAACAAAAGTATTCAAAGCGTACAGCTTGTTTTTTGACAGCTATGCTGATTACAGCAGGAATTGCAATTTTTACAAGCGGAGAGCGTACTGTTTTTTTATTTGTTTTGCTGCTTGGTTGTGTATATGCAAGTAATGGAAAAACAATTTTAAAATTATCTTGTATACTGCAGGGAGGTGTTCTTTTTGTAATCATATTGTGTGCAATAACTGGAATCACAGAGAATCTTATCGTGGATGAGGAAAGGATGCGGTATAGTCTTGGTTTTGCGTGGGCATCGTATGCACCGAATTTATTCTTGTTTGTTTCTATGCAATATATGCTGCTTCGAAGAAATAAGATTACATGGCTAGAGATTATTGCAATTGAACTGATTAATATTTTCATTTTCTTACAGACAGATACAAAAATGTCATTTCTTGTACTGACACTTCTTGTATGTGTGATGGCACTGAATCGAATTGTAGTAATACGGACGTATCTGCTTAGAGTAAAGCAGAGGCTGTTTTCTATAGAAAGAAGACATCTGATAGCAGTTCCATGGATTTGTGCGCTTTTGGCATTACTTCTTCCTTTGTATCGCCAGGACAGTATTTTGTGGAAGGTTTTGAATAGTGGATTTTCCGGACGACTTCTATTAGGAAAAAATGCGATTATGAATTATGGATTTTCCTTTTTGGGACAGAAGATAGATATGAATGGCTTTTCAGTGCTGGGAAAAAATTATGAAGTTTATAATTATGTAGATTCTTCATATTTGCAGATTGCGATTCGTTATGGAATTGTATTGCTGGCGCTGGTTTGTGTTTTGTATGGTGCGGCACTTTTAAAGGCACGTAAAAGAAAAGATGGAATGCTGTTCCTATTTTTGATTGTAATTCTTTTTTTGTGCATAGAGGAACCTTTTCTGTTCGATGTTGGATTTAATCTATTTCCTGTTTTGGCATTTTGTGATGAAGACATTTTGGGTGAGTTTGCTTTTGAAACATCACATATAGAAGAATCATTTATAAAAGAGCCTGATATAAATGAAACAGCTGTTAAGCCATATTTTGTAAAAAACAAAAGTCAGAAACGAAAAAATAACAAAAAAAGGAAGAAAAGATCATAAAGGTTAATATGATTTTCTGACGGAAAGGGGGAGTAATGAGAAGAATAGCAGGAAAAATGGGAATGCTTGCAGCAGCAGCGGCATTTGTTTTGCAGTTTCAGGTAGTAAACTGCGCAGAAAAGACTAGTGCAGAGACAGTGATTGAGCAGGAGACACAGATTGATGTGCTCCAGTCAGCTTATGCACAGCCAGCTGATGCAACAAATAATCTGGCAGGAAGAAAGTTCATTCTGTTAGGAGACAGCTATGGAGATGGTTGGACACCAGAGCGTATGGAGGTCAGTTGGATGACCAGAATCAAGAATGCGCTTGGAAGTGAAAATGTGTATACTTGCAGTGAAGGTGGCGTAGGCTTCTGTGGCTATAATTCGCAGCGAGCAACGTACATAACACTTCTTCAGCGTCTGCTTCCGCAGATTCCAGATCGCAATGCGATCACCGATATCGTACCATGTGGTGGCTTGCCAGATATGAGAAAAAATGATGCTGAGCTGATTGCTGGAATTAATAATTTCGTGTCATATTGCAGAACTATGTTCCCAAATGCGAGGATTTCCTATGGTGCGATTGGCTGGGGACCAACTGCGTATATACAAAATTTTATGGTTCCAAAGTATAACAATGTGTTCAGTAATATTGGTGCGCTTGGAATTTACAATATGCCTGGTGCATACACTTCATTGCATGGGCATCCAGAATGGTTTAGCAGTGATGGAAATCATCCGAATGGAGCAGGTCAGCAGGCAATTGCCAATAATGTAATTGCGCATCTGTTGTCAACCCGTTATCTTGTTGGACCAGGTTATACTGGAATTGCGAAGTATCCGATTGACGGACAGTGGTATTATGCGACAAATGGAATGCAGGATACCAGCTATAACGGACTGGCTTATTATCAGGGCGACTGGTATTATGTAGAGGGTGGTGCAATAAACTGGAATTACACAGGTCTGGCAAATTATGGAGGTACTTGGTACTATGTAAAAAATGGTGTCAGAAACAATGAGTACACGGGTATTGTTGTACATAATGGCGATTCTTATTATGTAACAAATGGTGTTTTGAATTGGGGTATAGATGGTGCAGTACAGGTAGGTGATACCGTTTACTGCTTGTCTAATAGTACAGTTAAAGCTGAATACACTGGTCTTTGCATGAGTGAGGATAAGACCTGGTATTATGTTGAAAAAGGAAAATTAAATGCAAATTATACGGGTCTGGTATATTATGGAAAGGATTGGTATTACGTAGAAAACGGCGTACTGAACTGGGGTTATACTGGATTTACCGAGTATTGTGGAACTACATACTACGTGACAAATGGCATGCTTGTGTGGGGAAAAGATGGAGCTGTTAAGATTAACGAAACTATCTATTGTTTGGCAGGCAGCACTTTAAATAAATCCTACACTGGCCTTTGCATGAGCGCTGATAAGAACTGGTATTATGTAAAGAATGGTGTGCAGGATACCAGCTATACTGGACTTGTTGCCCATCAGGGGCTTCAGTATTACGTACAGGACGGATGTCTGAATTGGGGCATAACAGGATTTAGGAACATTGGTGGTGTTTCCTATTACTTAAAAAATAGTACCGTAGCATCTTGGTTTAATGGAATCCAAAAGATTGATTCCATCTGGATTTGTTTTAAGAATGGTACAGTCGATTACTCCTATACAGGTCTGTTTAAAGGTGATGATGTATGGCGCTACATGAAGAACGGCTATGAGGATACCTCTTATGTCGGTGTGTGTGATTACAACGGACAGACCTATTTCGTATACTGTGGTCGCGTTGCATGGTTGATTACGGATGTGTGGTATGTTCAGGCAGATGATAAGATGTACTATGTAATGGGCGGTGTGGTCAATTGGAACTATACAAACCTTGTCAATACTGAATATGGCTGGTATTATGTACGCAACGGTGTTGTTGATACGCAGTATGCAGGACTTGTTTTGTACAATGGTGATTGGTATTACGTACAGAACGGAAAGATCGACTGGACATTTAATGGTTGGACAGAGTATAATGGCAGCCGTTATTATGTAACAAACGGATATCTTAATTGGAACAATCAGCCAGCAGAATAAGTAAAAAAATATAAACATAAAAAAGAGTGTCGGGAAACCGATGCTCTTTTTTGATGCAAAAAATTTATAAAAAGTTGTCAACCCAAAACATATCAATTAGAATACCAATTTTGCTAAATGGATTGTGAAATATTTTGAATTTTGATACAATAATTTTACTTGATTAATACTAGTAAAAAAGTATAGCAGGAAAGTAGTGGAGCCAGAGAAAAGCAATGTAGAGGGAGGAATAACAATGAAGAAATGTAAGAACGATAAAAGAAAAAAATATAAAAAAACAATACAAGTGTGTACATTGTCAGCATTTTGTTTGACAGCCGCTATAGGTGGTTTGATTATGGAAAATACATATGCTGACGAGATCCTTCTGATACCGAACGTTACACAGAGAGAATCACAGTCAGATACACAAAGTCAGAATGCAAATAATGAATCGTATGTTCAAATCATCTCAGAGGATATTAAAAGAACAAATTCAGTGGGAAAAGAATACTTTTATCGTGTTCGCAGTTACCCGGAGGTTTCGATGCCAGATCATCCGCAGGCAGCAGATAAAATAAATGCCTATTATCAGAATGAGATTTTGGCACAGGATGATCAGGATGCAGAGGAGTTTATTCAAAACTCAGTGTCAGATGCAGAATCGTATGACCTGGATTTTAGCTATGAGTATACGCAGGAAATTAACTGTATGCGTGCTGATGAGGCAGTCATATCTTTTTCAATTATGAATACGGATTATACAGGTGGTGCTCATGGAGGAGAGGGCATTACAAGTGAAAATTTTGACAGTCAGACAGGGACACATTTGTCACTAACTGATGTGATGACAGAGGATCCGATGTCATCAGAGCGTCTTGCAGCGCTAGTGGCAGAGGGACTTTATGAAGATCAAGAAGTATACTCGATGCTTTATGATACTGCGCAGATTCCGACAAATGCAAAGAAACTACAAAAAAGAGCAAATCCAGAGAATCCGGTCGATAAGAA